>Ga0265780_10007122_pt1 | contig 13768 bp, 17 predicted proteins | sample P1T30metagenome_FD_192432 | JGI IMG/M metagenome (GOLD analysis project Ga0265780, IMG submission 192432) | Plant litter microbial communities from East Loma Ridge, Irvine, California - P1 T30 | ecosystem: Environmental > Terrestrial > Plant litter > Unclassified | place: USA: California... | reverse complement strand
TCTCCCACCCGCCCACATCCTCATTACCCTGGCCCCTCTCGCTCCTCTTCTCCCGCGAAACCCCCGAATCATGGACCATCCACGAGAACCTCTTCTACTCAGCGCTGCGCACCGGCGACGAGACATCCGCCTCCGCCATCCTCGCGCGCCTCGAAGCGCGCTTCGGCGACCAGAACGAGCGCATCATCACCCTGCGCGGCATCTACAACGAAGCGACCGCGCAGTCCGCGCCGGATCTGGAGCGCGTGTTTGAGGGCTACGAGAAGATTCTCAAAGAGGACCCGACGAACATGAGCGTGCGCAAGCGGAGGGTGGCCGTGCTGAAGGCGCTGGGCCGGACGCAGGATGCGATTACCGCCATTACCGTGCTGCTGCAGAATAGCCCGACGGACGTCGAGGCGTGGGCGGAGGCGAGCGAGTTGTATGCGGGCCAGGCGGCGTGGGGACAGGCGATTTTCTGCGCAGAGGAAGTGCTGCTTGTCATGCCGAATGCGTGGAGCGTGAGTTGATCGTCCGAAATGGCTTGGAAGCGCTTACTGATAAAGCTAGGCGCATGCACATATTGCAACGCTACATTACCTCTCGGCTACTTCCACCACTCCACCCGCTCTCCCCGCTCTCTCCCTCTCGCTGAAACACTTCTGTCGCGCCGTAGAGCTCAACGACTCTTATCTGCGTGGCTACTATGGGCTCAAGATGCTCACGGCCACACTCCTCCCCGTGCTGTCCGAGTCAAGCAGCGTGTCAAACAAGCGCGGGAACAACCAGGCCGACGACGATGACATCCCGATCCCCAAGATCGAGACGGTCAGGAAGCTGGAAGAGATCGCGACGAGCAAGCTAGGCGAGATTGTCAGGAATGCGAGTGCGGGCAAGTGGACGGGGTTCGATCAGGCCGAAGTCATTGCGGCGAGGGAACTGCTGGATAGGGATGGAAAGATTGAGCGGTAGACTCGCTGTGTGGAAGGCGTTGGGCGTCCTGTAGATAATGGCTCAAGAGCAAGTATGCGAGCATTGAAGATCTAATACCAACACATACACAAGCTTAGACGCATAATTCACATGCCGAAAAAAAGTGTCCATATTATAATTTACAATGAATCCGACCCCAGCCCCAATCGCACCACATACACCAAAAACCCCACTTGTAGATGAAGATATGTATATATGTAATCCCACCTCGATAATGCCCCTTGTATTATTGCACAGCGTGTATACCAACAGTCAAAAAAACGTGGGTAGTCGCCATCGCCGAAATTTTTATGCCTAAATTCAACAACAGGTTGCAAAAAAGAATATGAATAGGTGAAACGCCATGTGTAAATGCCCAGAAAATCGCCTCCATGTTGCTCGTATATCAGATTCCTCAACCTATATTAAAAGGAGAAGGACATTGGTCTTTCCTTTCTTGTATCGTCTCGCTTCGTTCGCTGGCCAAAAACAGTGCGTTGCTGTGCTGTTGTGTAGAGAAAAGGGGTTGGGTATTTGAATAGTCGAGAAGAGAAATTAAATATTCAGACCCTTGGTCAGTTCCGCCAATCCATTGCTTTGCGATTTCTTGCTGCCGAAGCCAAATTTGCTTTTGCGTGCGGCCATCTTGCTCCAGTCTTCATCTTCTTCGACCGGTGCTGGCCGCGCTGGTTTAATTATGCCCTTGATGGTGCTGGGCTTGTTGGCGCTGGCGCCGCTGGAGGCTTGTAGGATAGTCGATGTGCCAGTCGAGTGTGCGTCCGAGTTGTTGACTACTGGCCTGTAACGGGCGGAGAGACCAACGTTGGAGCGCTCAGATGGGGCGATGGAAGGCGTGTAGCCTGGTCCAGGGCCCATAAAGTTGGACATTGGCTGTTGCTGCCCCTGGGCTCCAGACATGAACGACATCGGGCGGTTTTGCATGCCGTTGGGCATGGCGCCTGGCACACTAAGGAAGCTGCCGTTGCCCATCATGTTTCCTCCAAAGCCATTTGGCATGGCCATCGACATGCGAGGATCCTGGGTCTGCGGCCTTTGCATGGCCTGCATCTGCTGGAGCTGCATCTGCTGCATAGCAATCATTTGTTGCATCTGCTGCATCTGCTGCATCGCCATCATGTCGTTTCCTTGAGGCATCGAGTAGCCCATCTGGTTCATGCCCATGCCCATCATGGGCATTTGTCCGCCCATCTGTCCACCCATCATCGGATTCATCATACCATTCATCGGCATTTGAGACATTCTCGTAGGGTGTTGCGGTTGCCCGTTAGTGTTCATCTGCTGACCGAGCATACCAGTAAAAGGCCCGCCTTCAGGTTTCTTTTGAGATGCTCCTCCCATGTATTTCGGCTTCGTCATATCCCTCATTTGGATCTGATCCACAAGAGAAGGCTGAGACATACCAGCCTCTTGGTACATCATCGGCGAGTGCATGCCCATACCTCCAGCCATCGAGTCTCCGGCAACTGACATTGGTCCGCGACCGAAGCCATTGAAGCCCATGGACTCTCGGTTCATGGGCTGGACCAACCCTCCACCAATAAATGAATTATGAGGATCCGCAGGCAGGCCCCGGGCGAAAGCAGGTAAATGACCAGATGCGCGACTGGGCATCGCGCCCGCAGACGCCGGCCGGTCTGGTATATACGAGGGCATGGCGTTGGCTGGCTGATTTGGCATTCGGCCGCGTACCTGACTTGGGAAGCCGTGCTGTGCGAGTATGCCCAGAGGCACGTCCTCGTCTTCCCACTCATCGGCCTTCATCGAGGTCTCCGACGGGAACCCCATCATGTCTTCTGCGCCACCGTCAGGTCGGGCAGGGTTTGCAGACGTCGTCGTAGTGCGGCGCATAGCCTCACGAGCGAACTGCATCTGCTGCTGCTTGCGTCTTGAGATTTCTTCCTCTTCACGCTTTTTGATTGCGTCCTCCTCATCCTCGTAGTCCTCGTCTGAATCATCCTCAGGCGGTGGTTGCGAGTTTGCCCGCCTCTGCATCGCCAGGTATTCCGTTTGTGTCAACACGCGCCCTGCGCCCGGTCTGGGCGGGTTAGCTGGTGCAGTAGGAGTTTGGTCCTCAGGGATGGAGTGGACGGGTGCTTGCTGGGCAGCTCTAGACTCAGATTTTGGTGCCGCCTTGACTGGTGCGAACAGGTCTTGGTCGTCGACATGATCCGTGTAGGTAGAGACGTTCGACACTAGGGACGCCTTAGGTGTCGTGTTGTTCGTGTAATTGGATGATCGGGAGGAAGCAGGTGTTTGAATTGAGTTGGCAGAAGAAGAGGCGAGGGAGGTTGGCTGTGTTGGATGCTGCTCAGGGGAGCTGTCACGATAGGACGTCTTCTCCATGTAGGATCGACGGGTTGTTTGGGCATCTCGGTCACCAAAGTTGTGCGTCGGCAAGGTGGGGCTTTCAGAAGCTACCGGTGCGTACGATGAGTATTTGTGCGGAGGAGGGGGCGGCGGCGGCGGCGACTCGTCGTCGGAATGGGAAGACGACATGAGGTTCTCGGCGGATCCGCGGCTTTCCCAGCTCTTCAAGGGCGCCTCGACGTGGAGCTTGGGATACGTCTTGATGGGCTCGGGCTGGAATGTGCGCTTTTCCGAAAGAAGCGAACGTCCCGGAGCTTCTCTCGACATGTCGGGAGGAGATTCCTTCCGGTTTATATCGCTGAACATGTCATCGAACGACGAGTTGCCAAAGTCGAGTCCTGCTTCTAATTTCGGCGGTATTGCGGTACTTGCATAACTTGATGCGGTCATTGAGCGCTCCCTGGATTGTTTATCGTCCTTTTTGCTCGACAGACCGTGGCTCGGTTTGGGCAACGACGGCAGCTGCTTACGGAAGCCGTTCATGCTCAATGATGAGCTCGGGGAGCTGTTGTGTTGTGGGATGGGAGGACGGGGGGCACCGGAGAAAATGTTGTCGTCTGAGCTGGCATCGGTCGAGGAGGGAAGAGTGGAGGTGGAGCCATGCTGGCCATTATTATACGGGCGCGACGCAGAGAACTGGGTCCCGTTGCTAGACTTGCTGTCACTAATTAAAGGGTTAGTTGGGGCGGAGCTGACCGCTTGGACCATACTGCTTACCGCTTTGAGGATCCTGGAGACTCTTCTTCAAATGATTGCACTCGACCCTTGCCATTTGCGCCGAAAGTGCTGAAGCGGAACTTTGACGACGACTTTTCTCGCTCGAGCGTCTTACGTCGCTCGTTGGCCTTTTCCACCTCAGTGCGGCTCATGAGCCGGAAGCCGCCAGAGTCTGTGTGTGCAGCGTCTGGACTCGGCACAGTTTCCACGTGTGCTATTTCCTCGAGCACGTTGCTCGACGACTTGCGCCGGCCGGTGAAGATGCCTAGCCCTGGCTTGACCATGTTGTGTTTATGTGTATCGTGGGTAGGGGCGTGCGTGAAGTGCCCGGATGGCGGATTCCAGCGTGCGGAATCACTTCATACACAGTGGCGGGCGGGCGGGCGAGGGAAGGAGCGGATGTGTGTATTGATGGCGGAGCGGGAAAGAGAAAGAGCGAACGTGTTTCGGTCTAATAGCGGCTGTTAGCTAGAGCGCAATTGGCAGTCGCATAGTCGTGGGCAGCGCAGAAGAGGTCCGCGGGTGAGGGCACCGAGTGAGAGCTGCCAGATGGCTGATGCTGCTGCTGCTGCTGCTGCTGCGTGGTTCCAGGCTGGAGCGACTTACCAGACACAGGACGCGGGTAGCAACTGTAGCGACAACGGTAACGAGCGGCCGTCTCGTGCAGAGACGTTGAGGTGGGCGGTGTTGTGGAAAATCCAATAGGGACTTGCAGACGGCGGAGAGGAGGACTGAGGCAGATGGTGGTCTGTCTGCGAGCGCCCGTGCCCGAATTGATGCCGCGCGAAGAGTCCAGGGAGTTCGCCGTCGATGATGTGCCTTTGCCTCTCGCCAATGCGGGCGCAATGATCTCCAGCCTCCTAGGCCTAGTGTCGTCCGAAGTGACTAGGGTTGACTAGGATTCGCCGTCTTGGGTGTGCTTCGTCTGTTTTTAGCCTCTTCTACAACAATACAACTAGTCAACAACAGAATCTCCAGCAGCGTGTCCTCAACCCGCTCAGACTGCACAGTTGTCGTCGTCTGCAGCGGCCGCGGCAGCAGCGTGATGCCGTCGCTGCCCTCTCGCACCACCTGAGATGCACCCATGTCTCATGGCGGCACAAGGTTCCCAGCCCCGGGACCCAGCCCGTACTTTCAAACTGCTGGTTCTCGGTGCGGATCCACGCTCCAGCCTCTAAACATAGAAGGCCGGGCTCCTCCCACGCTTTTCGCTTGTCATCGTCCCGGGGACACGCAAACACACATCATCGCGCACGTTGAGACCCTCCTCTCGGATCGCTCCTTTATGCTCGTCGTCATGAGCGTTGACTGAACGCGTCCGTGACATCGGTCCGTCACTTGTCTACCAGACCTGTCCCCTGACCGCCATTCTTCCGATAGTGGCAGCTCGTTGACCACGGCTCCTTGTTTGTCCGCAGCTAGTGCCTTGTGCTTAAGGGGCTTCGTGATGGTTTGAGTGGCTACAAATTCAAGGTACAAACTTGAAGCCTTGGGCAAACAGACACCACTCGGCCCAGGGCTTATTCTGCCCTCCCCACTGCTGGATAAATCCGCCCGCGCAGTGCCGTCTGCATTCAGCCTGCAGACTCCGAAGACTCTTAAATCATCGTATCATTGTCAGGGAACATTGCCTGCTCGTGCTGTCTGCACCTTGCATCTGCGCTTCGGCGTCGGCGTCATTGCCCAACCTGCTCTCAATCTCCACTCGTTATGCAAAACAGCTATCCAGGCAGATTTACCACCGCAGTGGGCTGCGTGCATGTCGTCTTGCCCAAGACGCACATGAATCACGAATTTTAATCTCTAGCAAAGCCTTTGCCAGTAGCGCCGTCCAGGACGCCGGTCGCTTTGTTAGTCCCGTCCTGCGGGCGCACCAGCCGCACACGGGCAGGCTCGAGGCTATTCGGTACGGCGCCAGCCTCATGAACTCGGAGAGAACAGTTCGCCAGCACGTTTTCTGAAGTTTGGCAGCGGCGCTTTCTGTTCGCCCTGCCACTGCAGGGATATCCACCATCAAGACGATATGGCCGTATGCGAATCAACTTTGCGCATGTTGTAGCAGATCGATGATGATTGCAAGTGCTCCTATCAGGCCTTGGTTGTTGTGCTCTTCCGTGTCAGATCTTCAGCCATCCTTGACTTCAACCCTCACAAGCGGGTTGCAAAACATACGACGCCGCCAGTGCTAGCTTTCCTGCCCCTCACTTACATGTCGCGCTCCAATCATCCTCATCTGTTCCTTCGTCATCCGCCGAACGCGTAATCGTGTGCGACCCGGGTGAGAGCGACCAGGCTGTGAAGCTCCAAGTGCATCTCAACAAGCATCGCCTGCGATCGGTCTAGGCTCGTCTTGGTATGGGTCCCGTGTCGTTGCCAGCTGAATTTGAACAGCAACATCTTGCAACAGCGCCATCGCGAGCATCTCCACCACATACCCCGGTGAAGCACAACTTGCTCGACGTCTCAGTACAAAGCGGGGCCTCAACACAGCAGAAACTCATCCATGTGATGCACGTTCCCACCTCGCCCGGTGCTACAGCATATATTCGGCATTTTCAGCCATCTGCCAATAGGATGGAAAATGAAAGAATCGACCGAATGTCGTCCCGTACCGCGTCTACGCTACAGTGCGGCCATGTATGCTCTGGCGATCTCTGAGTGGGCGATGTGGGATCCTACGCTGCAAGCGACCGTTGAAGGATCGAATATTCCGTCCCTAATCCCTGCTCGTCTGTATAGCAGATCGGAGGTATAGTGCAGCGTCCCATTTCCTTGGTCAATATGGCAATCAGGTTTTCGGCTGACTTCCGAGCCTGTATCTGTGAAGACCCCACACTGTGAGCGGCACTGGCATGTCTCGTATTGGCACGGCACGATGCAGTGTGCTTCAAGCGCTTCACGCGTGGAAGAGAATGCTCGGCGTCTGAGGTGATTCGGGTTCGTGTCGATCCGCCATAACATGGCTTGTATATCTCTAGGTCGCTGCGCCGTATGTCTGCGGCGTTATGTGGTGCGTGGTGTGTGTACAGCGACCACGTCGAGGGGCCTGGGAGATCCTGTAACTGTTGGCTCTTGCACCGTGGTACGATGTTATACATGGGGCGTACATGCGGGTGAAGATGGGCTAGTGGACAAGTCTAGAGGCTTCATGACAGACAGACGCATGCGATGTAGTCCCCGACAAAAGTGGTGCAAGATGGGTGTAAGAGCTACTTGTCACGAGGCGCTGTTGGCACTATTGTCAAGGGGAAAGCTGGTGGACTCGAACAGCAACTGCACCAGCTAGGAAAGAGCTACCACGCACCGCTCTCTCACCTCACAAACGCTGAAGCCACGCAAGAGCGCGCTATCCAGGCGCCAAGAGCAGCTACACTTCCACCCTCTCACTCCACATTTCACGTTAAGCACTGAGCTCCACATTCTGCCGATCCACTCGCTTCTCAACCCCCTCCGGCACAACGTTTTCTTCGTATTGTCCAGTCTGCGCGGCATCAATCTCGACTCCGACTCAACGGCCCGAAGTACGTCATAGTACATCCACCATGGCGACGACATTTTTCGACCTCCCTCTCGAGCTCCGCAACATGGTATACCACGAGCTATGGGAGTGTACACCGTGGATCGAAGTTGCCGACAAGGGGCTCGAGAATCCAATGTATGCATATCATACAAGTGCATGCTACGACATGGAAGAGCAGAGCCGTATGCCTTTATGGCTCTTGACCAACAAGCAAATGTTGAACGAAGCCGTGGACGAGTTCCAGTTGACCGCGCGCTGGAACGTTCCGCTCGACCAAGAGGACTCCTTCACATATGAGCCTCACGTTCTGTCGCCGCTTGATGCTCGATACTTGAGGGTCGTATTCTTTCCACATGCTGCCATGTTCGCAGGAGAAGGACCATCACTGTCGAGTGGGATTCTTTTCCCAACCGATGTTTGCAGCAGCCTTTACACTCTTGTAGCCCAGCTTGCAGCTCACGAAGCAATCAGAGAGCTGACAATCCAGGTCTTCCTATGCTCAGACTCAGAATCCGATACTCCCGACGTAGACATATCAGACTTGGCGCTTGACGTGTTGTCTGGCGCCAAGCTGAATAAGTTCACTGTCATCCTTACCGAATGCTGTTCTGATCCCATAGATCCATCACAGAAGAGCTCATACGAGACCAAGATTGCGAAACTGGGAAAAACTTTCATGGGCAGTTCGACGCGGATCACGACGAAAGACCTAGCTACGAAAACGGTGCCCCGAGAGATTCGCTTTACGATTGAGAGGTGTTGAGACGGTCGCGTTGGTGGAAGGCAATCTGTTGGAGGGATCTGTGACTACCCTGCAGAGTTTCCATCGATGTGGGTTGGTGTACTGGCGTGGCTTCCCCTTCTTCGTCGACTGCGCAACAACGCATCTGCCGTTCGACGGCGGTCCTACGTCCCATGTAAGACCTTACCCCACACTTCTTCTGTTATGCTCGTCTAATTTTGATTAGCCGAAGTCCCACATCTTCAATTCCTTCGGAGAATAACCGTGAGGCAGTCTGATTCGCTGATGGTATATTGTCTATTTACGAACGCGAAGAAGGTGTTTTGTCGCGAGGACGTATGAGGCAATCTTGTCGATTCGAAGTGGCGTACCCCTTTCCATTTTCTATTTGACATTTCCCTACGAAAGCACTATATAGGTACCATTTCCGCCCGCTCAACACATAGAAAGACCGAGGCTTTCCAATCAAATGGCCATGCTTAACCTTTTCTTCGCCATTGTTGGCATCCTCGCAACCCAGGCGTCATCAGCATGCACTCGTGAGACCCTCAAAGCCATCACTGACGCCCACCTCGCCGCCCAAACAGCTGGACAAACCTCCTTCGCCGCCAACGCCACCTACACCGAAAACCGCAAGAAAGTCGACCTCAACTCCAGCGTCCTCTCCAAAGCCCTCAAGGTCGACCACGCCCGAGCCCAACACGATGTCCCCCAATGCGCCGCCTTCAGCGAACTCATCGTCACCAACTCCGCCGCCCCTTACGTGATCGCCACACAGATTCGCCTCGACAACACGACCAACCACGTCTCGCAAATCGACAGCATCATCACCACCAAAGGCGACTGGCTCTTCAATGTCACAGGCACATACTACTGGGCCTCGCGCGAGACATGGGACGCCATCCCCGCAGCAAAGCGCGACTCCCGCGCCACCATTCAAGCCGCCGGCGACGCCTACTGCGACCTCTTCTCCAACAAGAGCGTCAAAGTGCCATGGGGCACGCCTTGCGCGCGTCTTGAAGGCGGCATGTACACAGGCAAGGGTGCGGCGACGGATAGCTGCAACGTCGGTGTGCCAAGTGGGGTCAGTTTAGTCAACAGGCAGTATGTGATCGACGAGGAGTACGGAACGGTGGACATCATCATGGATTTTGCGGGGACGCAGGGACAGGTGGGGAAGAGTGGGTTGCCAGATAGTCATGATTTTAGGGTCGAGGGAGGGAAGTTGAGGTTTGTGCATACGTTGAGTTCATGTGGTGGGAAGGCTTGTATGTAAGCGGTGGGAGTTGAGATGATGGGGTAGAGTGGTTCAAGGCGGTTTGTACACATGGGACTGAAGGGCAGGTAAATTGACGGCTTCTATTTTGTAGTGGAAATTCGGGTTTTGAGTGATTGTTGAAGCATCTAAATGGCACAGTGTGGGAAATGCTCGATTTGTTCTCAGTCTTTGGTACGACATTGCGAACTCTCCTGGACAATCACACTCATTCCTAGCTCTGTCTGTGACTCATGTTGGTCTTGGATCAGACTATCGAGCGTTGTTAGAGCCTATTCGTGACTGTTCTTGAGAAGTACTAAGCACTGAATGTATGCTGGTTATATCTGGAGCTGTGAATGGCTTGTGGTGTTTGTACGTGTTGACCAGCCTTTGAGCTAGGGAGTCTTCTCAGAACATCAAGAACGTTTAGTAATATATATTGGTTGTATAATACATGCTAATTAAATGATAATCTCTTCGATTGTCCTCGTGGACAGCGTGGTTGACGGATTCAGTCAAGGGGCACAGCTTTTTTTGTTGTTGTCTTGGGCACATTCAATTAGCAGCATGTTTGATCTTCTCATATACCAGATTGTCGATATTTTTGTTTTTACTTCTAATGATGACCGCTATGTAGTTAACCGTGGCTACCCTTGTACCACAAGACATCACACCACCTGCAAAGCCAAGTCTTGGCGATAACCGAAGTATATAGGCAGTTGCCAACGTCAGCTTTTCCCTTAAACCACAATCAATAAAAATTGTTCAACCAGTTCAGCTTCTTCCGCGCAAGGACCTTGTTGTTTTATTCTCCGCCATCTCGAAGCTCATCACTTTCATCCGTCCACCCTCCAGCCCACACCATCACTCACGATGGACCAGCCCAGACTCAAAACCACAATCGCCGTCATCGGTTGCGGCGACGTCGGCGCCACACTCGCCTACACCCTCATCCTCCAATCTATCTGCACCGAAGTCCTGCTCGTCGACCCCAAAGCCTCACTTCTCGACGGCCAAGTGCGCGATCTCAGCGACGCGACCTCGCGCAGCACCAAAGTGCGCGCCGGCACGCACCAGGAAGCCGGGCAAGCCGACATCATCGTTGTAACCGCGGGCGCGAAGCAAAAGACGGGAGAATCGCGCCTGTCGCTGCTCACGCGCAATTTGAATATTCTGAGCAGCATCTTCGATAGCATGAAGCCGATTAGCCCACATACGGTGCTGCTGTTGGTGGCGAATCCGGTGGATATCCTGTGTCATTTTGCGCGCCAGATGAGTGGACTTACGGAGAATCAAGTCTTGGGCACGGGCACGAGTTTGGATTCTGCGAGGTTGAGGGGCATATTGGCGCAGAAGGCGGGCTTGAGTCCGAGTAGTATTGATGCGTATGTGCTGGGGGAGCATGGGGATAGTCAGTTTGTGAGTTGTGCGGTTGAACATAGATGAGGATGTGTGCTGATGGCAGAATAGGTTGCTTGGTCGAGTGCGAGTATTGGTACGACGCCGTTGAGACTTGCGCTTGGGGATGGACTGACGGAAGAGTTCAAAGAGGAGGTTGCGATGAAGACGCGTGGGGCGGCTGGGGCTATCATTGCTGCAAAGGGGTGCACGTCTTATGGTATTGGGAATGTTGCGGCGAGTATTTGCAGACATATCCTGTTTGACTCGCGGACAGTGCGGCCCCTATCTTTTTATCAACCTGAGCTCGGCTGCTGTCTTTCCATGCCGGCTGTGTTGGGTCGCAGGGGTATTCTCAAGGCCATGCCAATTGAACTGGACGCAAGCGAGAAGCAGGAGTTGGAGACGTGTGCGAGAGGGCTGAGAGCAGTTATTGAGGGTGCGGAGAAAGAGCTGAGTGCGGATAAGGAGCTGAAGAAAGCTCTGGAGATGGACAAGGGGACATGATAGGCATGGCCTGGGCAAGCTGATTGGCGAAGTATTGGTGCCTTTCAAAAGATGTGCAACCCCTCCCCTCCTTAAGATATACAACGCAACAAGGAGACGATCCCTCAAAGCCATGGCAGCCTCCGGGATACTCGGAGCTGAGATCTCTGATTGGCCCGACATTGATGGCGATGTACCTTCTTCAAGGGCCAGGTGGCAAGGCGCTATCATCAGTGTTGATATTTCTTGACGAACATCACGTTTCTGAGCCGTACTGATGTTATTCAATCCAGTAGTATCCTTACCCTAAGCCTCAACTCTCGCGTCAGATTGCAGGCTTACAAGCTATATGTGTCACAGCCTTTGCTGTATAAAGGCTGATTTTCACTAGGTCGAGGATGTAGACCTTCTCTAAGATGTTTTCGAAGCGGAACCCTTTCTCGAATAGTACGTCATCGACTTCCAGAGTCGAGTCCTTCACTCATCTTAACGCACGGACACTGACGTAATCTACGCTAATGGTTCCATGCCCTTTATCAAGTCCAGGAGGAAGAGAGAAGTTGCTCTGCTCCAACATCCAACATCCAACTGCCTTGGGTCTACGTCAACACGACTCAACGCCAGAGATTACGAAATCTGTATCCACACAAGCGAGGGCACTGAAAACACTCGCTTTCTTCTAGTAAGAGCTTGCAGTTGCAGCAACCAAAGCCAAAGTTCAACGACGGGTTCTCTCCACCGTACGCGATCAGATTGACCCGAGCCCTTGACACCATGGAGGAAGACATACCAAGTACGAGCCTAGCCGACATGCTGATCTCAGAGACTTCGACCGAACTACCTCTCTTGTTCACTTTACCACAAGAGCTGCTAGACATTATGTACCATGAGTTGTGGAAATTGACACCTCGGGCAGACCTTAACGTAGTGTTGCACGGCCGCATGCAGTGCATCACGATCCAGTACGGATGCTATGAAGTCAGTACTTCCAGCGACGGTCAGCTCTCGGGCTTGCCACTGTGGCTGCTATCAAACAAAGCCTTCCTCAATGACGGTTTGCGCCAGCTCTTTCGGAGGGCGACATGGACCGCGGGGGACTATTGGTATCTTGATAGCGGATGTCCAAAGGCTAACCATCGGAACATCCTAGCCGGGGTAGGCGCAGCGACAAACCTGAACATCAAGATGGACATTTCAAATGCCTCACTTATATCGACTTGCGGACTATTTGACCCGAACGAGGCGCTGGAAGACAAGCTCAATTATTTCAGGCACTACGACCAGTACAAGATGCTCCTCCACAAGGAAATGCCAGATGTCAAAAGCCTCGAGATTGAGATGAAATGCCCCAAAATCACTGTCCTCGGTAAAGGAGAATATGCGCTGGATCTGGACTGTTTCGAGCCGCGCATATATCCTATGCATTTGGATCGCTTCTGCATCAAACTCCACCTGCAGGACGGTTTCAAAACTGCTCTCAATGCACAGCGCTTCCGCGAAGTGCTGAGACCTGTTATCGAAAAGGCAATGCTCCATATCGGCCCCGCCCTCGTCGGCAAAAACTACCGTCTAGACATCGACGAGCACCTCCCCGCTATCCTACTGTCTGCCAAGAACAAGCAGACCGAGGAGCGAGGTGCGAATGACAACATGTTCGTCACATGGACAATGTTGAGAAATGATAAGGTAGCGGCAGACAGTAAGTAGTCTTCCGCACTTCTCGATTGGCTCCGCTGTATAACCCGATAACGGATACACGGCTGACCTAAACGTAGTCCACCACTTCTCTGCACTCGTCGATGCGTGAAGCTAAATCAGCCAATTCTCTTCCGCTCGGCGCGATCCATTTGTGTCTTCGTCCACGAGGTGGAGGGACATAAGTGATACGCGATACCCTTTGGATGAGCATGTGTTCACACTGCAGTCTAATTCCGATTTGGAGTCAAGACCAAGAATGTTGAAGGTGCTAGAAAAACAATCTCTAGACATAGGAAATAGCATTTCAGTAGCTCGATCTGGGAAGTGTGTGTCGATGATGCCGCACAGCTAGGTTGTGATGCATGCATGCGACGATCTCGTCGGATTGTAGTACTTCTAGGATACACGAAGGTGAGAGCCAAAGTCTACTACATATCCCATTCGCTACAAGTTACGCCATTTTGAAAGACAAGATTATGGCATGAGTTTTAATCATTAGAGACGGCTGTTAATTTTACAGGTTCTATTGGTCGGGAAAACATTAGACTCAATGGCCACACGTCCCGCAGTCCCTTTATTCCAACAAGCAAAAAAATCGTAGTCGATTGGA
>Ga0265780_10007121_pt1 | contig 13768 bp, 18 predicted proteins | sample P1T30metagenome_FD_192432 | JGI IMG/M metagenome (GOLD analysis project Ga0265780, IMG submission 192432) | Plant litter microbial communities from East Loma Ridge, Irvine, California - P1 T30 | ecosystem: Environmental > Terrestrial > Plant litter > Unclassified | place: USA: California... | reverse complement strand
TAGTTTTGCGCAAAATTTAAAAAGTACTATGGCAACAAACAGGACATTTACCATGATTAAGCCGGATGCTGTTGAAAAAGGGCATATTGGTGGCATTTTAGCAATGATAAGCGATGCAGGTTTCAAAATCGTATCATTAAAATTAACGCAACTTACTGTAGCTGATGCTCAGGCATTTTATGCTGTGCATGCAGAAAGGCCTTTTTACGGCGAGCTGGTAAGCTTTATGTCTCGTGGCCCTATTGTGGCTGCCATACTTGAAAAAGACAACGCTGTAGAAGATTTCAGGACACTTATAGGTGCTACAAACCCTGCTGATGCTGCCGAAGGCACTATCCGTAAAAAATATGCAACCTCTATAGGCGAAAACGCAGTACACGGATCAGACAGCGATGAGAATGCAGCTATAGAAGGTGCTTTCCATTTTGCAGGTCGCGAGCAGTTTTAGTAAAAAGCTGCTGAGCAGGAATTTTAGAATATTAGTATTTTAAAATTTTCGACTATACGTTTATAAAATAAACCCCGGTTGTAGTTACAACCGGGGTTTATTTTATAAACGTATTATGTCATCTAAAGCTTAAATAGCTTAAAAAACAACAAGCAAGTTCAAGTCCGCAGCTTCACGCACAGTCGAAAATTCTAAAATACTAATATTCCGGCAATCTAACGAAGAACAACCGTACTAACCACTTCCCGGCCCAGGTGCTCATTAATCATCTTTACTATCTTTTCGCGCCCATAGCTCAGTTCCTCGCGCAATACCGCACTGGTAAGGGCCACATACAGCGTGCCATTCTTTAGCATAATCTCACTGGTATAATTATTTACACCGGGCCCCATAAGCATAGCCCAGGCTTCGCGCACATTAATGCTGTCCATACCCTTCTGCAGGTTGTTTGTATGTATAAACTCCCGGAGTATATCGCCTATGGGGCTGTCATTATTTAGCCGCTTCGCCATGATTTTTTAACGTAAAATTTTCAGGTTTTTTGTAATGGTATTCAATGCCGTGTGCATTTTTTATAATAAGCTCATCGCCACTAACGCCCACCAGCTCTTCCTGCCATTTGGCAAACTGTGTGTTATAGTTAAGCCAGGTTTTTCCGTCTTTTTGGGTAACGGTAACTTCTTCAGAAGAATCATTAGCCATATAGGTGCCGTCTATCTGGGGCATTACCTTTTTGCGGAAGCCTTTACCCTCCTTAATCTCAAAATAATCTACAGTGCCACTGGCCTGATAATCTTTTTCTTTACCGTCGGGCATAATAACCGACTCTATTTCCCAGTAACCGTTAAGCGCATCAGCGCTATCGTTATTGCACGAAAAAAGGGTCAGGGTAAATAGTATCAGGGCAATTTTTTTCATCTTAAAATATTGTGGGGCAAATTTAGGCATTAAAACCCGTTAAAGTAAAACGCCGGTATAAAGATTTTGTACATTTAACCTATAAAAATTTGTGTTATGAAAAGGTTTTGGCTTTCCCTGTTATCTGTTATTTTATTTGCGGGCTGCAGTTCATCCGACAGTGCAACGCCCATGCCAACGCCGGAGGCAATGTATTTTCCTGCAAACGGGGCTGACACCTGGCAAACACAAACTCCGGCATCACTTAATTGGGATGAAACACAAATTGAGCCACTCCTGGATTACCTTACCGCAAAGCACAGCCGCTCGTTTATAATACTGGTTAATGGCCGCATTGTTATGGAGGAGTACTTTAACGGGCACACCGCCACTACCCCATGGTACTGGGCCAGTGCGGGCAAAACGCTTACCGCCACCGTTACCGGCATTGCACAGCAGGAGGGCTTTTTAAGTATTGATGATAAAGTATCTGATTATTTAGGCAACGGATGGACAAGCACCCCGCAGGCTAAGGAAAGCCTGATAAAATTGCGCCACCTGCTCACCATGACCAGCGGGCTTAATGATGCGCTGGGCGATGACGTTAGCCCTGCCAACCTGCAATATGTAGCCGACGCAGGTACACGCTGGGCCTACCACAATGTGTACGTAAAACTACAGGATGTGGTGGCACAGGCTACAGCTCAAACCTGGGTAAACTACTTTAACAGCGCGCTTAAAAACAAAATAGGCATGACCGGCACATGGACCAATACCGGCACCGGAGATGAACTTAGCGTATACTGGAGCACCACACGCAGCATCGCACGCTTTGGCCTGCTGGCGCTTAACAAGGGCAAGTGGAACGGGCAGCAAATTATAAACGAAGATTATTTTGAGAGCATGGTTACCACAAGCCAAAACATAAATAAATCATACGGTTACCTGTGGTGGCTTAACGGAAAGGAAAGCTACCATATGCCACAAACACAGGTACAGTTTCCCGGCAGCCTGGTGCCTTCTGCCCCGGCAGATATGTTTATGGCATTAGGTAAAAACGACCAGAAAATTTATGTTGTGCCCTCTAAAAACATGGTAATCATCCGGATGGGTGATGCCGCCGATGAAGAAAACTGGGCGCTATCCGGCTTTGATAATGACCTGTGGGAAAAAATCAATGCCGTTATTGACTAGGTTTGTTTTGGGATATCAAAAAAAAAATTATCAACTATACTGCTTTATATAGATAATTGTTATGGGTAATGTTAATTCAATGTAAATATTTTCACGAGATTTGTCCGGGCTATTCCATATGGCATGCCCTAAAATTATAAACTTATGGGATTTACATATAAAGAGATAGAAAGGGTTGAAAAACTTACCAAAAAAGAGTTTATAGAAAATTATTATAAAAAGCAAAAGCCTGTGGTAATTACCAACCAGATTGATGACTGGCCGGCATTTACCAAATGGAATTTTGACTTTTTAAGGGAAGTGGCCGGCGATAAGACCGTACCGCTGTATGACAATCGTAAAACCGACTATACAAAAAAGGTAAACGAGCCCGATTTTACCATGACCATGGCCGAATATATTGATATTCTGGAAAAAGGCCCCACCCACCTGCGCATATTTTTATACAACCTGCTTAAGGATGTACCGCAAATGAAGGAAGACATGCGCTGGCCCGATCTTGGCCTGAGGCTTATAAAAAGCCTTCCGCTGGTATTTTTTGGCGGTGCAGGCGCCAAGGTATTTATGCATTATGACATTGACTTCCCAAATATTTTCCACTTTCATTTTTCAGGAAAAAAGCAGTGCGTACTGGTAGACCCCGCCGAGACAAAATACATGTACCGCCTGCCCTACTCCTGGATTTGTAACGAAGACATTGATTTTGACAACCCCGATTTTGAGAAGTTTCCCGCGCTTAAAAAAGTTACACCTTATATAACCAACCTGCAGCACGGCGAAATGCTGTACATGCCCGAGGGCTGGTGGCATTATATGAAGTACCTTACACCCGGTTTTTCGCTGAGCCTGCGCTCTCTTGCCGGCAGGCCGTCTAACCTAATGAAGGGGCTTGCCAATGTTACCTTTAACCGGTTGTATGATAACTGGATGCGCAGCCGCAAAGGCCAGGCATGGCTGGATTATAAAGATGAAGTATCTATAAAGCGCACCAATGCGCAACTCTAATAAAAAGGCCGCGCTACAGCGGCTTTTTCTTTACCCAGATAACGCCATAAGCAGGTTTATTTTTTGCATGTTCATTTAATTAAAAGTGTAGTTAAAACACTTGTAAATACTGGGTTTTCAGGCTATTTAGGGTGTGAAATTATTTGCAGGGGCAAAAATTAAAAGTACCTTTGCGCCAGTTTAATTTTACTCACACAAATGAAACCTAACACACAACAACTAAACGAATTAACCACACAGGTAAGGCGAGACATCCTTAGGATGGTACATGCAGTAAACTCAGGCCACCCGGGTGGTTCTCTGGGCTGTACAGAATTTATGGTAGCCCTTTACCAGGTACTTATGGACCGCAAAGAGGGCTTTGATATGGATGGCCGCGATGAGGATATCTTTATCCTTAGCAACGGGCACATATCGCCGGTATTTTACAGTGTGCTGGCACGCAGCGGCTACTTTCCGGTAAGCGAACTGGCTACATTCCGCCTGCTTAACTCAAGGCTTCAAGGCCACCCTACAACGCACGAGGGGCTTCCGGGCGTGCGCATTGCATCGGGCTCGCTGGGTCAGGGCATGAGTGTTGCACTGGGTGCAGCACAAACAAAAAAACTAAATAAAGACAGCCATTTAGTATACACGCTGCACGGCGATGGAGAACTGCAGGAAGGTCAAAACTGGGAGGCTATTATGTATGCAGCAGCTTATAAAGTAGATAACCTTATTGCTACTATAGATGTTAACGGCAAACAAATTGACGGACCTACAGACGAGGTATTGCCTATGGGCAGCCTTACCGCTAAATTTGTGGCTTTTGGATGGGATGTGGTAGAAATACAGCAGGGCAATAACATAGAGGCTATTATTGCCGGCATGACAGAGGCTAAGGCTAAATCTGGCCAGGGCAGGCCGGTAGCAGTTATGCTGCATACCGAGATGGGCAATGGCGTAGACTTTATGATGCATACCCACGCGTGGCATGGTAAAGCGCCTAATGATGATCAACTTGCCAAGGCTTTTGAACAAAACATAATGACACTGGGAGATTACTAATTTAAAGATTGAAAAATTTAAATATTGAAAGATTTTGGGCGTTTAAAACGGCCCGAATTTTTTAATCTTTCAATCATTAAATTTTTAAATGAAAAGATCATGACAAAATACACAAATACAGGTAATAAAGATACACGTTCGGGTTTTGGTGACGGCCTTACCCAACTTGGGCAGACTAATGAAAATGTAGTAGCCCTGTGCGCCGACCTAATCGGCTCGCTTAAAATGGACGATTTTAAAAAGAACCACCCGGAGCGCTTTTTCCAGGTGGGCATAGCCGAGGCTAACATGATAGGCATGGCAGCCGGGATGACCCTTGGCGGAAAGATTCCGTTTACAGGAACGTTTGCCAACTTCTCTACCGGAAGGGTATACGACCAGATTCGCCAGTCTGTGGCTTACTCAGATAAAAATGTAAAGATATGTGCTTCTCACGCCGGGCTTACCCTGGGCGAAGATGGCGCTACCCACCAGATACTGGAAGACATAGGCCTTATGAAGATGCTTCCGGGCATGACGGTAATTAACACATGCGATTATAACCAGACCAAAGCAGCCACTATTGCAATAGCAGCCCACCACGGGCCCGTATACCTGCGTTTCGGGCGTCCGAGCGTAGCCAACTTCACACCCGAAAATGGTGAGTTTGTAATAGGTAAAGCGGTGTTATTAAACGAAGGTACCGATGTTACCATTGTAGCAACAGGCCACCTGGTTTGGGAAGCCCTTATAGCTGCTGAAGCGTTAGAAGCCAAAGGCATTAGCGCCGAGGTAATTAACATACACACTATTAAGCCACTTGATGATGAGGCCATCCTTAAATCGGTTGCTAAAACAGGCTGTGTGGTTACTGCCGAAGAGCACAACATACTGGGTGGCCTTGGCGAAAGCGTTGCCCGTGTACTGGCGCTTAACAACCCGTCTCCACAGGAGTTTGTGGCGGTACAGGACAGCTTTGGCGAAAGTGGTACCCCAGCCCAGCTAATGGACAAATACGGCCTTAACAGCGATGCTATTATAGCTGCCGCCGAAAAGGTTATCAAAAGAAAATAATTTAGGTTTCTGAAAGTAAAGATCCCGCGGCGAAAGCTGCGGGATTTTTTTTGTTTATTGGAATGATGACTCAATGGATTTTTCTACATTTATCGCGGTGCAAAAAATTCGCCGTAACTTATATGAGGACCGAGGAAGAAACTCCACCATACAATAGATACTTATTTGCCGAGGAATACCTTACAGATAAGGTCATAAACATCTGGAAAGAGGAAACCAAGATTCGCTGCAAAAATATTGAGAAAGGCTCCGCCTATTACAATTACATGGGCTGGAACAGGCAACATAATGAGATATTGGTATTTACATTATATGCCTATGCTGATTTTTCTGTACCAAAAAAGTTTGACATTATATTTGAAATTGATAATCCGGGAAATTATCTACATGTGGAATATGAGCTTACACAAAGTATTTATGAGGGATGGCTGCCCTCTAATGCTATTGATGATGGGCATAAGCACTTTACAGTGTTCAGTTTTAAAAGCAGCATACCCAAAATACTAAATCTTTTGCATAGTGGAGATCAAAAATTCAGCACGAGCCTGCCGGGGCAAACCAGGCTGGGCTTTTGTAATGCTAAAGATTTTGATGCAATAAAGCAACGGCTTGAACAGATAGTAGAGCTGAAAAAACAATATGGCAAAACATGGTACGAGCATGATAATGAAGTTTAAACAAAAAATCCCGGCTATTAACCGGGATTCTTGTTTCTATCTTGTTACTGCCTTATGGGTGGCACGTGGCATCAAGGTGTATTTTTGTACCGCTGGTGCATGTAGGTATGGCGTCAAACTCATAATACTGCACAGGGTTATTATTTCCTTCACCTGTATTCGGTATTTTAATTTCTGTAGCTGTTGGGTAGCCATCACCGTCGTCGTCAGTATCCAGGTAATTAGGTGTTCCATCGCCATCGGTATCATAACGGGCAATGTCGGTAACGCCGTCAGTTTCATACCTGTTTAAAAGGCCATCGCCATCACTGTCTACATATTGCACACTATAAAGTTTAAATGTAAAAACCAGCGGTGAGTAAGATGGCATTAAAGAAGACCTCACTTCGTTATAATAACCAAGTCCTGATGGTGTAAACATTACACCTACGCCATAATCCTGAAAACTTGCAGGATCCGGGTTATCCGGATTATCTATATAAGTACCTGATTTAAATAAAGGTATAATTTCCTGCCATGCCTCAATGGTACCCCCCAGTGAAAGCCCTGCAGAAGGATACGGATTATAGTCAAACTGTACACCGTTAAGCAATGTGCCACGGTAAGCCGCTACAACTTTATCACCACGTGTGGGCTGGTCGCCTACTCCCTGGCGTATCATAAGGTAATACACTTTATACAGGGGTGTATTTTCTTCGATAAGGCTCTGTACATCCTTACTCATTAATGGGTATTCGGTTTGGTCCCAAATAGATACCTGGGTACCACCCTCCGGTATTTCCCGGATATCTACATTAAAGTCTGCATCTACACCGGCAATATAATGCGTGTGCAGGTAATCTTCAATATCAGCTTTTTCAGTAGCATACTGCACGGTATAATCGCGAAGTGGCACAGTGGTGTCATCATCCTTTTTGCATGATGCAGCCAGTGTAATAAGCGAAACGAGTGCAAAAGCCTTGAAATATCTCTTCATTTTTAATTTTTTTTAATGCGGTGCAAGATACAATTTTCCTTTATTTTTGTAGAGTTATAACACCTATTTTTAGTTATTAGTATGAGGATTGATAAATATTTGTGGTGCGTGCGCTATTACAAAACCCGCAGCCTGGCCACACAGGCTATACTTAAAGGACATGTAACGGTAAACGGACAGCAGGCAAAGCCCTCGCGCGAGGTTTTTCCGTCAGATAAAATAACGGTGCGCCGGGACCAGATAAACTATATACTGAGCGTATTGGACGTGCCCGCAAACCGCGTAGGCCCCAAGCTGGTAGATATTTACCGTAAAGACGAAACCCCGCCCGAATCTTTTGAGCACCTGGCTCTGCTGCGCCTTAGCAAACAGCATTACCGTGCTACCGGTACCGGCAGGCCTACTAAAAAAGACCGCCGCGACCTTGACGAATATGGCTTTGAGATTGACGATGATAATGATACAGAATAGATTTTTATAACGTCACTTTTTTTATCTTTGAAGCAAATACCTTTATCCAAATGAAAAATATAATCCTTACCAAAGAGGAAATTCAATATAAAACCAGGCGTATTGCCTACCAGATTTATGAAACGTTTCCGGATGAGACCGAAGTGGTGCTTGCCGGCATAGCCAGCAACGGCTTTGAGTTTACTAAAATGCTGGCGGCCGAGCTGGAAAAGATATCTGACATAAAAATAATTTTATGCGAGGTAAGGGTAGATAAAAACCAGCCGCTAAATGCGGTAGTAACATCGTTAACGCCTGAGGAATACACTAATAAAGCGCTGGTTTTAGCCGATGATGTATTAAACAGCGGCACTACGCTTATTTATGGCATAAAACATTTTTTAAATGTTCCGCTCAAAAAGTTTAAAACGGCTGTACTGGTAGACCGTAACCACAAGCAATACCCGGTTAAGGCCGATTTTAAAGGCCTGTCGCTGTCTACTTCCATGCGCGAGCATATAGAAGTAGTTTTAGTAGGCAACGAGCAGTATGCCGCCTTAAATTAAAGCAGGCTCACAATTTCATTTACAATAGTCTCCGGGGTTTTGCCATCGGTAGTAACAGCATGCCGTGCGTGGTTGTAATAATAACTGCGCTCAAAAAGGTGCTGTCCCACAAAATCAAGCAATTCCTGTCCTTCCAGTCCCTGCACCAGCGGACGCACTTTATCCTGGGCCCTTATACGCCTTATAAGCTCTTCTATGCCCGCTTTAAGGTAAATTGATATAACATCATCCCGCTGCAGTAATAAGTGGTTATTTGCATAGCAGGGGGTTCCGCCGCCCAAACCCAGTATAAATTCATCTTCAACTTCCAGCAGGCCTTTAAGTGTGGCATGCTCCAGCTTCCTGAAGGCTATTTCGCCCTCCTGTTCAAATAGCTGCTCAATGGTTTTAGAGGTATCTTTTTCAATAACCTCATCTAAATCCAGATACGGAACTTCGGTCGCCGTTGCCAGTAATTGCGCAATTGTGGTTTTTCCTGAACCCATATAGCCGCATAAAATTATCTTTCTCATATAATAAAGCCTTACAAATTAAGCTGTTGTAAAAATTAAGTAAAAAAAACTCAAATTTATGACAAAATCGCTTTGAATAATTAATAATACATCCGTATATTTGCACCCGCATTCAGGGAATGACTTTTTATTGACTCGGTAGCTCAGCTGGTAGAGCACATCACTTTTAATGATGGGGTCCTGGGTTCGAATCCCAGCCGGGTCACTAAACAAGACCGAAGGTCTTACAATAAAAATTCTCCTGAATGCTACCGACTCGGTAGCTCAGCTGGTAGAGCACATCACTTTTAATGATGGGGTCCTGGGTTCGAATCCCAGCCGGGTCACTAAAAAGTTAAGCACACGCTTAACTTTTTTTGTTTTATATATTATTTGGCCATGTGGAGAAATTGGTAGACTCGCCATCTTGAGGGGGTGGTGCCGCAAGGCGTATGGGTTCGAATCCCATTGTGGTCACTTTTAGCTGTTTTGACAACGGCGAACTTATTTAAATCCTACAAATACAAAATTTGTAGGATTTTTTATTCCCGTTGTTTACTCCTTTTGATGAAGTCCCTTGTATCGCAAAACGTGCTTCCTACGTTTTTCGAAAATTAGCACGAGTAGCTGTATTCTCTTTTACATCATTTTACAAAATTCTTACATGCTATCCAACCTTGTAATTATATAAGTTGATGCTTTTCAACATAATATTTAATGAATAGGTAGGTAGAACAAGAAGGTGTTCTTACAAAAATAATTACAAAATACCTTTTCTTCTTCAGGAACGTGTAAACCTAATCTTATCAAAAAACATAATGCTGTCAAAACAGAAAGTTAAATAAAAAACAAATCTAAGCTCTTCAACATCATCATCATCACACAGTAATTACTGTGAAAGCTTCCCAAACTTACAGTTTCTTAAACATCACTAGGAATTTAGCTATTAAAACATTTAACACATAAGCAATTTAATATCAATGTGTTAACACAAAAGCATTTAAAGCCCTTTTAATTTTGAGATAATCGATTCTAAATTTTATATCATGAAAGAAACATTCAAAGTTAAAGAAGTAGGCCTTTCTAACAGGCGAAGCTTTTTAAAAATCAGCGGCCTGGCCATGGCAGGTACAGCGCTGTTATTTACCGGCTGTAGCGATGACGATGACACCGGTACTAATAACAACAACCAAATGCCCGGAATCAGGAACGGCGTATTTGATTTTGGTGGAGGGGATAACGGTATTTTAACCTATGCCTATGCCCTGGAACAGCTTGAAGCTGATTTTTATACCCGTGTGGTAAATGGCAACACTTTTGGTTCAACTTTCAATACAGATGAGCAGGCCGTGCTTGCTGACCTGTACCATCATGAGGTTATACACCGGGAGGTACTTAAACAGGCCATTAATACCGCAGTAAACAACAACCAGCAGCAGGTTTTGCCCAACCTTAATTTTGACTACGGCGCACTTAACTTTGGTAACCGGAGCCAGGTACTTGAAATAGCAAAAAAATTAGAGGATACCGGTGTTGCCGCTTACAATGGTGCCGGAAAATACCTTGAAAGTGCAGCCAACCTTACGCTTGCAGGTAAAATAGTATCGGTAGAAAGCAGGCACGCCTCGGTTATCAGGAGCCTGATTAACCCTGATGATGCCTTTTTTGCAGCTAACGATGTGGTAGAGCCTTCTACAGGCAAAAATATAGCCAGAGAGCCCTCTCAGGTTTTAAATGAGATTGAAGATATGGGCTATATCCAAACGGCTTTTACTGCAAATTACCTTTCGTAACCAACCCTTAAACTTTACAACCATGAACTTAATAAAATTTATAGAATCATTTACTGATGATAATGCCTTAAGGCAAAATGCCTCACGCAGGCAAAGCCTGGGCCAGCTGGGTACAATAGGCAAAAAAAGCCTGCTTGCTGCAATGCCCACAGGGTTGCTTACCTTATTGCTCGTACCACAAAAATCAGCTGCGGCAACCACGCTAACAACTACCGCTGATAATAACAGCCCTACCGATGCACTCAGGCTGGCGCTCCTGCTGGAATACCTTGACTCTGAATTTTACCAGACAGGGCTGGATACCAACGGGCTGATACCTGCAGGCAGGGACAGGGATTCATTTACAAAAATTGTTAATAACGAATACGGACACATAAATACCCTTGTACAGGCACTTGGCGGAACCGGTAGCCCAAACTATTTTGAGAAACCGGAATTTGACTACACAGCCGGAGGCTTGTTTGACCCTTTTAATAATTACGACCAGTTCCTGGCGCTGTCGCAGTCTTTTGAAGATACCGGTGTACGTGCTTACAAGGGCCAGTCGCCTAACCTGATTTCAAAACCTGAAATGTTACAGGCCGCCTTGCAAATACATGCTACAGAATCGCGCCAGGCCGCCGAGATAAGGAGGCTTCGCGGGGCAAAGGGCTGGATACAGGGCAACAACCGCGATGGGCTTCCGCCTCAGGCGCAGCCGGTCTACAACGGTGAAGAAATGGCTACCCAGGCAGGAGTAAACACTGCACAGGTAAACAACACCGGAGGGCCGGCCATTCCGTCTATAGCAGGCACAGAAGCATTTGATGAGCCGCTTACAAGAGAGCAGGTGCTTAGCATTGCCGGAATGTTTACACCCGTTAATCCGTTAGAATAAGTTTTTTTTCCAGTATAAATGCCCGGAAGTTTCGGGCATTTATGTTTTATTAACATCAAGTATGCAACGAAGTCGTAAAAAGGTGTAAGGCTATATTTTAATGCCCTAACGAACTTTGTCATTATTAAAACCAATCCAAAACTAGTATAACATGAAAATCATAAGTACTAAAATACACGGTGTTCTTGACTATCTCGTAGGCATATTCTTAATCGTAAGCCCCTGGATTTTCGGCTTAAACCCCACCGAACCAGAGGGTGTTATTTTTATTGTGCTTGGCATTATGGCTTTTATATACAGCATCCTTACAAATTATGAACTGGGCCTTATCAGGATAATACCGGTAAAACTTCACCTTATGCTTGATATCCTTTCGGGGATAGTGCTTGCCGCATCGCCATGGCTTTTTGAATTTTCAGGTAAAGTTTATATCCCACATCTTGTTTTGGGCCTGTTTGAAATTGTTGCCGGCCTCTTCACACAAACAAAGGCATGGCCTAAGGTAAGGTAATATGGAATTTTTATCTTTGCATATTAACCCTTCCTTGTGTATTTCCTGCAACAAAAATGTAGGCAGTATGATTAATGAAACGTTTTCCGCACCCGGTATATTTATTATCTTATTACCTTTTGTAATCCTGGGCATTATTGTAGCGGTTTGCTATTATCTTTCCGTTAGCAGGATAAAGTATTACCGATTTACCAATGCACGTGTTACGTTATTAAACCCTGTGCCGCTTAGCTTCGCCGGCATAATACTTGGTATAGGGGTTGGCGGATTTATAGATGGTATTTTGTTCCATCAAATATTGCAGTGGCACTCTATGCTATCCAACAAGCTACCTCCGGATACAGTAGATACAAAAAGCGTTAATATGTTTTGGGATGGAATATTTCATGCGTTTACACTCTTAATAGTTTTAACCGGACTTATTGCGTTCTGGAAAGCATCACGCCATAGCCATACTGAAAAAAGCGGAAAACTGCTTGCCGGTGCAATGCTTTGCGGCTGGGCCGTTTTTAACTTTGTAGAGGGCACCCTTAATCATCAGATTTTCGGGCTTCACAATGTTCGCGATAAAAGTGTGCATAGCAATTATTACAATCATGCTTTCGTGCTAATTTCTATTATAGTGTTGGCCGCAGGCATGTATATGCTTTCCCGTTACTACAAGATATTTTCAAAAAAATAATACATTTAGAATTAGTCACTGAAAACAGTATTACTGAAATGCCACTACCTTAGTACTCTTGCCATGGTTGCTTTTAGAAACCGGTATTTTTAATCCTGATCTATAAATGTAGGGCCATCCGTTGGCATCTTTAAAAACATCGCCAGATACCTCTGTTACTTTTTTGCCTTTTAAAAAATTGCAAACGGCTATGGTATGAATAACCCCGTTAGTAACGGTGGTAGTGGTACAATATTCCCCTCCCCTACATGTAACAGTACCCTTATACGCTTGCTGCGAAACAACATCAACCTTACAGGCCAGTTCATGGGGTATAACGGCCCTAATCCCAGTTTCCCTGTTGTAAACTTTGTATGCGGCCTCTTTCATGCTCCACAATATCCATACATACAGCTCTGGGTTGGAGGCACGTTTAATAAGCTCCTGTTCCTGGGTGGTGAATATTTTTTCCAGGAAACCCTTCCTTTTCCAGTTGCTTTCTATACGGGATGCCGCAATATCCACAACGTCATTACCTATCATTTTGTAGCAAGTTTGGTCTCAATAATATCTAAAGAAGCCCTTACGGTCAGCATGCGCTCCATATCGGCGTTATCAATAATAATATTAAACTGCTCTTCGATATCCAATACAATATCTACAAGGTTAGCAGAATTAATATTAAGGTCTTTGATAAAATCAGTATCTTCTTCAAGGGCTTCTACAGCCTGCGCATTATTTGCATAAGGCGTTACAATTACTTTTAGTTTTTCAATAAGTTGTGGTCTGTTCATATTTTAAATTTTTTAAAAAATACGCAGGCATTAACATCGCCAAATCCAAAGCTTGCCTTTGCAATAATATTGATCTCAGTATTATATAAGGCTGTAGGAATGCGCGAAGTATCTATTATAGCAGCTATTTCGGCGTGTAGGTCTTCGCAATTTATATTAGGAAACATAAACTGGTTTTTTATCTGTAAAACGGCTGCCACACTTTCAATGCTACCGGCACCGCTAAGGCAATGCCCCGTGGTAGACTTTAAAGAATTGATAAGCGGAAAATTACTGCCCCGCCTGTCCAGGGCCACTGCCCAATTTTCTATTTCTGTACTATCTTTAG
>Ga0265780_10007119_pt1 | contig 13770 bp, 6 predicted proteins | sample P1T30metagenome_FD_192432 | JGI IMG/M metagenome (GOLD analysis project Ga0265780, IMG submission 192432) | Plant litter microbial communities from East Loma Ridge, Irvine, California - P1 T30 | ecosystem: Environmental > Terrestrial > Plant litter > Unclassified | place: USA: California... | reverse complement strand
CCAATCACTCCAGTGCCTTAGCAGGAGAGTCGTAGATTTTGACTGAGGGTAGCACATCACGTGAACTGCGCGGTAGTCGAAAGCAAAATGCCAAGACATTTCAGTTGGACTGTCCAACTGAAATGTCTTGGCATCACGTCAAGAGCGCGACAGTCGGAGGCAAAGAGCCAAGACATCTCAGTTGGATTGTCCAACTGAGAGTCGTGCATCACGGGGTTTGAGCAGCGTTCAAGGGTAAGGTATCGACTAGTACGCCTTGCAATGCACATTCAACGAGGACATCGCGGCGTCTACGATGTAACTGTAAGTTACCCAAGATTGGGAGGCATTTACATACAAGTAATGGGCGTCAACCACCCGATCGAGGGGTTTAACTTGAGCGACAGGACGATTGGAGAGTAAGTTAGACAGTTTCCATCGGCTGAGCATACATTGGTTGAGATGGGAAACGCCCATTGTGGTCATCCACTATGATACAATGAGCCTTATGATGAGGCGGTGGCTTTCACGGGGGCCATTGGCTCGAACGAGCGACCGTGCAGGCTGCAACAAGTTGATTGCCGGAAGCCCAAACCAGCGACCGGTGCAGCCTCAACCAATCGGTGAAGATTTGGGCTTGCCGTTGGTCGGTGACAGCACCGACTCGAGCTCCATTCACTTATAAGGCGCTTCGGGACGTGCAAAGACTCTCAGCTTTGTGTACACAAACTTCGTTTTCGATACCAGCTGGACTGTTACGCAGTCAAACAACACGGACATGGCCCAGGACCCACTCCAAGGAATATCTGTACATAATTTGAGTCCTCTTTACGAAGCTTTCTCCGAGGAAGATGATGAGCATGGCAACCCTATTTTTGAGTCTTCGTCGTTTGGATACATAACCGAAAACTTCCTCGCCTACTTCGGCGAATCCAATCTCAGAAAACATGATCTGACTCCAATGGCCATCAAAGAAAGTTTGAAACTCCTCCCGGACGATGACGTAGACCCCAGAGTCCCGCCAAGTGTCACAATCGTGTCGCCGCCGATACACAGCAAATTATTCGTAAAGCATCCCAAGCTCAATACTGGCTTCCGAGGCGCAGGCCTCTTACCCAAGCTTACTTTAAAGGAGCTTGAGGTGTTGGAGCGGCTCAAGGAACGACCTCATCCTCACATCGTGCGATACCACGGATGTCTGACCGCAAGGAATCGCGTCGTTGGTCTCGTATTCGACTATTGCTCCAGAACATTATACCAGACACTCGAGGAAGACCGCCGAAGCATCGACATCAAAACCTGTATGAACAGTATCACAGCCGCCACGGAGCATCTACATGCTCTTGGATTGGCGCACAATGATCTCAACCCCCACAACATCATGGTTGATGAGAACAATGTAACATATGTGATTGACATGGGGTCTTGTCAACCATCGGGCCACGATCTTATCACAGGAGGCTCCCTTGGATGGGTTGACGAGGAGTTCACCACATCCCACCCGAAACACGACGATGCCGCGTTGAAGAAGCTTCGCATTTGGCTTGAAGATTATTCATAGAGATAGTCAGTCGGCAATTTGGGCTCGTCTACCATCGAATACGGATACTGGCATTCCGTTCATTAAGTTTCGTATCAAAGTGTCAAGATTACGCAATTCTATTATTGAAGCCCCAGCGCGGACTGCGGACAGAATTGCTCGATCTCATCTATACGTAGTAGCAGATTGTAACGGAGGTGGAATGCCGCTGGGTTTAGCTCGGGTTGAACCAAGGGTTGACTGAGGCGAGGGAAGAAGTGGTTGGCGCAGGGTATTCTTCGCGGGTTCTTCGTTGCCTTGAAACGTGTGTTTGACTACGAGCTTGACTGTGTGTTGCTTGAAATCCTCCGATTTCCCGTCGTGCTGCTCCTGCGAAAGAAGGCCCGCGACGGATTTTTGAGGTCGGCAAGGCGGAAAACCCTTGCTGTTCAACTAAGTGAATTGTGAATTGTGAACGACTGTAATGGAGATACCAGATAAGGAGAACGAGGCAAAAATTGCGAAGGCTGACTGGCCCGGAAAAATAGGATTTTTGTCAGGTTCAAGAGATTGGCTGTCATCAGTAGACCTTTGTTCCACTGTTCCTGAGACTCCTGTGTGTGGGAATCGTATAGCGACCATGATCTCTACATCTCTACGTCTGAGGCACATAACACGGTTCCTCCCAACAGCTTGCCCATGTGGGATTTTGTAAGATCCCGATGATGGGCTCGAATGTTCGTTAGCGCCTGAACAAATGCTACTGGGCTCTGACGGGGCTTCCTTGTGATGTTATCTGGGTCCTGCTCGTCTTCCAATATGAAACCATCGTTTGCTGTGACGAGCGCAGTGTTCGAATCCTGATGAGCTAATCGAAGGAACGCGCAGGTATCGATGTATTCCTGGTATGTGTTGAAGTAAGCCCTACCGGCGAAGACATTGAGCTGCACCATGGATGCGCGCGACGGCCTACGCGCTCTTTCCACCGGAGGAAAGTGGAAAAAGTTTAGTTGGTTGAGTGCTGGTAGCCCAGAGCTCCAGTACGGTTTAAAAATATGTAGCGCAGTCGCTGAGCCTGTGCGGAGTCTTGCCATCAATCGTTGTGCTTCGTAGGGACTGACAATGAGAGCGGGCATAGTCTGTTCTTCGGTAGGTGTCGTGGGTACGAGGATCCATTGCACCGCTCGTAGGTACGAGTCGCTCACATGAGATCCTGATGCAGGCTCAACAGTGTGAATGAAGTCCGTGGTAGCGTATAGAATACCATTCCCGATAAGTTGGTGTACGTCGAAAGCGTCTGCAGCACTGACATTGCTCAAAGAAGTGAAGACGGGTTGATATGCCATAGAAGTATTGACAGCAACAGCGGTCGCTGCGAATTCTAGGATGTCAGGATGCAAAGCGTGTTTCGCCGGTACTGCCAATGGTGGCTTTTGCAGTTGGCGCTCTTCCTGCATTTCTGGGGAAAGCTCTTTCTCTTGCTCTTCTTCCAACGCTTCTCCAGCATCACCCAGGCACAGGCACTCCTGTAGTCTACGAGCGATCAGCCCAAGATCAATGTGATCAATTTCAAGACCTTCCACGTTAGCCTCTTTGGACAAGTGAGGGCGGTAACGGAATTCAAGAGATCGGGCCTCGGGTTCGAGGAAACGTGAAGCCTCGACCGATGGTGATACGCCGTTGTTGTTGAGACTGATCCATATTTCACTTTGCCGGATGAAATTTCTCCCTTGCTTTGCCCAAAGCGGCATACTCCGACGAATATCCAGATGTGTTTCGTGTATTGCCCAGCGTAAGACGTCCGAAAGAGTGATGTCCGACTGCTCGTGCTTGTCCGACTGCTCGTGCTTGACCGTACACTCTCGTATTCTCGCCTTGATTTCGTCATTGACCAAAAACATGACGTTCTGCCCTTTACCAAGTTGTCTCATTCTCATGCAAGCTGTGATACAGTCAGTAAATCTCGTTCCAGTATTTTAGCTTGCCTGTTGCCATAGACCCACCTTGGACCAACCTATCTTTTGTCAGACTTGGGCCTAACGTCACTGCAGCGCGATAGTCGTGAGGTAGTTTCAAATCAGTTCCTCGGGTATGTGCTTCATCTAAGAAGATGAGGCAACTGCCTAAACGGCTTCCAAACGGCGAAGTTTGCAGTCTCTCCATATTGCCTGCCCGATCGATAGTTGTGAGTTCGTCATGCTCATCGAAGAAAACGACGGCCTCTGCAGAATCGGAGGTGTGTTTCTCAAGCCAAGCCCTTGCTAACTGCTCGTTGCTCAAATCGAGTACCAATGCACCAACGTCAATGATGACTCGAGGTTGAGGATTTGCGCTCATCACAGTGTTCAAGAGTATCTCGGCCTCCGTTCCTTCCTTGATGTTGAATGAGGGAAGCCTCAAAACTTGGTTCTCAGGCTGTAAGAGATAGTTGAGGACGAGTGCATTTGTGTGCCGCTGGTGTGGTAGGTCCAAGTGCTCGACACTGAGCGGGAGAAGGGGGTGAGTATCACAAGTTCCACTGAAAGCCGTCGTTGGATAGCGCTTCGCTTTGCCTACGTCCCATCCTGATGCTGATAATTTCTCAGGGAAGACCCTGAGTCCTTTTGGAAACACAACAGCGTTCAAGAAGAAATCGACGACGCTTTTGACTTTCCGTAAATGTGGGAAAACTTGTGAGATCAAGTTCGAGCGGTCCTCCATGTTGATCCCTTGCAGTTGGCGAAACGCTTTGGGGAGACCCGGGACGTCCTTGACCCATTCTTGATATTCTGCGTCTCTCTGGTCAGAATCGATAAGAGTCTGAAATGCGACAAACAAGTCATCATCCGTCAGTCCACCATAGTAGTAAGACAGGTATGTGAGCAAGATGACCACGTCTGGATGGCTGAAATCGGACCTGAGCGAGGGCTGATCTTTGGAGCGGTATGGGACCGCTAATTTAGTTGGTGGAATGCGCTGCGGATCTAGGCCGTAGTTGACACACCAGCGTTTGCGAAACAAAACAAAAGCTAGGACGCCACCAGCGATCAGGCCTCTTAGTAGATACAGCTTCGGTCTGACTGTCTCCGTAAAGAAGCTGTTGGAGTCTGGATTTTCGACTAAGATAGCCTCCTGTTTCGTGATATTCCACTTCGTGATGTAAGTGTACACTGCGCGGCGTACACCCGGGGGCTGCCTAGCGATCGGGAAGCCCCGGAATCCTGTTTTACAAATTTGCTTTGCAACCAGGTCCTCCAAGAGTCTCCCAGCATCTGCTCGAAGAATACGAAGGTACGGAAAAGCTCCAGGTGAAGTTTTTTGAACCATCATCGACGAAGGCAAGGATTCCGTAACTTGTACTGCAAAGGTTTTGACAAGATCCAGAAGCTCACCGATATGTATCCAACGGTCTGGGCTGGCATCAACTGGACGCTGTGCTCCCATGGTGTAGATGAGTTCGAACCTGACATTGAAATTTTCATCGCCTTCGTCGACGATATCCCGAGATCTTTCATCGAAGAAGATTTGCGTGCGTGACAAGACTTCTGCGACGGCGGTTTTGCCAGCAATGTATCGGTCAAGCACCATTAATTGGAATGATAGCAAATGTTCTGGCTGTACCAAGAGGATGCCGCCGCTTTCCATGCACTCGTGACACATCTGCTCGATAGAAATAGCAGCGGCTTCATCGAATTGTAAACTCCGGGAAATTGGAAGGAAGAAAATCCTTCGATCGAGGAGTCCTCCCAATTTGGAGATCAGCATCTGTATCATCTGCTTTGATTGAGGCTTTGCAACGATGATGCGCACCAGGCGTGTGCCATCCGCCAGCGCGGCTGCAACGATAGGTGCAATCACCGAGGACTTGCCTTCTCCCATATTAAGCTGTATCGAAGCATTGTGTTTGCTTTGAGGCTGCCTCATCTCGGCTGCAACCTGTTCCTGTCTTTCACGAATCGTAATGCCGCTTTCGACCTCCAACAAGAGAGTTTCGGGGTACTCGTAGGGGTCCCAATTACGGTGGGCGACATTGTACCAGTCTTGAGCAGCCTCGGCCTCTTTGCCAGCCGCGCGCAAGCTGATGATTCTTTGCAGTCTTCTCAAAGCGGTGAGTGCAACTCCGTAGGCTATGATGCATCTTCTCCAAGACATTTGGAGGCTATTCCACCGCGTTCGACTGAGTTGTTGCAATATGAGTTCTGGTCCGACCCGAGGCCCTTGGCCGATATCTTCAGCAGCAGCGAGATGACGAGTTATATGATCACCCTCATGGGACAGTGCAGCAATCAATGTGCCTCCAATGGAACTGACATGCTCACTGTACAGGTTTTGCGCCGCTTCAAGGACTCGCGTGTTGGGAGTCGACAGACGGTCGGAATTGTATCCTCGTTGTAAAGCATCAAAGCTCTCCTCAAGCGTCTGAATGTAACGTGACTGATATTCGCTCTCGTTTAGCGAACTTGAAAGGTCATCTAAAAAAGTTCTCAGACGGGTGAGATCTGCAGTTTCTCGATCCTGGGTTTGAGGACTGTGGTTTTCGTTGAGTTCCGTCACGCACGGAGCTGGACGGTTGAACAGATCGTCGATGGAAATGAAACCGGTGACAGAGTCAAAGGTTGTGATGCTGCTAGCAGGCTGCTGAGGGTACATCACACGCTCGATGCTGATAGATCTGGCAAGATCTTCTAGATGCCGCAGAAATTCATGCAACTTTAAGTTGATGAAACAACTTTTGAAGATTCCTCTGACCAATGGAATCACGGTACTCTTGTCCACGTAGTCGGAGATCCTCAAAGGCTCAGTATCTTTAGGCGTCGAGGGTATGGCGCATGGCCACTGATTTGTGAGGCTTGACTCGAGTAGCTCGACGACTTGACTCATGTTCCTTTGGAAGGCACTGTGCACTCGGCGTCCGAAAGCCTTACGCGACTCATTCGGGTTCTGATCTTGACGGTTCTCTGGGCTAGCATGGAAATCTCGAACGTGACCTCCTATGATGGTCCGGAGGTGCAGCCGGGCATCGATGCCGTCACTGATCCTGAAGCACTCATCGGTCGGAGCGCGCACCTGAAGTTCTGGCCTGGTAAAGGCAAGCGCAAACACGGTCAAGACCCCTTTATCAATCTTGGAGCAAGCCAAAGTAGAAAGCCAAATCATGACGGCGTATTTGTTCGGACGCGAATCTTGCTGAGTAAGGATCTGGTATGATTTCAACCAATTGTCTGCCACGATGTCTTCCGCTTCTTCAATGAGCCTGGCTTGATACCTCAATTCTGAAAGCTTCATCGTGAAGTGAGCCATGCTGCCTGGAGTGTCCCGCTGCAACAGCCGCCAGACGCAATCCGTGCGTACGTTCCATGGCATTTTATTACAGTTGTTGATAATCATCTTGCAGGCAGTGAAAGCGTTGAGGCGTCGGTCGAAATCTTCGTTGGGGCTTCGATTAGAGTAGGTCACATCGTGCGCTGGAGTGAAATCTTCAGCTCCAAAACCACTGACGCGAAACGTAGATGAGCGGATAGCATCGCGTTTGAGTAGATCAGGGTGAACATCGTTCAATTTTGGAAAGCGAAGGTCTTCGTCAGGGCGCAGGATTTTCTGCCTCTCTGCTTGGGCGAAAATGGACGTTACTGCTGTATGATACCGGGGGTGCTGAGATAAAAAGCTGAGGCTTGCGTGCCACTCTACCGTTTGCATGTCGCGCAAGTTAGTCGGGTAATACGCCCGATGTGGCGTAAGTTTTCCGATCAGTTGTAGAATGTTCAGGCTCCTTTGGCTCAGGCGAGAAAAAGATGCCACGCGGGCGGAGCAGAGAATTTGCAATGCTCTTTCTGTTCCCGTTTTCCTGGTCAATGGGTCTCGGAGACAGCAGGACGTGATTGCATGTAGGTATGCAAGATATAGCTCACTTTCTAAACTTCCGTTCCCGACGAGATTGCATAAGTAAGGTTGGACCTGGAAAGTGTGCAAGGTATATGTTGTGCAAAGATCGACACTTGCTTGCACCTGGCTGGAAGTGGTGAAATTCTCAGAGTCGAGTATCCACCTTTTGATGGCAGTTCGACCTTCAGTCAAGATGACCATTCGATGGATCTTGGTCGCATCTCTCAACATCAATTTATTCTCGAATCCAATCAAAGTCCCAAGTCTTTGATTTGGGTCAACGCACATATGTACATGCTCTCTCGATCGTAGGTCTGAGGTGCCCTGCTGGAGAGAAAATCCAAGGCTGAGTCCGTTCAATTCGACGTTCAGAATTTGGCGGCTCACAGATAGTAGAAGATGAATTTGCAGCGGCTTTGCAAGTGGCGACAAGATCCGAGACAGTGCTGTAGCGGTAGGCGACTTGCTGCCCACCAATATCGTATCGTCCCTCGATCTCGTAAGTTGCCACTTGGAGTCTTCGCTACACTTCTTCAGAAGCCAGCACTCCCGCATGTCGCGGGACCAAGGCTTTGACTTTGGTCGGAACTCGACACTTTCGTTTTTGTTGTCGTACCAATGGATGAAACTAGTAACGAAAAAAGAAGGCAGGCAGGCTTCGAAGAGCCTTGGAGGCAAGAGGGTATATTTCTCATCCTCATTGGAAGCCAGAACAACCAGATCTCGGGATTCAGATGCGCTTTCCGCATGTATGTTGAATTGCAACGAGAATCCGTTGTACTTGTTCTTGCTGTCGAAAGCCATACCGGGGGTGAGGGATTGTACGACCTCCAATATGGAATTACCGAAAAGGTCGGCATACCTTGCAATCTTGCGATACTCTTCGGGTAAACGATCTAGGGGTAAACCATTGATCAGTAAATCTCCAGTGAGGAGATCCAATGACGCTGTAGATCTCTTCTCAGAAGAGAAATGGGCGAAATGAGATATCACCCAATTCCTGGTCCCGTCCGCGAGCATCCATTTGTTTCCGTTTCGATATACGCTACATGAGCGCTGCACCGCGTCGCTGAGAGAAAGATGATTGTCGGCCAGATCTTGGCAAGCGTTTTGTAACACTCGCTGGTAGCGTTCATATAGGAACCTGTGTGTACTCGAAGTGCGGTCGAACGCGTCCAGTCGCCGTTTGATTATGATGCTGCATTGAAGCAGATATGAAGCAGCTTCTGAACCCATGATAGCGTCTTGATATTCCTGGTCGAGGTCGAAAGTGCTGGCACATGTGATTGCCACCTCGAAAACCCGTCTTTCGAAGTCCTTCCGTACTTCATCCGGACCTGCGTCTTGAGCATTTCTTTGGAGTCTACTGATCCACTCGAATGCTACTGTACGAGTCTCGGCAAGATAGCTAAGACATTCTTCGCGGACCTTTTCAATAGAGCTGAGTGATAGCAGGCGGCGAGCTATTGCAATCAGTGCATGGAGCGCCGTCACAGAAGCCCAATTGAGCGTAATCCTATCGAGAGCTTCTCTCAAAGCACCCAATAAGACCGAACAGAATTCACCAGTTTGCAACATTTCGTGACTGCTCCTAGCCGTCTCTCCAGATTGAGGAGGCGGTCCAACCTGGTAGATACACTGGAGAATGACGAGTATAGTTTCTGGACGGTTCAGGTCGACCAGGGGAGCTATCAATTGCGCTGCGATGTTCCACCATTGGAGACGTGTACCCAAAGGGATATCGCTAAGCTCCTTGAACTCTTGGAGAGTCATGTGGTCTGGGCAGCTGAACTGTTCCGCAATGACTGTGTTGGGCGGCGGTCCTTGAGGGCATGATGCAGGCCGGAAAAGGAACTTCTGCAGCGACCTTGCTCGAGCAGGCAGCTGATATGTACACGCATGCGAGATGTCCTCACTCCAGGTTAGGCGATCGACGAAGCATGCCATTTGTTTGTCGAAATAGCGGTACTTCAGCCCATTCTGCACACATATGTCCGACTCAGAGGCTGTTGCGAGTGACTTCCCCCGACGGTGAGTGCCGACGTGTGGTTTAACCTCCGATAAGAGACCAATGCGACGATTGCTGACTCCGCGACGCAATCTTCCAATATGAGGATCCTTTTCAAGGTGATGATTACTCCTTGGCTTCTGGATGGATTGGTATCTTGCTGTCAGAATACTCTGCTGCACGTCGGCCGTGATATCACGCAGGCAGGTAAACCAAGTCGGCAGTGACAATTCGAACACCACAGCTTTGGCAGCGAGAGGATCAGTTGGCAAAGGCCATTCGTGTACGTCTGTTGAGAGTGCCGATGCTCTAGATTTGTACCAGCATTTGCCACATTGGCGTGAGTGTTCACGCACCGTTGTATCGTAGCGCCAGTCTATGACCCGTTCGATATACGTGCAGTCCACGATCTGGTTATGCATGCTCATGAGATGGTTGTATTCGCGCTTCAACTCTCTCCACTCTACCAGTTTGTTTTGTTTGGCTTGATCGGCGCGTGTTGATATTTCATGAAGAAGCTTTTGATGTTCGAGAGATCCATCGAAATACCTGACAGGGAAGCTTTTCGCATCGCCGATGACCTGATACATGTGATGATTCATGTGGCTCTGGTTCTTGCGGGAAATCAAATACTCCTCTGCCAAGGTGAGCCGTCTCATCTGACCAGCGAACGGCAGTAGAAGGTTCTGTAGAGGGTCGATCGGGATTTGAGGATCATAGTCGTTGAGCAAAGGGCAAACCGAGGTTGCGATCAGGTCGCAACAAATCCAAATCTCAATCGACACCAGTACCATGACCGAAGTTGCCTCAGGATTGCCTTTGTATTCACGAATAGCAACCTGTTGGTAGCTCTCGAGGAGCTTCGCCAAAGCTACGCAAGATCCTTCGGTGTTGTGTGACTCCCTCCACCTTTGGAGGCTATCCCCAATCCAATTTTCGAAAGCATTCAATTTGGGGATAACATCGGTTGTAGCGTCTGGATCACCAATGCTGTTCGGCAGGTCGTCATGGGTATAGGTCACCAATCCGTTGGTGGGATGGAATTTTGATCCGCTGTCTGGATTTTCATGTGCCTTCGCGGCAAGAAGGTACTGGGCCATCTCGGGCAAAGACAGTATGCTATCGCTGTCGAAGTCCAGCTCGCACAGCCCCTCCAGGTCCAAGTAACGAACGTCGGACTCTTGCTGAAGATGCCAGCGTTTTTTGATCTCGTCGTGGGTCTCAGTCGTTGACTTTCGGATCTTCTGCAGCAAGGCGGAGTCAATGTCCGATAGCTTTGTCAATCTCCGCGCGATCTTCGCATTCATTGCGTAGAGAGCGTCAACCGGCATCCGAGATTTCTTGGACGAATACAGGATTTGAGACATCATGAATATCATGAATGACTTGTACGCTCTTTGTCCGTCTAGTGGCGCTGGTATAAGCTCTCTGAAAGCCAGTTGGAGGGAAATCCTGAGCAACAACCAAACTGGAGATCGCATCCATGGATGATTCGCATCCGCCCAGGAAACCTCCTCACGAGTGTTCTTTGTGATGGATACAGAAGGAATGACAGCTCCGACACTTGCCACGATGCCTTCCAAGAACTCTGTTACCATACCCGGATGGGTAGTATCTCGATCCTCATCGTGCCAGCTGCCTGACTTCTTGACCTTAGGTTGCTGGCCTGGGACAGCCTCATGACTCATTTGAACCAGTATCTTGGCCAGCTCATCTAAGAAGTCCCGATCTTTAGCCTGCTCGATGTCGACCGACACGGAAGAGGATGGAAAGCATCGACGGAGCCTTCCTTTCGAAGACATTACTGCTTCATTGGTAGGAAGGAGCTCGAAAAAATCAAAACGGACGTGGTTGTTGATCCTGCTCATCAAGACGCCAGCGTTCTGCGCTCGAACGAACAGGGGGATGAAGCCGCCTAGACAAAGATAAGATAAGCATAGACCTTGCAGTTCAGGCAACTCAACATACCGTGCTTCACCAAATCTTCCATGGCCGTTACGAGCATGCCCTCGATAGCTTCACTAGTTGATCGATCATGGATACATCGCATCCTCACAACCATCTCCGTGACGGTATCCAGAATTTCTTGCGGTAGTGATTTGTTGTGGTCGCCGAACGCCCGAAGTGCCTGTTCCACAATGTCAAAAAAGACGTGACCAAATTGCGGCTGGAAATCATTTTTTTGGGGTATTTTCGGGGGAAGGAAAACGTGATGAAATAGATACGTGGAGCAATCATAGGAAAGCATGTCGGTCAGCGGTATGGCAAAAAAATAAAGGTTGTCGTTGTTGATATCTGTTGGTAAAGGTGATCGAGAAGGGTGAAGACACATGCTTGGATGCCATCGAGCTTTAAATAACGGAAGGCGAGTTCTGATGTTGGTGTGTATCCCCGCTTCAAAACCGGTCAGGGAGTTCCGTTGATCCGTCATCTGATGTGCTACGGCATGATAGTTTCGACCTTGAAGATATGTATGTGGTACCGTTGAGACACTCAGGCCACAGTTACATCACTGCGCGCAGATTCTGTGAGGTACGCGACCCATCACGACTGCTGAAGCAGTTTCGCTGTCTGGTAAATGTAATATCAGGTGGCATCTCCAAATCTGAGAGGTTGTAAGCTCGAGTAAGACTCGGTATACCCGTTTGTCAGAAGCAAGTCGGGCGGAACTTAGCATTCGAAGCCATGGTTCGATGTGTAGATTGCACTATTGAGGACTTATTGGTACCAATGGTAGCGTGATTCAGATCATGCCTTGATCTTGTAAGAGATTACAAATAAGAATCCAAGGCTCTTGTTGCTTGTCTGACGTGGTATTGCATAGTTCAATATCAGTGCGGAAAGACTGACTGCAATCGATGATCAGGACCCATCAGCCAGTAGATCTTGAGAACGATCTCGCGCGACACGATGCATGACAGTTCTTGGGGTTCGAGCCACAACAAACGTACCCTGGCAATATCAATCCAATGTTCCAAATATATCGTCAACCCGATAGAATCCTTGGTGAGTTGGCTGACTATTCGCGATTAAGCTCTATTTCTATGCTGCGGAGACAGCCTGTGTCAGATATTAATTGTTTTTGCTTGCCTGCGCTACGGTATTCGCACCAATGTAGCGTCTCGACTGTCTATGTACCATTCGCAGCCACCACTGGGTTCATTAGTTGATTTGACATCTGTTAGTGTTCCTTTCATCCATGATGCTGGGTAACCATGGCTTGAGTTTTCTTCCAGAAATCTCTACCGCTTCGATGAGCCTTTCGACTTGTAAACTTTGCTACGGATGTCACTTTCCCAAACTAAAGCTGCCATGAAGGGCGAGGATCGCGATCACCATGTTGTCACAACAAAGTATAATCTAGTGCTTTTCGAACAAGTAAGCGGAGAAGAGTGGGAGGAGAAAGAAAATAGTGATGTGCAAAATGAAGTGTAAACTTTGGCTCACCTCGCACAGCAGAGTGTATGACGACGGGGTTTTCAAAAGCCCTCTTAAAGGGCACAACTGATAGATTCAGCAAAATGAGGAACCGTGGATCGTCCGAGAAGATCCTAGGTACGCAAATGTTCGAGCTTGCAGTGGTCGGATCGACATCTCACCCATAAATATCATTGAATGATGACAAGGCAATTATGGTCTGGTACAGGCTCGCAACTCAAAAAATTGAGCCTGTTGGTTGGAAAACTTTGGTGCGGGGCTGTCACAGGCGCTTCCCCCGCTCTTCCTCAAGTTTCAGCTGCGCTTTTTCAAAGAGTTCCTTGCAGTCGAGGGTGTTGCTCGTCACGGTTGCTCCTTCGATACAGTATTGACAGAGGATACACAGCGTTCCGGGCTGACCCAACAGCGTCACACCTCGAAAGCTTTGCGTATTACGGTCGCGGCGCAAACGGGCTGTCCTGCAAGAGCCTGTGTCATTCCGTGAACAATTACAAGCACTTGATATTCAACGGGCGACGAGGCTTGCAACTGTCGGAGGCGAACAGTGATTGAGGATGCCTACAGTGACAGCGAGATCGTGACAAAGGCTGAGCTGTGTGTATTTTGAAACATGCTATTTTATCTGCTGCAATACTGCTATATCACCAAATCCATTTAAATGGAGGGCAAAGTGCCATATGTGTCCGATGGCGAAGAGATGGTTGACCCATCAGACACCTATGGCTGACTTGGGGTATGTGACGACGACCGCGATGCAGTTCAAGCGCCGAATCTTTGTCCGCGTCCATGATCGTTCCGAACGTCCCCTGTTCATCTAAAGCTTCCAACGGGACGCAATGATTCCTGAGTTTGCTTAGAACGGCTCTCAGCTGTTGTTCAGCATCCATTAACAGAAAAGTTTCTTCTAACTCAATCTGCCTCCCTGCCGTATCAAGTCTCTTCTGAGACAGTTTCATTATGTCGA
>Ga0265780_10007118_pt1 | contig 13770 bp, 13 predicted proteins | sample P1T30metagenome_FD_192432 | JGI IMG/M metagenome (GOLD analysis project Ga0265780, IMG submission 192432) | Plant litter microbial communities from East Loma Ridge, Irvine, California - P1 T30 | ecosystem: Environmental > Terrestrial > Plant litter > Unclassified | place: USA: California... | reverse complement strand
AGTGCCGCGGTGGCGACCGGCTACAGGTCGTCGCACCTTGATCGGGTCGTCGTCAGCAGCCGCGCGTCGACGCCCGAGAACAGGCAACCCCCCGAGCATACAGGAGCCCGGGCGCCGATGCGAGCAGCCAGCGATCGTGGCGTCAGTGCCCCCGGGTGATCCGGCGCAGCTTCTCGAGACGGGCCGCCACGTCGCGTTCGTTGCCGTTGGCGGTGGGATCGTAGTACTCGTGGCCGACGAGTTCGTCGGGGAGGTACTGCTGCTCGACCACCCCGAACTCGGAGTCGTGGGCGTAGCGGTAGCCCTTCCCGTGGCCGAGGCGTCGGGCCCCGGGGTAATGGGCGTCGCGCAGGTGCTTGGGCACGCGGCCCGCCTTGCCGGCCCGGACGTCCGCGATCGCGGCGTCGAGGGCGGAGTAGGACCGGTTCGACTTGGGTGCGGTCGCCAGGTAGACGACGGCCTCGGCCATCGGGATGCGTCCCTCGGGCATGCCGATCATCTGCACGGCGGTCGCGGCCGAGACCGCGACGGTGAGTGCGTTCGGATCGGCCATGCCGATGTCCTCACCGGCCGACACGATGATCCGACGGCAGATGAAGCGGGGGTCCTCACCCGCCTCGATCATGCGGGCGAGGTAATGGAGCGACGCGTCGACGTCGGACCCCCGGATGGACTTGATGAAGGCGCTGATGACGTCGTAGTGCTCGTCGCCGTTGCGGTCGTACCGCAGCAACGCCCGGTCGACCGACTGGGCGACGATCTCCGACGTGATCGTCGGACGGTCGTCGTCGGGATCGTTCTCGTCGTACTCGGCGTCGGGGTCGAAGTCGGCGTCGGACGCGTCGTCGGCCGAGGCCGTCGGCACCGCGTCGGCCTCGAGCTTCGTGGCCCACGCCGACTGGGCGGACGCCTCGAGGGCCGTGAGCGCACGTCGGGCGTCACCGGAGGCCAGTCGGACGATGGTGGCCAGGGCTTCGTCGTCGAGGCGCACGGATCCGTCGAGACCGCGGGGGTCGCCGACCGCCCGCTGAACCAACTGGGCCAGGTCGTCGTCGCTGAGCTGTTCGAGCGTCAGCAGGAGCGAACGGGACAGCAGAGGCGTGATGACCGAGAAGGACGGGTTCTCGGTGGTGGCGGCGATGAGGATGACCCAGCCGTTCTCGACGCCGGGCAGCAGGGCGTCCTGCTGCGCCTTGGTGAAGCGATGGATCTCGTCGAGGAAGAGCACGGTCGTCGTGCCGTAGAGGTCACGGTTCGACAGGGCCTTCTCCATCACCTGTCGGACGTCCTTGACTCCCGCGGTCACGGCTGACAGCTCGATGAACTGTCGGCCGGAGCTGCGGGCGATGGCCTGGGCGAGGGTGGTCTTCCCCGTACCCGGCGGACCCCAGAGGATGACGGAGACGGCCCCCTGGTCGGCACCCGTGTCGGACGCCAGGGTGACCAGAGGCGAGCCGGGCCGCAAGAGGTGCCGTTGACCGGCGACCTCGTCGAGGGTGGTGGGACGCATGCGGACCGCGAGAGGGGTCGAGCTCTGCGGGAGCGGGCTCATGGTGACCCATGCTAGACCGGCCCTCCGATACAGTGCAGGCTGGACATCACCGAGCTGGAGGACCCGTGGCACCGAGCAAGAACCCGGACCGTGAGAGCCGGGACCGGCTCCGCAGGTACACCGCTCGTCAGCAGGTGCACGCGACGCAGGTCGCCCGACGCCGTCGGGACAACGTCCTCGCCGTGACCGCCGTCGTGGTCGTGGTCGGAGTCGCGGCCGTGTCCCAGGTGTTCTGGTCGACCAGCGGTCCCGGTGCCCCCGCGGCGGCTCCGTCTGACGCGCCCAGCGCCTCCTCGACGCCCGCCGCCGGCGAGAACGTCGGGGACGTGCCCAGCGAGGCGATCGCCGACGGCCGCTCCTGGACGGGCGGCCTCACGCTCAACGACGGCGTCGAGCTCGGGATCGAACTGGACGGGGCGAAGGCCCCGCAGGCGTCGAGCGTCGTCATCGACCTCATCCAGAAGGGCTTCTACACGGGGACGACCTGCCACCGCATGAGCGACGCTGCGACGGCGAAGTTCATCCAGTGCGGGTCCGCCAACGGCGACGGGACGGGCGACGCCGGTTTCACCTTCGGCCCACTCGAGAACGTCCCGTCGGACGGCGTGTACCCGACGGGGACGATCGCCATGGCTCGGAGCACCGACCCGTACTCGCAGTCGACGCAGTTCTTCATCACCTACGGCGACACCACCCTCGACGGCTCGACGGGTGGTTACACCGTGGTCGGACGCGTCACGAGCGGACTCGACCAGCTCGAGGCGCAGATCACGGACGCGGGCCTGACTCCCGGTACGAGCGAGACCGACGGCGCTCCCGTCGTGCCGACGACGATCACGGGCGCGACCATCGAGTAGTCCGCCGCGGTCCGCTGTGCAATAGGCTGAGCACCCATCGTGGTGGCCTGTCCTGGTCCCGCGACGAGCACGTTCAGCAAGGGATAAAAGTGGCTACTGACGATCAGGCACCCTGGGGCCGCGTCGCCGACGACGGCACGGTCTACGTCCGCGAGGGCGACGGCGAACGCGCCGTGGGGCAGTACCCCGACGCGACGCCCGCCGAGGCTCTCGCGTACTACGAACGCAAGTTCATCGAACTCGCCGGGCAGGTGACGTTGCTCGAGCAGCGCATCAAACGCGGCGCATCGGCGGGCGACGTCGTCAAGACGGTCACCCACCTGCGCGAGCAGCTCGTCGAACCGAGCGCGGTCGGGGATCTCGAGGCCCTGCGCCTTCGGGTGTCGGCACTCGACTCCACGGTCGACGAGCTGACGCAACAGCAGAGCGCCGAGGCACAGAAGGCCCTCACCGAAGCGGTCGCCTACCGCACCGCTCTCGTCACGGAGGCCGAGGCCCTGGCGGCCCAGGACCCCGCCCGCGTCCAGTGGAAGCAGGTCACGGCCACCCTCGACGACATCTTCGCCCGGTGGCAGAAGCATCAACAGGACGGTCCTCGCATCCCGAAGGGCGAGGGCAACGACCTCTGGAAACGATTCCGTGCTGCGCGCACCACCATCGACCAGCACCGCAAGGCCTTCTACGCCGAACTCGACGCGACCCACCGTGACGCTCGTCAGCGCAAGCAAGCCCTCGTCGAATCGGCCGAGGCCCTGGCGCCGAAGGGTGTCGACGGCATCTCGGCCTACCGGGGGCTGCTCGACGACTGGAAGCGCGCCGGCCGTGCCGGAAAGAAGTACGACGACGCCCTCTGGGCGAAGTTCAAGCGTGCAGGCGACGTCCTCTACGCAGCCAAGTCCGAGGTCGTCGCGCAGGACACCGCCGAGTACGAGAGCAACCTCGAACAGAAACTCGAGCTGCTCACCGAGGCCGAGAAGATCCTGACGGTCACGGACCGGGTCCCGGCGCGCGAGGCCCTCACCTCGATCCAGCTGCGATGGGACGAGATCGGTCGCGTTCCTCGCGAGCAGGTCCGGGTGGTCGAGGATCGCCTCCGCAAGGTCGAGTCCCACGTGCGTCAGCTCGACGAGCAGTTCTGGGAGAAGAACAACCCCGAACGCCAGGCACGGTCCCAGGGGCTCGCGAGCCAACTGCACGACGCCATCAGCAAGCTCGAGGACGAACTCGCGACGGCCGAGGCCAGCGGCGACGCTCGTCGTGTCCGCGAGGCTCGTGAAGCTCTGGACGCCCGGAAGGTCTGGCTCGACGCCCTGGGCTGACCGTCAGGGGCCGACCGCCCACCGACGTCGCGAACCGTCCGATTCTCCACAGGGAGGGCCGGGCGGTTCGTCGTCGTCGGCAGGGTCGGCCAGGCTGGGCGCATGCCTGCTCGTCTCCCCCTGGTCCTGACCGACGACGACCTGCCCGAGCCCGAACTGCGTGCGGCTGCGCTGGACGGGCAGGTCTACGCGGTCGGTGGCTCGTGGCGGAGCGTCGCCGAGATCGACGACGCCGGGGGCAGGGCGATCGCGATCGGGATCGCCCTCGGCGCCGGAGTCGTCGCGGCCGAACGGAGTGCCGCCTGGGTCTGGGGTGCCCGAGGCCCGGCACCACTCCCCCACTCCGGGCTGGTGGTCTCGCCGGCGAGGGTGAAGCATCGTGGTCGGGGTTCGATCGTCCGGCAGGTCGTCATCGACGAGGGCGAGATCGTCACCGTCCATGGTGTGGCCGTCACCACACCGGCCCGGACCGTCGTCGACCTCGCTCGCTGTGAGGGCTGGGCGTCTGAGGACGAGACGGCCGCCCGGGACGTCGCCTCCCAGCAGGCCGTGACGTACGCCGACGCGATCGCCGTCCTCGATCGACGTGGACGGCTCCCCCATCGAACGCGAACCGTGGAGCGACTCGGTCGAGTCTGTCCAGCCGGCGCCGACGCGGCCCTCGTCGACGACGAGGTGCGACGAGACGCAGGCCCACCCGGTCCGTCGGAGGAGGCAGCGTCTCAGCCGGCGCTGACCCGGTAGACGTCGTACACGGCGTCGATGCGTCGGACCGCGTTCAGGACGCGATCGAGGTGGGTGGTGTCACCCATCTCGAACACGAAGCGGCTGAGGGCCAGGCGTTCGTCAGAGGTCGAGACGCTCGCCGACAGGATGTTGACGTGGTGCTCGCTCAGGACCCGGGTGACGTCCGACAGCAATCCGCTGCGATCGAGGGCCTCGATCTGGATCTGCACCATGAACACGCTCTTGGACGACGGAGCCCACTCGACCTCGATCATCCGCTCGGGCTCTTTCAACAGACCCTGGACGTTGTGGCAGTTCGCCTGGTGGACGCTGACGCCCTGGCCGCGGGTCACGAATCCGACGATCTGGTCGCCCGGCACGGGCGTGCAGCACTTGGCGAGTTTCACCAGGATGTCCGGGGCCCCTCGGACCAGCACGCCCGAGTCGCTGTTGCGCAACGGCCGTGCTCGACCTTGGCTGGGGAACTCGAACTCGCCTTCGTCGACCTCGGTCTGCGTGTGGACCGCGGCGAGGATCTTCTCGATGACGGACTGGGTCGAGATGTGGCCCTCGCCGACGGCCGCGTAGAGACTCGACACGTCGTCGTACCGCATGGTGGCGGCGACTTCGGCGATGCTGTCCTGTGTCATCAGCTTCTGGAGCGGCAGGTTCTGCTTCCGCATGGCACGGGCGATGGCGTCCTTGCCCTGCTCCATGGCCTCGTCGCGGCGTTCTTTCGTGAACCACTGCCTGATCTTGTTCCGGGCGCGGGGGCTCTTGACGAAGGCGAGCCAGTCCTGGCTCGGCCCCGAGTCAGGATTCTTCGAGGTGAAGACCTCGACGACGTCGCCACTCGACAGGACGCTCTCGAGGGGCACGAGGCGACCGTTGACCTTGGCGCCCATCGTGCGGTGTCCGACCTCGGTGTGCACGGCGTAGGCGAAGTCGACCGGGGTCGCTCCCGACGGCAGGCCGATGACCTTGCCCTGAGGCGTGAAGACGTAGACCTCCTTCGCGCCGATCTCGAAACGGAGGCTGTCCAGGAACTCACTGGGGTCCGCCGTCTCGGCCTGCCAGTCCGAGATGTGGGCGAGCCAGGCCATGTCCGTCTCGGTCTTCGCTCCGCCCTGGTCGTCGCGCCCGCCGTTCATGCGCTGCTTGTACTTCCAGTGGGCGGCCACGCCGAACTCGGCCCGCTGGTGCATCTCGTGCGTGCGGATCTGGATCTCGACGGGACGTCCCTTGGGACCGATGACGGTCGTGTGCAGCGACTGGTACAGGTTGAACTTCGGCGTGGCGATGTAGTCCTTGAAGCGGCCGGGGATCGGGTTCCAGCGGGCGTGGATCGAGCCCAACACGGCGTAGCAGTCGCGGAGCGAGTTGACGAGGATGCGGATGCCGACGAGGTCGTAGATCTCGTCGAACTCCCGACCCCGGACGATCATCTTCTGGTAGATCGAGTAGTACTGCTTGGGCCGACCCATGACGTCGCCGCGGATCTTCGTCGACTTGAGGTCGGACTTGACGGCGTTGATGACGTTCTGCACGAACTGCTCGCGTTGCGGCGTGCGCTGTTTGACCAGGTTGTCGATCTCGACGTAGAGCTTGGGGTGGAGCACCGCGAACGAGAGGTCCTCGAGCTCCCATTTGATGGTCTGGATGCCGAGCCGGTGCGCCAGGGGGGCGTAGATCTCGAGGGTCTCGGTGGCCTTGCGGGTCGCTGACGCCGACTCGACGAAACCCCAGGTGCGAGCGTTGTGCAGCCGGTCGGCGAGCTTGATGACGAGGACCCGGATGTCTTTCGACATGGCCACGACCATCTTCCGGACGGTCTCGGCCTGAGCGCTGTCGCCGTACTTGAGCTTGTCGAGCTTGGTGACCCCGTCGACGAGCATCGCGATCTCGTCCCCGAAGTCGCGCTGGAGCATGGCCAGTGTGTAGTCGGTGTCCTCGACGGTGTCGTGCAGCAGTGCAGCCGCGACGGTCTTGGCGCCGATGCCCAGATCGGCGAGGATCTGCGCCACCGCGACGGGATGGGTGATGTACGGTTCGCCGCTCTTGCGCAGTTGACCCGTGTGCGCCTTCTCGGCCACCGAGTAGGCCCGCTCGATGATGACGATGTCGGCCTTGGGATGGTGCATGCGCACGGTCTTGATCAACCGGTCGACGGCGCCTGCCGGCTGGCTGCGCGAGAAGAGTCGAGGCAGGAGCGTCCGCAACGAGGCCGTGTTCTGACCGCCGGGCGTCTCGGGCGGTGCGGAGTTGTTCCGTGTGGTGATCTCGGTCACGGCTGCACCTAGTTCTCTCGGGTCGGAGCGCCACCGCCGGCCGTCGTGGTCGGACGTGGACTCCGTGGGGTCAAGGGTACCCGTCGGCCGTCAGTCGACCGACGCCCCGGAATGGCCGTCGTCTGCCACGACCGTGCCCCCCGCGTCCCGCCAGGCGAGCATCCCACCGACGACGTTGCGGGCGTCCACGCCGACGCCTCGGAGGGCGTCCGTTGCGCGGGCCGACCGCATGCCGGAGTGGCAGACGACGAGGACGGGGCGGTCGGTGGGGACCTCCCCGACCCGTTCGTTCAGCTCGGACAGTGGGATGGACGTCGCGCCAGGCGCATGACCTTCATCCCATTCGTGCGGTTCTCGGACGTCGAGCACGTAGGTGCCGTCGGACAGGGCGTCGATGGCGGCGTCGGCCCCGATCTCGGGTCGACGGTGGTCGCCGATCATGCGCCCACCGTCTCGTCGACGGTGAGGGGCTCGGTCTTCTGTGCCTCGAGCTTGCGGGCATCGCGTTTCGCGATGTCCGGCTCACGGAGGCGGAGCGTGGCGTAGAGCGGTGAGGCGATGAAGATCGTCGAGTAGGTACCGACCAGGATGCCGATGAAGAGCGCCAGGGAGATGTCGCGGAGGGTGCCCGCTCCCAGGACGAATGCCCCGATGAAGAGGATCGCCGCGACGGGGAGGAGCGCCACCACGGACGTGTTGATCGACCGGACCAACGTCTGGTTGACGGCCAGGTTCACGGACTGTCCGAACGTGCGTCGTGAGCCCTCGCCGTCGTCGGCGGTGTTCTCGCGAATCTTGTCGAACACCACCACGGTGTCGTAGAGCGAGTAGCCGAGGATCGTCAGGAAGCCGATGACCGCCGCCGGGGTGACCTCGAAGCCGACGATGCCGTAGATGCCCGCGGTCAGCACGAGGTCGTGCAGCAGGGCTGCCATGGCGGCCAACGACATCTTCCAGGTTCGGAAGTACAGCGTCATGCCGATCGCGGCGAGGATCAGGAAGATCACGAGACCCTTGATGGCCTGGCTCGTGATGTCGGCACCCCATGAGGCACCGATGAAGGACGAGGTCACTCGATCGTCGGGGACGTCGTACGCGGTGGCCAACGCCGCCGCCACGTCGTTCGTCTGAGCGGCTTCCAGCTGCGAGGTCTGCACACGGATCGTGTCGGTGCCGACCTGGGTGACCCGCGGGTTCGAACCGGGTACGACCTCGTCGACGGTCGTCGTGGCGACGTCCTGGTCGAGTTCGGCCGGCTGGGCGACCTGGAACTCCGACCCGCCCGTGAACTCGATGCCGAAGTGGAAGCCGCCGCGGAGGAACGGGACGGTGACCGAGATGAGGATGACCAGGGCGGCGATCCAGTACCAGCGGCGGCGGTGACCGACGATGTCGTACGACCGGGCACCCGTGTAGAGGTCGTTGCCGAATTTCGAGAAACTGGCCATCAGGAGTCCTTCTTCCCTTCACCGGCGGTCGACGAGTCGACGCGCTCGGTGTTCTTCTCGGCGGCTTTGCGCTCGGCGATGGTCTGACGCTTGACGGCCTCGCGACCGCCCGCTTGCTTGCGGCCGACGACGGCCGGGGTTCGGAACTGCGCCCGCCCCCGGTAGACGGCGCCGAGGGCGCGTGGGTTGAGCCCGCTGAACGAGTGGCCCTCGCCGAAGAACCGCGTCCGGGCGATGAGCTGGAGCATGGGGTGGGTGAACAGCGAGACCACGATCAGGTCGATCACCGTGGTGATGCCCAAGGTGAGCGCGAAGCCCTTGACGTTGCCGACCGCGAGGATGAAGAGCGTGATGGCCGCCAGGAAGTTCACCGTGTCGGACGCGATGATCGTGCGGATGGCGCGCTTCCAGCCCGATTCGACGGCGCTCTCGAGGATGCGACCGTCGCGGAGTTCGTCCCGGATGCGTTCGAAGTAGACGATGAATGAGTCGGCCGTGATGCCGATGGCCACGATCAGACCGGTCACCCCCGCCAGCGAGAGGCGGTAGCCCTCTCGCCAGGACAGGATGGCGATCACGAGGTAGGTGAGCACGGCGGCGATGACCAGCGACAGTACGGTCACGAAGGCGAGGGCCCGGTACTGGATCAGCGAGTAGATGACCACCAGGATCAGGCCGATGAGGCCGGCGATCAGACCGCTGATCAGCTGGGTCTGTCCGAGGGTCGCGGTGATCGTCTCGTTGCTCTGGACCGAGAAGCTGAGCGGGAGGGCACCGAACTTCAGCTGGTCGGCGAGGGTCTTCGAGGAGTCCTGCGTGAACTGGCCCGTGATCTGGGCCCGGCCGTCGGTGATGGCGGCGTTCGCGGACGGCGCCGTGATGACCTGGTTGTCGAGGGTCACGGCGAACTGGTTCTGCGGCGCCTGCAACGAGACGAGGCGCGAGGTGACCTGGGAGAACCGGTCGGTGCCCTGGCCGTTGAACTCGAGGTTCACGGCCCAGGTGTTCGTCGAGTTGCCCTGCGAGTCGGCGGCGAGGCCGTTCGTGGCGTCGCTGATGTCGGAACCCTGCACCTCGACCGGGCCGAGGATGTACTTGGCCGTGCCGTCGGTGGAGCAGGTGACCAGTGGCTCGTCGTCACGGGCCGTGGCCAGGTCGTTCTCGGCCGCGCAGTCGTAGTTCTGGTAGAGGTCGGCGAGCTGGGGGGTGATCCAGGCCAGGTCGGACGCGTTCGTCGGGGACGCGGTCGGCGTGCTCTCGAGCTCGGGGTTGGGGGTGTAGGGCGTGGCGCTCGGGCTGGCCGTGGCGCCGTCGCCTTCTCCGCCGACCGCGGCGTTCGAGACCGCCTCGGTGTAGAGCACGGGGCGGAAGGTCAGCTTGGCCGACGCCTCGATGCGTTCGAGGGTCGCGTTGTCGGGTCGTCCCGGGATGGACACGACGATGTTCTGCGTGCCCTGCTTGGTGATCTCGGATTCCGAGACGCCGGCCGAGTCGATGCGCTGCCGGATGATCGTGACCGCCTGGTCCAGCTGCTCCGACGACACCGTCTCGCCGCTCTGGAGCTGGGCCGCCAGGGTGATCTGCGTACCGCCCTGCAGGTCGAGGGCCAGTTCGGGCACCCAACTCGCTCCGTTCCACCACCCGTCACGACCGGAATCGTTCAGGAACGTGGCCGTGCCGTTCAGGGCCGTGAGGCCGGCGATGATGACCAACAACCAGGTCAGGGATCGTATTGCTTTCTTCACCGGCGTCGAGCGTGCCACGGAGGAACTCTGCTTTCTCATGGGAGCGCGCGCTCACGTGGAGCGCGCGCCGTGGATCGGACCCGGCCGCGCCAGGCGGCCGAGGCGGTCGTCGGGTCAGGCCTTGGTGTCGGAGTCCTTGGCGACCGTCGAGTCGACCGGTGCGGACGTGGCGCGTTCACCGAACTCGGGAGCGTCGTCGATGACGCGGTCGTGCTCGGTGGAGCCGTCGGCCAGCGAGTCGGCGTCGTCGGCGACGGGCTCGTCGATGACCGGTTCGACGACGCGACCCAGGGTCTGACGGTGGACCTTGAGGACGGTGCCGGGCGAGACCTCGACCTCGGCGACGTTGTTCTCGTCGTCGATGGAGACGACGGTGCCGTAGACGCCGAACGAGAGCATGACCTCGACGCCGGGGACGAGCTTGTTCTGCAGTTCTGCCTGCTGACGGTCGCGCTTCTTCTTGTTGCGGAACATGAAGACGACGAGGACCACCAGGAGGAGGACCATGATGAGGGTTGCGGGATCCATGCGGAACTCCCTTTCGCTGTTGGGGGTGTGGGCCGAGCGGGACTCGCTTCAGCGAGCGAAGGCCTCGGACCTGCAGGAATTATAGGTCATCGCCGAAGAGCGCCCCTGAGGCGTGCGCCAGACCGAAGTGCCGCCAGGCCTCGGGAGTGGCGATGCGTCCCCGCGGCGTGCGGGTGAGCAGGCCCACCCGGACGAGGAACGGCTCGACGACCGACTCGATCGTGTCGGCCTCTTCTCCCACCGAGACCGCAAGGGTGTTGAGGCCGACGGGTCCGCCGCCGAACCGGGTCAGCACCGTGCGGACGACCTCACGGTCGAGCCGGTCGAGCCCCAGCGAATCGACGTCGTAGAGATCGAGCGCTTCGCGCACGGTCGTCAGGTCGGCATCCCGCCCGTGGACGAGCGCGTAGTCGCGGACGCGTCGGAGCAGGCGGTTCGCGATGCGAGGCGTGCCCCGGCACCGTCCGGCGATCTCGGCCAGGGCGGCACCGTCGATGACGATGCCGAGGAGGGACGCCGCCCGGCGGAGGACCTCGGTCAGCTCGGCCTCGTCGTAGAACTCGAGGTGCGCCGTGAAGCCGAACCGGTCGCGCAGGGGGTTGGGCAGCAGTCCGCTGCGGGTGGTCGCACCGACGAGCGTGAAGGGCGACAACTCGAGGGGGATGCTGGTCGCCCCTGCCCCCTTGCCCACCATGATGTCGATCCGGTAGTCCTCCATCGCGAGGTACAGCATCTCTTCGGCCGGCCGCGCCATGCGATGGATCTCGTCGATGAAGAGCACCTCCCCCGGCACGAGCGCAGAGAGGACCGCGGCCAGGTCGCCCGCGTGCTGGATCGCGGGACCCGACGACATCCGCAACGGCCGAGCCCCTTCGTGGGCCACGATCATGGCCAGGGTCGTCTTGCCGAGCCCGGGCGGTCCGGCGAGCAGGATGTGGTCGGGGGTGCGGCCCTGCATCGTCGCGGCCTTGAGCAGCAGCTCGAGCTGGCCCCGCACCTTGGACTGCCCGACGAACTCGCCGAGCGAGGTGGGCCGCAGCGCCCCTTCGAAGGCCAGCTCGGCCTCGGACTCGAGCGTGGGACGGGTCAGGTCGTCGTCGCTCACGCTCGGGCCCCGGCGGACTTCTGCGGACCGAGGTGACCGAGTGCGGCACGCAGCAACTGTGGCACGGCCACCGCGACGGCGTCGCCACGGTCCGCCACGACGGCGTCGATGGCGGCCTGCGCCTCACGGTCGGACCACCCGAGCCCGACCAACGCGACGAGCACGTCGGCAGCCGTCGTCGACGCCGCCGTGACGGTCGGCGCGGTCGGTGCCACGTCGAGCTTGCCGGTCAGCGAGAGGACGATGAGCTTGGCCGTCTTCGGCCCGATGCCCGAGACGCGTCGGAACGCGGCGTCGTCGTCGGCGGCGACGGCGGTGGCGACCTGGTGGGGCGTGAGCGTCGACAGGACGCCCTGGGCCGACTTCGGACCGACGCCGGTGACGCTGCGGAGCAGGTCGAAGACCTCGAGTTCTTCGCGGTCGGCGAAGCCGAAGAGCGAGAGGTCGTCTTCTCGGACGATCAACGCCGTGTGGACGAGCGCCTGCTCGCCGACGCGGACCGTCAGTGCGAGCTGTGGGGTGACCGAGACACGGAGGCCCACCCCGCCGACCTCGACCACGACCGATGTGCCGGACGCGGACAGGACGGTACCGCGGACACTCGAGATCATGCCCCCAGCCTAGGAGTGCGCACCGACTTCTCGGCGTCGCGCCACGCTCGCTGGGCCGGCGTGAGGGAACCCGAGGAGGCGCGGGCAGCGACGGGCGCACCCCGCCAGGCATGGCAGATGGCCAGCGCCAGGGCGTCGGCGGCGTCCGCCGGCCGGGGCGCCTCGGCGAGCCCGAGCAACCGGGCGACCATCGTGCCGACCTGCTTCTTGTCGGCCGACCCGTACCCGGTCACGGCAGCCTTCACCTCGGACGGCGTGTGCAGAGTGACGGGGATCTCGCGTTCGGCTGCGGCACGCAGGGCGAGGCCGCTGACCTGTGCCACCCCCATGACGCTGCGGACGTTCTGTTGGGCGAAGACCCGCTCGATCGCCATGGCGTCCGGCCGGTGCTCGTCGATGAGCGCCTCGAGACCGCGACCCAGGGCGAGGAGACGCAACTCGAGGGCGAGGTCGGGGGCGGTGCGGATGACCTGCACGTCGACCAGGGTCGCACGCCGCTGGGCGTCGACCTCGACCACCCCGACCCCGCATCGGGTGAGCCCGGGGTCGATGCCGAGCACCCGGAGCGTCACCGCGGCGGCCTATTCTTCGTCGTCGAGCGCGGCCTGCACGTCGGCGGGGACGTCGTGGTTCGCGTAGACGTTCTGCACGTCGTCGTCGTCGTCGAGGGCGTCGATGAGTCGGAAGACCTTGCGTGCCGTCTCGAGGTCGACCTCGATCTTGAGCCCGGGCACGAACTCGATGTCGGCCGAGTCGTAGTCGATGCCGGCGTCCTGGAGGGCCGAACGGGCCGGGACCAGGTCGGAGGCCTCGGTGACGATCTCGAAGCCTTCACCACGATCGGTGACCTCTTCGGCTCCGGCGTCGAGGACGGCGGCGAGGACGTCGTCTTCGGTGAGGTCGTCCGTCTTCATGACGGCGATGACGCCCTTGCGGCTGAAGTTGTAGGCCACGCTGCCGGGGTCGGCCATGGTGCCGCCGTTGCGCGACATCACCGTACGGACGTTGGCGGCAGCGCGGTTCTTGTTGTCGGTGAGGCACTCGATCAACAACGCGACGCCGTTGGGGCCGTACCCCTCGTACATGATCGTCTGGTAGTCGACGCTCTCGCCGCTGAGACCGGCACCGCGCTTGACGGCCCGGTCGATGTTGTCGTTGGGGACCGAGGTCTTCTTGGCCTTCTGGACGGCGTCGACCAGCGTGGGGTTGCCGGACATGTCGGCCCCGCCCTGCTTGGCCGCGACCTCGATGTTCTTGATGAGCTTGGCGAACGACTTGGCACGTCGACTGTCGATGACGGCCTTCTTGTGCTTGGTCGTTGCCCACTTGGAATGCCCGGACACGGTGCTCCTTCAGACTGCTGACGTGGATCGCGACGAGTCTACCGCGACGCCCGCGCGCGGGCCTTGTCGAGGAACCGCGAGTGGAACCGCAGGTCGTCGGTGACCTCCGGGTGGAACGAGGTGCCCATCAGAGGACCTTGCTCGACGGCGACGACCCGGCCGTCCTCGAGGACGCCGATCGCCGTCGCGGCCGGCCCGACCGCGTCGACCACCGGTGCGCGGATGAAGACCGCGTGCACGGGTGGACC
>Ga0265780_10007117_pt1 | contig 13772 bp, 13 predicted proteins | sample P1T30metagenome_FD_192432 | JGI IMG/M metagenome (GOLD analysis project Ga0265780, IMG submission 192432) | Plant litter microbial communities from East Loma Ridge, Irvine, California - P1 T30 | ecosystem: Environmental > Terrestrial > Plant litter > Unclassified | place: USA: California... | reverse complement strand
AACGGCATCGTGCACGTGTCCGCGAAGGACAAGGGCACCGGCAAGGAGCAGTCGATGGTCATCTCCGGCGGCTCGTCGCTGCCGAAGGAGGACATCGAGCGCATGGTCCGCGAGGCCGAGGAGCACGCGGCGGAGGACAAGGCCCGCCGCGAGGCGAACGAGCGCCGCAACCAGGCCGAGCAGCTCGTCTACTCGATCGAGAAGCTCATCAAGGAGAACGACGAGAAGCTCCCCGCGGACGTCAAGTCCGAGGTGCAGGCGGACGTCGACTCCCTCAAGTCGGCGCTCGCGGGCGACGACGACGAGGCCGTGAAGACCGCGTTCGACAAGCTCAACGAGTCGCAGGGCAAGCTCGGCCAGGCGATCTACAGCCAGCAGGACGCGGGTGCCGCGGCCGGTGGCGAGCAGCCTGCCGGCGACCAGCCCCAGCAGGACGACGAGGACATCGTCGACGCCGAGGTCGTGGACGACGAGGACGACAAGGACAAGAAGTAACGCATGGCTGACGACACCACCAACGAGAACCCGCAGGGCGACGACCTGCCTGGAGGCTCGGCTGACGGTGCGCAGGCAGGGCGCGGCCCGGCGGACGGTTCCGCCGGGCCCGCCGGCTCCGCCGATGCAGCGCACGCGGACGGCGCAGCGCACCCGGACGGTTCCGAGGACGGCGCGACGGCCGACGTCGACGACGCCGAGGACCTGATCGAGGCCGAGGGCCCCGACGTCGAGGTGCCGACGGACGCTCCGGCCGCCGACGGCCTGTCCCCGGAGGACCAGGCGCTCCTCGACGATGCCGCGCGCGGCATGGCGGAGGACGAGCTCTCGCAGGCCGACCGCGACCTCGTCGCCGACATGCGCGCGGACATGCTCCGGGCGCAGGCAGAGTTGGTGAACTTCCGGAAGCGCGTCGAGCGCGACCGCGAGGCGAACCGGGACGCCGTCATCGCCGAGGTCGTGCGTGCACTGCTCCCGGCGCTCGACGACCTCACCCGCGCCGAGTCCCACGGCGACCTCGCCGAGGGGCCGATGCAGGTCATCGCGCAGAAGATCCGCGGGGGCTTCGAGAAGTTCAAGCTCGTGCAGATCGGTGAGAAGGGCGAGGTCTTCGACCCGAACGTGCACGAGGCGATCGTGCAGCTGCCGACGCCGGGTGCGACGGACCAGACCGTGGCGGACGTGGTGGAGCCGGGCTACAAGCTCGGTGACCGTGTCCTCCGTGCGGCCAAGGTCGCGGTCGCGGTCCCGGCCTGAGCGCGGGAGGAGGTAGGGATTCATGGCCAGTCAGGACTGGTTCGACAAGGACTTCTACAAGGTCCTCGGCGTCGACAAGACGGCGAGCGACGCTGAGCTGAAGAAGACCTACCGGAAGCTCGCGCGGCAGTTCCACCCGGACTCCAACCCGGGTGACGCCGCCGCCGAGGCCCGCTTCAAGGAGATCAGCGAGGCGTACTCGGTGCTGTCCGACAAGGAGCAGCGCCAGGAGTACGACCAGATCCGCGCCATGGGTTCGGGCGCCCGCTTCACCGCGGGTGGCCCGGGTCAGGGCGGCGGCTTCGAGGACGTCTTCGGCGGCATGTTCGGAGGGGGCGCTGCCGGCCAGCCGGGCGGGCAGCGTGTCCGCTTCGGCCAGGGCGGCGGCTTCGAGGACATCCTCGGCGGGATGTTCGGCGGAGGCGGCGGGTTCGGTCAGTCCTCCGGCGGCTTCCGCGGCTTCGGCGGTCCGACGAAGGGCCGGGACGTCACGGCGTCCACGACGCTCGACTTCGCCACCGCGATCGCCGGTGACACCGTGAAGCTGTCGCAGGGCAACGGCCGTCCGGTCAACGTCCGCATCCCGGCCGGCGTCGCCGACGGGCAGAAGATCCGGTTGCGCGGGCGCGGCGAGCCCTCGCCCGACGGCGGTGAGGCGGGCGACCTGGTCGTCACGGTGACCGTCCGGAAGCACCCGGTGTTCGAACGCGACGGGCAGAACCTCCGTGTGGACGTCCCCGTGACGTTCGTCGAGGCGGCGCTCGGCGCGACGATCCAGGTCCCGACGCTCGGCGGCGAGCCCGTCAAGCTGAAGGTCGCGCCCGGCACGCCGTCGGGTCGTGTCCTCCGCGTCAAGGGCCGAGGCGTCACGACCAAGAACGGCACGGGCGACCTGCTCGCGACCGTGCAGGTCGCGGTGCCCTCCCACCTGTCGGACAAGCAGCGCGAGGCGGTCCAGGCCCTCGCGGACGCCCTGCCCGACGAGGACCCCCGTGAGGACCTCCTCGCCAAGGCGCGCGGCTAGCGTCACCCAGCATCAGCAGCACACCCGGCCTGGAGGCTCGGCGCGGCTCCGTCAGGAAGCCGCACCGCGCCTCCAGGCTGGTTCCACACCACGCGACGGAAGGAGCGCTCGATGACCGAGATGGACGAGAACTCGCCCGTCTTCGCGATCGCGGTGGCGGCGGAGCTGGCGGAGATGCACCCGCAGACGCTGCGGCAGTACGACCGGCTCGGCCTGGTCGTGCCCGGTCGCACCCGCGGTGGTTCCCGCCGCTACTCGATGCGCGACGTCGCGCAGCTGCGCGAGATCGCGCGGCTCGGTTCCGAGGGGGTGTCCCTCGAGGGCATCCGCCGTGTGCTCGACCTCGAGAACGAGAACCGCGCACTGCGGAACCGCGTGCGCGAACTCGAGCGCGCGCTCGCCGATCAGCTGATCAGCCGCCCGGGCGCCCGCGTCTTCGCCGCGACGACGACCGGAGCCGCGGTGTCGCTGCGCGCCGGTGCCCGGCCACAGCGGAACACGGCGGTGGTGCTGTACCGACCGGGGCGCTGAGCTGCCGGTCCGGCAGCGCAACCGCAGGCGGTCGCTCGCACGTGATCTGCATTGGTTGCCCAGGTCGCCGATCGGCACCGAGAGTTCGTCGGAGACCCAGCACGGGACGCCGTCGCGCAGGCCCGGTGTCCCCACAGGCCTGCCGCGCAGGATCGGCCAGGCGGCGCTCTGCTCGTCCATGACGAACGTCTGCAGCGCCGCTGCACACTCCACGGTTGCTGCCGCGCGGTCGGACCAGTCCGAGATCAACGACGCCGCACTGCCGCCGACCAGGAGGATCACCTGTTCGGACCATCCGCCTCCACTCAGTCCGCGGCGTCAGGAGGCTGACTCAAGACTGTCTCGTCGTACTCCCCGTCCAGCACATCGAGTCTCAGGCATGCACCCGCGCCGGTGTCGCGCTCCAGGCCTCTCGTCCGGCATGCGCACCGAAGGGGAGAGCATCCCAAAGATGAGGCTCTCCCCTCCGCGTGTCCTGCCGATTGCTGCTGAACCCTCCCTCAACCGGTCACACTGGCGCTTTGTGTCATTGGTCGGACCATTGCACGAGGCTCCTCGACTTCATCCAGTGCTGTTGTCGTGTCAGGAAAGCAGGCCGGTGACGACGAGTTGTTCGGTATACCCGAGAGTGGTGAGTCCGGCACTGGTTTGGCATGCGTTGAGGTCGGTGTTCAATGCTGTAGCGGTCTCAACGACGGTGGCGCCCGTGAACTGCCCGCTCGTGATCGTGCCGGTGAATGTGACGACGGTGGTGAGTTCGTTGCGCGTCGCTGTTCGTGTGTAGGAGAACACGCTCGCACCGCCCTTGCTCCATCTGAGTGTGCTGCTCCCGGTCGAGCTGAGGTCGAGTAGATCAGTGCACGACAACCGCCTCGTAGCGTTCAGGCTGGCGGTCGCCGTATAGCCGGCTGGGACTCCGACGCAGGGAGCGAACGTCGAGGCGCTCCGAACAGTGACAGTTCGCGGCTGGTTCGTCAGGCCTGGGCTGTAGCTACTGGTCGTGCTGCCTAGACAGGTCAGCGTCGGCGTGACAGACAGAGTCGGCGTGCTGGTGGCGGCGGAGGCGGGGACTGCCGCGCCGAGGGTGAGGGCGAGCGCGGCGACCGCGATCGTCGCGGCAGTCAAAGACAGCTTCGTCATGAGTAACTCCGGATCCTTGTGGTGTTGCTGGTATTGATGACGCGGTGGTCGATGATCACTACGCGCGAACTTGGATGGTGGTGTTGCTGGCGGAGGTCTGCACAGCGGTGAGTGCGCCGCAGAGGTTCCGCAGGGACGTGAGCGAGCTGGTCCGGGTCACGGTGGCGCCCTCGAGGAGACCGTCCGTGATGGTCCCGCGGGCGGTGACGTTGAACCGGTTGTTGCTCACGGTGGTGTTGAACCGGGTGTAGGTCACGGTGCTCGATTCCAGGTCGTTCCATCCGTACGTGACGGTCTCCTGCTCGTCCGGGCGGATGCCGGTGGTGCAGCTGGACGACAGCGTCTCGGTGGTCGCGGCGGGCAGCAGTGTGCCGGTGATGCCGTAGGCGTTGCTCTGGCAGGAGTACGACTCCTCGTGCACGGTCAACGTGTCGGTGTAGGCGGTCTCTGGGGCTGGCGTGTACGTCAGGATCTCCTGACCGGAGCAGAACAGGGCGGTACCCGCCGCGTTCGCGGCGGTCGTGCCGGTGAGGACACCGGCGGTAGCGAGGACGAGCGCAGCGAGCGCCGTCGTGATCTTCTTCACGTGAACTCCAAGGTGTGCGGAGAACGAACGAGAGGGTGCAGCACGAGGGCGCGTGCTGAGCGGGTTCGGGTTGGCCGGGTGAGCGGCCTGAGGTGTGATGCGTGATCCACCTCGATGCGTACGCCGACGGAGACCGGCGCGTGCCAAGCTTGTCCGGACTCCGCGGAGCCAGCCGTCACTCCCTTGGAGAGCAGGGGTCTGGTGCCGGTACCGGCACCGGGATCGCGTGGCTGGACCTACGCGCGACGTTCGGGCCGAGGCAGACGGTGTGGAAGTGGCGCCGACGGATGGCCGGCGACGGGTGGGGCTTCGTCGAATTACACGAAGCCCCGGCTCGAGCCGCCTGATCACGGCTTCGGCTGCTCCCTCGGTGGCTTGTCCACGAAGATCCGCAGCTCGTCGACGGCAACGGGCTGCCCCTGGTGACCGCGATCATGCCGGGTCAGTCCGGTGACTCGCCGATGCTGCTGCCACTGCTGAGTGAGCTGCGCATGGTCCGGCCGATCGGCCGTCCGCGGGCCCGTCCGGACCGGCTTCGCGGCGACAAGGCGTACTCGTTTAGAGCGATCCGGCAGCATCTGCGCAGCCGCGGGATCGAGTCGGTGATCCCGGAACCACGGGACGAGCAGAGACACCGGAAACGCCGCGGCTCCCGCGGCGGCAGACCCGTCTCCTACGACCCGGTCGACTACAAGAACCGCAACGTCATCGAGCGCGGCTTCTGTCGGTTGAAGCAGTGGCGGGGCCTGGCAACCAGGTACGACGAACTCGCGATCGTCTACCGCGCAGCGGTCGTCCTCAACGCTGTCATCGCGTGGACAAAACGATGAGGAGACACACCCTAGGCCTCTGGTGGCTGGAACAGCTCGCGCAGGACTGCGTCGACCGCCGTGCAGGTCGGTACGACGGGTCGCTCGTCCGGCGGGCGGCACGACCCGGGCCGGTGCGATCGCACGTCGGCGATCGTCCTCCGCAGGCAGGTGGCGCACACTCAGCGCCTCTCACGGTCGGGGTCGGGCAGGAGGTGGATGGTCCAGGCCGCGCGTTCGGCCAAGCGCCCGTCACGGCAGTCGACCGCGACCCGCAGGGCTACCAGGCCGTTGCGGATGTGCTCCCACGGCAGGGCCGAGCGGACGTCGTCGTGTCGCAGCCGGTAGGTCAGCCCGTCGAGCGAGCCTCCGAGCGTCGCCGTCAGCAGCGGGTTGTCGCACGCGGCGAGGAACGACCGGTAGACCGGGGTCAGCGCGTCGGAGCCCCACTGCCAGGTCGGCGCGGACATGCAGTCCAGCACGAGACCGATGCGTCGGAAGAGCGCGGCGCGGTTGCGGTCGTCGAGATCGTCGACGACCATCCGGATGACGCCGCCGAACAGGAGCCCGAGGGCCTGCACGGCGGGGATGATCTCCTCGCGACGCGGGAGCGTCACCCGCGTGTAGCGGTGCGGGCTGAACTCGACGAGACCGAGATGGCAGAGGTCGGACAGGGCTTCGCGCACGGGTGTCCGGGAGCATCGGAGCCGATCGGCGAGCTGCTCGTCGTCGAGCAGCGTTCCCGGCGGCAGCGCGCCGCTCATGATCTCGGTCCGGATGCACTCTCGGGCCTGGTCCCGGAGACGGGGTCGTACCTCGGTGTCTGGCGAAGCGAACATGGGTCTCTCTCGCTCATCCTGCCGCCTGCGGAGTGCAGCGGCTTTCCCCGAGCGTACGTCCGTGAAATACCGATGACTCCGGCGATATACCAACCGTTCTACTGAAGCGGCGAGGCGCCCGTGATGCTCGGTACGCTGGCCCGATGCCCTTCGACTTCGCCGACCACTTCCGGCGCTCTTCCGAGAACGAGGAGCCCGACCTCGTCGCGATCGACGGGACGGACCGCTTCGTGCTCGACGAGGCGCCGCACGTGCACGGTGACGCGCTCCGGCAGCCCGGCGAGGTCGCCGTGGTCGACGACCGCTTCGGTGTCCTGACCCTCGGGGTGATCACCCTGCACGGCGCCTCGGACGTCCGCGTGGTGCAGGACTCGCTCGTCGGGGTCCGCGCGCTGCAGGCCACCGCGGGCACGTTCGGACGCCGGGGGTTCCGGCACGCGGAGTCCCTGGAGCAGGCGTTCCGGGACGTGCGGCTCGTGCTGCTGCGGCTGTCGAAGTCGAACGACCGGCTCGACGAGGTCGCCCGAGCGGTGGCACGGTTCGCGGCGCCGGACGTCGTCCTGCTCTGCGGGGGCGTCTCGAAGCACATGCACCTGTCGCAGAACGACGTGCTCCGGCGGTACTTCGGCGAGGTCACCGCCTCACGCGGCCGGGGGAAGTCCCGGCTCCTCATCGCGCAGGACCCGCACCGGGCCGCCGCGGTCCGTGCCGACGCGACGAACCCGTGGCCGCGGTCGGTGCACGTCGACGAGCTCGGCATGACCCTCGTCGCGCACGGCGGCGTGTTCGCCGGGACCTCGCTCGACCAGGGCACGCGGGTACTGCTCGAGGCGATGGACGGGGCCGTCCCGACGGCGAGGACCGTGGTCGACCTCGGGTGCGGGAACGGCGTCATCGCGACCGCGATCGCGCGGCGCCGACCGGAAGTCAGGGTGGTCGCGACCGACGTGTCCGCGATCGCCGTGGCGTCGACCAGGGCCACCGCCGAGGCGAACGGCGTCGCGGACCGGGTGCAGGTCGTCCGCTCGGACGCGGGCGACGAGCTCGCCGAGGGCTCCGCGCAGCTCGTGCTCTGCAACCCGCCGTTCCACGCGGACACCACGGTGACCACCGACGCGGCCGAGGCGATGTTCCGGAACGCGGCCACGATCCTCCAGTCCGGCGGCGAACTGTGGTGCGTCTGGAACTCCCACCTGCGCTACCGGCCGGTGCTGGAGCGGGCCGTCGGCGCGACGCGTGAGGTCGTCCGCACCCCCAAGTTCACGGTGACCGCGTCGAAGCGGGCATGAGGAAGGGGCGGCCGCAGTGCGACCGCCCCGCTCCATCGAGCCGGTGATCAGGCCGGGACGTAGTCGAACGTGTCCGGGTCCGGGCCGGTGCGGTGACCCTTGTCGAGCGACGTGATCGCCGTCATGTCGTCGTCGGAGAGCTCGAAGTCGAAGATCGCGAAGTTCTCCTCGACGCGCGAGCGGGTGACCGACTTCGGGAAGACGATGTCGCCGCGCTGGATGTGCCAGCGGAGGACGACCTGCGCCGGGGTCTTACCGGTGTTGCCGGCGATGCGGGTGATGGTCTCGTCGTCGAGCACGAGGCCCTGCGCGATCGGGGACCAGGCCTCGGTGGCGATGCCGTGCTCACGGCCGTAGGCGCGGAGCTCGTCCTGCACGAGGTACGGGTGCACCTCGATCTGGTTCACGGCCGGGGTGATGGTCGTCTCGGCGGCGAGGCGGTTGAGGTGGTGCGCCTGGAAGTTCGAGACGCCGATGGAGCGGGCGGTGCCACCGCGGTACAGCTCCTCCATCGCCTTCCACGTCGGGAGGAAGTCCGACACGGTGGGCAGCGGCCAGTGGATGAGGAACAGGTCGGTGTAGCCGCCGAGCAGGTCCGCCGACTTCTTGCCGTTCTCGGCCGCGAGGGCCGGGTCGTGGAAGCCGTTGTTGAGCTTCGACGTGACGAAGATCTCCGAGCGGTCGATACCGGACTCGGCGATGGCCTCGCCGACCTCCTTCTCGTTGCCGTACATCTCGGCGGTGTCGATGTGGCGGTAGCCGACCTCGAGCGCCGTCAGCGTCGCTTCCTTGGTGTTCTCCGGCTCGATCTGGAAGACACCGAAGCCGAGCTGCGGGATGGTCTTGCCGTCGTTCAGGGTGATGTTCGGAACGGTCATGTCGCCATGCAACCAAACGCTCCCCAGGAGCCATTCCGGGAACGCTCAGCCCGGGCGCGTCACGCGAGCGACGCGGTGATGTACTCGAGGAGCGCGGACCCGTACGCATCCGCCGCGTCCGGGGCGACGAACGCCCGCTCCGCCCCGCCGATCGTCGCGGTCACCGTGTACCCGGCCGTCAGCGAGACGAACGCCGGGCCGAGGAGCTCGCGCAACTGGTCCTCACGGGGCAGCCACAGCGACTCGGAGGCCGCGACCGAGTCGAGCGCCCACTCGGTCGTCCCGTTGAACCCGAGCACCGTGCCGCTCGGGTGGTCGTGTCGTTCGACGGTCATCTCGGACACGGTGTACACGTCGTCGTCGACGCCGGGCTTGTCGATCACGAACCGGTCGCCCGTGGCGGGGTGCCACCGGAGTCCGGCGGCGCGGAGGGAACGGGCGAGTTCGGCGCTGATCACACCGACCACGATGCACGAATCCGCAGAACCTGTCACGACTTCAGGTGCTCGTTCGCTGGGCGTACTAGCATCGCCGAGCACCCCGCGCGCACCCGCACCGGCGTCCGCGCGCGCGAACGTGACGACCCCCCGGCGACCGGTGCCGCGCCTCCAGGCCGATGAGAAGGACCCGCATGACCCTCGAACGCGAGGAACTCCGCGACGACTGGACCGTGACGATCGCGGGCGACCAGCTCCCCGCGGGCGCGCCCGACGGCATCGCCGGGCGCACGCTGCCGGCGACCGTGCCGGGGCAGGTGCACACCGACCTGGAGCGCGAGGGACTGCTGCCGGACCCGACCTTCGACCGCAACGAGGCGGCCGCCGCGTGGGTCGGCCGCGCCGACTGGTGCTACCGACGCACGGTGGACGTCGACCCGCGGGGGTTCGAACGCGTCGACCTCGTCTGCGACGGGCTGGACACGGTGGCCGAGCTGAGCCTCGACGGCATCGTGGTCGGGACGACCCGGAACATGCACCGCCGGTACCGCTTCGACGCCCGGGACCGGACGGGCGGGCTCGGCCGGGGGAGCAAGACGCTCGAGGTGCTGTTCGAGTCGCCGTACCGCGAGGCCGGTCGGGTCGCCGCCCGGGCGGGTGCGATGCCCGGTCCGTACGACGAGCCGTTCCCGTACATCCGGAAGATGGCGTCGAACTTCGGCTGGGACTGGGGGCTGACCGCCGTGACGAGCGGTCCGTGGCGTCCGGTCGCGATCGAGCGCTGGTCCACCGCCCGGCTGCGGGAGGTCCGGCCGCTGGTCGACGTCGAGGCCGGCGAGGGCGTCCTCGACGCGCACGTCACGGTCGAGCGTTCGGGGATGAACGACCTCGACCAGGACGGTGAGGACGACGACCTCGTGCTCGTCGTCACGGTGAGCGGCGCGACCGCAGAGGGCGGCACGACCCGTCAGCGCTCACGGGCGCAGCTGACGCCGAAGGACGACGAGACCGTGGTCACGGTGCGGGTCCCGGAGGTGCAGCGGTGGTGGCCGCGCGGGTACGGCGCCCAGACGCTCTACGACGTCGTCGTGGAGCTGCAGACCGTCGACGGCGAGGTGCTCGACCGGAACGCCTTCCGCACCGGGTTCCGGTCGACCCGCATCGACACGGCGGACGACGCCATCGGCAAGCCCTTCACCGTCGTGGTCAACGGCACCGTCATCGACGTCCGCGGGGTGAACTGGATCCCGGACGACGTCATCGTGTCCCGCGTGACGCGGGAACGCGTCGAGCGGCGGCTCGCGGTGGCGGTCGACTGCAACGCGAACCTCGTCCGCGTCTGGGGCGGTGGCATCTACGAGTCGGACGACTTCTACGAGGTGTGCGACGAACTCGGTCTGCTCGTCTGGCAGGACTTCGCGTTCGCGTGCGCGGCCTACCCCGAGGTGGAGCCGATCCGCAGCGAGGTCGTCGCCGAGGCCCGCGACAACGTGGCCCGGCTGGCGCGGCACCCGTCCCTCGTCGTCTGGAACGGCAACAACGAGAACATCTGGCTGCACGAGGTCGACGGCTGGGCCGAGGTGCTCGGCGACCGCGGCTGGGGTCTCGACTACTACCTCGACCTGCTCCCGACGATCGTCGACGCGGTCGACCCGTCGCGCTTCTACACGGTCGCTTCGCCGTGGTCCGGCTCGGAGTCGCTGTTCGCGAACGACGTTGACAACGAGACGCACCACTCGTGGGACGTCTGGAACCGCCTGTCCGACGACCACTACCGCGACTCCGTGCCGCGGTTCGTCTCGGAGTTCGGCTGGCAGGCCCCGCCGGCGTGGCGCACGCTCCGCGACGCCGTGCTCGACGAGCCGATGCGCGTCGACTCCCCGGGCGTCGTGCACCACCAGAAGGCCGACGACGGCATGGGCAAGCTCGCCCGGGGGATCGCTCCGCGCTTCGGCTCGGTGGACCCCGCCGACCTGGACCGCTGGCACTACCTGACGCAGCTGCAGCAGACGCGGGCGATCGCCACCGGCGTCGAGCACTGGCGCACGCACTGGCCGCGGAACAGCGGCGTCGTGGTCTGGCAGTTGAACGACCTCTGGCCGGTCTCGTCGTGGTCCGCGGTGGACTCGGCCGGACGGCTGAAGCCGCTGGCGCACGAGCTGCGTCGCCTGTACGACGACGTCCTGCTGGCGATCCGGCCGGTGGTCGCCGCGGGTTCCCGGACGGGAGGCGCGGATCACGAGGGTCGGTCGGCGGGCGGCAGCGAGACGGCAGGTCTGGGCGAACTGGCGGACACGCTGTCCCTCGGGGTGTCGCCCGGCTCGTTCGGGTCGTCGCCGATCGAGGTCGCGGTCCGGTCGTCGCGAGCGCCCGTCGACAGCGTGGTGCGGGTGCGCCGGATCACGACCTCCGGTGCGATCCTCGCCGAGGCCTCGATCCCCGTGCAGCTGCCGGCGCCCGGCGTCGCCGTCGTCGCGCTGCCGGAGTCGGTCGGCGTGGTCGACGATCCGACGCGCGAACTCGTCGTCGCGGACATGGACTGGCGACGGGCGGTCTGGACGCCGGCGCCCGACAGGGAGGTGCGCTGGGAACCGGCGCGGTACCGCACGTCGATCGTGGCCGCGCCCGACGGGGACGGGCACGACCTGCTCGTCGAGGCGGAATCGCTCGTGCGGGACCTGCTCGTGCAGCCGGACCGCATCGCGCCCGGCGGCACCGTGGACCGCGGGTTCATGACGCTGCTGCCCGGGGAGCGGGTGGGCTTCCGGCTCCGGGGGCTGACCGACGCGGAGGTCGGCGCCGTGACCGCGGCGCCCGTCATCTGGACCCTCGACGCTGTCATGTGCAATTGAAATACCAGCGTATGTGCTGATATTCTACTCGGGCGCCGCCTGACGTAGTGACCGTCGCGGTGCCCGGGTCGACCTCCGTCGAGCCGGATGCCGAGGCGGAGGTACCCATGACAGTCGCATTCCATCCGGCTGCCGGGCGGCGCCCGCAGCCGACGAGTACGCAGCCGACGAGGCCGCGGGCCGTCGGCCGGGTGCCGGCAGGTGCGTCCCGCCGCTTCATGCCCGCCGTGGCGCTGGCCGATCTCCTCGTCCTGGTGGCCTCGTTCGCCGTCGCACACGCCGTTCGCTTCTCGTGGGACGTCCCGCGTGGCTCGACCCAACCGGGCTGGGTCGAGTTCGCGGTGGCGCCGGCCATCGTCGTGCTGTGGATGGCCATGCTCTCGGGGTTCCGCACGCGGGACCCGCGCATCGCCGGTGTCGGCGGGGAGGAGTACCGACGGCTGCTGACCGCCGGTCTCGTCACCCTCGCGAGCGTCGCGGTCGTCGCGTACGCCGCGCAGCTCGACCTCGCACGGGGCTACATCGCGGTCGCGTTCCCGCTCGGCCTGTTCGCCCTGGCGGTCGAGCGGAAGGTCGCGCGGACCGTCCTCGCCCGTCGTCGCGCCCGGGGCGAGCGGCTGCAGGACGTCCTGCTCGTCGGGGACGTCGACGACGTGCGGTACGTCGGTCGCCGCATCGTCGCGACGCCGCAGGCCGGGTACCGGGTCGCGGCCGTGGCGACCGACTGCGCCGGCCCGGGAACGGAGATCGAGCTCGGCTCCGCTCGTCCGGCCGTCGTCGGTGGGGTCGACGAGGTCCTCGACCTGGCGCGGACGACGGGGGTCTCCGCGGTCGTGGTCGCCGGTGCCGTGCGGGGTGGGCACGAACGGCTCCGCCTACTCGGGTGGGAGCTCGAGGAGCACGGCATCGAGCTCGTGGTGTCGTCGCCCCTCGCCGACATCGCCGCCGGCCGCGTGCACGAGCGTCCGGTCGACGGCCTGCCCCTCATGCACGTCGAGACGCCCGACTACCGCCGCCGGACCGGGAAGCGCGTGCTCGACGTGGTCGCAGCCGGCGTGGGGCTGGTGCTCCTCGCCCCGGTGTTCGCCGTGATCGCGGTCGTCATCCGGCTCGACGACGGTGGGCCGGTGTTCTTCCGCCAGACGCGGGTCGGCCGCGGCGGTCGGGAGTTCTCGATCCTGAAGTTCCGGACGATGTGCGTCGACGCCGAAGCGCGCATGGCGGCGCTCGAACGGGCGAACGAGGGCGCCGGGCCGCTCTTCAAGCTGCGGAACGACCCGCGGGTCACCCGGGTCGGGGCGTTCCTCCGTCGGACGTCGCTCGACGAACTGCCGCAGCTGTGGAACGTGCTGACGGGATCGATGAGCCTCGTCGGCCCCCGCCCTGCCCTGCCGCGCGAGGTCGCCATGTACGAGGACTTCGCCGACCGCCGCCTGCTCGTGACGCCGGGGATCACCGGACTCTGGCAGGTGAGCGGGCGCTCCGACCTCGACTGGGCCGAGGGGGTCCGACTCGACCTGCACTACGTCGAGAACTGGTCGTTCCTGCACGACGTCGTCATCCTCGCGCGGACCATCCCGTCGGTGCTGCGGTCGCACGGCGCGTACTGACCGCGCTGCCTGTGCGAACGGTGTCCGTTGACGCCCCACCTGGGTTTCCCGGGACGGGGGAGTTACGATGGTCCGACCACGGACTTCCGCCGCGGGTGTCGACGAGGACACCAGGACGGCTACCGCTTCCAGATCAAGGAGTCATGATGCTCGGAAACCTCACCGGTCTGCACCTGCTGATCATCCTCGGCATCGTCATCCTGCTCTTCGGCGCGACCAAGCTCCCGGCGCTCGCCAAGGGCCTGGGCCAGTCGATCAACATCTTCAAGAAGGAGATGACCGACGACGACAAGAAGGCCACCGGTGGCGACGCCGCGCAGAACGCCTCGGTGCAGCACACCGCCGGCGACCCCACGCAGCCGGTCGTCAACCCCGGCCCGTCGGTCCAGCCGAACTCCGACTCCCGCAACTAGGGCGTGTCTCCTAATGATTTGTGGTGGCGGCTGCGAGTCTGGAGGCGTGTCTCGGTTCGAGTTGTTGTCGGATGATCAGTGGGCGTTGATCGGCCCGTTCCTGCCGGTCCGGA
>Ga0265780_10007116_pt1 | contig 13772 bp, 13 predicted proteins | sample P1T30metagenome_FD_192432 | JGI IMG/M metagenome (GOLD analysis project Ga0265780, IMG submission 192432) | Plant litter microbial communities from East Loma Ridge, Irvine, California - P1 T30 | ecosystem: Environmental > Terrestrial > Plant litter > Unclassified | place: USA: California... | reverse complement strand
CACGCGCGGGCCGGCGAAGCCGATCAGCGCCTGCGGCTCGGCGATGTTGATGTCGCCGAGCATCGCGAACGATGCCGACACGCCCCCGGTGGTGGGATGGGTCAGCACCGAAATATACGGCAGGCCGGCAGCGCGCAGCTTGCCCAGCGCCGCAGAGGTCTTGGCCATCTGCATCAACGAGAACAGACCTTCCTGCATGCGCGCGCCGCCGCTGGCGGAGAAGCAGATGTAGGGTGCACCGATCTCCAGCGCGGTTTCCGCGGCCAGCGCGAAACGCTCGCCGACCACCGAACCCATCGAGCCACCCATGAAGGCGAAATCGAACGAGGACGCGACCAGCGGACGGCCTTTGAGCAGGCCGCGCATGGCGATCAGCGCATCGTACTCACCGGTATTCTTCTGCGCGATCTTGATGCGCTCGGCGTACTTTTTCTGGTCCTTGAACTTCAACAGATCGTTCGGGCCCAGCCGGGCGGCGATCTCGGTCATGCTGTCGGCGTCGAACAGCGAAGCCAGCCGCGCGCGCGCGCGGATCGCCATGTGGTGCCCGCAGTTGGGGCAGACCTCCAGGTTCTTTTCCAGCTCCGGGCCATAGAGCGCGCTGCCGCAGCTGCTGCACTTCTCCCACAGGCCTTCGGGGACGCTGCGCTTCTTGTTGGGGACGTTGTCGGTGCGGATGCCCGACGGCATCAACTTGCTGAGCCAACTCATGCGGGTTGCTACTTCCGTTCAGGGCGGCCCGAAGGCCGCAAAGGCCGACAGTCTAGCTCAGCCCTTCCCCACCCGTGCACCCCCAAAAACCGTGCCCCAGCGTACGTTTGCAGCAAAACCACGCCATCCACCACCCCGCCGCCATGATCCGCCGACCATGGGTCGGCGCTACCAAGGCCACCAGCAACCTGTCGAAGGTGGGGCGGGGTGGCTGTGCAGGACCGTCTGTTGCCATGGATGGCAACAGCGAGCCCCCAAGGACGGGTTTACGGCGTGTCCTGCACAGCCGCCCCGCCCCGCCCCCCGCCAGCCCTGCAGAAGCGTCAAGCGTCCAGCGCCTGCCGCAGCGGCGCCAGGAACGCCCCCGCCGCCTGCACCGCTTCATCCACCGTGGTCGCCTGCGCCAACACCGACACCAACGCACTTCCCACCACCACGCCATCGGCCTGGCGCGCCATCGACGCCGCACTGGGCGCATCCTTGATCCCGAACCCGGCCACCACCGGCACGCTGGCCCGGTTGCGCAGCGCCTGCAGGCGGGCACCCGCCGCATCATGGTCGAGCAGGTCCGATGCCCCGGTAACACCGGCGAAACTCACGTAATACAGATAACCGCGTGCCAGGCCCAGCAGCGTATCGGCACGTGCATCGCTGGTGGTCGGCGAGGCCAGCAGCACCAGCGCCAGGCCCGCCGCGTCGAACGCTTCATTGGCCTCCGCCGCTTCTTCCGGCGGCAGGTCCACCAGCAGGATCCCGTCCACGCCAGCGGCAACCGCCTCGGTGGCGAAGCGGACATAACCGTGGATCTCCACCGGATTCAGGTAGCCCATCAGCACCACCGGCGTTTCAGTGTCGCGGTTGCGGAATCCAGCGACCGCCTGCAGCACGTAGCGCAGCCCGGCACCCCGCGCCAGCGCGCGCTCGGAACTGCGCTGGATGGTCGGGCCATCGGCCATCGGATCGGAAAACGGCACGCCCAGTTCCAGCACGTCGGCGCCGGCCTGGACCAGCGCGTGCATCACCGGGACGGTGGCCTCCAGCGATGGATCGCCGGCGGTGATGAAGGGAATCAGCGCCTTGCGCTGCGCATCACGCAGCCGCTGGAAACGGGCATCAAGTCGGGATACAGGCATTTCAGGCACGTCCTTCAATCAATACAGGGATGGCAGACATCACAGGATCAAGCCTTCGCGCGCGGCGATGGTGTGCACGTCCTTGTCACCGCGGCCGGACAGGTTGCACAGCACCAGCTGGTCGCGCGGGCGCTCACCGGCCAGCTTGATCGCCTGCGCCAGCGCATGGCTGGACTCCAGCGCCGCCAGGATGCCCTCGGTGCGCGACAGCAGGTGGAAGGCCTGCAGGGCCTCCTCATCGGTGATGCCCAGGTACGTGGCGCGGCCACTGTCGGCCAGGAACGCGTGCTCCGGCCCGACACCCGGGTAATCCAGGCCAGCGGACACCGAGTGGGTCTCGATGATCTGGCCATCGTCATCGCACAGCACATAGGTGCGGTTGCCGTGCAGCACGCCGGGGCGGCCTGCCGCGATGGAGGCGGCATGGCGACCGGTCTCGATGCCGTCACCGGCCGCTTCGGCGCCGAATATCTGCACCTCACGATCATTCAGGAACGCATGGAACAGGCCGATGGCATTGCTGCCGCCCCCCACGCAGGCGGTGATCGCATCGGGCAGGCGGCCGTACTCCAGCAGCATCTGTTCGCGTGCTTCACGGCCGACGATGGCATTGAAATCACGCACCATGCGCGGATACGGATCCGGGCCTGCCACGGTGCCGATGATGTAGAAGGTGTCCTGCACGTTGGTGACCCAGTCGCGCATCGCTTCGTTGAGGGCATCCTTCAGCGTCGCCGAACCCGACGTCACCGGCACCACGGTCGCGCCCAGCAGCTTCATCCGATAGACGTTGATCTTCTGCCGTTCGATGTCGGTGGCGCCCATGTACACCACGCATTCCAGGCCCAGGCGTGCGGCAACCGTCGCGCTGGCCACGCCGTGCTGGCCGGCGCCGGTCTCGGCGATGATGCGCTTCTTGCCCATCCGCGAGGCCAGCAGCGCCTGGCCGATGGTGTTGTTGATCTTGTGCGCGCCGGTGTGGTTCAGGTCCTCGCGCTTGAGCAGGATCTGCGCACCGCCAACGTGGTCGCTGAGCCGCCGCGCATGGTAGATAGGGCTGGGACGGCCCACGTAATGGGCCAGGTCGTGGTCGTATTCGGCGATGAAGGCGGGATCTTTGCGCGCCTGGTCGTAGGCTGCGGCAAGCTCCTGCAGGGGTCCGACCAGGGTCTCGGCGACGAAGCTGCCACCGTAACGCCCGAAGTGCCCGTTGGCATCGGGATAGGCATGGAAGTCAGGAATCGGGGGAAGCGACATGAGGGCAACCGGGTCGAGCAGGTGGACCGCCACTCTAGCGCACGGGTTGTACGGCGAATATCGATATTTCAGCCACATCATGTCAGTATTTCTCACATGACAACGCGCCCGCTGCCCGCCCTCAACGCCCTGCGCGCCTTTGAAGCGACGGCCCGGCTGGGTGGCGTGGGACGCGCAGCGCAGGCCCTGCATGTCACCCACGGCGCGATCAGCCGTCAGATCAAGCTGCTCGAGGCCGATCTCGGCCTGGCGTTGTTCGAGCGCGACGGCCGCGGCCTGCGCTTGACCGCCAGCGGCCAGACCCTGCAGGCCGCCTGCAAGGATGCGTTTGGACGCTTGCACGCCGCAGTGGACCAGCTGCATCGCCCGGCCCTGCACGACGCCCTGGTGCTGGGCTGCAGCAGCAGCGTGCTGGCGCGCTGGATGATCCCGCGCTTGCCGCGGCTGCAGGCCGCCCTGCCCGCGCTCAACGTGCACTGGTCGGCGCTGGATGGCAGCTTCAGCGAAGCCCAGGCACGGCTGGATGCGGTGCTGCTGCTGGCTGAACCGCCGTGGCCGAACGGCTGGCAGGTGATCGAGCTGGCACCGGAACGGGTCGGCGCGGTGCTCTCCCCACAGCACCCGGCGGCGGCCCGCCTGCAGGGTCGGCCGGCGTCCGCATTGCTGCCAGAGGAACTGCTGCACACCACCTCGCGGCCACAGGCATGGCCGGCCTGGGCCGCTGCGCATGCACTGGACGCGCGCGCACTAAGGCAGGGACAGGGCTTCGAACACCTGTACTACCTGCTGGAAGCGGCCGTGGCGGGACTGGGCGTGGCGATCGCGCCGGAGCCCCTGGTTGCCGATGACGTAGCGGGCGGGCGACTGATCGCGCCGTGGGGATTCACCGCCACCGCCGGCGCCTGGGTGCTGGCGCGGCACGCCGCGCGTGCGGATCCGCGTGTGGATGCATTGGTGGCCTGGCTGAAGGCCGAACTTGCTGATCGGTGAACCGGCAGCAGGGTGCGCTCAATCGAGACTGGCGCAGTCCGCGCGACGGACTTCTTCAACGAACTTGCGCATCAGGTAACCGTCCTTGATGCCCGGCTCGGATTCGATCCCGCTGGACACATCCACGCCCCACGGCAGCGTCGCCACGGCCGCGTCGAAGATGTTTTCCGGGGTCAGCCCGCCGGCGAGCAGGAAGGGTCGGTGCAGGCCGCTGGGGATCCGCGTCCAGTCGAAGGCAACGCCGGTCCCGCCGCCGCCACCCGGCGCATGGCTGTCGAACAGGAAGCCGGCCGCGCTGGGGTAGCGCAGCTGCAGGGTGCGCGCGTTGACCTCTTCGCGGCCGCCCATCGCGATGGCCTTCAGGTAGGGCATGTTGAAGCCGCGGCAGAAACCCTCGTCTTCATCGCCATGGAACTGCAGCAGCGTAGGACGCACGGTGCGCAGCACTTCGCGCACTTCCTCGCGCGTGTTGTCACGGAACAGGGCCACCACATCGACCATCGGCGCGATCGCCTGGCGCATCGCACGTGCTTCGGCGGGTGCCACGCGGCGCTTGCTCTCGCGGGCGAAGATGAAGCCCACCGCATCCACGCCGAGCTCGCCGGCCAGGCGGACATCGCCGGCGCGGGTCATGCCACAGAACTTGATGCGGGTACGGTAGTAGGAGCGGCTCATAGGGTGACCTCGGCAGGCAGTTGCCAGTTGTCGGGGTACAACGGGCCCAGGAACACCAGGCCCTGAGGGGGTGCAGTGGGCCCGGCAACAGTACGGTCCTGGCCGGCCAGCAGCTCACCGATCCACTCGACCGGACGCTCCCCGCTGCCCACCAGGATCAGCGAACCCACGATATTGCGAACCATGTGATGAAGGAATGCATTGGCCTGCACCGACACTTCGATCACCTCCTCATTGCGCAGCACGCTGACCGACTGCATCTGGCGACGCGCGTGCAACGCTTCGCACTGGATGCTGCGGAAGGCGCTGAAGTCGTTCTCGCCGAGCAGCGCCTGCCCGGCCTGGTGCATCAGGCCGGCATCCAGCGGGCGCCGTTCCCAGCTGAGCGTCTGCCGCTGCAGCGCCGGTCGTATCGAACGGTTCAACAGACGGTAGCGATAGCGTCGTGCGCGCGCGGAAAAGCGAGCATGGAAGTCATCGGCGACCGGCGTGCACCAGCGCACCGCGATCGACCTGGGCAGCCGCGCGGTAGTGCCCAGGGTCCAGCCGCGCGGATCGCGTACGGCATCGGTATCGAAATGCACGACCTGGCACTGACCATGCACGCCTGCATCGGTACGGCCGGCGCAGACCACGCGCACCGGCGAATCGGCGACCGAAGACAGCGCCTTTTCCAGGCTGGCCTGCACGCTCGGGCCGGCTTCGCCGAGGTTCTGCCAGCCCTTGTAATCGCTACCGTCGTACTCCACGCCCAAGGCGTAACGCATGCTGCTTCCTCTGAATCTCTGAAAAGACGCCAAGCCGGCCGCCGCTGCCGGCGTCAGCCGGCTGGATCGCGCTCGGACCATACTGCCAGCGCGTTGCCGCCGGGCTCGCGGAAGTGGAACCGGCTGCCTCCCGGAAACGAGAAGACCGGCTTGAGCAGCTCACCGCCCGCAGCGAGGATCGCCTCGATCACCGGCTGCAGCTGCTCGGCATACAGCACCACCAGGGGCGCGCCTGCGGTGTCGGTGGACACCGGTGCGGCACGATAGAAGCCGCCCTGCAGCCGCCCGTCGTCGAAGGCGGTGTAGTCCGGGCCGTAATCCTGGAACTGCCAACCGAACACGGCCTGGAAGAACGCGCGACTCGCGGCCGGATCCTGCGAAGCGAATTCGATGTAGTCGATGCGATGGTCGCGTTGCATGGTCGATACTCCGTACAGGCCTGGGGTCAGCCGAGGCGCGCCAACAGCTCGCGCGCCTGCGCCTGCAGATGTGGATCATCGCTGCGGGCCACCTCTTCCAGCAGTGAGCGCGCAGTCTGCGCATCGCCCAGGTCCAGATAGGCGATGGCCAGTTCGAGGCGGTCATGGCCACCGGCATGCGCTGGCGTGGCGGCGGCCGCGTCGGGGGCGTGCGCCGCTGCATCGTCCGATATCTCCGGCGCGGCCGGCGCATCGCCGGCGGGAAGCTCGAAGACGCCGCGGAAGGCGTCCTGCTGCTCGGCATGGCGGGCGTAGGCGGGCACCGGGTCAACCACCGGTTCGGGCTCCAGGAAAGGTTCAGTGGCAGCCGGCGCCGCGGTCGAGACGCTTACCGGTGTTTCCAGATCGAAATGCACCGGCGCTTCGCCGGCAATCCCGGTGCCGGTGTCGGTGTCGGCGTCGGCCTGCTCCCGAGGATCCTGCTCCCAACCCGCGCGCTCGGCCAGCACGTCCAGCCCGGCACCGGCCGGGACGGCCGCCGACAGCGCACTGTCGTCGTGGTCGTCACGGCGCAGCGGCGGCAGGGGCGAGGGTTTGCGGCGACGCGACAGCCACCAGCCCACGGCCACCAGCAGCAGCAACGGCAGCGCCAGCCAGAACCAAGGGCCGCTGGACGCCTGCTGCGGGGTCTCTGCCAAGCGCGCCTGTGCGGCCGCGATCTCGGTGTCCTTCAGGCTGACCAGCGCCTGCTGCTGCGCTTTCAGCTTTTCCAGATCCGCGACGCGTTGCTTGAGTTCATCGATTTCGGCATCGCGCGTGGCGACGTCTTCCCTTGCCTGACGCAGTTGTTCGTTGCCGAGCATGTCACCCTCGTTGCCATCACCGGTGCCGGTGGTTGAGCCAGCCGTGGCAGCGGCAGCCGCCACCGCCGGAGCGATTTCAAGACGCGCGCCGGTGCTGCGGGCCGCCGCTGCGGCGGGAGCCGGCGTGGCGGCCGCAACGCTGGAATCGGCTGCTGCAGGCTGCGGAAGGGTGCGCGACTGCCGCCATTGCGCAGCGTGCTCCCTCACCATCGCTGCCGCCTCGCTGCCATCAACGGCGGCCAGAGAGGCCGCATCGGGCACGCGCAGTACCGCACCCTGCTTGAGCAGGTTGATGTTGCCGCGGATGAAGGCTTCTGGATTGGCCCGCAGCAGGGCGATCATCGCTCGCTCGCGGCTGATCTGCTGGCCGACGGCCAGCGACTGTGCAATCTGCGAAAGGGTCTGCCCCTGCCGCACCGCGATATCACCCGCAGCGCCGGTGGCCTCGGGCCCCGGCGCGCGTGGTGAAGCCGTGTTGGCGGTGCGCGCCGCAGGTGCAGGTGCAGGGGCAGCGGCTGCAGTCGACGTTTCAGGCGGCAACTGCGCCGGTACGGCCTGCGGCTCACGGATGATCGCATTGGACATCGCGCCGGCTGGCGCCTCGATCTCCGGCTCGCTCAGTGCAACCGCGCTTGTCGGTGCATCCATGAGCGCCGAGTATTCGCGCACCAGCCTGCCCTGGCCCCAGTCGGCCTCGATCAGGAACGCCAGCGCGGGGGTTTCCACCGGCGAAGCCGAGGTGACGCGCACCACCGCCCGTCCCTGTGCGGTACGGGTGAGTTCGAACTGCAGTTCACTGACCAGGCCGGTCGGGCGCTGCAGGCCCACCCGTTCGAACGTCACCGGCGAAGCCAGCCCTACCCGCAGGTTCTGCAGTTCGGACGGATCAGCGGAAATGATCGGAATTTCAGCTACCAGCGGCTGCCCGGGACGGGACAGCACACGGATGTCACCCAGCCCCAGCGCCATCGCCGAGCTGCTGGCGAGCGCCAGCAGGAGGGTGGAAAGATACTTGAGCGGTCGCATGACGCCGCGGGCCCCGTTGTTCATGGCGGCCAATATAACGGCTGGCCGCCACAAAGTGGGGGGTCGTGACCGGCACGCCCCCCCGCCCTGCTCAACGCGGTTCGGCGGCGACCAGCTCGGCCAACTGCACCGCATTGAGTGCAGCGCCCTTGCGGATGTTGTCCGAGACGATCCACAGGTTCAGGCCGCGCGGGTGCGAAAGGTCTTCGCGGATGCGGCCGACGTATACCGCATCGGTACCGGATGCATGGGTGACCGGGGTCGGGTAGCCGCCCGCCTCGTGGCGATCCACCACTTCCACGCCCGGCGACTGCGAAAGCAGTTCACGCGCCTCGGCGGCGGTGACCTTGTCGCGGGTTTCGATCGCCACCGCTTCGGAGTGGCCATAGAACACCGGCACGCGCACCGCCGTGGGATTCACCAGGATGCTGCTGTCGCCGAGGATCTTCTGGGTTTCCCAGACCAGCTTCATTTCTTCCTTGGTGAAGCCGTTGTCCAGGAAGTCGTCGATGTGCGGGATCAGGTTGAAGGCGATCTGCACCGGGAAACGCTGCGGGTCGATCTCCTGGAAGCTGAGCAGCTGGCCGGTCTGCTTGCCCAGCTCTTCCAGCGCCGAACGCCCGCCGCCGGACACCGACTGGTAAGTGGCCACGTTGATCCGCTCGATGCCGTAACGGCGATGCAGCGGCGCCAGTGCCACCAGCATCTGCATGGTGGAGCAGTTGGGGTTGGCGATGATGCCGCGCGGACGGTTGGCGACCTGGTCTGGATTGACTTCCGATACCACCAGCGGCACGTCGTCGTCGTAGCGGAAGGCCGACGAATTGTCGATCACCACCGCACCGGCGGCGGCAAACTTCGGCGCGTACTCCTTGGACACGCTGCCACCGGCGGAGAACAACGCGATGTCCACGCCGGTCGGATCGAAGTCGGCGAGGTCCTTGATGATGTGCTTCTGGCCGTTGAACTCGACTTCACCACCGGCCGAGCGCGAGGAGGCGAGCAGGGTCAGCGTGCCGACCGGGAAGTCGCGCTCGGCCAGGATCGACAGCATGGTTTCGCCGACCGCACCGGTGGCGCCGACGACGGCGACATGGAAGGAACGTTGTTCGGTACTCATGTGGAAATTCTCAAAAAAAGTAGGGGATTCACGCAATGCGGCCGGGTTCGGGGAACCTCCTCGTGCAGGCGCGGAGGCTCCCTATCGTTTTTTGCTTTTATCGCCCGAAGCAGCGCGCGCGGCCAGCGCCGCATCGGCATTGATCGCGCTTGGCATGCGCGTCGCTTCACCGGCCACGCACAGTGCGGCCAGCAGGTTGTCCGCCGCCAGCTGCACCATCGCCTTGCGGGTGCCCAGCGAGGCGCTGCCGATATGCGGGGTCAGCACCACGTTGCGCAGCGCCAGCAGCTCCGGGCGCACCTGCGGCTCGCCTTCGTAGACGTCCAGCCCGGCCGCTGCCAGCCGGCCGTGGGCCAGTGCATCGGCCAGCGCCAGCTCGTCGACGATTCCGCCGCGAGCGATGTTCACCAGCGTCGCGGTGGGCTTCATCTTCGCCAGCGCGGTCGCGTCGATCAGGTGATGCGAGGCTGCCGTGTACGGCAGCACCAGCACCAGGTGGTCACTCTGCGCCAGCAGGTCATCCAACTCGGCGTACTGCGCGCCCACGTCCGCTTCGGTCGCAGCTGGAAGCCGCGAGCGGTTGTGGTACAGCACGCGCATGCCGAAGCCGTGCGCACCGCGGCGGGCGATGCCCTGGCCGATGCGGCCCATGCCCAGGATGCCCAGCGTGCTGCCATGGATGTCCGCGCCCAGCATGGTCTGGAACGACCACTGGCCCCACTGGCCGTCGCGCAGCCAGCGTTCGGATTCGGTGATCCGGCGCGCGGCGGCCATCAACAGGGCAAAGCCCATGTCCGCGGTGGTTTCGGTCAGCACGTCCGGGGTGTTGCTGGCCAGGATGCCGGCCGCACTCAGCGCATCGACATCCAGGTTGTTGTAGCCCACGCCGACATTGGCGATCACCTGCAGGCGATCGGCATCGACCAGCTGGGCCGCGCCGATACGCTCGTTGAGGGTGATGATGGCACCGTCGACGCCTGCCAGCCGCTCTGCCAGCTGTTCCGGCGTCCACACGGTCACCTCGTCGGTGGTGATCAGTTCCACCTGCGCACGCAGCGGCTCGATCACCGCATCGATGAGCGGCTGGCTGACCCAGACGACGGGGCGCGCATCAGCCATCCATGTGGCCCGGGATGCGCGGGGTGATGCTGCCGACATCGCCGCACTGCGCACGGTGGCGCAGCGCCTGGTCCATCAGCACCAGCGCCATCATCGCCTCGGCGATCGGTGCGGCGCGGATGCCCACGCACGGGTCATGGCGACCGGTGGTGACTACTTCGATGACCTTGCCTTCGCTGTCCAGCGAGGCGCCCGGAAGGCGCAGGCTGGAGGTGGGCTTGAGCACGATCGATGCCATCACCGGCTGCCCGGTGGAAATGCCGCCGAGGATGCCGCCGGCATGGTTGCTGGCAAATCCCTGCGGGGTCAGCAGGTCACGGTGCTCGGTGCCCTTCTGCGCGGCGCTGGCGAAGCCATCCCCGATCTCCACGCCCTTCACCGCATTGATGCTCATCAACGCCGAGGCCAGCTCGCCATCCAGCTTGCCGTAGATCGGTTCACCCCAGCCCGGCGGTACGTTGTCGGCCACCACGTCCACGCGCGCACCGACCGAATCGCCGGACTTGCGCAGCGCATCCATGTAGGACTCCAGTTCCGGCACCTGCGCGGCGTCGGGCCAGAAGAACGGATTGTCTTCCACCGCAGACCAGTCGAAAGCACGCGGGGTGATCTCGCCCAGCTGGGACAGGTAGCCGCGCACGGTCACCCCGAAGCGCTCGGCCAGCCACTTCTTGGCGACCACGCCGGCCGCCACGCGCATCGTGGTTTCGCGCGCCGAAGAGCGGCCGCCACCGCGTGGATCGCGGATGCCGTACTTGTGCCAGTAGCTGTAGTCGGCATGGCCGGGGCGGAACTGCTGGCCGATGTTGGCGTAATCCTTGCTGCGCTGATCGGTATTGCGGATCAGCAGGGCGATCGGGGTGCCGGTGGTCAGCCCCTCGTACATACCTGACAGGATCTCTACCTCATCGGCCTCGCGGCGCGCGGACGTATGCCGGCTCTTGCCGGTGGCGCGTCGCTGCAGGTCGTGGGCGAATTCGGCCGCATCCAGCGCCAACCCCGGCGGGCAGCCGTCGATCACGCAGCCGATGGCCGGACCGTGCGACTCGCCGAAGGTGGTGACGGTGAACAGCTTGCCGAACGAATTGGAACTCACGGCCGCTGTGCCGCCAGTTCGGTGATGCGTGCACTGTGGGCGATCAGTTCACGGCATTCCACCGCGAAGATGCCCATCTGGCCGACCTTGAACTCCACCCAGGCGAAGTCGACTTCCGGCAGCAGCTTGACCAGGTGCTGTTCGGATTCGCCCACTTCGCAGATCAGCAGGCCGTCTTCGCTCAGGTGCAGCGGCGCATCGCGCAGGATCTTCAACACCAGGTCCAGCCCATCGTCGCCGGCGCGCAGGCCCATTTCAGGCTCGTATGAGTACTCCTGCGGGAGTGCGTCGGTTTCGTCATTGGTGACATACGGCGGATTGGTCACGATCAGGTCGTAATGACGTCCGGCCAGGCCGGTGAACAGGTCCGACTTCAGCAGGGTCACGTTGTGCGCCTGCAGGCGGTCCTTGTTCTCATGGGCGAGCGACAGGGCATCATCGCTCAGGTCCACGCCGTCCACTTCCCAGTTCGGGTAGTAATGGCCCATGGCGATGGCGATGCAGCCCGAACCGGTGCACAGGTCCAGCGCGCGGTCCACGTGGCGGCCAGCCAGCCACGGCTCGAAGCCGGTTTCGATCAGCTCGGCGATCGGCGAGCGCGGGACCAGCGCACGGCTGTCGCTCTTGAAGCTCAGCCCGGCAAACCACGCCTCGCCGGTCAGGTAGGCGGCCGGCACGCGCTCGTCGATACGACGTTCGAACAGCGCCAGCACTTCCTGCTTTTCCGACTGCAGCAGGCGCGCCTGCCCGTACGCCGGACCGAGGTCGTGCGGCAGGTGCAGGCCGTGCAGCACCAGCTGGGTCGCTTCATCCAGCGCATTGTCGTAGCTGTGCCCGAAGGTCAGCCCCGCGGCGTTGAAACGGCTGGTGCCGTAGCGGATCAGGTCGATGATCGTGTGGAGTTCGGCGGCCGGTTCGGCAGTCATGGCGGTACGACGGGTAGATTGGCCCCCGATTATAGGGTCTGGCGCCTGCCTCGGCATCCGTTGCAGGGGAAACCGCCGCCCCGCTGCCGTTATGATGGGGGCCGATCCCTCGGCAGCGCAGGCCCTCATGTTCAATCGCAACGTCGGCATCATCCTGCTGATCGCCCTGGCCGCGGGCCTGGGCCTGCTTGCCGCGCAGAAGGTGTTCGCGCCCAAGGCGCCCACCGGCCAGCCCGCCACCGAAGCGATCACGTTCTATCCCCAGCCGCGACCGCTGCCGGACTTCAACCTGGCCCAGGCCGACGGCACCCGGCTCATCCCCGGCGAGCTGAAGGGACACTGGACCCTGGTGTTCCTGGGCTTCACGTTCTGCCCGGATGTCTGTCCCACCACCCTGCTGGAACTGGCGGGGGCGCAGAAGCAGTGGGAAGCAGTGCCTGAGACCCTGCGCCCGCGCGTGCTGTTCGTGTCGGTGGACCCGGAGCGCGACAGTGCCACCCGGCTCGGCGAGTACGTCCACGCCTTCAACAAGGACACCCTGGCCGCCACTGGCGACGTGCCGTCGCTGGAAAAATTCGCGACCTCGCTGGGCCTGGTGTTCCAGAAGGTGCCCGGCAAGACCTTCGACGAGAACCCCGAGGACTACACGATGGAACACTCGGCCACGCTCGCCGTGCTGGATGCCGAAGGCCGGCTGGCCGGCATCATTCGCCCCCCGTTCAATGCGCCGGCCATCGCCCGCGACCTGCAGAAGCTGACCGAGAAATCCGCCCCATGAGCTTGATGACCACCCTGAGCTACGCCCTTCCCCACCGCCTGTTGTCTTCGATGGCGCGTGCGCTGGCGTACTCGGACAACCCGCGCGTAGCGCAGTGGTTGATCGACACCGTCACCGCGAAGTTCGGGGTGAACCTGGGCGAGGCCGCCGACCCGGACCCGCGCAGCTACAGGACGTTCAACCAGTTCTTCACCCGGGCGTTGAAACCCGGCGCGCGCGTGGCCGATGCCGACCCGCGCAACCTGGTGATGCCTGCGGACGGCCGCATCAGCCAGCTCGGCCGCATCGAAGATGGAAGCATCTTCCAGGCCAAGGGCCAGTCGTTCACCGCTGCCGAACTGCTCGGCAGCGCCGAGGATGCGAAGCCGTTCAATGACGGCCTGTTCGCCACGGTGTACCTGTCGCCCAAGGACTACCACCGCGTGCACATGCCGTGGACCGGCACCCTGCGCGAAACCGTGCACGTACCGGGTCGATTGTTCAGTGTGGGCCCGGCGGCGGTCAGCAGGGTGCCCGGGCTGTTCGCACGCAACGAGCGGCTGGTCTGCCATTTCGATACCAGCTTCGGCCCGATGGTCAGCGTGATGGTCGGCGCGCTGCTGGTGTCCGGCGTGGAGACCGTCTGGAGTGGCGAGGAGATCCCGCATTACGGTGATCGCATCACGCGCAAGGATTACCGCGGCCAGGGCATCACGCTGGAGCGCTTCGCGGAAATGGCGCGTTTCAACTATGGCTCCACGGTGATCGTCCTGCTGCCGCCCGGCGTGGCCGATTTCGCCCCGCACCTGGATGCCGAACACGCGGTGCAGCTGGGGCAGGCACTGGCCACGCTGCGCTGATCCGGGCGGTCTGGCGCTGCCGCTTCGGTAGCGCCAGGTCTTGCCCGGCGAGC
>Ga0265780_10007113_pt1 | contig 13778 bp, 14 predicted proteins | sample P1T30metagenome_FD_192432 | JGI IMG/M metagenome (GOLD analysis project Ga0265780, IMG submission 192432) | Plant litter microbial communities from East Loma Ridge, Irvine, California - P1 T30 | ecosystem: Environmental > Terrestrial > Plant litter > Unclassified | place: USA: California... | reverse complement strand
TCTGGCTCTGCGTCGCTTGTCCATCTTCTCGTCAACTTCCTGATATATGCGGTCTGCCTCGTCATCGTCCTTGTCGTAATTCATGCCGCTTGAGAAGAGACCGACTTCATTGTCGGGATCTTGAAATCGATCCTCCTCTTCGTCCCTCTCTTCCTCCTTCTTTTCGGTGACACCATACGCCGAGGGAGCTGCCTGACCTAAGGATGCCGCACGCTTTGCGAGCATCTCCTTCATCTGCTCCTCCGAGGGACCCTCCCGTGCGGGACCGAGATCGCTTCGCGTTGTGAAGCCAGTGGCTCCTCTTCCGAGACCAGCCACATAGTTCTCGGGCGCGGGCATCGACAGGAAATCGCGTCGACTCATCTTGGCGGTGGTTCTGAGGGTGTCGACCAGAAGTGGTAGTTGCAGGCTTTGGCTGGAGCGCGGCGCAAGTTGCGCAAGGTTTACGACGTCGGACGGAGCAGCGGTCGAACGGAAACTATGGCGGTATTACAGGGAGAGACTCGGTGGCCGCAAGTGAGGAGTTCCCTGGTGAATATCAGTAGTAAAATGTGTGGCAGTGGTGCCGAAGCGGCGTGTTTGAATGGTTGGTCGCGACTTCGATAATAATTTGAGCTAGGCAATCGCGTGTCACGTGCGCGGAAGCCCAGCCCACGCTAACCCAAAAGGTGAGTTTGCGACGGGCACACACAGTATGAGACATACACATGGCTGTGAGTAAGCCTTGCTACAGCTAGCTGTGGGCCCAGGCCATCGGTTGAAGACAGCAAATGATAGAACTATCTGTATTCTGACTACAAACTGCTGCGCGGAATAATACCTAGGTATTCCACCAACCACACGCGTCTCTATTTGGGTACACGTGATATACCATGCTCATCAACTTGTCTATCATCAGCAATTACGATGCCGTCCTCTGATGTGCGGGCGCCTTTCCATTTGAAGCTTGAAGGGCATAGCGAGGTGACATTGGCGGTAATGGTGGAACCGGCTCCTCTGGCGTATCGCCTCTCAGGTTCCTTCCACTACAGCAGGTTAGCATACGTCTCCACCAATGTGGTTATGATTCAGCTTGCCTCTTCGTTTTCCTCAGTTTTCCTCCGAACCACTTCTTGAAACTCCGGCTGGAAGATGGGCGTTCTTGTTCCTTGTTGCGGGTTGAGTCTGACTGTGCCATGCTGCTCCTGTGACTTGATATATGGCTGGCCTCTGGAGTTATGTCGTCGTCTTCTTCCTCCAGGGGCGGAGCCCATCTCTCGACATCGCCATTGACTACTACGAACCAGCCCAGTTTCTCTCCTGGCGCCACCTTGTCCCGTAGGTCTGCAATGGCCGCCCACTGGTCATCTCCCAGCCCCGCTCCCCTCATTTCCTCCACATCTGCTCCGAGTCTGATCTCATGCACAACATCGCACACATATGCGTATGGTTGATCCTTTACGGTAACATCATCGGGATCGTACTGTTCGATAAAGCGTAAATCAGGCAGCGCAGCCATCTCTTGGGGCCATTGGCTCTTGAAGTTCTGCATCAAACAGGCCGTAGTGGCAGGAGCCATTAGCCATTCTGGTGCAGCATCGTCGAGATTCTGCAGAATAACATGAATGCGAATCTGGGCGCGGGGCCACCGAAAGCCGTGAACGAGCCAGGTTGGCATGGTGAAGGTGAAGTGCTTTTGGTGTAAAGTCTCCGTTTCGGAAGAGGAGTGCCGTAGGATGAAGTCGAGCCAAAAAGCAACAATTAACGATTAGTTAGGATGTACCGAACGAGGATGCAAGCATTGGTGTGGATGATGGCGTCTTCAGCAAACTTTTAGTTGCAAGTAGTACATGGTCTTACACGTCCTGTTATGTAGGCAGGGATCGCGTCTTGGGAGGTCATGCAGAGGTCTAGACGACGCGCCCAGAGAGGTTGGGACAACCTTCCGCGAATGGGCGCACGCTAGGAAGAAGCAACGACACAATTGCTGCAAGCGTTGGCTTGAAAGAACGAGACCAGATCGACACCGTAAACGCGATGAATCTGGGAAAAAGCCCCAGTCGCCCTTTTGGTCTATGCCAATAGCAGTGTGGGGGAGCTGGGGTGAAGGCAGGCACCATGGTTTGCGCTTGCCCTCCCCGCTTGACGCTAATGCAAGGCAGCTCCCGTTCGCGTCGACGGGTACCGCGATGTTTCCGCGCCCGACCTCGCTGCCCACTGTTAAGAAGCTTGCGAGTCCAGCCATGTGCGGCACACTTCACTCTCTGATCTTGTGTCCTTGAGATCTTTCACCATGCCTTTGTCAGTATAGTATCACCACAGTTTTTGCACACGCAGTCGCTTACAGTCCACAGGCATCTGCTAGGCAAGAAATCATGGAACGTCTACAACTCCGACAACATTGCACGGGTCAAGGCCGACGAGGCTGCCGCTGCTGCCCGCGAAGCCGCTGATGACCAGCGCAAGCAAGAAATCGATGCTGAGCGACGCGCCGCCATCCTTCGAGGCCGGACGCCCCCACCACTGCCAGAAGAAGAACCCACCAAGGCGCCGTCATCAAGGCGCTCAGGCAACACAGATGAACGCGGTCATGACAGAAAGAGGCGGAGGCTTGCTGGCGAGGATGACACCGACGCCGATATACGCATTGCCAAGTCCATCACGGCTCGGCCTGAGGATGAGGCAAAAGACGCGAAAGTGCTCAAGCTACGGAGCACCGCATCTGATGCCCCCTTGGAGGATCACGCCGGTCACATTGATTTGTTCCCGGTGGACATGAAGAAGGCTATCAAACGTGAGAGGAACGCGGACGCAGAGAAGGAGAAACGCAAGAAAGAAAATGCCATCGAAGACCAATTCACGATGCGCTTCTCCAATGCCGCAGGAAGGGGAGGCATCGATCGGCCCTGGTATGCTGCCGTACAAAAGCCTGGACCCACTACTGGAGACAAACAGGACATGGCACGTTATGAAGGTTTCGCAAATAAAGACGTCTGGGGTAACGAGGACCCGCGTCGCAAAGAACGGGAACAGGCCCGCATATCGACGAACGACCCTTTCGCATTCATGCAGAAAGCACAAACACAGCTGAAGAAGTCGAAGCAGGATAGGAAGCAATGGGCTGCAGAACGTGACCGTGAGCTAATGGAGCTACGGTCAGCCCAAGAGCGGGAGGAGAGGAGGAGTCGGCATCTTAAAAGGAAGAGGCGGGAGGTGGACGAAGACGAGCATCAGACACCCAAGAAGGAGGCTTGCTCATCTTCGCGCCAGAAGAATCGCCATTGGAGCCGGAGTCGTAGCCGTGACAGGCACGAGCATAGGTCTTCGCATCGCAGCGACAAGCGACGAACTCATAGCAAGAGTAGGGAACGCGATGAAGACCGCCACAGACTTCGTGATCGGCGGAACGAGGAGTTCCAGAAGGCTTTTATCTAGTAGGGAGACGATGCACTACACAGAGTGCAGACCATCACGGGCGACTCGTTTGGTGTGCTGTTACCATTCCTTAGGCTCAGCATACTACGATCATGAAAGTGTCGTAGAAACTGGGCTCGGCCTCTAATCAATCAACGTCTTTCTCATCCCTTTCATTATTCAATAGGCGGATCCATTCATCGTGGATCCAGTGTGTGTTGCGGGAGTTCTAACAATCGAGCTTTTATCCTGATTGAGCATCTTCCGCTTCACCAACTTCAGGCTTTCCATTGTCCGTTCCTAATTCGAAAACTCGCTAACCATTTCGAGAAGCAGGGCTGCGCAACTGTACCACTGATCATCCCGACCCCAGTCATCTTTATACCGGTTTTGATCAACGCATAGCAGTGGTGTTAAGGTCGCATGACTCGAGTTTTGGATCCTCATACGGACTGCTTGCTGGTGACTGCAGAGAACTCAGGCTGACCGACAATCTTGCGTTTGTGAAACCGGTCGCCAGATCGTTCAGTGAGCTGAGTCGCATCGATTCTGTCAGGTGGTAATTACAATCAGGTGCAGAATAAATCAAGTGGTGGTCTTAACGGTTAGCTTGCAAGACGTGCGTCCAGTCACATTTTGCCATACTACACATCCACTAAAAAGAAGCTATGCGGCACAGTTCGCGTGGGTTTCTCGGATCACTGTGCCGTCTCACCCGGAGGGGCGACTATCTACCAGTATACACCACACATCTACCACGCATCTACAACACATCTACAACACATCTACACACGTTCGAAGATGGACGACACCTCAACAGCAAACAGTGTAACGTTCCAAGTCCTCTATCGCATTCCCTTCCGCTACCTCTACATACCCGGCCTGTACATTTCGCTGCTCGGTTTCTTCACTTTCGGCCACGCGTTTCACACAGTTTGCACGCACCAGGACCCAGGCGGATACTACAAATTCTTGATCTGGCTCGTCCTCGTATTTGGGTACTTCGTATCTCATGCCGGCGCCCATCTCTGTGTGATCTGGCATGTGTTCAGGGACCTGCAGTTGCCGGATATGAGAGTCATGACCGATTCTGCAAAGCGCACAAACACGATCCTCCGAAGCATCGCTGAGCTGATCCCGTGGCGCTACGCGTATATACCTGGTCTGTCTCTTGTCATTCTCGGCAGCGTCGTTCTTACGCAATCACTGCGCCTGCATTGGACGCATTTTGGTCCTGCGGACTGGGATACGATGCTACATATTCACTTTCGCACGGTGCAGGGAGTGTCTCTCGAATTGGCAGGCTTTGTTGTTTGTATGGGGTCGTATGTTTTTAAGGGTGTGGAAGTGGAGGATGCAGAAGAGACGCGGCAGAAGGGCACGGATATCAGCAACGGGGTCGCTTTTGGACGGAAGGTGGACGTTTCAAGCGAGCATGACGGTACGCGTTGATCGGTGGATGTACGGCATGAAGATAGGAGGAGTTCCTTGGATGGCATAGAAAAGAGTAGCTAGGAAGAAGTATAAGGAGGTAGCTTCGACTGCGCAGCATGGTTGACGTAGCTCAGATGTAGGTCGATAGTTTCGAAGCTGTTGCTCGTACGTTGGAAGTCTTCTTTGCTATACAGTTTAGATCAAGGATCGGTACCAATGAATCGCAGCGTCAAATGGTCAATTCAGCTGGTGAAGTGTTACACTACGCTCGGTGCACATCAGGTGCAGACGAGTTCGCGTGAGGCTACTGTAGCATTGGGGGAACAACTTTCGGCGGAAGTGCTCAGTATGTACCTAAGTCAGGCTGCTTATGCGGTGATACCTAACTTCATGTAGATCGCAAGCGACCCATCTCGATGATGAGTCGTGCTAGCGGTGGGCTACTATTAGACGGCCTTGAACGCATCGTGTTCTTTTGTCATCTTAGTGTCCTCCCATGTGCCACTCGGTAGGAAAAGCTCTTCGAAGACCTCCACGGTCTGAACAGGTGGATGTGAGGTGTCTGTCAGGGAAGGCCAGTAACCCATCTCAGTATTCAATAACAGTTCGAGGGTCCAACTTCGGAGGGCAGCCACGCAGCATGGCCTAAACAAAATTGACGGCCCAAGGCCCCCCAAATCCACGCCTCGTTGCCTAACATCGTGATTGCGGGGGTCGCAGAGGGATATTATCATCCAACATGTCGGCGACTATGTAATAGTACAGATCGAAGGAACCGCAAACTTGTGCGCGGTCCAATCGGAAAGAGCGCCGCGGGAATTGCGGGAGCGGGGGCGTTGCACCCAGCCACCAGGTAGCCATCATGCGCGATAAGCATTCTGCGCGTTACCAGGTTTTCACACCGAAATCGCGCGGTTCTTGACTCGTAGACGGATGTTGCGAGCGAGTTGTAAGTTGCTAGGCTTGATCACTTGGGCAGGGAACGCGAGCAGTCGATTTCATCTTCAGATGCCAAGGACACATAGGTTCCTATCGCGGTCCTCCATCAAGGGCATAACGCTGGGGATCATGCGACTACGGGGAGCTCCTTCGTACGCGATAAACGTGGTGGACAGTCCCAAAAGCATGTCATACAGCTCGTTTGCGTGCTTCGACCTGTGGCGGCTTAGATGACCCGCATGTGTTTCAGGTGAGTTAGCGTCAGGTACCAGCCTAGACAGCGGGCTTTTAAGGTGCACCGGACCGTGGAACGGAGATCTCACGCATATCCACACGCTGACGGTCCCGAGTCCGATTGGCGAGACCGCATCTCGATGGTATCTGTACGAGATGGCGCGAGAGATGAGTGCGACCGGCTGCAAGCATGCCTAGGTAGATGCATGTGTTTTGACTATACCTAGATACTGTTTCGTGATTGTTGAGGAGACCTGTCACATTATAGAAATTGGTGCGCTCTAATCTTCGTTGTTTGCACTGCTGCATACGTGTGATATGACGACGACTCGACTCTCACAAATGAAAATGTATCATGTATTGCCAGGTACACCACCCAACAGACGAAATGCACCGGATGGTTCTCGAAAAGGGGACACTAGTTGCAGTAGTTGCTGCAAGTGAATACACTACCCACAAGCCGATCGCTGACGCACTGATCTACTAACAACGTGGTTAGATGGCAATCATGCAAAATCCCGTAGCCTTACTATCGTTGCAAAGAGGAGGCCTGATCGTCTATCACGGTAAACTGATTGGCGACTCGACGGTTACTTTCGCGTACTGGACACGATGGCGTGCACTAATGAACTGGCGTTGGTGGTACGCTGTCTAACGGCGGAGTCAGATCCGGTGTCAGTCACGACGTGTCGAGCAAGGTTGAGCCACACACCCGAACCCGCAAGCGTTCTGAAATCAAGGTCAGCACCACCTTGCACCGAGATACTTAGCCTTCACTGTCTCTGCAGTCCAAGGTTTGTCTTGGAATTTCAACCCTCCTGTGTAAATGCCGTGCACCTGGCCTCTGAGTTTGTGATACAAACCAAACATTCTGGCACCACAAGCCCAAACATACGCATATCACGAACCTTGATCCCGGCACTATTATGGCTTCTGGAACCGCGCTCACGCCAGCCATCATCGCAACATGGCCAATACCCAACTATGTCGACCCAGTCTCGCAAAGAGGCAGTGTCGAAGCTGCAATATACGCGACAACCATCTCAATGGTGCTTTTTGTCACTGGTAGAATCTACGTTCGGGCGAATCAGAAGTCAGGTGTAGGAGCAGATGACTGGATCATGGTTGGCGCAGCGGTATGTTCGCCCTATGCTTTTATGCTACGTATGTAACCTGCGTAGGTCTTCGCCTTGGCGATTTCTGTGTGCTTATTAGTTACAACCACCAACTCTCTCGGGCGTCATCTCTATGATGTGAACCCGATGACGTTTGTGAGCTCTGCAAAAGTACGCATTTACCAGTGGTTTCAACGTTCATACTGATGGCTTCTAGTATAACGTTGCGAGTGTCACAATGTACAATGCTTCCATGACACTCACAAAGCTTTCCGTCTGCATGACGTACCTGAAGCTTTTCCCCTCGAGAACGAACAAACTATTTTGTTGGACGATGATCGGGTACCAGCTTCTGTGGGGTGTCATCTCGTCGGCACTCTACATCCTGCAATGCGTGTAGGTCATAACGCCAGGGCAGATGTTCGATTTTGACTAATTTATCTGTCCCAGTCCAATCCAGTCACTCTGGGATTTCACGATTGTCGACAAAGTATGTTTGGACTCGCATCAATTGCTCACCGCGAGCGGCATCTGCAATGTAGTGTCGGACTTTGTGGTGTTCCTTTGGCCAGTCGCGCCACTGTGGCAGGTCAAGTTACCGCTATCACAACGCGTGCATCTGGTGGCGGTTTTCTCTTTCGGTGTCCTGACATGCGTTGGTGGCATCTTGAAGGTCGTTTGGTCGCAGGACTACTTCAAGACATGGGATACCACATGTGAGCAGTACCGTTCCACAATAGACTGTCATCGTGCTAACATAGCCTTCTCGCAGGGGTTGCGTCTCGCGTCACTATGGCATTGTGCATCGAGTACAACGTTGGTATCATGAGCGGCTGTCTACCTTGTCTACGTCCATTTCTAGCAATGATGGCTCCTGGAATCTTTGCTGGACCATCGGCGGCACATGGCGGCAACGCAGCGAGTTCCGGCGGAGCATCCTGGCGCAAGTCTCCCTTTCGGTTTGGAAACTCCAAACTATTCAAGCTAGGCGCGGGCAAGCCGTCGGATCGTGGTGAAGAGTACGAGTTCACGGATGCGGAACATGCGGGAGGCGCCCGCGCTTGGGCTGCAGGCGGAAAAGAGGTGCCACAAGCTAGCATCGGCACTGTGTCTGGGTCTGGTTACTCATTGAACAGAGATGAGAAGTTGCGCGATGGTTATGATTCGCCGGGTGTTGTCACCAATGATGCGACTAGTGAGGAGTGGATCATGAAGGAGGACTCTTCTAGGTAGCTCGGCAAGACGTAGTATATATCAATCATTAAGTACGGTCTTGAGAGGCCATGCCGAAAGCCAACACGAGGGTATATGGCGACACATTCGATGACTGGGAAGGTCGGCGAAAAGTGAAGCAGAGCACTTTCGCTCAAAGTTCTAGAGCTGTCAATAGCCTTCGGACTCATGACATTAACAATGCTTCCGTGTGCCAATTCAGATAACGCATCGACGTCGAACGAGTCTCGGAACCTCGTGCTATCGGTCCTTGTGACAGATGCGCAGCGCTCGGGTCGACGCATGCGTGCGGCCAACCACCAGAACTATGTGCATCCAGGGAACTCGCAAGTTTGACATGGCTGAGCTTCATGCCTACGATTGCGTACCGCTGCGATGAGCTGATGCCATAGGCGCTCGCGCGTGTGCTGTATGGGCGCCTCGCCGCGACCAACCTCGCTTCCAGCCTCATCCCAAGGCGCAGGGTATTGAGCGCACCTCAAAGAAAGTTGCGGTCTCGGCTCGGAAGCGTCGCTCTCGCAGAGGCTTATCCGGTGGACTTAATCATGTCGACCAAATACCAATATATTGTGTCTCCGCCCCTAGTTGTGATCCAGGCAGTCCCATGGCGATGAACGGGATTGTGACGCGCGGACGAGCGGTTCTCACGAGCTTGTCCGTAGATGCGTTGGGTAAACAATGGTAGATTGGCGATGCGGTACGATTGCAGAAATGCCTACACGGGTGCTAATGTGGATGTGACCGCTGAGGAAGTGTGAATGTCGACTTGTCGTGCAGCTCATTGGAAGCGGATTTCGGGGGGTATGTCTATCGCGTTGGTTCGGAGTGGACTACATAATTAGCGCAGTATGGTCAATATGTTGATGTCCGAACATGGTATATAGATTTGGGAGGACTTCGTAATTGATCCGGGCGGTAGTCACTGTTGGAGCGGAAGCTCTGTCTTGGTTCAGAGGCCTTGGGCGACAAGCCGGACGTGCGCGCCGACCACAGAATCCCGAATTACCCACTAGTGCGAGACTGGCCTTTCCACAGTTAAGCCACTACACCCCAGCAGCATCTGGTAGAGGTCATGTATGCATCTGCTTCGATAGCATGTGTCATACCGCATTCATTCAGACATGGGCTTGAGCACGCGAAAAGGGCTTTGTCATAAGAAGCTGTCCAGTCGATGCTTGTTGCGTGATGGTCATAGCGCTGAAGTCCAACTTGATCCGCACTTGGCGCGCGCAGTAATGTCCGCCCGAAGGAATGAAGGATCCCCTTCTACGCACGCTAGCCATCAGCGCTTCTTACGACCCTTCATCGAACGCCACCCTTTGCTCTTGCCAAAATACCGTCATCATGATCACTCGCGACGGCCGCATAGTCAGCCGTATTGAACGCGCCAAAATCCACGTTCTTCACTTCAGGAAAGACGCTCTCATGGTATTCCAAGGCCTAGAATCATGCCCTCTACCACCGCTTTACAGTTTCACTATGTACTTCACCCACCGAGACGTCAACCAGGAAACCGTTCAGCCTGTCCAGCTCTTCAAAGCTATCCGAGAAGGCTGCTCGCCCGACCATTGCCCCTTCCGTTTGGAGTTGGTGTTTTTGCATGCTCCAAATGCAGAAGTCTCTAACGAGGCTTGCATTGCTCAATATCGCGAGGAGAAGCGCAGCCGGGGCGACTATACGCGTCAAATCGAAGCAATTGAGTCGTCAACCACAACAAGCCAAGGAAATAGCGTAGATAATCCACCTGGCTTAGTACCCAGTTACATCAACAATCCTGCCCTCGACTATTACCATGGTCTTGTCTTCAGCTACCATGGGCCTGACTGGACCAAAGATGAACAGCGTGCCTGTTCTATCTGCTTCGACCCTATACCACAAGACGTGTATAGTTCGATCGTGGAGGGAGAACTTGGGGACGATGAACCTGAAATTCTTCCACCAGTTCACATCACTCTGAAACCCATACGCGATACGGAAAATTCTCTCATCATACCCATCGGGGAACAGATGGAACTTACATCACACGGTCCTACAAGCAATGTCACGAACGGACTATGGCAGCGGGCTATCAAACGTGAATGGTCTACATGGTGAAAGAAACCAGTCCTGGACACCGAGCGATGAATATGTTCTCGTAATGTTGTGTGTTCGTGATTGAGATGTAGTAGTATAGCAAGCCCATCTCGACTACGGGTCTCATGAAGTTGAGTAAGTTGCAACGAATTACAAGGCCGATAAAAAGCTAACAGGCAGATTCTGGGCTCGCGACTGATGCTGCTTGCGTTCATTGCTAAGGCTGTGCTTCGAAGTGGATAAACTGAGCCTGTTTAAAACAACCACAGCCTAGCTCTGGGGTTACCTAACATTAACGACACGGCTGTTGTGCGCTACCGGCGACCAATAGGGTATTTACGAACACAGTCAGCCTTGCCCCCAGTCGCACACACGTCTGACATTGTGAAGCCAGCTTACAACCGTAACAATACATAAGGCATCTATACCACTCGTAAGTACGCAGTCAGCATGGCTTCAACATCTCAGTCTATCGAGCTAGCCGAACTATCGGCAAGGCCACTACTCAAAAACAAGGTTAGCGAAACGATCAACCAGCCAAGTTTCACTGTTCAGGCTAGTTCTGTGAGTGCTAGCAATGCGCCACCAAATACAGAGCCGAAGCTTCAAAAGGCTGGGAGTCAGAAGAAAAGGATTTTCGTCGCGCAGGCGAAGAACATGTTTCCAACAGGGCTAGCTCGTGTGTGCCTCGTTTGGAGGCATTGTATCGAGACCGTGAGCCGTACCTGGAGGAAGAGCTGGGCGATGGAGACATTGAGTCTTTTTGCCTCAGTTCTTACGCTTGCAGGACTTGTTTCGACACTTTTGGTCCATCAGAACAGACCGCCTCCCCAATGGCCTCAGCTGGTCACGATAAACTCCATCATATCGCTATTTTCCCTCCTGATGAGGGCATTCGTCGGTGTTATATTGACTGAAGGTAATTGCGATTAAAACGTTATGGAGCATGTAAGCTGACTTGGGCGACAGGGATCAGTCAGTGCAAGTGGAACTGGTATCGAAAAGTCAGAAAATTGGATCACATCGAACGACTTGATTCAGCGAGCCGTGGTTCTTGGGGCTCCATCAATCTGCTGTACCACTTAAGACCATCGCAAATATAGTACCCGCCCTCCGATCAGCCCTGCCTTTGACTTGAATGATTGTATGCAGTTGTCTCGCTGTACTCGGCGCCGCTATCACGATCATGTCGTCCCTGCTCGGCTTCTTTTCGCAACAGCTCGTGCAATTCCAGGATTGTCTTCAGCAAGACACAGCCGCGTCGGTCAGGCTATCGAGAACCAACTCTTACAACCAGGTTGGAGGTACAATGCAATCCAACGTGCCCACAGAATATGCCCCGATGGCAGCAGCGATCAGCGTCGGCATACTTCAACTTGTCGGAGATCTGACCAATACACTCTCTTCTGGCTGTAGTAGCGGCAACTGCACTTTCTCAGATAAGGGCAGTGCATCATTCTCGACCTTGGCTTTCGGTCACTTCTGTAATAACATTACCTCAAACATTCGCATAGTGAATGAGACCTATTCGACAAGAGACAATTGGACTACGGCATACCTGGCGCTGGATTACGAAGACGACAATAGCTTGGAATGGTCACGAGAGAATGGTGGAGAATCTGTCGTTCGCTCCTGGACCTCGCTCACCCTATCCGGCCTGACCACGATGTACTTTCTTTTCAGGTCTTCCAATCGCGATACAGATTGGAGGGCTGTCAATTGTACACTCTTCCCAACGATCAACACGTATGAAGCTCGGATCACCGATGCCATTCTGGAAGAGCAATTGGTTGACATAGCGTATCTTGAAAGCATATCCGCACAGTTCGATGAACCGCCCGTGTGGGACAGTGACCTCTCAGACACGGTATTTACATGGACCCATGCGATGACAACCAACTACACTATACGGAACGGCATGAAAGAGTCATGCGAGGGCTCAGTCAGCCCCGGTACTGGGCTGTTCATGTTCATGAAACATAGCGACGAGTCCACTTACATCAACGGCACCGGTCATACGAATCCAAGCGCAGGATGGAAGTGGTGGTACTTTCCACAGGATTGTGTGTGGCTTCTTAACAGGTTTTCGGAAACGACTATAAGCGAAAGCCTGACAGCTACATTCGACCAGAAAAACCTCTCAATGGGCTTGCACGACGGAACAGTAGGCTCAGTTCACTTGCGTGTACTATTTGAGGAAGGCAACATCACATTCGACAGCATTGAAAGACGAATAGACAACCTCGCGACGTTGATGACTTCTGTCATCCGCACCCACGGTAGCCCTGTACCCCTTCAAATCCCTCTTCAGTCGTCGTCTTCTCCCGCAGACGGACAAATGTGGTTCAACACAACATGTGCGTACGTACGATGGTCTTGGATCGCCTATCCTGCTGTTATGATTGCTCTAAGCGGTATTTCCCTTCTGTTGGTTGCGATTGAGAACCGCGACACTCAGCGCGATCGGCTTTGGAAAAGCTCATTCCTCGCTGCTCTCTTCTGCGAGGTCGAGCTGAACGAGAGACCTCGGGGGATAACAGACATGAAAGGGAAAGCAAGGGCAGCAAGTGTCACTCTAGAAAAAAGAGGCTCTGGGTTGAAGCTAGCTTGACTCTAGTAAAGATAGCAGAGTCTCTGTAGCTGGTAATTTAGTGCAACAGATGTTGATGAAGATTAGATAAGCTCTTTTTCAGACGCCTACGTAATACGCATAGCCTATATGATTACTTGGAGATGGCTCACGCGTAAAAGAGCTATGCCATGAGGATGATAAGGCTTCACTGCATTACGCGAGGTTATGCTATAGCATCGAAGCAAAACAAATGACAGTTGTCTACAAGAGTAACTCCTACGGAAGCACTGAATTCTTAGAGCACTGTAGTGCCTATTCAATGGTCAGAGGTTTGCAAAGAAAGAGGTGATAGGCACGAGGATGAATAGGAATGATGGAGCGAGCCTTGATGCAGATGCTTTCGGGCACGGAGCTATGACCAGCCGCTGTCTCATGCTTATCACCTTGCATTATGTCCCCGAACGTCACGCGCATGGACTATCTCTCATGCTTAGGGGACCCCTCAACTACAGCTCCAGCATTCTCGCTCCAAAGTCTACTTAGACTCAGCGCAGGCCCTCTCCCAGAAAAGCTGATCCGTGCCACTCGTGGCAATGAACTCTCCCTGCTTGAGTGAGTTCATAAGATACGCGCAATTTCCAAGTTTCGGGTTGAACAAATAACTCTTGCATTCTGCTTCGGCCAAACATAGCGTCGCACAAGTCGAAACATCGGTCGCATCGATCAAGTTGAACGAAGAAGCGTAGTATGCCTCAACATTGGCGAAGCCTTCGACGCCACACGTG
>Ga0265780_10007112_pt1 | contig 13779 bp, 11 predicted proteins | sample P1T30metagenome_FD_192432 | JGI IMG/M metagenome (GOLD analysis project Ga0265780, IMG submission 192432) | Plant litter microbial communities from East Loma Ridge, Irvine, California - P1 T30 | ecosystem: Environmental > Terrestrial > Plant litter > Unclassified | place: USA: California... | reverse complement strand
CAACAGCAGTCCACGCCTCGGTCTCCCTACCCTTCGATGAACGGTCATCGACGTAGTAGCTCGACCATATTGCAGCCGGCATCACCCCTTCGCCCTTTTAAACAAGGTGAAAAGAAGAGGAGGTCGTACTCGCATTCCACCCAATCTACTACTCGACAAGATGTCGATGCAGCCAAAGCCTTGACTTCCATGCTTGGCTCCGGGTCACCAACGCAAGCTTCATTCCGTGATCGTCCCGAATCGCCGTTCACTGCAGAGGGCGAGTCGGTGTCACGAGCACGAGCCCGATCAGAACTCAACATCTCACCCCGAAGGGTCAAGTCTAACACCCCACCCAAATCGAGTGGACCAAAAGACACCGCCGATTCGGACGCCGCGGATTTGATGCTGTTTCTCGCTCATTCACCGTCACCAGTCACAAGGGTCAAGCCGTCTCCGAGTCGATTGAATGAAGTACGTGGGACTGCCAGAGTGCTGTTTCAGGATATGGATTCCGATAGATCAGATCGACCTCTGTCAAATCTGGCTTCGGCACCGCCAATAACGAATACCCTAGAGGAGCCAGTATCTGTCGAGTGAATGGAACAAAGACGCTCGGGGGAGGTGATTTCTGTAGGATCCAATGTTGTCTTGTTTTCTTTATGCGAGAGGTGGATATCGCCAGGATTGTATTATATCTAATTTACAAGTATAAGTCTATTTCCATGTATATTGGTGGGCAGTGATTATTGAGCGAAAGCTCATGTCCTACAACAATCTCATTGATTGGGCAGATGCTTGAGCACCTGTCGAGAGTGGTTCTCGTGACAAATCGCCGCCGTGATGCACACGAGGCTGGATAGCGCTCCAAGCCTTTCCTGCCAATAGTATTCATCTGCGTCGCTTGCTTGCCAGCGTATACATCTCAACCCGTTATGTGTTCTGTATTATACTCTCATCTGCCCAGCGGCGGTGATCATGCTGAAGGCCGAGCCACTGAGCAGGGCAATGCTGCTGATATTACGCCTCACCACAACGCCCCGGCACACATTTATATGCACACCGGGCATCACAGTCACGTGGCAATCTGCAAATTCAGGGGATTAGCAATGAACCGGGAATGGACCTGATGAGCAAAGGCACGATGGATTGAGGAGAGAAACCCTCTGACGCCATTTATCCTGACCTACTATACCCTGAACAGCCATTTGGTCAAACTAACGGCGACCACTAGGCCCCATACACAAGTCTACCATATACAAGACCACTGTTGTTCGGCACTGAGTCAAGCCCTGCCTCACGGATCCCGGTGAACCATCCATCATGGATTCTTCACTGTCTGTCGACCTGGCCACACTGCCCATCGCGTTCCTCGAGGTGAGAGTCAGACGCCGGTAGCGTGAATCCGCTGACCGGTATAGGCGTACCCCTTTCCCGCTCTGATCTTGGCTACTTCAGCGTCTCCCTTTACCAAGTCTCGGCCACGCTTCAGAAGTCGCGATACAGACCGAACGATACACGGCGAGGTGTCGCCGTTCACAGAGGCACCCGAGAACGATGTCACGCCTCCGTCGGAAAGGGAAGAACCAATCAAGGTGGTCTGGAGCAACGACAAGTGGAAGATGATCGCAAGGAATCAAGGATTGAATGACTTGGAAAACGAGCTCGACCTTTTGGCTTGGATACAGGATGGTCCCGTGGACCGGATCTACAATCTCGGTTTCCGACACTCGTCTACGCGTTACCAAATCGCTAAAACCAGAGTCTTTGGCTCTGGAAATGGCTCGACTGATCTCACCATCTTGACGGCTCAGTCGACCTATACGCCATCCCCTCCCGACATGATGTATTCGCCAATCTTGGAAATGGACGAGTTCGAACTGGACTCGGCAATGCAAAGGCGTCGGACAACCGTCGGTGCCAGTCGTGCATCGGTATCTTCGTCCGCTGATCAAGGGACCACGGACCGAGCCGGATCGGTAGCCTCGTCCGGAGAATCCTACTTCCCCAACAATCGATCGTCCAACAGCAGCAAAATGAGGTCGAGTCGCAATAGCAAGCGGTCTATGGCTGACAAGGGGGAAGCATATTCGGCGCAGTTAAATTATGCCACTACGCAGTGCTGGCAGAAGGTTGAAGCATACGACTGGAGTAAAACCAAGCTTGGACCCCGATCGGAATGGCATGAGCTGTACGATGGTCTGCTCGCGATCGTCTTCCAATCGCCGTCGCAAGATTCCGTTTGGCTGGGTGAAGATTTACAGATCCTATAGTGAGTACACTTCGATGACACCTCTGACAGTAGTAACGAGTCATACGCAACGCTGTTGGAAGGTCGGGAGGCGTTTGGTCGACCTGGTCGAGAGACATGGGCCATCATCTGGGATTACCTGAGACCATTCCTCGATCAAGCACTCGCTGGACAGGCAGTCTACCGGGAAAACGATCTCATCCTCTTTAAAAGTTACGGCTCCGGTACCTTACAAGAGGGCTACCATCACTGGCGCTTCGTACCCATCCGGGACAAATCCAGTACCATCATTGGTCTATACAATCAATCGGTCGACACGACACAGCAGGTACTCGCCGAGAGACGACTTAGCACAGTCCGAAACTTGTCAGAACAAATGCTCGTTGTGAGATCGCTCAGAGAATACTACGACTCCATCATAGAAGTTCTCGAGGAAAACCCTCGGGACGCTCCATTCGCACTTTGCTACAGTATACACTCCAAGACCGCAGGCCAAACGAGTGGCGACGTCGAGGTACGTTTGGAGCGCGCCCTTGGTGTTCCCGACAATGACCCGCACGCGACAGCAACGACTACAGTCAACATCCCACCAAAAGTCAAAACGATGTTCGGTCCCGGTGCCACCGGATTGTCATCGCCTACACTTTCGGCCATCTCTGCGCTCTCATCCGGCAGTGGTAGCATCCGAGCTCATATCTACGCCGAAGGAAACTCTTGGCCGATCCAGCGAGCCCTTGCATCGAGACAATGTGTCATCGTCCAAGACTGTCGAGAGTTGATCAAAAACTACCCAATTCGGGAATGGGACGAGCTGCCCTTATCCGCTATCGTCATACCCATCTGCAGCGACTCTTCGACCGATATACCTGAATCTGTACTCATTCTCGGTCTCAACGTCCGACGACCATTCGACGAAGACTACGATTCGTGGGTGCATGTCATCAGATCTCACCTAGCCTCATCACATACTTCCGTCAAGGCGATCGAGGCAGAAAAGTTCCGAATCGAAGAAGAAGTCCGCATGGAAAGGGCCAAGACCGCATGGCTACGAGGCGCCGCCAACGATATCCGAGGCCCTCTGGCTCTAGTCGCTGGTCCACTGGACGACGTACTAGACTCCGACTTGACCCCCAAGCAGAAACACTCTCTCACGACTGCGAAACGCAACACTTCTCGACTACTTCGATTAGTGGACGCCCTTACAGACTTGTCCCGACTAGAAGCTGGAAGTGTGCAGGGTCGATTTGTACCCACGGATTTGGGCGCGTTCGTTACCGAGTTGACCGAATTATTCAGACCTGCGATCGAAAAGATGGGCGTCACGCTGGAATTTGATATCGAGAAATCCGACAAACTCGTCTTCATCGATCCGACTCTTTTCGAAATGCTGGTCAGTAATTTGATTGGAAACGCCATGAAGCATACGGATCAAGGGTCGATCACAGTCCAAGTGCGGTACACCGACTCTGCGGAGCTTAGCGTGATTGATACCGGTGTCGGCATTCCCAAGGAGGAACTGGAAAATATCACCGCCGCGTTCCATCGCACCTCGACCGCTGTCCATCCAGGCTTCCAAGCCACCGGCCTTGGGCTTTCAATTGTTCGCGAGATTATCCATCTACACGAGGGTCTGCTGCACGTCTCCTCGGCGACATTGGCAGAGTTTGAGGAACAAGGGTCGACCTTTACCGCAAAGATACCCCTAAAGGAGCGGCACTCTGCCCTATCGGACGAGGTCTCTCCTCAATTTGGCAAATACGGTGCGGCGTTGGCCGGAGAAGCCATGAGGTGGCATCGCGGAACAGGAACATCCACTGGAGCATCGAGTGATACCGGTCACGACTCGAATGTCGGATCATCGTCCAAATTGTCCGATGGCATGCTATTCGACTCGGAGGATACGCTTCTTATCGTCGACAGCAATTCTGATTTGCGAGATTATGTCAAGGGTATATTCAAACCATACTGCAAAGTCATCGAAGCGGTCAACGGCGAAGAGGGTCGCCAATTGGCAATCGAGCATTCACCGAATCTGATGTTGTGCGATATCTTGCTGCCTAAACTGTCTGGCATGGATCTCTTGTCTGCTATACGCGGGGACCCAAAAACCGCCATTATACCTGTCGTGATGCTATCGGCAGTCGCAGGCGATGACGCCAGACTCGATGCGCTCTTCTATGGTGCCGAAGACTACCTCACTAAACCATTCAAGCCCAAGGAGCTTCTTGCTCGGGTGCATCTCCACATGCAGGTGGGTAAAAAACGAAAACAGCTCGAGGACATGTACACGCAAAGGCAAACCGAGCTTACGCTCGTGTCCGACTACTGTCCAGCCGGAATCATGCGGGCGACAACGGATGGCGTCCTTCGATACGCCAATCAAGCATGGCGTGTGATGGCTGGCATGGGTCCGGAAGAGGATCCAGCCGACTGGCCGAAATACGTTGACGCCGAGAATAGGGCGCACTTGTGGGATGTTTGGCCCAAGTTCTGTGCCGGCAACGAAAAAGAGACGCGCATCAACTGGAAATGGCTCAATGGACGAAGCTCTGCGGGTGTCTTTGTTCGGCTGGACAAAGTTCTGCCTGGAATGACGGGTATCCTGGGATGTATCAACGACTCGACCCATGAAGAAATGAGAATTGTTGAAGCAGAACGCAGAAGGCAAGAGGCAGAGGAGAGCAAGCATCAGCAGGAGCTGCTCGTCGACTTGACTTCCCACGAGATCCGAACGCCCGTCTCGGCCATTCTCCAGTGCTCATCATTGGTCAAGGAAAACCTTTCCTCCTTGTTCGAACAGCTCAAATTGTCTCAGTCCATTGGTTTCAGGCCAAGCCAGGAACTTTTGGCTGATTTGGCCGAAGACATCGAGGCCTTGGAAAGTGAGTCTGGCTTCAAACAAGTAGGCTGATTGCAGGTATCTATCAATGTGGTCTGGTTCAAGAGCGTATCGCTGGAGACGTATTATCACTTGCCAGGATCCAGCTGGACATGTTGAGTCTTCACGATGTTGAGACGGATCTGAAGAAGGAAGCCAAGAAGGTAAGCCTTTTATCAGTCCCAGCTGACCGCAGGTTTTGTCGGTATTCGCGAGCGAGGCCAAGATGAAGCGTATAGAGCTACAGCTACAATTCGGCAATACACTAGACTTGACCCACACGACCAGAGTCAAGACCGATCATGTTCGACTCGGTCAGGTCGTGACAAACCTGATCTCCAACGCGATCCGCTTTACTGCATCGAGCGGTATGTCCAGAGTGTTGCTGATGCACCTGGTATGGTTCTGACGAATAGATGTCCGGCGGATTACAGTACAATACGACGTCTCGTTCGTGCCACCCGAAGAAGATACATGCGCCTTGCCATCATCCATCGGCGTGCCAGAGAACGTCCCTGTACCCGAGGACACGCCCTTGTGGCTCTTTGTCAGTGTCAGGGATACCGGACCTGGGCTCAAACCAAACGAGCTGGCCATCTTGTTCAAGCGGTTCTCACGTAAGTCTTTACTTCTTGCTGGTAGCTGATCTCGTAGAGGGCAACAAAATGATTCATACCCGGTATGGAGGATCAGGACTAGGATTATTTATCTGTCGAAGTAAGGCTAGTCGTCTGATTACCAGGCGAAGCTGATGATCAGAAATCACTGAGCTACTCGGAGGCCGAATCGAGGTCAAGTCTGATCTTGGACATGGTTCTGTCTTCCGCTTCTTCATCAAGACCGCTGCTGCTGTGCCCAAATCGGCCTTGGCACAATACGTCGAAAGTACTTCGGCTGACGGTCCCCCAATGATGGCAGGTTCTGTTACGATTACACCGAATCCGTCAAGTCAGTCGATACCGACGGTTGCCTCGACGGCTACAGTGACTTCAGATGCTCTCACTGGCATGAAGGATCTGCATATCCTGATTGTCGAGGGTACGTCTTCATCAATCGTTCCCGCTGATATCAGACAACATCATCAACCAGACCGTTCTCAAAAGGCAGATTGTCAAAGCTGGTCTCACCTGTGATGGTAAGCGATATCGGCCTGTTCACCAGCTGATCACCAGTGGCGAATCATGGTCTCGAGGCCTTGACGTTGATCCGGGAAGCGGATCGCAAGTCAAAGCGAGCTGGAGCACCAGGCCGTAAGATACTATACGACTGCGTTCTCATGGACCTCGAGATGCCTGGTAAGTCCGGCCGAAAAGGCATCATGAAGAAGCTGACGGGCTAGTGATGGACGGTCTCACAGCTGTGCGGCAAATTCGAGAAGCAGAACGAGCAGGTACCATGTCGCAACAGATGGTCATAGCTCTTACGGGTAATGCTCGGCAAGGTCAGATTGACCAGGCAATGGAGGCGGGTATGGATGATGGTGAGTTCCGGCTTTCCAAGTGAGCTACGCTGACGAACAGTCGTTATCAAGCCCTATGTCTTGTCACAGCTATTGAAGAAGATCAGGGCCATGTTTGCCAAGAGGGCCGAAGCGAGAGCTTTGGCGGAAATCGAGTAGTCCGTTGTCACCGGGTATGGGCTGTTTGTTGTAGCATATAAATCGCATTTTTTGATAGTCGTAATGTATCACTGTAGAACGACCGTCAGTGTGCAGTTGCTCTTTTGGACAGGATAGATGAGTGAATCGCCGCTACATATGTCAATTATCAGCTACATACTACATATGGATACAGTGTCAAGAAGATATATAATCTAGTCCATCCCGTCTAGTGTCTAGCATTTTTCGTACTTAGAAAGCCTCCTCTTGAGGTTCTCGACTTCTCGCCTCAGTCTCTCGGCATCATCCCTAGCCACTTTGATTTGCATGTCTTTCCCAGTCAAAGTGCTTTCCAGAGAATTGAGGTGTTCTGAATGTCAGCGACTGCGCAATGTAGCAAACAACGAGACTCACCCTTTCGCTTGGCCCTGAATGTCCTGGCCGAGATCCTGTTCCTTACTCTCTTTCGCTCTCTTGCACTCAATGCGCGGTATTCCTCGACTCGCATTCCCCAGATCATTCCATCTCTCTCTACACCCTCGGGTACCTCGTGATCCTGCTCCTGATCATAATGGTCCTCGTTGGAATCAATCGACAGCGCTCTTCTCTTGCCCTTTTTGGGTGAACAGTGAGGCGAGTTGCGCGAAGAGAGCATTGGTGATGGTGAAGCGACTAGGTCATCGACTGCATCGACCGAGACAGGGGAGATCTTGGCTGGGCGCGATCCGGATGCATCGAGGTTCTGAGAATGGTTGTAGGTGTTATAGGCGTATGGATTGATTTTGTTGTCCTGTACAGGCTGCGATTGTGTGTGATTCGATGTGAGGAGCGAGGTGTTGATCCCACCAAAGAAAGACCAGGACGAGGGAGTCTGGGATTGCGAGTAGGTTGGTGGTTGATTCTGGTATGACTGCGCACTGTTCATGGGAGCTGGAGGGGGCATCGGTAGTCCAGGTTCGTTCTTGACGTGCCACGAAGAGCCAAAGTAGTCGCCTGGTGGTGCCGAGGGCTGATTGCTATACTCATCGTTGTTGGCGTTGTCTCCGTTGTTGGTTGTCTCGTGTGTGGTAAGACCGAAAGGAGAGGTCAACCACTGACTGGCGATGTTCGGGGAGAATGCCGGAAGCAGAAAGTTCTGGTAGAGGTATGATCCCCAAGCGGGTGTGTTGGTTTGATCCATTGTAAGCTTCGAAGAAGACGCAACGGCAGCGGTGGCCATTATCTATTCACTGATAAGGGTGTCGAGGTGTATCGAATTAGACGAACGATCTGGGTAAGGCGGTGATACGACGAAGACTTTGTCTGGAAGAAGCCGGTCTCTGATATATATATATACGATGTGGAGGGGACCGAGGTGGATAATGTCAGCTGACTGATGCTAGCCTGATTTCAATCTGCAGATCCAGGCTTTGGCATTGCATCCGAGTTCTCTTTTATATGATGATCATGCTGATTAGACGATGCTTGCGTGACGGGCACCGATACCGAGTTTGGTTCCAAGCCCGAAGCAGCCAGGCCGTGATGCCGCCGCCATCAGGTTAGCCATGACTAAGAATTGACGATGGTGGCGGCCTTGCGGTTCCCGCCCTGAATCTCCCAATCGCCGGATGCTGTTTTTCGCTTGCAACTTGGCGGCCCGCGGTGAAACTTCTTTCGTAGACGGGTGGAGGTCAGTCATATGATTCAGCAAGCCTGGGTTCCCGGTTTCTTCAGGCAAGCCACTGCATTAATTATAGAAGAACGCCAGACGCAAACAGCTTGTTGAGCTTGCAACTCAGTCTATTAAATGCCGCTGAAGAAACCATGGGGCTAGACCGAGGACCAGAAAATGGTACTCGGACGATCTACACAGCTTACAAGAGATCAGAAAGTACCAAGCAGCGGGAGATCCCCGACTGGTCGGCCATCGGTCGAGGTGCAGATTTTTCACAGATTCTTGATGACATGTCAGCAATCATGACCAAAATCCGGAAACGCCGAGCCACGGCCGTCAGGATAGAGCTCAGGGTAGCCAGGCCTTGTCATGCTTAAGAGATCTACAAACTGCGTTTTAAGCTTCCGTGCCTTCTGCAACGCTGGATCGGACATCTGACCGATGACATCACTTTTAAAGCAAAGCATCCGGTGACTGTACCTGTTCCTGTACCTGTTTCGATCGGGACGATAACTTCGATGCTCCAAACACACCACAAAGCCCTGGAGCCACTTGGAGCCATTCGATTTCGGATAGAAGAGCGGAACTAAAGCGGCTGGACTTCCAGAGTCTTTCCATGGCTTTCGAGAAGTAGACCGACGGCCAATAGATCCGGCGCAGCTGGCTCCACTTGTTACCAGCGGCTGCGATGGCGTTTTGGCGTATTCCAAGATAGCTCAAACCTCAAAGACCGTTTGCGGTACCGAGGTTTGAGATTCACGAAATACATCGCACGTCACAACCGGATGAGCATGTTTTCCCACATGTTCGGAAACAGAGCTTAATTCACAAGGTACGCGCTAGATCCGGTACCCGTGCCTATGTGTGCCTACTTTCCGATCACTCTTGCCGTAGCTGCCACGCGGAATCCATTCGGGATCACACGATGAACATACTTCTTTTGCATATCCCGACCCTCCATCATGACAATATCCTACCCGTCAGCCGTGTACATACCAACGATAAAAGGCTCACTCCATGAGACGTTGTCAAGCTCAGAGCGATGGGTGGGGTTGCTTCTTTGCGTGGATCCGGCATACCAGTGTTGAAAGCAGCGTTGATATTGCAATGGGCCGACTTCCTGCGCCATGAAATCACCGCAGAAGAACCTAGGCTCAGACCGGCAACGATTGAGCCAAGGCCTGTCGTCAGCATTTCGCGACTTAGACTCGACTCACCTGGCTCCCCATCATCGTGCCAGCTCATTTTTTGGCCTTCTCGATAAAGCACACTCAGAACTTCGTTAAAGTCTACTCTGGTGCCCACAACACGCTGTGTCCTCAGAATTATCCTGCTTATCAGCTGGTACCTCGCAGTCCACTCACGCATCCAGGGCTTGAATGACGCAGGAAGGCGATTCATCGAAAGAAAGAGAGAGGGAGTCGACATTGTATTTGTAGCTCACTCCGGAGTTGACGGCAAAGTGTTGAGCGAGAAGTTGGCCGCGGATTTGGTGCTGATGGTAAGCCCAGCATCTTCGGAGTCACCCACAGCATTGAGAGGCCGACGCTGGAACAGCGGTACTCTGGTACTAGCTGCCTCCCGCTGATAGCGATCAAATATGTCGTCGGCGAATTCGTTACATTCGTTGATGACGTGGTAGATTGTACCTATTCTGCATGTCAGCTCACTACAGATCCTATCAGACTCACTTGTCTGGCAGAGTATAGATCATTACTGTCGCAGCGGGATCTCGTATGCGCCTCATGGTTACTGAGATCCCCGAGCTCGTGTCGATCTTGGCATCACCCAATATCGCCTTTCCAATATCACAGAGAGCCTGAGCTGGTACGACGGCAGAATAGGGGTTGATTGGCGCTAGGAGTTGATGACATCCGAGGCATTGCTTGATTCAGCTCATTCTCGCATCGGGTCGACTTACCCATACTTCCCATCGGAATCGACAATTCGCTCGACCACAGTCCTCACATACCCAACCTGTCGTGAGTAAGCCTACTGCATGTGACCCACCTCTCCAGAGGCTACGACTACCCGCTGAGTCACCGGGTCCAGCTTCATCGGGTATACCAGCTTTTGGTCTGGGTGGTACCACATCGTACGGCTGTCTGACGTCTCGAGGGGTGGCGGCCGGCTTAAGGAAGGACGCGTGGTAGGACAACTCGAGACCGGGTGGAACAGGGAGAAGGCCAATGTCCGATTTCAACATCCAATAAGCGGTGCACGAGGTGTTGAGGCACATCCATCCCTCACTGTAGACACCCGGGCTCGAGTCGCAGCAATGATCACATTGCCTGCGCATATCAATGCTGTTCTGTCAGCAACGTATCTGGGAAGGACGCACAATGGATCCATCGCCGCTTCAACGCTCACAGCTGCCCTACTAGGTGCCATGAGGTAGTCGCCTGGGATCCTTCGTTTTAGGGATCTGCTGATTGCGAGACTTTCTGTCATTCCTGGACATGCCTTTTGATGGGGGATCAGGGAATATGAGCTGTAGGTTGGCGGAGTGATAGGACGGGTAAGAAGGCCAGTCTTTAGATCAGAGGGGTACACCAGCGGGTCGCTTCTCCGGGAGCCGATTTCAGTAAGGCGTCCCATGGGCAAAAGATCAATAGCGACTCCGAGACCCTGGTCCAATGGTGGCAAGCTGGTATCCGCATCGATAGAGGACCTTGGATCGGTCTGTAATGTCAAAGTTGCTGGGGTCGACTGGCGTGTTGATGTGGCCTGCACCAAGTTCGAAACTGGATAAGAACTCGACTGAGGAGAAGAGACGGCCGCATCAAACGAGCTTTTGGGTTGTAGTTTCGGTGCAGCCGACTGTTCCCACCATGGTGTTCCTTGACTTTCGACCCAATCAAATCTGACCTTGACCCGCTTGTACCAATCACGCCCTGCTGGACGCTTGATCCCTTGAGCCACCGGTTCTGCTTCAGTCCATACCATACTGACCCAATACCTGCAATCAGCTCAGATCGGTCAACTGAACATACCAGCCAAGGACAGCATAAGAGCAATTCAGCTTGATAGGTAGAAGCTCGTATCCTGACCCTGCTAGTAGGACGAGTGGTACGCGGCGCTTCCAGGCTCGAACCAGTGTCGCGACTCGGAAATCCGTCAACAACTGATCGCCGGAAAGTACAGGTGGCAGTATTTGACCGTCGTCTAAAGTCGGTCGTATGCAGTGTCCGCCCCTGATGTCAAAATCTGTCAGACGAGATGTCATACCCGTGAGATATTATGACTCGAGCATTATGAGCGCATGCATCACGTCTGGTAGTGAGCTTCGAGCCGGGCAAGGTAGGACAGCTCACGGTGCCGGAAATCCGTCCAGCAGATAGCCGAAAGCCACTCCTTGATGGAGGTAGAGTCCAGATTGAAATGCTCTGTAATAGGGTAAAGCCTCACAGAGCTCTTGCCGTGACTATTGTGAGGATCAGGCAAAGCGGTGATATAGGACTCACCATAGCCCAAACCAGTGGTCGATGATCCGGAACTCTGCGATCCGGCCTTCTCGGCCTAATCTCGATGGGCGGTAGATCGGCAACGAGCCGCATGACTCGACGGAAAGTACTGGATCGTATTCCAAGCTTGACTGGTATCGAGCCGGGATCGTCGAGCGAGGCAATTCCCACCAGCGGCGTCTCCGTACGCTCTGCGACTTTCGACCTCATGGCTTTTCGGCTCCTCCTTTTCTTTCCCTGTAGTCTCTGCTGCAACGTTTGTCTCTTGGTCTCCGAGTCTATTCTGCCGAGACTCATCGCTTCTAAAGATCCGGGCTGATAGGCGACGATTTCATCCGAGTTGAGATCTTCCTCGGTCAGCATCATGGAAGGGTGTATGTCGTTTCCGTTTGGCCGCTTCCCCTTCACCTCCTTCTTTAGCTCCCTTCGTGTCACATTTCCTCTAAACTTCCCCTTATTCCCCGATATTTTGCCTATTCGACGTGAGCGCTTCTCTTTGCCGATGTTGGCGGGTTGTACAGTTTCGAAAGCGGGAAGATTCTTCCCCGTCCTTGCTGTCTGGGAGGTCGTGGTGGACAGCGTTTCCGGCAGCTCGGGCGGTGCGCGGTACTCCAAATTGATTCGAGCTCGTATACTCTGCCGGGGCGGTCCAAAGCGGTCCAGATGATCTCCCTTTTCTGCCTTCAACTTCCTTTTCTTGTTGCTTTTGCTAGCTTTCCCCTTCGCTTCTGCGGTATCGTCTGGCTTCAATTCCAGAGCTATGCCTTCTCCTTTCGAGACTGAGTCGCCATCGGCCAGGATAAGAGTATCAGACAGCTTCGAAAGCGAGATAACTGTCCCTCCACTCGCGTTGGAAGGCCCTGCCTGCAAATGTCCGGGTAGCGAATGATGAGGTTGTCGATTCGGTGATCCAGCCTGCTCATTTCCGGAAAGCAGCTCATTTGGCAGCTGCAAAGCAGTCCACTGCATGCCAATCTCCAGAGACTCCATTGCCGAGCTCTGAGATGGTCTCAATAACCTTGTCGAGAAGGCGGCTGATGATGCAAGTCCGGCGTCATAGGCTCGTCGAGCAAATGTTGAGGTGAAGCTGAGATCAGCCGTGCCCCGCCGGGGTCTCCAAAGCCACTGGACGCCTCTCTACGTCTTGTCACGCGACTTGTGCGGCGAGCAGCTTCCGTGCATCACCACAGTCCCGCGTGCGAAGAGAAGCTCGGGCCTGTGACTTCGCTCGGCCTGATCGTCGTCGCGTCGAGTTCGGACGGCCGTATGGCATATCGGCAGCTCTTTTGACTTCAGCTGCATCTTTCGGTCATGGCCGGATCCCGCTAAGCGGTAGTTATTTCGGACACATTCTGCTTTACGCTCCTATTTTGTCATCAATGTCAGCCTATGAGGCCGATTACCGACTTGGGAAGCCGTGAGGAGAGTGCTCCACCACGACAAGCCGAAGCGAATGAAGGTGGAGTGGAAGTTGTGACCGGTTCATCATTTGCCAAGACGACCGACAAAGAGGAACAAGAAGCTTACTCTTGCTTCACAAGCCGTGAGAAATGGGGCATCATCAGTCTAATATCGCTGGCTAGTATATTCTCGTGAGTCACTGTGATTCATGGCGAGAGTGGGAGCTGAACAAGCAGTCCGATCTCGACCAATATCTACACACCTGCTATCCCGACTTTGGCGACTGCTTTTGATGTGTCTGTCGAGAAGATCAATCTGACTCTGACTGTGTACCTGTGGGTAGAAGTTCTGTCGAGGAGTCTCGTGCTGATGCTGTAGAATCTTTCAAGCCCTGTCGCCATCTATCTGGGGCGCTGCATCCGATGCCTATGGACGTCGGTAAGTGTGTAGCTCTGCTGTAGACTGACTTGCTGATGGTCAGGCCTATATATATCATCAACCTCATCCTTTACATGTTAAGCTGCATCGGAACTGCTCTATGTCCGACGAATGCAT
>Ga0265780_10007111_pt1 | contig 13779 bp, 11 predicted proteins | sample P1T30metagenome_FD_192432 | JGI IMG/M metagenome (GOLD analysis project Ga0265780, IMG submission 192432) | Plant litter microbial communities from East Loma Ridge, Irvine, California - P1 T30 | ecosystem: Environmental > Terrestrial > Plant litter > Unclassified | place: USA: California... | reverse complement strand
AGACCCTCGACGTCGTCGACGCCATCGAGACAGCACGGCCGGGGTCCTTCACGGTCGTCGGCGTCCTCGACGACGCTCCGTCACCGCAGGCACGAGCCCTCCTGGGCGACCGCGGGGTCGAGGTCGTAGGGAGCGTCGAGGCGTTCCTCACGGGCGCCCTCGACGTCGAGCACGATGCCTTCGTCATCGCGATCGGACATCCCGGGGCCCGCTCCGGCATCGCGGAGAGCGCCCCTGCAGGCGCCGTCCCTTGCGTCCCCCTCGTCCATCCCACAGCGTCGCTTGGCAGCGCCGTCACGCTGGGGGCAGGGACCGTGGTGTGCGCCGGGGCCGTCCTCTCGACCAACGTCACCGTGGGCAGCCACGGGCACGTCAACCCGCACGTGACCATCGGTCACGACGCGCAGCTCGGGACGGCGGTCTCGGTCAACCCCTCCGCCGTGGTCTCCGGCGCCGTCGTCGTCGGCGACGCCGTCCTCCTCGGTGCCGCCAGCGTGGTGCTCCAGGGGCTGACCGTCGGTGCTGGTGCTGTCGTAGGTGCTGCTGCCTGCGTCACCAGGGACGTCACCGAGCGCACGACCGTCGTGGGGGTGCCCGCACGATGAGCGGCTCATCTCTCGCGAACGACCGGTTGCGCGTCCTCATCGTCAGTCAGTACTTCAGGCCGGAACGGGTCTCCATCCCTGTCACGCTCGCGGACGAGCTCGCTCGCCGGGGCCACCGGGTCGAGGTCGTCACGGGATGGCCGAACTACCCCGAGGGCGAGCTGTTCCCCGGGTACCGACAGCGCATCCGGCACACGGAGCGTCAGGGCGACGTGCTCGTCCGACGCGTGCCCCTGGTCGTCAGCCACAGCACCAGTGCCGTGGGGCGCCTCCTCAACTACGCGTCCTTCGCCGTCACGTCGGCGCTCCAGGTCCGGGCCGCGCGACGCGCCGACGTCGTCTACGTCTACGCCACGCAGATGACCGCGAGCATCGGCCCGTCGCTCTGGCGCCGCCTGTTCGGCACGCCCTACGTGCTGCACGTCCAGGACCTGTGGCCCGAGTCCGTCACGGGATCGGGGATGATCGGCGGTCGTCTTTCCCGGTTCGTCGCACGGATCATGAAGCCCTGGCTCCGGGATGCGTACGCTCGTGCCGCGCACGTCATCGCCATCGCGCCCACGATGCTCAGCACGCTCCGCGCTCGCGGAGCCTCGCCGGCACGTTCGTCCGAAGTCCTGAACTGGTCGCCGTCGGACGTCGTGGACGCTGCCGACCGACAGCCCACCGGCATCGACGAGGGCCGTCCGGGCACGACGTTCGTCTATGCCGGCAACCTCGGCGAGCTCCAGGACCTCACGACCGTGGTCGACGCCTTCGCCCTCCTCTCCGACCTGCCCGGCGTCGAGCTGCTGATCGCGGGCGCCGGGGTGCTGGAGGACGACTTGCGGGACCGAGCAGCTCGGCATCCCGACGCTCACGTGACCTTCCTCGGTCGGCTCGATCCGGCTGAGATGCGCGCGCTGAACGCCCGCAGCGACTTCCAGCTCGTCACCCTCTCGGCCCTCGACATCTTCCGCGGCACCATCCCGTCGAAGCTGCAGAACGCCTTCGCGAACGGGATCCCCGTGGTGACGACGGTGCACGGCGACGTGACCGCGCTGGTCGACGAGCACGCGCTCGGTGTCACGGCGCCCCCGGCCGATATCGCCGCCCTGGCCGACGCGCTCCGACGAGCATCGCGGACCACCCCCTCGCAACGAGCGGCGCTGGCGACGCGGACGCGACGGTACTACCAGCAGCACATGTCCGAGGACGCGGGCGTCAGCGCCGTCGAGGCCGTCCTGGACGCCGCGGCGCGGACCCCCAGACCCACGAAGTCGTTACGACGAACGAAGAACGAGAAGAGAGCATGACTGACATCACCAGCAACCAGGACTACTCGGGCAAGACCGTCCTCATCACCGGCGGCACGGGATCCTTCGGCCGGACCGTGGCGCAGAAGCTGCTCTCGACCGATGTCGCCCAGGTCCGCATCCTCAGCCGTGACGAGGCCAAGCAGGACCAGATGCGCCACGACCTCAGCGACAGCCGGGTCCGCTTCTACGTCGGCGACGTCCGCGACTACCTCAGCGTCGAGCGGGCCACGCGCGACGTGGACTACGTCTTCCACGCCGCGGCGCTCAAGCAGGTGCCGTCGTGCGAGTTCTTCCCCATCGAGGCCGTCAAGACCAACGTGCTCGGCAGTGAGAACGTGGTCCGGGCGAGCGAGGAGGCGGGCGTCACGTCGCTCGTCTGCCTCAGCACCGACAAGGCCGTCTACCCCGTCAACGCCATGGGGATGAGCAAGGCGATGATGGAGAAGGTCGCGCAGTCGCACGGGCTCAACAACCCGAACGCCGCGACGACCGTCTCGTGCGTCCGCTACGGCAACGTCATGTACTCGCGCGGCTCGGTGATCCCCCTCTTCATCTCGCAGCTCAAGGCGGGCAAGGACCTTACCGTCACCGACCCCGGCATGACGCGCTTCATGATGTCGCTGCCGGCCTCGGTCGACCTCGTCGAGCACGCCTTCCGCAACGCCCACCAGGGCGACCTCTTCATCCGCAAGGCGGCCGCGTGCACGATGGGCGACCTCGCCCAGGCCGTCATCAACCTCTTCCAGAGCGACCGACGCATCAACGTCATCGGCACGCGGCATGCCGAGAAGCGGTCGGAGGCCCTCGCCAACCGCGAGGAGCTCGCCCGCGCTGAGGACATGGGCGACTACTTCCGCATCACCGCCGATAAGCGCGACCTCAACTACAGCGCCTTCTTCGAGGAGGGCGACCTCGAGCAGGTGGAGTACGAGGACTACGACTCGCACACCGTGGACCGCATGACGATCGGCGACGTGGAGACGATGCTCCTCACCCTGCCGCAGGTCCGGGCCGAGCTCGCCCTGGCCGGGATCCGCGACGGGGCGCGCGCATGAGGGTGGCGATGACCGGAGCCCACGGGTTCCTCGGGTGGCACACGCGCGTGCTCCTGCACTCCCTGGGGCACGAGGACGTCACCGCCCTGCCGGTCGGCGAGCGTCACGACGCCGCCTCGGCTGCCCGTGACGTCAGCGGCGTCGACCGGGTGCTGCACGTCGCCGGGGTGAACCGGGGCACCGACGCCGAGGTGGCCGACGGTAACGTCCTCTTCGCCGAGCAGGTCGCGGGCGCCGTCCGCGCCGCCGAGGTGGCGCCGCGCGTCGTCGTCTTCGCCAACTCCACCCAGGCCGACGGCGACTCCGTCTACGGTGACGCGAAGCGCCGAGCGGGTGAGATCCTCGCTGAGGCAGCAGCAGCTGTCGGTGCCGAATTCGTCGACCTGCGCCTGCCGAATCTCTTCGGCGAGCACGGGCGCCCCTTCTACAACGCGGTCACGGCGACCTTCTGCCACCTCCTCAGTCGGGGCGAGCGCCCCACCGTGCAGGTCGACCGTGAGCTGACGTTGCTGCACGCCCAGCAGGCGGCCGAGGCACTGGTCGGCGAGCTCGACGAGGCCGAGATGCTCGACCATGTCCGGCACCGCACGGTGACGCAGCTGCTCGCGCGCCTGTCGCACTTCGCCGACACCTACGCCACCGGGGAACTGCCCGCCCTGGAGGACGAGTTCGACCGCGACCTGTTCAACACCTACCGGTCGTACGCCTTCGAGGTGCGCCCCAGCTTTGCCCTCACGCCGCGGACCGACGCGCGGGGCAGCTTCACCGAGGTCGTGCGCGCCGCCGGAGGCGGAGGCCAGACGTCGTTCTCGACGACCGTGCCCGGCGTCACCCGCGGCCAGCACTACCATCGCCGCAAGATTGAGCGCTTCACGGTGCTCAACGGCAGCGGCACGATGACGCTGCGCCGGCTGTTCCACGAGGACGTCGTGACCGTGTCCGCGACCGGTGACGCACCCGTCTCGGTCGACATGCCGACGATGTGGGCGCACGCCATCACCAACGACGGCGACTCGACCCTCACCACTCTCTTCTGGTCGAACGAGCTCTTCGACCCGACCGCACCCGACACCGTCCCGGAGACCGTATGACCACCGCCGCCCCCCGCCTCAAGGTCCTCACCGTCGTGGGCACCCGCCCCGAGATCATCCGGCTCTCTGCCGTCATCAAGCGCCTCGACGAGCACACGGACCACGTCCTCGTGCACACGGGCCAGAACTACGACTACGAGCTCAACGAGGTCTTCTTCGAGGACCTCGGGCTACGGCGCCCTGATCATTTCCTGCAGGCGGACACGTCGAGCCTCGGCGCCGTCTTGGGGTCCATCCTCGTTCGGACGGAGGAGATCCTCGTCTCGGAGCGCCCCGACGCGATGCTGGTCCTCGGTGACACCAACAGCAGCATCTCGGCCGTCATCGCCAAGCGCATGAAGATCCCCGTGTTCCACATGGAGGCGGGCAACCGGTCCTTCGACGAGAACGTGCCGGAGGAGACCAACCGCAGGCTGGTCGATCACGTGGCGGACTACAACCTCGTCTACTCGGAGCACGCTCGGCGCAACCTCCTCGCGGAGGGCCTCCACCCGTCGCGAATCTTCATGACTGGCTCACCCATGCTCGAGGTCGTGGACCAGAACCGTGCCGGCATAGCCGAGAGCACGATCCTCAGAACTGAAGGGCTTGCAGCGGGCGGTTACTTCCTCGTCAGCCTGCACCGCGAAGAGAACGTGGACGACCTCGGGCGACTCAAGTCGATCCTCGAAGGGCTGCAAGCGGTGGGCGACGCGTACGGACTTCCCGTCCTCGTGAGTACGCACCCTCGGACGCGGAAGCGCGTCGACGCGCTGACTCTCCAGTTCGACAAACTCGTGTTCCACAAGCCGTTCGGCTTCCACGACTATCTCGCACTCCAGACATCGGCAGCCCTCGTCCTGTCCGACAGCGGGACCATCGCAGAGGAGTCGTCGATCCTCGAGTTCCCCGCGGTCACCCTGCGCGACGCGATCGAGCGACCTGAAGCGCAGGACACGGGATCGATCCTGCTGACTGGCACTCAGCCGGAGTCGATCCTTCGAGTCGTGGCGTACGCGCTCTCCGTGCACCGGTCATCCGAGCCCTTCCCGAAGCGGCCCTCGGCTTATTCGGTGCCCGACACCGCTCACCGTGCCGTGAGCACCATCCTCTCCATGACGCCGACGCACCACGCACGACTCTCCATCCGAACGAGCGCCTAGTGGCGAGGCCGCTTCGAGCCCTGGTCGTCTATCCCTTCCTGTTCCACTATCGGTACGGCGTCTTCAAAGCTCTGGACTCCCATGAGGACCTGGACCTGACCTTCGTCTCCGACACCGTGGGGCGCAACGGCATCGCTGCCATCCCGACGTCGATGGTCAGAGAACACAGACCGGTGACGACGAGGGTGCGCTCGCGCTTCACCTGGCAATCGGGTCTCATCGGCCGGGTGATCCGTGCCGACCAGGAGACGATCGTCTTCCATGGCGACATGTGGGCCCTGAGCACCTGGGTGGCGGCAGCCATCGCTCGCGCCCGTCGGCGCCGGGTGTTCTTCTGGACGATCGGTTGGCACCGTCCTGACAACGCTTTGCTGCGGCCTATCAGGCTGGCTTTCTACCGCCTGGCCCACGAACTCCTCATCTACGGCAACGTCGGTCGTGACATAGGCACGAGCATGGGGTACCCGCGCCGAAGGATGCACGTGATCTACAACAGCCACGAGAGCTCCCAAGCTCTGGTGTCGTCAGCTCAGTCGCCGAGGGTCGAACTCCTCCCCTCGAGTCAGGAGGTCAGCATCGGCGCGGTCATCCGGCTCACCGAGGTCAAGAGACTCGACCTGCTGCTGAGGGCTGCTGCGATGCTTCGACAGCAGGGCCGCGAGGTCCGCGTCGTCCTGGCCGGAGAGGGTCCCGCTCGTGACCGCCTGGAAGGGCTCGCACGGCAGCTCGGTGTCGATGTCGTGTTCCTCGGAGCCGTCTATGCACCCGAGGAGCTCGAGCAGTTCTACCAGGCTGTGCGGGTGACGGTCGTTCCTGCCGCAGCCGGTCTGACCGTCATCCAGAGCTTGAGTCACGGTGTGCCGGTCATCACCGACGATGACGACTACGGCCAGATGCCCGAGGCGGAGGCAGTTCGTGACGGCATCACCGGAGGACGCTTTCCCAAGGGAGACGTCCCTGCGCTGGCGAGAAGCATCGGCACCTGGCTGGACAAGACCGATGCAGACACCGATGCTGTCGCCGGAGCTGCCCGCCGGGAAGTCACCGAGCGCTGGACACCCGAGTCGCAGGCCGATCGGATCAGGCACAGGCTTCTCCTCAGAGGGGGCGTGCACTGACCGGAACCATCCACGTCGACGCATCCGACGTTTTTCGGCCCTGCACCGCGCCGAACATCGCTTCTTCCCCAGACACACCGAACACCAGGACGACGAAGGAGTTCAGCCATGGACGACGCAGACCTCAGATCACAACGCATCCTGATCGTGGAGCCGCGTTTTCGTGGGCACCTTCTGGTCTACGTCCGCCTCGTCGCAGAACGTGCGCTGGCACGCGGTGCGCACGTCACGGTCGCCCTGGGACCTGGCGCTGCCGAGTCGCGCGAGTACGGAACGCACCTGGCCAGCATCCTCGACAAGGTCGATGCCGTCGCGGCGCCCGAGGTGTTGACGGCGCGAACGGTCAACGAGCTCGCCCGATCGGTCACGTGCGATCTGGTCGTCGTCCCGCACGGCGATGAACTGGCAGCGCAGATGGGCGCCCCTTGGTCGCCCGGTCTGGCGGTCCCGACTCGGCTCCTGATCATGCGCGATCCGCGATGGGACGAGCACGTAGGAGCACGGCGCGCTGTCCGGAACCTGCTGAAACTGTTCCTGCTCATGCTCGCCTCTCGCCGCCACAACGCCCTCGTGACCTGGCTCAGGGGACCGCTCTTCACCCCGTCCAAACCCCTGGATCACGTGGTGGATCCGTTCATCGCCGACGAGCAGATCGATGTCATCCGCTCCGAGGCCGCCGCCTTGAGGGCATCCTTCACAGCTGATGAGAGCGTGTTCTGGTTCGCGGTGACTGGCGCGGTCTCTCGACGCAAGAACTTGGACATCGTGGCTGCAGGCCTGCGGTCACTGCGCGAGCGACGGCACGAGTTGAAGCTCGGTCTTGCTGTCGTCGGACCCATCGATGCAGACGTGCTGCAAGACTTCGAGGACGCCCAGCGAACCCTGTCGACAGCAGGCGTCCGGGTGCATTTCGATGATCGCCTCCTCACGAACCGCGAGATGAACGTCGTCGTCGCTGCCGTCGATGCCGTCGTGATGGCGTACGACACCGGTGCGCCGAACTCCACGCTGGGCAAGGCATACGTACTCGGTACCAAGATCGTCAGCGCGGGATCGAAGACTTTCCGCGCCTATGCAGAGGCTCTCGGCGGCGTCACGGCACCACTCGAGTCCGCCCCCTTGTCGCAGGCCATGGAGCGGGCTTACGAGCAAGACGAGCGCGTTCCTCATCCCGGGGCCCTCGGTAGCGCTGCCTTCGCCGACGGGCTACTGCAGGGCATCACGACGGTCGGGTCTGAGACCGCGTGATCCGAGCATTTCTGGTCAACTTCACCGCGACCATGCTCGGGACTGCCCTGAGCACGGCGGCCACCTTCCTCGTCGTGCGGACACTAGCGACGGACGACTGGGGAATCAGTGCGTCGACGCTCGGCCTCGGGCAGCTCATCGGCGCTGCGCTCAGCTTCGGCACCCAGATCGAGAGGGTCCGTCGATACAGTGGCCTGCCTGACGATCGGCGGTCCGTCGAGGCCAAGGCCGACTCCAGCTCGCGGATAGTGATAACGCTCGCACTGATAGCGATCGGCTTGCTCTTGTCTCTCCGACTGCCCGTTGCCGGCAGCATCGTCGTCGCAGCCTCGGGGACATATGCAAGCCTTGCCACGACCAATTTCTTCATCGCTTCGAAGAGATTCATCGTCGCGGGGACCTTGGTCGCGGTGGAGAAGTTGCTCCTGCTGCTCCTGGTCTCCATCACTGTCGCGAGTGCGACCACGAACATCGCGACCTTGCCGATGGCTCAGGGCGTCGCAGGCGTGTGCGTGGCGGTCGTGGCGGCTCGGGTCATTCCGGCCCGCCGCCTGCGACTCGGCGTCATGGCCCACGTTCGACGACTCCGGGAGCAGTACCGTTCTGGCTTCTTCTTGGGCATAGCCAGCCTCGCGCCCTCCTTCCTGCTACTCGATGCCTCGATAGTCGTCGCGATCGCCGGCCCCGCGGAAGCAGGAGCATTCGCGCTCGCGGCCCGACTGATAGCCCCCCTGACCGTTGCCACATCGGCGCTCGTCGCCGTCCTCATGCCTTTCCTGATCGCCCCTTCGGCCGGAGTTCAACGCTTCGACGTCCGAGCTCTGACCCTTCTCGTCATCGGGTACTTCGCAGCCCTCACCATGCTGGCGGTGTCCGCCCCGCTCTGGGTACCCGCTCTGTTCGGCACCGACTACCGGGAGGCTGTCGTCCCCGTGCAGCTGTACATAGCCAACGCCTTCGTCGTCTTCTTCACGCGGATCCTCGTCACTGTCAGTCAAGCTCGGGGCGACGATAGAATGATGTCTGCCTTCATCGCCAGTCAGGTCTTGCTGGCCCTCATGGGCATCTCCGTCGGTGCGCACGTGGCAGGCTCTGCCGGAGCAGCCACGAGCGTCGTCTCCACCAACGTGCTTCTTGCGATGGCGTTGGGACTCCGAGTCCGATGGAACACTCGCAAGACCAAGGGGGGAACCGGATGAGACCTTCGACTGACGTCGAGACCGCCTTGCCCGTGCACGACCGGCAACGCTCGAAGCCGACGACGGGGGCGGGGGCGGGGGCGGGGACGTGGCTGGTCACGGCGCCTGTCGTCCTGATCAGCATCGGCAACCTCGTCCTCACGGAGAACGCTCAAGCCCGGTTGCCCATCGACTACTTGCTCCTGAGCCTCGCGCTCTGCGCACTCATCGCCTTGTACCGGTTGCGAGCCGTCGGTAGGCGCGCCGTGGCCCTGATGCCGCTCGCCCTGTTCCTGGCCGGCTGTGTCGTCGGTTACGTGACCTCGACCGGCTCGCCCTACGCTCAGAACAAATACCTGACGTTCGCCATCGTGTGCATCGTGGCAGCAGCCCTGAGCACCGTCCGCAGCCAGACGCGCCTGCATCGCTCCCTCGCCCTCTCGCTGGCCATAGTGGGATCGGTGAGCAGCGTCTTGCTGCTCACCTTCGGAGCCGTGACGGCCACCGGCCGCTTCACGCTCTTTGACCTCAATCCGATCAGCTTGGCGCGAGCCACAGGCATCATCGTCGTCGTCGCACTCGCACTCGTCGTCACGACCAGACCTTCCCGGCATCGCGCCGTCCTGACTGCAGGCTTGATGTCCCTCGCCATCCTGGGCGCGATCGCTACTGTCGTGACGGGAAGCCGCGGCCCACTGCTGTCCGTCGGCCTGGCCGTGGTCTGCGTACTTGCCGTCACCTTGCGGACCAGGAGGCTGGGACCCGCCACGGTCGTCTCTCTCTTCGTCTTCGGTGGCATCGCCTACGCCGCGGTGACGGTCTTCGGAGGGGCAGGTCTGGACAGGCTGGAGTCCGGCATCGACTCCGGCCGTGACTCCTTGTACGCACAGACCTGGGAAGTCATCCAGGATCAGCCGGTCATCGGCATCGGTTGGGGCAACTTCCCCCTGTACATCTTCGACTTCGGCTCCGATGACGGGACGTTGTACCCTCACAACATCCTGCTCGAGATATGGGTCGAAGGGGGCCTGATCCCGCTGGCGGGATTCGTGGTCCTGACGATCGTCGCGGTGCGTCGGGCTTATCGGGCAGCCACCACATCGAGGTGGTCGGTGGTCATCTTCGGGCTTCTCATCTACGCCCTTGCAAACGCCCTTGTCTCCAGCGACGTGGTCGGCAATCGACTCATGTGGGTCCTCCTGGCGCTTTCCCTCCTGGCTCGACCTGACGGGACAACTCAAGCGGAGACGCCGAAGCCTCCAGCCCTGATCGCAAGACGAGGCTGATCGGCTGACCCGAATGGGGAAGCGGAGACCCCAGATCGCTGAAGGGCGACGGTCGGGTCGCCGTCTTTCCTGGGCAGCATGGTCGGCTGACCACGCTGCGGCGGAGGCGAAAGCTGGATGCTCGAGCTCCGTCCCTTCTGGCAACTCGCGCGCGATCCTGCGCCCACGCCCGGGCACGGTGGTTCTCGCGGCTCAAGATGACCGGATCGGTATCTCACTCTCGGGAGACAACGCAACATCTTCTTTGCCTTGCTTGCGTCTGTACCTCAAAAACGGTACTTCCAAGAATCGGTAGCTCAAGAGGGCCAAAGCAAAGGACATCAAGACCGCAAGACTCGCGACGACGGGCAGCGGCAGGTCACCGACGTTGTCCCTGGTGAACAGATTGAGGCCGATCATGTGCCACAGATAGAGGCTGTAACTGATTCGCCCCAAGAAGGTCAACGGTCCCCAACTGAGCACATTCGTGAGCCTGGCTTCGGGCAGTTGCTGGCCAAACCAGATGAGATAGAGGGCCGAGGCTACGACGAGTGGCAGACCGACAAAGCGGAATACGGGGCTCCACTGCACCGGCCCCACTACCGTGTAGGTAATAACGAACGCTACCGACAACCAAGCAGCCGTCGCGGCGAAGCGGGAGCCGGAACGACTCAGAACGCGCGGATCCTTGCCGCTCAGAGCCAGGGCGAGGATGCCTCCGGCCATGATCTCCGGAACCCGGGCGAGAGGCCCGTAGTAGAACCAGTGGGCATCTTGCAAGAGGGCGACTGCGTACAAGGCCGCAGCGATGATGCCTGTCCAGAGCATGACTGCGCGGACTTCCTTGCCGGTTCGCCGGGCCCAGAAGATAGCCAGCGGCCAAAGGAGATAGAAGATCCACTCGACCGACAGAGACCAGGTGATGGCGAACGGACTGGCATTTGCGCCTGCCGCGGCATAGAGCGAGTAGCCCTGGACGAGAGCGAGTCCCGCAGGCCCGAGGAGCTCGCGAACGTCGAGAGGCGCCCCGGGCATGATCGCGTACAGGACGAGCGTCACTCCGACGAAGACCGTCAATGCAGGATAGAGGCGTTGAACGCGACGCTTGAGAAAGCGGGCGTATTCTCCGCCCAAGTTCTGGCTCGGCACCCTACGCCACAGCATGGACGTGATGATGTAACCACTGAGAACGAAGAAGATGTCGACGCCGATATAACCGCCGTAGCCGACACTAAATTGTGAAGCAATCCAGTGGACGATGAGCACCGTGCCGATCGCCATCGCGCGAATGCCGTCCAGATAGGCGATGCGTCTCATCGCCCACCCCCAGAAGCGCTGCCCTCGCAGTGCTCATACGCGGTAAGGATGGTCGGGTGCTGGGCCTGGTCGTGCATCATGTCCCCCTTTGGATTTCCGCCGGCCGTTTTTGTCGGGGACGCGCAGGTGTCGTCCTCGCGCAAGGACCGCAAGCCGTCCACGGCACTCGTGAAGCACAAGAGCCGGGCTGGCGGTGATCGTCCGCACCGGCCTCAGCCGACTCCCTCCCGGGTGACGCACGCGGAAGAGGGTCAACACAGTTCCGTGTGTGCAGCACGTCAGATCAGCCTAGTTGCTGAGGCCTTCGCTGTGGCGGCCGTCGCGCCCCCCAAGCGCGGGTCACGACTTCACGCTTGTGCGTTCATCGAGGCTCATCGAAGTCCGCGAGCGCGCTGTGCCCCCGCAACTGTGGCCAGGTGGGTGCCCGGGTGACACCAGCAAGTCGAGGACTGGGATCGGTAGTCTCGCCGTCATGATCGCATTCAGAGCTTCCGGTGAGGCCGCACGGCGAAGTAGCCGATCGTCAAGGGCGGCAGCGGGACTCACCCTGGCACTCGTGCTGCTCATGTGCACCACCGCTTGTACCGACAATGACCGTCGCGGCGTCGCTGAGGAAGAGGGGCCCACAGGCAGATCCGCTGATCCCACCTCGTCAGCCGAGCCCATCCACGTCACGAACGCAAAGGTGCGAGAGGTCATGGAGCGCGTCGCTGACGGAGAGGCAGTCACCATCAGCATTCTCGGCGACTCCACGGGCGACACGATGGATGAGTGGGTCGCGACCATCGCACGAACGATCGCTGAGGACCACGATCGAAGTGTCCGCTACTTCGCGTGGGACGCCGTAACCACGGCGTACGGCCCCGTGACGATTTTCGGCGAAGGTCTGTCGGAAGCCCCCGTCACCGTCTACAACGGCTCCGCTCCTGGACAGGGCCCCTTCTACAGCCAGTCGAACCTCCCAGCCCTGGTGCCCGACCCGAGCGACCTCATCATCGTCAACCACGGACACAATTTCACCGATGCCCCCTCGGGTGCTGCGAAGGAAGCAGCCCTGGTGACCGCCGCGGAGGAGCAATGGCAGAACTCCCCAGCCATGGCGATCATTCTCCAGAACCCGAGGACGACGACTCCTCAGCAGCAGGAAGACAACGTGGAAGCCATCGACAGGGCTTTCGCGGATTCGAACTACCTCTTGATCGACGTCGCGAGCGCCTTCCGCGCGGAGCGAGCCTTGGCACCTCTCTTGCAGCCAGACGGCGTCCACCCCAACGACAAGGGACAGGAACTATGGGCGGAGTCCGTTGCTCGAGGACTGGGATTGTCGTGAGGTGCCGGACGGCTCGATGACCGGCTGCGGGCCATCATCCGACGGACAGGGCCTCCAGGCTGTCCGTCGCCAGCCCCTGCTTCACGACGTCGAGCCCGGCCTGGTCGAGGTTGACGACCGACTGGTCGCCGATCATGCCCGTGCCGGAGGTCGGGACGGTGAAGAAGTGGATCTGCGCCGGCGTGATGTCGCGCAGGCTGATCCCGAGGTTCGCGATCGTGCCGACGTCGAACGACTGGTCGACCGTCAGGTACGGCGAGAGGGCGGCGACGAATTCCGAGATCTTGCCCGGGTCGGTGAGCGTCTGGCGGCTGAGCACCGTGTTCGCCATGCCACGCACGAATGCCTGCTGGTTCTTGACCCGGTCGAAGTCGCCGTTAGGCAGCCGGTACCGCTCACGGACGAACGCCAGGGCGGCGTCGCCCTGGAGCTTGTTGAGGCCGGAGTCGAACGAGTACCGCCCGGTCGTGAACGCCTGCGGCGACACCACGTCCACTCCCCCGAGGGCCGTCGTCATGCCCTTGAAGCCCTCGAAGTCGATGATGGCGACGTGGTCGATGCGGACTCCGACGAGCTGCTCGACGGTCTGCACCGTGAGGGGTGAGCCTCCGTACGCGAAGGCAGCGTTGATCTTCGCGTCGCCCCGCCCGGGGATCGGCACCCAGAGGTCGCGCATGATCGACATGACGTAGACGTTCTCGCGGTCCGCGTCGACGTGCACGAGCATCATCGAGTCGGTGCGCTGGTCCGAGGGGCCGGCGTCGTCGATCGTGGTGGCGTCGGCACGGGAGTCCGAGCCCATGAGCAGGATGTTCATGGCACCGTCCTGCGCCGGGGCGGGCCGGGTGGCCTCCTCGGGGAAGGCCTGCTCGATCTTGGTCGCGTTGTCGTCGAACGACCGCGCGAGGTTGTTCGCGTAGACGGCGCCGATCACGGCGACGACGACGAGCACCCCGACGAGGACGGCCGCGAGGATCAGCAGGACCATCGCGGGACGCGAACGACGGCGGCGCTTCGGCGTCTCGGGCTCGACGGGCGCACGCCCGTCGTCGCCCTGCAGCGTGAAGATGTCGCTCATGTGTCGTCGATCCCCTGGTCGGCGTACCGCCGCCCCTGATGGCGACTCCGACGA
>Ga0265780_10007109_pt1 | contig 13781 bp, 14 predicted proteins | sample P1T30metagenome_FD_192432 | JGI IMG/M metagenome (GOLD analysis project Ga0265780, IMG submission 192432) | Plant litter microbial communities from East Loma Ridge, Irvine, California - P1 T30 | ecosystem: Environmental > Terrestrial > Plant litter > Unclassified | place: USA: California... | reverse complement strand
CCTCTCCATCCCCGCTCCGAAACTCCCTAACAACACCCTCCGCACATCCAACCCGCTCCTCCAACACGCCCCTCCCCGCCCCCGTCCTCGCGCTCATTCGAATCCAGACATTGACCACCTCGCCCAACGCCCGGCCCAGCGCTGGATACGCTACGTACCGCGCCTGCGCATGCACACGGCCCACACTTGGATGTTGGTTTGGTAGTTCTGATAAGTCATGGGAGGAGCAAAGGTGTTGCGGCGCGCTCGATGTTAGGTTGGAGAGCGCGGAGATATGTTCGCAAAGGACAGGGTAGTGCAGTGGTGGCGAAGATGGTGCGTACCAATAGCGCGGGGAGAGACTGGCCGCAGGGGTTGTACGGCACGATTGTAGCAACCGGGATAAACACGCAGGCGATGGGGTGGGGAGGTGTTTGTGCGCGTGACATGGCGCTGGGAATGGAATGTATGGCGGAAGTTACTTTTCATGAGAGAGAGAGAGAGAGAGCGTGGGCTTTTGGTACGACAACTCTGGTACGCGGTCTTCGGCGTCGGAATCTCGGATATGAATTCTCACATGGCGCTTCAGGTGAGCGTACTCGATTACGAGCAAAGCCTTGACCGGGAGATGCGAAGGTCGGATGAAGAGGATGGCGCGCTGGATGCGGCGGAGGCGAGTGCAGAGGCGAGTGCGGAGGCGGATGTTGAAGGGGAGGACATTGTGAAGAAGATGGGTGGAAAGGAACGAGAAATGGATTTGGACACGGATGATGAAGGGGAGGAGGGATCATGAATGGCGGGCACGACTATCCGTGGCACAAATGAGGACATGGGCACAGACGATGAAGGCGAGGAAGGTCGTGAATAGCAGACATCTGGGGAAGTGGAATGGAATAATGGAAGATGTATGGAATATTGATATATGAAGCAAGCTCGCTGGTGCAAGCAAATCTACGCGCCTGAACGCCGTGCTTGATGGTTTTGGTACAGTACATATGGGATATACATGAGAATGTCGTTGAGGTATTTGCTTCTTGCGAAAGTGGAGCGGTTTACATACCGAAGCTCTAGAGCTGTGTGGGTTCTCTAATCTGGGGATGCGCGTCTCCTTCGTGCACATGTGGGTATAGTGATAGTGTGTTCCATTCACGCTTGTGTGTCGCGGCGTCGATATGGCAGTTGGTCATTTCATGATAGGGGATGTAGCGCCGTTCATGAACCGTCAGCCGTCGACTTCTCAGCCCTGTTTTCCGCTGCCTCTGGTTTCTCTTCGCTCTTCTCGACTTCTGCTTTGGGTTTTGCTTGCGCCGGCTGTGCAACCTGTTTGCTGACAACTAAGCCAATGAGGTATGCACCAACGTTACCAGAGCCGTCGATGGGTCCGAGTTTGGCATCGAAGAGCTTCGATTCGCGTAGGAGTCTGTTTGCATGTTAGTCACCTATTTCTTCGTCACATTGAGTGAGCAATCCTACCTTGCTTTGCCTTCAGGAGTCTTCACTGCCGCTTCCTGAATGACTCTGCCGACTTGCTCACGGTAGCTCTCGAACACAGGCCCCATAATCATCCTGACTTGCATTTCACTCAGATACTTGTTGATCACCTTGTGCATGGTGACGGTGTCTTTGGTCAAGCTCTCCATGCTACTGCTGACGTCCTTGTTTGCTTCTGCCTCGCTGTCCCACTCGACCTTCTTCAAGCTGCGCATGTGCACGGTCGCCCTGCCAGAAAGGATGTCGGTGAGCTTGTCATGAATAGAGACTTGCTGATCCTGTAGCAGACGCTTGACATTGTCAAACTCGCCGATGGCAGATTTGTTTGCTGCGTTAGCTATGCGTCGGCGCGCACACTCGCGTAAATAGGGCAAAATCGCAATGACAAAAGACAGTGTTTGTGATGCAATCGCGAGATGTTTGGTGTTGATGTTCTTGAGACCCGCAGAGTGCATTGCGCCGGCGCCAAGAATCAGCTGGCAAAGGCGCGAGTTGAAGAGCTTGATGTAGTCGCAAAGAGAAGAAGAGACTTCTGAAGTCATGCTCGGTATCGCAGAAAGTAGTATCTCAAAGCGCTCGATACCGCGAAGCACAAACGTAGACGAGCTTGAGATAGTATACTTTTCTTCGTCGACGATGGCGGGTGTGGTACTCTTGCTCTTCTCTTTGGGCTTTTCTTCCGTAGCTCCGTTGGTGGCCGACGAGTCGCCATTCGTGGCGGGTACCTCGATCGTTCGTAGAAGATCGCCAGCGTCTGACCAACTTGGTGGGTCGCTTTCCATACCTTTCAATATGCGCGCCAGCACTTCGGTGTCATCCGATTCAAAATCCTTGGGCTCCCACCGGTCAGAGTCCATGGCCTTTGCCAGTTCCTGCTTTTCAAAGTCACCGAATTTGGGAACAAAGTCGGTGATGTGGTTATTGACGATGCTCTTCAGTGCAGCCCCAGATCGGCCAGATACTGCCTCACACTCGTCCGCAAACAGTCGGCACAAATTGAAGTATCTCAAAAAGCGCTCCAGAGGAAGATTCGCAGTGGCTTCTGATCGGACTTTGAGAAGCTTCGTGATCTGCGTTTGAGCAGCATCCACAGCCTGGCCAAGGAGACTTGACATATCCAAGGCTTGCATGAGCTCCATCTGTAGATCGTTGGAGACTGGCGCGGGAGTACCGTTGCCCATGTAAATGTCAATATTGTGCATGTACGGACTTCTTGGAGAGCGAAGGCCGCCCGCAGATGGTGGCGGGGTAGAAACACCACTAGTGACGTCAAGCAGGACTTTGACGAGAGTGCTCAATCGACGAAGTACTTCACCAACATCCGTGAAGATGTTGGTGAAGAACTCCTCGGCATCGGTGGGATCCATTGCGCGTAAATTACGTGCCAGGATCGAGTTCTTGTCCTGCTGACTTTGGCCACGTCCACCTCTCGTCGATACCGATGTCATTGAATCTGCATCGTCGTCTGATGAGCTTGGAAGGTATCTGCGGATGATGGTCTTCATCTCTTTCATGATGGCCTCTCGGAAACTAGCACTGGCTTGGTTTGTGAATTGTGCTCCGCTCAGACCGTACAGGTTGGCTCGTAAATCCGAGCGCAGTTTTTCGCTCGTGTTCAGATATGCTGGTAAAGTAGATTTCGCCTTTTGTTGAATGCCACGCGCTTTGGAAGATGCTGCGACCCATCTCTCAAGAGTGTGCTGACTTGGCACGCTTTTCACGTGTTCGCGCAGATCTGTGAGCAGCGTCTCCACGAAACGCGCTTCGAAGCCTCGTCCGACGCGGAACTTGAGCTCCTGTATCCCATCAAACACGCCCTCCATAGCCCTCAGACCGCGGAGGTCGATAATGTCTGGAGGTAACCTTGCATTCAGCCACAACGCATGTGAAGGGTCTGTTGTATCGAGGGCGCCTGTGATCAGACGTTCTACAGTATCCAGTCGTGTCATGGCCATCTCAAGCTCGCCCTTATTGACTACCTCATCGCAATGCGACAGCCCTACAATTACGGCCTGCAGCTGATCAACTGAATTAGTCAATTTCCGCAAGTTCTGCCGCCGCCTCTTCATCTCAACGACTTTTAGGCCTCCTACTGCCATTTGTTCGTCCAGCCTCTTCAGATCTTCCCTTAGACCCTTGATTCGCGCGACAGACTCCGAGGCTTCCGACTGTAGTTCGCGCAAAGACCCTAATGCAGCAAAGAAAGAGGTTGACGCTGAGGAGATGGCGGAAATCAAGTGCACTTCCACTGTGTCCATGTACCATGAGAGCTTCTCTTGCAAGATGGCATTTGTTGCCAAAGCTTTCCGTCCCTGTACTTGTGGCGCGTCCAAAGATCCATTGGTAAAATCGACGTCGTCGCTTTTGGTCCGTATTGGTCGCACGACTTCGGAACGCTCGCTTACGATGTCGAAGGTCCGGGGGTTTTCGAGATGGAAGTTCTCGTCAAAGTATACGGTCGGTATTGTAGAGAGGGGCGTGGCAGCTGGTGGGGCGCGTTTCGAGCCGCTTGTTCGTCGCTTGGGCTTTGGTGAGCTGGTTGGGGAGAAAGCAGCACCTGATAGTTGTGGAGTCACTGCTGGCGATGAAGTATGTATGCCTCGCTCTAAGCTCTCCGCTCCATCACTCTTCTTCGACCCTCTCCGCACTGGCTGCGCTGCTTCAGCCTCGGCCTCGGCCTTTGCACGCTGGAAGGCTTCATAGAGACTACCGACTTGCGACAGGTATGGGTTGAAGGCTGATGGCTCGACGTGGGGCACATTCGCGAGGGTCACGGGAGGGATATCTTTGGTGGAAGGCGGTCGTTGTCCTGCTGATACCTGGGCTGCCGTGTGTGGGAGCATACCAGTCCTCACTATTGGAGGCTGCAACAAGGTGGATATAGCTGTGCCAGTATTAGCCTTCTATGGTTTACTATAGTGTCACGTGAGAGCGCATGTGCCTACCATTCTGGTTCTGTTCCCTCACGGCACCCATGCTGTTCTTGAAGCCACTATCGAGCACTCCGCCGACCGAATGTATTGAGCTGGCTGTGGACCCGCGACGTGGCTGATAGCGCCCACCTGTGGAGCTTGGCCGATTGACCCAGTCATTCTGCTGTGGGAATGGATATTGGTTCTGTGGCGGAGTGGGCGACAGTAAATCCAGGCTTTCCGTAGACAGCCGAGGGGATCTGGGGGAGGACATGATGATTGCGGCGGAGCGTGTCGGGGGTGCTCTGGTGGCCGAGGCATGGGCGAGAGTGGCGCGGTCTTTATCTCATCGTGTTTACGTCAGTAACGTGACTGCGTCTTCTTTGAAGGCTTTCACTGCGCGCGGAATTTATTGTGTGTGTTCGGCATGGTGTCTTGAGCTCCGCGCTTTCGGTGATGGGAGCCACTTGGATGCGACAGGGATCCATCTTCAGAATAAGCGAGACGCGACACCCCACCCATGCACCTCATCACCTCCTCATTCTAATCTTCACCCTCACCTTCACCTTTCCCCCGCTTTTACACTTTGCTCTAATAAGCTTTAGGAAAATCCTTTCTTCTTAGGCTTTCATTGCTCTTAAAGGTAAGATATTCAGGTTGTGAATGTAGCTAATATCTAAGCAATTTCTGTGGTAGTCTGCGCTGTGCAGTACCATGGTATCAACAGCTGCTAGTGACCCTTCGGTTCCAGATGGTAGATTTTTCGAGAAATTTCTCAAGGCGATGTATAAAGCCAGTCCCCCTCCTGCCTAACCTCCACCCCATGCCCGAGGCCGATAATCAACGCTCTCAAATAAAAGCTAGGTATATAACCAGAGACGAATTCTACAAGCATCAATCATTACGCCCGGAATTAGATGGTTAGAAAAACTTATCAGCCTTGCTCCCGGGCACCGCAGAGACGACTGTTGTTTCCATCAAGACTTCGGGCATTGCATGGAGCTGATTATCGCGATAAAAATTATTCCGCTCAGATGTTGACAACCGATATCGCCCCCCAGGAAGACTGTTTTCCGTTCTCGGTTCGACTCAAAAAAAAAGAGGAGGGTCTTCTGATTATCTTTCAGTTTGGTTTGGAGCGAAGGATAAGTGTACCGTCGGAAGTGGCAACATCTTCGTCCCCGGAACTGGTGACATTCGGTCCATCTCCCACCCAGCCGACGCCATTTTAGTACCGGAGCTCTGCAGATCACGTTAGTTGACAGGAATGTAGCTCCTCATCGGGCATCGGGCAAAGTGCAGGCGCTCCGGTTTACCGCTACACATATATGGACGATATTGCTCAGATACGCCAAGCACAATCCGAAGGGGGAGTAAACATGTTCATTTACAAGTTACACTATGAGGACTGGGGTATATAAGACTCACGGGTACGTCTCGACTGATTCATAAAGCAGGGCGTCCCCTTTCCAACTCCCAACCCTTATCAGAACACTATCAACTGTCAAGCCTAGCGAATTGTCGCAGTGCAGCTTCTCAATCCACGTCCTTGGACTATTAAAGATCCTCGGATCACAGCACACACGACTAAGCACAAGGAGTAGGCTGTAGCTGCTGTAGCAGTACTATAGCCCGGCTCTGGCTATGTTCGACGACTGTGTTGCGAACGGCTCAGTTTCTAGGGTCTCGAGAGCTCGCAAGCGCGATATAGCAGATCAGGTGACTGTTATCGTTCCGATCAGACGGAGCATATCCTGTAGTCCTGCATCTGGTCACCCAGCTCTCCTACATTGGATCCCCCATCGCTTGAAATTGTAATTCGAACTCTATGCTCTCGGATCCGGCATTGCTCGAAGTGTATTCCTCCACCCCTATTCCCTCATCTTCGTCGTTGTTCGGCACGTTTACCTCCCGATATTCGTCCTCTCCTCCGGCCCCGTCGCCTATTACAACAACGCCTTTACCGTCCCTCATGCTCCCTTGTACCTCTTCCAACGTCCTTTTATCGAGCCTCTGTGGACAGTATACTGCTGCAACATATACCCAGTCTGTTACCAATCCCAAACGCCTTCGACACATCGGGCACTTTGCCCGACACATGGAATCTCTGATGAGTCCACGAATGCACCCATGGCACATGGTGTGCCCACAGGGTATTGGAACTATGGGCTGCAAAACATCGTCGTTCAGGCAGATCGAACAGTAGAAGGCTTCGAGTTCGAGCAGTCGAGATATTGTTTTTGGAGGAATGGGATGGGATCTGAGGGGAGCTTGGTAGCCGAGCGGCAAGCGCGTGTATCTTCGTGTCCGCGCCATCAGGCCTGCAAAGATAAGGAAAAATAGAGCGTGAAATACTGATATACTTGGTTGCATTTCCACGTTGTGACTTTACTTGAGTGCATTTCAAAGTGGAATTTATACTCGTGTGTTACAAAATCTCCATGTGTAGCTGCCTGTGGGGAGCCTTGGATTACCAAACTAAGAAGGGCTCAACGGACTATTTCTTCGCTCCCAAACCTGGGGATCGCGCATTCTAAGCACCCATTTTAGCAAGTAGCAATATATCAGGTGATCGTAAATACAAATAGTTCGAACCGAGTTTATTGGCCAACTAAACACACATACACATCCGGGCATTACATTCATCTATGGGCACACTAGTATCAAGCGAAACCCAAACCAGCCTACCAGCTTGGTACGCGCGCAACGAATACCTTACAGGCCATCTTGCTGGCCAAGGGCCCAAAAACATCACTCCAACAATATCTCATACGAAAATGTTCCCATCTCCGCGAAGAGACTTGGCAATACCCTCAGCGCCCTTTCTCGAACCAACTAGACTAGGTGACTAGTACCAACCGACAGAAACATCCCCTGCCTCGCAGGCCACGGTTGACACCGCAAGCACCGCAACAACAAATCTTCACACAACCATCTGCCACGATTCGCCCAAACACCTCCCGCTCACCAAGGCTCCACCTAAGAGCACCCACCCTGCTGCTCAAACACCATAACAAACGCCAGCCAAACCATCTCATTCGGATGATTGTACATGCGGCGCACCAGCGACGCGCCCTCGCGTCCACCCAGCAAGGCCTCCTGCTCGTTGGGGCTGGCGCCGCGGCGCGAGGGCATGGAGCGGCCGGGGATAGGGCCCGAAGGGTGGCGCAGAACGAAGTCTTCGATTTGCTCGACGGAGAGGGCGCTGGCGTCGTATTGCTCGACGTCGGAGGGGTGGAGGCCGGGGGATTGGGAGTGGGAGTAAGGGGGCTGGTACTGCTGTGACTGACGGACCTGCGACGGATGGTGCGAAGCGCGCTGGCCCTGGCCGACCTTGGTATAATCACCCGGAGCAAAAGCGTGCTGTGCACCCGAGACAGCACGTGGTCCACGGGACTGGCCATTTGCTAGGGCGATCTGAGAGGGACGCTGGTCGTATGGAATTGGCGGTGGCCCAGAGCGACCGAAGTCTAGCGGGGCGTGCTGCTGGCGGGAAGAGTGGTAGGATGGCGGAGGCGCGCGGTGGGAGGACGCTGGAGCGCGAGATGCCCGCGGGGGGAGCATGCCGTGCTGACCACGAGAAGAGTGATGAGAAGCCGGACGCGAGGAGTGGTGCGAGGATACACGCGGAGCAGCATTAGACGCAGGCCGATGAGAAGAGCGAGGCGGAGCTTGACCATGACCGCCAGGCATAGGTGGAGGCGGCATGGACTGTCCACCGCGAGACTGACGAACACCGGCGCCGCCGAGACCCATGGGGTTTGCGCGAGAGGTCATAGCTGTGTGTTTATGTGCGGGGTTTGAGAAGTCTGTGAGAATGCTGTGTGTGAGAAGTGTCTGTGAGACTGGAGAAAGGCTTGTGTATGTGTGTGTGACGGTTGTGGAAGAGAAGAAAGTGTGTGTGAGAAGAAAGAAGAGTCTGAGAAGGAATCGGGTGAGGATTATAAAGCCTGAGGGAACGTCAGAAGATGCGCTCACATGGTGATGTGGTAGGATGAATTGAGGCCAGGAAGGGACTCTATGAAGTCACTTCGAACTGAAGCCTCCGATATTGGTCAGTGAATGTCAAAAGTTACCGGAGACATGTGTCAAGAGCCCTCAGACTTGCAGTTCGGTCCATACAACATTGTGCTTGTATAGGATTGGATGTTTTGACACAATTGAGAGGGCATCTATCTCTTAAGCAAAGCATTGAAATACTTTTATTAAAACTTGCATCATATTATCGAACTGGAATGGCTTGTGACTTAATCTCTGAGAATATTGTGCTGAAGTCAAAACAGGGTTGCAAACCAAAACAATTTGCTTAGTCATGGTTAGCACGTGACTTCAAATTTAGTTTGGTAGACTCGGTCTCTACCTAGGTGTATACAAAATGCCTCTACTTATTCTACACTAATGCATTTTAATTCAGCAACATAGGCAGAGCCTCTAACGAAATTCATGATCTGAGGCTCTCTATTCCATAATCTACATCCACTTCGCTAGCTTTCACTCTATCTCTACTAGGCCTTCTAATCTCTCTGAAGTATCGGTATCGTTATAGTCCGGAATCTTCTGCCTTTTCTAGTCCAAAGGTAAAAAAAACTCGCCCAAAGACCCAACAGAGTCTCGAACCCCCGATCCCACCACAACAGCAAAAACATAAGACTCGGGCGATCATCGAGTCGGCACCCAGGGCGAACCCCAGAGACTAACTGAGTGGACCACGGAATTTCTTATGTGAAAGAATGTTGAATTTGTTGAGATATATACGGATGTGTTTATCGTGATTTTGGTCGGGTGAAAGAAGGAGTGAAAGAGGAGGTGAAGGCAGACAATCCCGTACACACAGATCGTAAAGCGAGTCATCTACTCAAGCTAATTAGCTATAGTCATAACACCGCCCAGTCCTCTGACATGCACAGTGCGACCATAAGTCGCTGCAAGTTAGGGTCATTCTCACCCCACCACCGGAACTGAATATTTGCACATATCTGTGCTTTCAGCTTGCTCGATGCCTCATCGCCATGGTAGTGAGGACTTGCACCCGCGTCTAGCAGTAATGCAACCACTTCAGTCGAGTGCGGACCTGAGAGATTCTCTGCGTCAACAAAGCGGGTTGCGCAGGAGATTAATGGGGTCGCCTCTTCACCACGATTTGGATCCGCACCTGCCGTGATGAGCTGCTTGACCAAGTCGACTTTGTTGCGTCCAGCCGCCCATTCGAGTGGAGTATATGGAGGATTACCACACAGCTGGTTAATCCCCAAGCCGACACTGATCAGATCCGCTGCAATGTCAGAATGTCGACCTTCCAGCGCAAGATGCAGAGGCGTTTTGTACTTGTGCGCGTTTTCTGGAGAGGATGTAGTTAGTGTCTCATGGTCTTCGACGATCGACTGCAATGGCCCCGATTCTGTAAATTGCAGCATCGTTTTCACTAGGTCTTCGGCTCCTTCGTAAGCAGCTGGCTTCAAGGCTTCGATCAGCTGTTTTTGGTCTGCTCCGTGTGCGCCGTTTTTCAGAAGCTTGGCTGCGAAATCCCATTGTTTGTAATAGAGTGCAGCGGTCAGAAGCGTCTCCTCTCCCATGAAGCGGGCGTTCAAGTCCGCTCCGCCCAGCATGATTGACTCGGCGATATCCATCCGATTCATGTGGATTGCAGTCATGATAGCTGTTTTCCCCTCGTAGCGCACTTCCAAGTCGCAGCCAGCTGACAAAAGCTGCTTTGCAATTGAATGGCGATTTTCAAGCACCGCTGCAAAAAGTGGAGGTATAAGCCCAGCGTTGAGATCGGCTTTTGAGTCGATCAGAAGGAGGATCAATTGCGAGTGACCAGAGCGAACTGCATGTGTTACGGCGGTATCTAGCACCTCTTCGGCGTCACCCGCATAATTAACATCAGCTTCTGCTTCGATGAGGTATTGAGCACACACCTGCCGTCCATACTTGGCAGCGACAGAAAGTGGGCTGAGACTCTGGTCATGCTTGTTTGGGGAGACGCCGTTTTCAAGAAGACAATACACCGTATCCGGTAAACCACGTTGTACGGCCTCGGCCAATGCCGAAGGACTCTTTCTCGCAAATGCGAGCAAACAGTCGAGCTTTAAGTTCTGCTCACAGCTCGATACATGATCCGCCCAGTGGGATTTTGCGTAATCCAGGAATTGATAGCGTGTGTGATGGGCGACTCTAATGTCTTCCGCATGAAGGCCTTCCATGCTCAGATACCCTATGCATGTATTCGCAAAGTCCAAGTTGACATCCTCGACTTGGAGCGTCTGTCTAAGATAGTCTGCGATGGATGCATGGGTGAAGGATACTACCGATCGCGCGGAGGTGCAACTGGTTGCAGGTGGTTCAGGTAGAGCATACCATCGCACACTTCGACGATCATAGCTACATCTATGCAGTCCGTGGTATCGAGATCTATATCGCCTGATCGATACGACAGTGCGTGTGCAAGCTCGGTATCTGTGAGTTGCCTCAACGCTGTTGAGACCCATGAGAGCGCCCTCTTTGCTAAAGATCTTCTGTTCGGACTCTGGCATTCGAGACGGTCTATACAGAATCCCCGGACTTCATCGAGGTCGGTTGAAAGAGTTTTGAGTATCTCCTGCACATCTCTGGCGCCGATAGCGGAGACAAGTCTTCTCATGTGCCTACAGGCGAGCAGAAACCTGTGTTGATCAGCACCCTACACTTATATCATTGTGAGCAGAAGGACTTACACTCCGTTTGCTCTCGTTCGGACTGTGCTTATAATATCGTTGCGCAACCCTGGCCGTCTTTTGCAGAACCCAAGTAAAACCTTCGAAGCGCTGATTGTGGAAGCACAATATGCAACCAAGTCTTGGTCTTCCGCGCGAATTCCAAAGATGGCGCTTTCTCCAGAGAAGAGTGTCAGATCAATGTGGCTGCGACACGTTATGAACAGCCGGCATTGGCCAGACAGTTCGAGCAAACCTTTCATGAGCTCGTTCCTCACATCCTTCCCCCCAGAATCAGTCTCCAGGATCTCGTCTACCGCGTCTGCTAGTATGTATGTTCTTCGCGTCCCATCAGCGAGTATGCGTATGAGCTTAACGAGTTCTTTCAGTAGCTGCCGTGCGACGGAGGGCTTGCTAAATAATTCCAAGCATTTGTTGCGTACAAATGGAAACATCAGCCGACGAGATGTGAGCAGCTGCCGCAGTATTGACGAAAATAAAACTGGTGCCGTTTCGTTGACCTGATGTTTATACTGGCAGAACAGGTAAGCGACTTGGATCTCCTCTTTGGGACAGGATTCGGTGATGTCTTGAATGGCAAGCGAAGTCAAAATGGTCTTCCCTGTACCTGGTGCTCCTGTGCAAATGAGCGTGGAAGTCTTATCACTAGTTTTCCAGGACTGGAATCGGTCATGTGACAAGAACCAAGCTCCTGTGCCTGGTTCATGAAGCGCATATGCCTGCCGTTGGCGTTCAAGATATGGAATCGAGGGAAGGCTTTTGATGTCCCTCTCGTTGCTTTAAACCTTCAAGATTTTGTGGCGTTCCATTCTGGCTGAAAAGGTTTAGCTGATGAATGACCGTCGCATGGCCGCGGTTTCAGTATTCACCTGCAGTTTCTTGTTTCTTGGATCGAATCAATTTCTCTTCGATGCGATAGATTGCTTTGGGAGTACTTTTTTCTTCCTTGATGTGTCTCAGTTCGGAGCTGATATGATCGAGTGCTTTTGATGTCTGCGTGTTTGTTAAATTGAGTTTCTCCATGTCTTTGCAAAAACCGTCCAGTGTATTTGACTGCAACGTGACTACCTGCAGCACGCTACTTGCGATGTGGTATCCTGTATCAACATGCTGGCGGAGATCTTGGAATGAAGAGAACAATTCTCTGATCTGTTCCAGAGTCTGTTCTTGGTCCTTCAGTATCTTACAGACGTCTTCTGAGACCCCATGGAGTACATCACTTTGTAAGAAGTCAGTCTAGACACATTTGATAGTCGTAGGGGTCAATGATGTGACTCCATACCTGTCTGAGCAATTCAGGGCCCATGAGAAAATGCAGAAGTAACGATGCATGCATTTGGTGACTGCGTGGGTCTTCTCTGCTCCAAAAGGCCATTTGATTCTAGCCAAAGCGCCGTGCACGCTTGCATATGGTTTCCCATATTGTCGTTGAGTCAGATTCGTGTTCGGATAAAAAAACACCATCTATCTCACTTTTGATAATGACTTTCATCCTTTCTCAATTGCTCCAGTAGGTCTTTGAGATGCGCCTCACACGTTGTCTCGATTCGAGCAAGAGCGCTCAAGTCGAAGTTTGCAGGAACTCTTCGGTTCTCCCATGCCTTCTTCAAAAGCTCCAGGACGCTCTTGAGTGATCCCAGTTCTTCTACTAGTAATCTGACTTCTCCACTGGTTCCTTTCACATCGTTGCTGAATCTGTTGGCAACCTGGAGAAGCTGTATGGTAAGGCTGACCAGCCCGACTACACCCGCCGCCAGGCTCAAAGGATCTCCCATTGCAAGAGTGTCACAAGCGATAGATTTACGTCTGCACGTTCTAGGCAAAGGGTTATAAGGCGGTATGCTAGAAGATGAACGACAAACTGTGGCGAACAAGTGTTATGAGCATTTCCAGATGCTTGCTGCGCCTGCTGCACAGCCTGAACAGCGTCCTGCGAGGTGCATGGCTCTACCGTCTCTAGTCCAATCAGCAGACTGTGTAACCACAACTACAAAATCTCTTAGCAGCTGACTGTCGTTAAAGCGAATGCACGCCTTCCTTTCATCCTTAGCAGACTTCATTGTCTCTTTTCTAGGTCCTTCCATAGGCGAATCTCCCTCCTTACCTCGTGCATACTAAGTATAAAAAAAAGTCATTTAACAGCTTAGAATAAACAGCAGAAGTTCTTAACAAAAAAGACATCCGAGGTAAAATGTAGAGTGGTGCAAAAAGAAAAAAGAGAGACCCGATAAGACAACCCCCGAAGGAGTCGCCCTATGCCAGAATCGAACTGGCGACCTGTGAAAGACGTATGCCAGTTACCTGGTTTGAATTAGTAGAAATTGTGCCCTGTGTTAGCTATTCGACTGGGCTAACAACGTCTTTCGAGGTCTGTAAAAGAAACGCTGATTATTGCGATATATGACTGAGACTCGCCCGCTTCGCTGAATTTGGGCGAAAATCCAAGCGTTCACTTTTCAAGCTTTCATAGCCCACTTGACATTCTCGAAGCCTTTTCTCCTCACCATCTTCACCTTCACGTCCTGCAGCGGCTTCGGTACCACCAGCGGGATCCTCTTGTCATTCCTCGCGGGGTTCCACTTCGTGCCCTCCACCAGCTCCAAATCAAACCCAAGCGCTATTACTGCTGCCAAACTCGTGACCTCAATCTGCGCAAAGTGCCGACCGGGACACAAACTCTAGCCGC
>Ga0265780_10007108_pt1 | contig 13785 bp, 8 predicted proteins | sample P1T30metagenome_FD_192432 | JGI IMG/M metagenome (GOLD analysis project Ga0265780, IMG submission 192432) | Plant litter microbial communities from East Loma Ridge, Irvine, California - P1 T30 | ecosystem: Environmental > Terrestrial > Plant litter > Unclassified | place: USA: California... | reverse complement strand
GAAACTCATCACTGAAACTACACCCATTCACTGTCCGCCTCTCTACTGTCCGCCAGCAGCGCCCTTGATGCGCATCTCTCCTCCAGGCGCAGCACCACCACGTCCTCGGCCACCGGCACGGGCATTGCCTCGACCTCGACCCCGGTGCTGCTTCATGCCACGGTTGTTGCTTCCACCAGCCTTGAAGTTGCCAGTGGTGTTGTTGACGCGCTTGTGCTGCGTCTCGTTGCTGCCGTCATCACCTTGGTCACGGCGACGCTTCTGTCCCGCAAATTTGGCGTCTTGCTGCGCAGGGCCATTGCTCTTGGGACCAGTCGGTGCGTTGTTCGGAGGAGTGTTAGCGCCCTTTGACCCAATTGGGGCGCTGGTAGGAGGTGCGGTCTTGGCCTGTTGAGCGGGAGGCGTGACAGTCTTCGGCTTGACTGCGATACCGACATCGTCACCATGCTTGAATGCACAGCCCTTGCCGTTAGCGCAGCCATAGCGTGTGGTGCTACGAGTGCACTTTGCGTCCTCGTTGTCGTGCGAGAACTCGCAAGCCTGGCCCTTGGTGCAGCCCTGCGCAGTGTTGACCCACGTGCAGAGCTTGGCCTTGACAGTGTGGTCAAAGGTGCAAGAATCGCCCTTGTTGCACTTGCTACCAAATTTGCACTTGATGGTAGAGCGGGCGGCCGGAGTAGGAGTTGCGCTGGTTGAAAGAGCGGGAGCGTCGCGGAGGGAGGTCTTGCGCTGGGTGGTATTGACGGCGATGCTGGCGTTATGTTGCTCCCCGTGGACAGCAGCGACCTTCCAGTTGACTTCATAAGTGACTCCGTTAACAGAGACATGAACAGTCACATTGTCGCCGACGTCGTTGAGCTGCAGTGCAGATGCCATGTTGGGTGAGGAACCGAGTAGGGTTTGCGGGCCCATGCTCATCATGTACTTGGCTTGCGCGAGGTGCTGGTCAGCTGCTTCTTGTGCGGCCTGCGCATTATCGGCCTGCTCATCGGCCAGGGACTTGACCTTGACTACGGTAGTCTCATCCTCGACCTTGATGTCTACGTCGTCTAGTCCGATCAGGGTGTCGTCACCACCGTCCTGACCAGCAGGTACGAGCTCATCATCGTCATAGTCGATCAGATCCTCCTGGTACTCTGTGACCGGCGCAGCGACTGACGTATCCTTGGTTGGGCTGTCCAAGATATCGAATTCGATGTCCGTCTCCACTGGCATAGTCTGAGCGACGGAGGCCTTTGCCGCTGGGACAGGGGTGGCGGAAATCTCCTTCGGCGCAGCAATGACTGCGGATTGGGTGCTACGAGTCATTTTGTTTGGTGATGAATATCTGTTTGTGATGGCTTTGTGGTTGAGGGAGGCGGGTTGAAGTTGATAGATAGGGTTGCAGCGAGAGTATTGCTTTGATCAAGCGCGATTGATGTGCGGGCTTTGTATGGACACAAGCTTTGTTGAACTTGTAGGTGACAAAGAGCGCAATGTCGATGTGCGTGTGAAAGAAGCTAGTGTTGTTGACGCAGGTGATGCGGTTGGCGGCGTGTATGAAACTCGGGAGTCTTTGTAGGGATACAAGTTGACTCGGAGTTAATGTGGAATCAGAAAGTATGGGAGTAGAGAGATTCTTTCGTGGAGTCGGGCGAAGGTTATATAGTGGAAGGCTGGGACGCGCTCGGACCTTGTTGGTGAACGTGAACAACAATACCTACCCAGGTGAGGAGCGTTCGCCTTTCACCAATGCTTTGTGCACCGACAATGGCGCTGAATTTACACAGTGAATCCACTAAGAAAAGTTTTCGAGGCAGCGATAACAGAACGACTACATGCCCCGTACATACGGGTGCACGGACCGTGTGACTTGATTAGGCAGTGAATAGAGGTCCGCGGGTTCCAACTTGAAATAAGGGTACTGACAGTTACATTCAAATGGCTCTGCCTCAAATTCGGTTTAATGATTAACCTTCATTAGTCCACTTGTAGGTAAGTATTTGAACAAGACCACTTACCTAGGTATGCTTCGGTGCAAGTCTCATGCTCTGGTCGTTGGAGAAGGTCGATCTCTGACACAGTGTCCCAGTTCGCACTGCTGTTGCATATACTGTTGAAAATACTAAAGCCTTAACCACTTGCAACTCGACGTGAATGTTTGCAAAAATGTCACATTCCGGTGGTCCGAGGCGATGGAGGCACAGAGGTGAGTCATTCGCGCGCCCTCGTCGAGTCCACGAGGCCAAGACCCGCGGCGCCGCAAATCATTCGCAAAGTCGAGGTATTATAGCATATTGTTGGTCTGCGCACAGTGTGGCATTTAGCCAAACCTTGATAGCCTATGCTCTGATTAGATTAGGACAAAAATGGTGGCACAAGCGATCCAATTTCTACAGAATATTAGAAACGTAAGAACGCGCTATACGATGCCCGACCGGACAGAATCCCGGTCGTGGGTATGTGCCATCATCGCCAGATTAGAAAGCACATATTGCCTCTGAGGCGACATACAAAGCCCAATGAATGTAGAAAACGTAGATGAAGTGTATACTGAATAACTGTGTGAGAACTGTACTTAGTAAAGACATAAACTTGTCTCGATCAAGTACCGAGAGCGTCAAGCACACATTAAAGGGACAATAGTTTGTGTTTTTCAAGTTTGATTGATATGTCTTTTCTCACAAGCCGGTTTGAAAGCCTGGAGTTATACGATAGATGCGGATATGGAAGGAAACAATTTAAGCTATGCGTTACACAAACTGTTGGGCTCCGCGGACAAAACTTCCTACTTAATGGCTGCAAGCTTGACCGTGATCGTTTTACCATTCATGATGCGCTTATCGAGCATAGTAGCTGCTCGCTGCGCCTCAGCGTCCGACGAAAGCCAAACAAAGGCGTAATCACGGTTTAGGGTAACTCCGTCCTTAGCGATAGCGAAACCACCGAAAAAGGTACGAATGTCGGCCTCAGTGGTCCACTTTGGAAGCTTGATGAGCTTCACACGCACCGGACGTGATTTCAAGTTCAGAGACTGTGCCTGCGCGACGAGTCCTCCCAAGTTGGTATCAGGTACGATTTGAGTCTGAGGAACAGGTTGAGCCATCAACGCGTAAGATGGCTTTACCATGGGTGAAGCGGCAGTCGCAGGGAGAGGCTTGGGAACGGGTGTAACTGGTGCTTGTCTCCGAGCTGGTGGCTGGATCGGTGCGCTCGCCAGTCTCGCTCGAGCCGCGTTGAATGCTGCGAGGTCCTTCTTGTCCTTCTGACTCGGTGCTGCAAGATAGACCTTAGGACCACCTCGGATCTTGACGCCATTTGGGAACTTGTTTATGAGCGTCACTGCATCGTCGGCATCAAGGAAAATGAATGCGAAGCCACCAGCGTTGACCTGTACATCATTCAACACAGTCGGGTGAAGCGCTGAGGTGATTTGCGAGGCGGTAACGCCTCGCACATTTCGCACGAAAAGCTTCATGCTCGGCTTTTCACTCGGCTTGTACAGTTCCAGAAGGTCATCCATCTCGGATTCGGGGCGGAAATCGACGTGAAGAGTGTCGTTCTTCCAATAGTCGCCGTTGAATTGAGAGCGGAAGCCCTTTGCATCTCCGATGCACTCGAAGCGGACCAAGACACCTTGATGGGGAATGAATCGGATTTCCTTGATCCCATGTGGCTCTCCGTCCTCGTCAAAGGGCGAGTAGTTTTCCATGCCTGTCAGTTCCATCATGTCGTTGACGTTGCTGATTGGTCCGCTGTTAGGGAGATGGGAAATCAGCACCGTAGAAGTGGCCGGTGTAGCATTCTCCTCGCGGACGAAGTCTGAATAGCGAATGATACGCTCCTTATTCGCTGGACCGTCCTCGACTGGGATCAGGTCAATGTCGATCTTGCGGCCGTTGGGCCCAAAACAGCGACGATCGTGCTTTGAGACTGCCGCAAGCGCGTCAGCAGGCGTCTCGAATTCTACCCAAGCCACTCCCCCATAGTTCTCCTCTGGGGTAAAGATGTCTTTCATATTATCCTCCTCACTGAACAGGGTGTGGATGTAGCTAGGCTCAGAGTGGTGCGGCAAGCAAGTGATGCAGATCATAGTGCTCTCGATCTCATACTTCTTTGGATCAAAAAGAGCAGTATCCCAAGCACTGGTCTGCTGCTGACGCTTTTGTTGTGGTGCTGGAACCTCGAATCCAAGGCCTTCGCGACCAAGTTTCTGGATGCCCTCCAGTGGATCGACAATGCCGGAACCATCCTTGCCAAGGCCCTCGCCGTCTTTATGGCCCATCTTTGCCATCATCCGCTCAGCGAAGGTCATCTTGGGAGCCGAATTGGGTGGCGAGGATGTACCGGCAGTGTTGCTGAATCCAGACATAGTTGTGAACTTGAGTGGATTTGAGGGGTGTTGAAAGCGTGGGTTGAGCTTATTTAAGCTTGGGCCTTGTGAGAATTGAGTAGATCAAGTAGTGTCGTGGTTGATCAAGGGGGTTATGAGTGTGGAGAGTGGAAGGGTTCCATGCGATGAGAGGTATTTTATACTTGTGAGAGGCCTCTACCAAAGTATCAGAGAGGCTTAGGCAACAATGTCGATGTTGGTTCACTAATTCCATGTTCCGAAAATTGACCATGGGTGAGCTTTGAGTGAATACCCTTCTCGACTTCTGATTGGCAACAGGAAAGCGCCTATACGCAAAGTCTGGTTAAGGGTCCAGACTTTGGCGAGTTGGTAGCCCATCATACTAGCGTAGACTGTTAGTTCCATTCAGCGATATATACTCTTTGGCCAGCCATGTCCGCCAGGTGGACCCGTAGTCTTATACTACGGCCAAAGACCTGCGCAAACCAGGAAAGCCAAGGACTTGAGATATTCCAATTGCTTGTGCCTGATTGCGCAGCATCTTGCATTGTCCGCTTGTGTTTGCTAGAGGCTGTTTCATCAAAGCAATCAATTTCATACACAAAGAGTGTGTATACAATGTAAGATTGTGTGGGCGGAAGTGTCACTATTTATTACTTTGGGCAGTGGTCGACTCGTCGAGGCTTACATCGACTAATATCATTACATTAAAAATGATTGCTAAATTGATCCAAGGCTGATTATACGCCTCATTTGTTGATCCTTACCGCCCTCGACTCGTCTCTCCACCAGCGACATTGCTCCATCCTGATCGCGTCCTTCTCATTCTCCATCACCGGTCCACCTTGGCTCGGTCTGTTCACTACCAGCTCTCTGCCGTCTACTCCTCCACCCGGCTGATACATTTCCCACTTCGCGCTGCCTTCCCGAGCGTACCGGTTCGGGTCCCCACTAACGACAAAGCTCGCCCAGTATGCGCTGTAAATGTCTGCAATTGCAGGATATTGTGCGCTCGCCTGGCCCTGAAAGTACGCGCTGTCACTGGCGTGAGGAACCCCCAGGTATGCAGGCGTGTAGTTCGGGGTGTTGAAGCGTACTTTGTACACAGGCGCACCTGCAGTGGAAAGACGAGATGCAGTGTCTTGTACTGGGCAGATGTACGAGTAGTCGGCGTATGAAGCGGACAGGCGCTCGAACTGCTTTGATACGTAAGTTGCTGACTCCATGTTTGTGGAGTTCAAGTCTGGGTAAAGGACTTGGAGATCTGCCAGGTCTTGGTCATTCAGACCCGGAACAAGGGTTTTCCAGAAGTTGAGGAACTGAGCATTTGTGCGTAGGTCCTGGGGCACAAATCCTGTGCCTTCGTCTGTCATGGATGCAATCATCATGGGAACCTTGAAGAATGTGCCATCTTCACCGGACTTGGAGCCACGCTTCTCGAACAGGGGCCCTGGTGATACCGGCTGCCACGGCCACGTAATGTTGGCGTTATGGGCGTTGTACACCGAAGAAGAAATAAATTGGATATCATCGGCCTCGGATGAGCGAAGACACTCAAGCGCGGCTGAGCTAGGCGAAGTCGGACAGTTGACATAGTCCATGAACTGTGCAACTTGATTCTGGTACAAGGGGTAATCGGCGCCAGGGAACGCGCGCGCTGTTGGAGATCCTGAAGACGTAATCACTTGGTGGAAAAGTGGCTTGCCTTCATCTTCTCCGTAGTTGTGGAAGAGGTGGATGCCGACTGCGTGTCCGCCCGCACTTTGTCCGCCAAGCGTGATCTTTTCTTTGTCGCCGCCAAAGGACTCGAAATGCTGCTGCAAGAACTCGAGCGCCTGCTTCTGGTCGCGTATGCCCAGATTGAGCAAGTCTTCTTCTTCCATGAATTTTCCGGGCAGAGTTCCCAAAGCACCCAGCCGGTATTGCACAGTGACAACCATGACGGGCTGTGCACTCTTTTCCACAAACAGAGCACCATCAAAACTGCGGTGCGATCCAGTCACGAATGATCCGCCGTGCAAATATACCAAGGCAGGCAACTTCTGGTCCATGGGGATTCCAGACGGGCGATAGACATTGATCGTAAGACATGCCTCCGACTGTGGGAATGCGGCGTAGATGTTCTGCCAGCATGCTGGCCCTGAGTCCGATGCGTCCTTGACACCTTCAAAGGCTGCAGGTGCTTCCACTACTTTAAAGCGGTCGGTTCCCGCGGGCTGGGTGGAATATTCTACGCCTAGCCAGGCGTCCACCGGTGATTGAAAGATTTCTAAACCTTTCATATCTGCATGGAGCTGAATTCCTTGGAAGCATCCATATCCCGGTAGCGTAACAAGCAGCGAGGCGTTGTGCTGGCTTGGTAGGTTTGGTGAGGGTAGCTGTGAATACGGGCGGCCTAAGCCAGCGCCGAAAAATCCAAACAGCAAGAAAGTGGTGGCGACAAACATCGTAATGAGCAAAAGCCTTCTCCGCAACCAGCGCAATGAGAATGGCATCTTTTCTGGGATAGCGTTCTTATATGTCGGCGGCCCTACGGCGGCATCGGACATAATTCTGCTGCCTCGGTGCTATCACGGCAGATTGAGAGAAGCGGCGTGAAAGTAGCCTTGCATCGGTAAAAGTCCGGGCCGTTGCACGATGGTCGTTGGTGGGCGACTGTGGTAGTCGATGTGATGTTTTGGGGTGACATGGCCGAACGTTCTCTGCACGGTGACGGAGATCAGCTGCCGAGAGCCCTTCCGTGTCCTGGTTGAGTTAGTGCGTTGCCTTGTTCAGCTCGGCATGCGAGGATGGACCTCCGTCAGATCCAAGTTACTCTCGTACTTGCACACTTTAGACACGAACGTCCGGAGAAAGTTTGGAGAACGCAGGTTCTAGAAGTCCCATGGTGTTGGCGACGGCCCCGTGGAGTTTGGTCTTCCCCACAAGTTGAACAAGAAATGCCAAGCTACATGACTCTGTGCCAATCTTCCTAGCCAGCACAGCCCTTGCTTGTTAAAAACTTGTCGTCCGGAGACTAACATTTGAGTCAAGGGCACCTGCACCGGAAAAACTTGCTGTGGGCTACAATCTCGGCTGTCGCGTTTGTGAGGCTGTGGGCGCCGCAATTCGCAGTCGAAGTGTCCAATCCCAGTGACAGCGAGCGATATCACAGACAATCGGACACCACAGAGGTAGTTGGAAAAAACTTGGGCACCGGCAAGCAGCTCGCCAGTATATGGTGGAGACCGAATGACAATGGCCATGACACGGCCTCGGACAGAGATGAATCTATGACGCTCATCAATGGTTATCCAAAATTATCTGGTCATGTAACTGATGCTTGAAATTCTGCAAAGTTTCGCAACTAGAGATTCAGACCATCGACCATCATAAGAGTGAATGAGATGTTGTTTGAGCATCTTGTTCTGTCCGTTACACCGAGACTGAGATAGTACTCTCCATTGTATAGCACTACACCCGCGATGCAAGCTCCGATTGCTTGACGGTCGATATCATGCATCCCCTACAGCACGCGAACAGACTCGATAGCAGTGTCTTTTGGATTCAAACATGTGCATCTATTTCTTGTTGTCCGCAAGTTCCTTCTCGACCGCATCCGCCATCTCACCCAATGTGTCAAACTTCCAATTCCACACAGGGTCGTCTCGGTTGCCCATGATCGCACCAGGTCTGAAGATCCATGAACTCTTGATACCCATGTCTTTACATGGGTGATGATCGTGAAATTGGCTCTGAGCGGTCTGCAGCACTTCGTTCTTCTCCACGCCAAAGTCTTCTTTCACTCTCTTGAGCATGTACTCAAAATTCTTGAGACTAGGCTTGTATGAGCCGATGTCTTCAGCGGTGTAGATGGCGTCGAATTCGAAGCCCTGAAGGCCGGTCGGAGCTTTGCGATTGTCGCGGAAAGAGTCATTGTCGACGTTGGAGAGGACGACGAGTTTGTAGACTTTTGACAAGCGGCGCAGGGCCGAAACGCTGTCTGGAAAGGCTGGCCAAGAGTGAACGCTGGCGCCAAATGCTTCGCTTTCTTCCCTAGTTGGCTCCTGTAGTTCCAGCTTTTTACACATTGCTGGGTGAATGACGCTCAGAAGCTGGGAGTATTTAAGTCCCGGGTTGCGAGCTTGTTCGGGTACCTGGACTGCATGGCAAACCTTGAGGATCTCCTTGGGGTCCAAGCCTTCTTTGTTGGATTTCTGGAGCATAATCTGGAACGCATCAAGGCAACCGCGTTCCCAGTCAATGAGCGTGCCGTAAACATCAAAGGAAAGAAGCTTGAAGTCGGTAAGTTTGGACATGTTGGAAGGGGCTGATTTGAACTTTGGGTATAGGTCGCAAAGATCTGATATCAATCTGCTGGACACTCTTATATCTGTTCAGTTCCAAGCACATGTCCTGGAGACGGACGTTCTTGGGACCCCACTTAGCAAATAACGTGACGTTGCGGGGTCATTTATCGCGCCCTACATGTACGATTGGGGAGTGGATTTTGTAACCTATGTCCGTTACTGAGCGTAACAAACTTTAATAGTTCCAAAACAGCTGTCAACGTGCATAGTCGCATGCAAGACGATTGCGAATATAGCACACGCCCGTGTAGCAAATCCGTGCCGCGTCTCTTTGACAACTCATTGGTGCTTGCAACACATGATGTATGCATTGTTCGTCTTAATCTTTTCGATTATCAGATGCATTATAATCGTCGTTGTAGATCAAAACTATGTATGTCATGCATGATAGGCAAGTAATACTACACGGAGATAATACGACTTGCTGACAGACCTTCTTTTACTCATGTGACGTAAGAGCCATGTTGCCTCTCCGCTTACATATCATAAGGCAGATTGCCGATCTTTGACTCCAGTACATGCTTGGTAAGCTTCCAAAGATTTAGACACAGTGCTGGATCCTGTGCCTGCTTCGACGGTTCCGTGACCTTCCGGTCTGGGATGATGTACGAATTCTGCACCTGATCGGTGGCGATATCATGAGAAGTGGCAGCGAATAGAGCTGACCGGCATCCTTGCGAGATCGGATCCTTTAGGAAAGGCCGTACGGCAGCGACACCAATTTTGCCCAGCGTGCCGTAGGCTTCGACAGCTTGGTCCTGTTGGTCTGTCTTGATTCCACCAGGGTGTGTAGCGTTTATCCACGGAAGCCCTTCTGAGCCTGTTACCGGGCCGAACTGACCGTCCTTGATGCGAGAGTATAACTCTCGCAGGAACAAGATCTGGGCAAATTTGGTGCGATTATACAGCAGCACGGCACCGATGTCCTGGTTCATCTCCTCGATCGATTTGAACTCCATGCTACTAGTCGCACCTTTGTGTAGGTCGGAGGACTGGTACACGATTCGCGAGTCGGTGGTCTTCTGAAGGATGGGTAGAAGAGTAAGTGTCAAGTGTGCCTGTGAGAAGACATTGACCTGCATGTGGCTATCCAGGCCATCCCTTGTCTCATTATACACTCCAACGCCCAGACCGGCATTGCACACAAGCGCATCGAGCCTGTTGAGTTCCTTTGCCAACTGCCTCGCGACCTCGTCTGTCTGCCTCAGATCTTGAAGGTTGCACTGTCGCCATTCGACTTTGCTGTTGTCCCCAAACTCCTTCAATGATTCCATTGCGTCGTCCGCATGTTCTTCTTTGTTGGACAGGAGGTATATCTTGGCGGGATTGTGTTGGAGAAGGTGCGCGACGATGCCATAGCCGATCCCTGCTGATCCGCCGGTTACCACATACACCTAAATGCATGTCAGTTTTCGTCGCGTAGAGCTCGAGATGATCCTTGAAACTCACCTTCCCACTTAGATCTGGAATGTCCTTGTCGGGATTGAACGTGTTGTTGGAAAGTCCTAAAGCTGCTGCCATGGTCAAGTATATAGTATCTCGAGTGGTTTCTGTTTGAAGGCAGCGATGTTACCTTGGTTTGTATAGTTGAAGATGAGCTACTGTACACGGCGACACACAGCACCATATACTTCCTCAGACGCGCTTTGGAATGGTGTCGTCATACCTAGGTAATGAAACGTGGATAGGCCACCACAAGGTGATCTTGTCGCATGCCATTTTGGGCAATGTGGCAATTTCGCACATCTGCTAAATTACGAGAAGGCAGTTCTTAGCCTTCTATCTGGAGCGCTGCGTCGTTGATGTGGATGGAAAGGTTCCGATGAGTTGAACCGAGCTTCCCAGGTTTCTCGGCTTTGTCATCCCTGACTGTCCAACTTCTTTGCCACGACCGTGTTACATCTATCTCACATCTCACATCTCACATCTATGCATAGTCCACGCATCTCTTTCACTCTAACCTTTATTTTTCGACACTTTTGCCCACAGAGATACTTGCCAAACATGCGCCTGGGGAAGAGATCAGCATCTGATATACTCGATATGAGAGTCTGCTCGCGTATACCCAAGGACCATGAGCTCAGTTTAATGCTTACCTGCCCATTTCTGCAGCCACCCAGCATAAACTCAGGTGATCAGACTTTCTCATAGTGGCCCAAAACAAAGGCAATTAATCTCCCTGCTTCGGGCCTGCTCTTCGTATGCTCGGTGTTGTAGGGTGTGTTATGCTCATCATCTTCTCGGACTCAATCTCCCAATTCGTTTGGACGTAGTACTTGGACTAGCTGCTAATTGCCGATAAGGTATTCTAGGTATAAACAATGCCCTTACTTATTTTTAATTGCCCGGAAGCTCTTCAACATACAACATTTAGTCCTATATGAGCAATAGAATTGTAGCTATGGTTTTACCTGGTTATTCTTGCAGCAAAACAGTGGGGTCACACATTTGCTAAGCGCACTTTGTTGTTCGATTAGCAGTTGTTTATGTTTGAAAAGCCTGCTTAGTAGATCACGTGCAGTCTTTCTTTTCCCTCGCCCTGACCTACCCCCTACTATACATAAACTATCTCCTACCGCTCTAAATTCTCCTCACCTAGCTCATCCCACATCGAGTCAACTACAAGTAGTCATCAGCAATATGGAGCTCTTCCTCTTCTGTCTCATGCTTGCGGCTCTTGCGGCAGCATGCCCACCACTCTTCAACGCCTTTGCGTTTCGGGGAAATGCCACCCACACGACTCAAGATCTAGTCCGCAAACTCTTCGACAGTCAGCCTCAGACTGGATGGAGCGAGATCGTCACGTTGTTATGTAACAATATTTTGCCATCGTTTTGCAGTCCGGAGAGCGCTATATTCTACACCACATTTGATCGCCAAATGCTAATCAACCCCCTAAGACCGGTCAACAAGCACTATCCACCTGGCCAGCGGGTCGTGTTATGTATTGCTCCAGCACGCCCGACGCTCGCAAGCGTTATGAGGGAGACATACAACAGGCGTGGAACTTGTGGTCAAACCTCCTTGGGCCTGCTGGTAAAGAGAGTGGGCACAAGCTACAATTCTTTGAGTATATCTGGAAAGCCAATGACTGGCAATACTGCTACTTGGAGCGCAAGAAGACAGATGGCCCGTGGATTCCTAACCCCAAGGTTCCCTACGGCATCGCTTGGATCCAAGAGAGCGTTGAACGCGTCCCGGGAAAGGGCCCTGCAGCGGTTGTTGGGTAAGACTCTAATTTTCCCGACGAGCGCACACACTAATTTCCTGTCGAGCTATGTGAACGAGGATTGGCCACGCGGTGCAAAGCCTGGACGCATGGGCATGACTTTGAACAAGGATCAACGAATCGACTACGGTACTGATGAGGCTTGGATTGCCGCTCTGGCTCACGAGCTGGGTAATTTCACCGTTGTGCTCTCTTTGGGTCTCGCTAATCGGTACCCCCAGGCCATATTTTTGGGCTCTGGCACGAAAACCAGCGGTACGTGATCTGAGCAAGCATTGCGAGCTGTTTCACTAACGTTGATGTCCAGCCCGGATCGCGATCATTACATGCTGTTCAGATGCAACGCTTTACCAGGCTACGACGAAGCCAAGTTGAAGGTCGAAGCTGACAAGCGATGGCCCATGGAGCAAGTCTGCTATGATGCAAGCATCGCCGCGTATTACGGCTTTGATGCTATCAACGACTACGACACCTCTGAGCATATTGACCCTAGAAGCGTCAATGTCGGCTCACCTCGGTACTGGCGCCAGAACTATCCTGAGCGGGATTACGACGAGGACTCCATTATGCAACTCGACTCTCACGTGGAACGATAGGAGCACCATGAAGTCATGTTCTCGCGATTGGCAGCGTGGGTGCACCGCGGTCCGGATTTTGTGCCACCGAACCCGTATACCGAAGCTGATCTGCCAGACATGTCAACAATCAAGCCAATCAAGCCGATTAGCCTGTTTCATTTCCTGTTTGAGCGTGCACGTTCTATAATATGCTACGTGAAGACGTGCAAGCCCCTTCGCGTGGCACGTTCGCGAACCAAGCCGCCGATCGGCTTAATTGTTGACATGTCTGTGATCTGGACCTCCAGTACACGAACTTTGCGCCTAGTGAAAAAGACATCAAGGGTATGAAGAAGCTGTATGACTGGAACCATCCGAACTAAATTGGAGGATTTGGATCGAAGCTTAGCAGCTAGACGGTTCAGAATGATTTGTAGAATGAGGAGAGTGATAGACACTAGAACAATCTGGCCAGAAAGTCGAAGGATCAGGCTTCTTAGACTTCAGAAACATCAATGACCCTGCCTAAATGCGCGGTGAATCTTGCATATGTGCTAACCTTTTCCGGATAGACATCCAGGGTTGAGCATAAAGACGCGCAACACTATGTCTCCTTAGCAAACACATTGGGTCTGCTGGAATGGGCTCAACAGCGAGCAGAAGCACGAAGATAATTCTGATGGGCGAGGCGTTCGATGGTCAAAGTAGGCTGCTCAAGTCAGAGGTTCTCGAGAGTATATATGTACTTTCCAGATCCAAAATATAATCGCAGGCGTTTTAGTTTTGCACGGGCTAGTAATGCAGAGGATGGTTGATGCAGCATTCAGAAACAATTACATGAATGTAACAGCGTACGACAGCGAGAATACACGAACAGCTCGAAACAACGATTTCTTCATTCCTTTGTCGGCATTAAATTCATCCTCCCAGACCGTCATTCTTGCCTCGAAAGCGACACCCTAATCGCTAATGGCGTTCTGAAAAGCGATGACCTGGAACTGGCTGAGCTCAGCAAACTCAGCAACTTTCGTGCTAATCGCTTATCTTATAAATCTTGACGCCCTGCTTACTCTAGCAGCGCTAAAGCGCTGCTGAGATACTAAAATCTTCTGCACTAATTAGAAGTTCTGTAAACTTCTGTAATCTTCTGCACTAATTAGAGATTGCTAATATAAGATTTTAGTAAAGCATAAGTAGAGTATTTAAGAAAATTTAGTTCTTTATTTAGTAATACTTTAGTAAAAATACTAGTTTTATTTTTATAATCTTAGCTACTATACTATAGTCTTTTAATCTTAATTTTTATAATCTAGTATA
>Ga0265780_10007106_pt1 | contig 13786 bp, 13 predicted proteins | sample P1T30metagenome_FD_192432 | JGI IMG/M metagenome (GOLD analysis project Ga0265780, IMG submission 192432) | Plant litter microbial communities from East Loma Ridge, Irvine, California - P1 T30 | ecosystem: Environmental > Terrestrial > Plant litter > Unclassified | place: USA: California... | reverse complement strand
GCTCCCGCTCCAGCACCTGTCCCCTCCCCATCCCCTGGTCTCCCACCTCAGGCAGGTTCGGTGCCTCTCAACGTTACTCCCTTTACCAAAGTGAAGGACCATGATACGGAGGACCGGGCGAACGGCGGCGACTTCACGAATTCATATACCCGGTTGCGGATCACGAGTTTCATTCATGCCGATGGGCGAGGAGCGGGAAGCGACGTGGTCAATTTGCGTTACGAACCGAGACACTGGTTGAAAAGGTATTTCTGGAGCAAGGAGTTCGAGGCGAATCTGTCGACCAAGATTCGTATCGGGGCTTATGAGGCCACCGTTCCTTTGGTAACCATCAGCCATCAAAGCGACAGCAATGGCGAGCAGTGGTCGCGTACTGTATCGAAGCAACTGCTGGACTTTCCTCTCTTCCTCGTTCGCGGCGATGGCGAGGCAAGTATTCCGGTCATCCAGGTCAAGATGGCAGGCTCCAAGGAATACGCGAGCAAAATGGCTGGCAAGGCGCTCGAATCGGTGCTGGCGGGTATCCAGGCTGTATCGCCGGATAGTGGTGTCCTGACGAGGTTGTCCGCCCAATCGGTAAAAGACAAATCCGCAGCCGTCGATGTTGCAATCGGCCGTCTTTTCTCGAACGGTTTGACAGAAGAGCATGTGGCGCATCGCGATCTTCGCCGGTGGCACAGCAAGGGCGGCATCCAGATCAGTTTTGAGCTTCCAAAAGAAAATGAAGACTGGGATGGTCGCGCCGGCGAAATGGGAACATGGGAAATCTCATTCGAGGAACCACGGCCATCGATTTTTGGCGACTGGCGTATATGCGATAACGATAATGGCAAAGTCAAATGCGCGAACAGCCGGCAGAGCGCCTTGTCGCGTGTTCATGCGCAAATCTCACCCCATCAGGTATTGGCTTATCCGTTGATTAAAACAAACAGCGAGCTCGGTACTGTCGGGGCTTTCCTGATCCAGCAGGAATGGTATGGGAAGGCGATGTCGGAGTTTAGCGGCAAGGCGGACGATGCACTGATTGCGGATGGGATGTGCCTGAAGATCCAGAACAGTATTGTCGGACTGGGCTTGAACAGCGACGATGCCGATATCGTTACCTGGGCATTCATCAACGGCATGCCCTGGGCGAAGAATATGGAAAGACAGGCGTTTCGCGGAAAAGGCCCCGATGGAGCGGATTCGAACTGCGCGCGTCCACTGAAAAAAATCAATGCGTCCCGCGTTTAAGCTTTAAAGCAATCTTGACCCGGCGGAAGACTGCCGGCGGTCTGCGCTGCTGAAGCACCGCTGCCATCAGCGGCGCAGTATCTTGCTTCAGGCGGCTTTGCTGGCGTCCGGCGCCGTACCGGCAGGCGAATCTTCACCCAGCAAGCGCCGGCATTCCTCCTCGTGCGCGGAAATTTCTTCCAAAGCCATCTCGATGTCGGCCCGCTGCTGTTCCAGCGTCTCGCGCTGGTGCCCCAGCACGCCGAGGAAGCGGTTGATCTGCGCCACCGTGTCCTTCGGCGACTCATACATGTCGACGATACTCTTGATCTCCGACAGCGTCAGGCCCAGGCGCTTGCCGCGCAGGGTCAGTTTCAGGCGCGTGCGTTCGCGCGGGGTGTACACGCGGTTGCGTCCGCCCACGCCTTCGCGTTTCGGGCTGAGCAGGCCCTGGTCTTCGTAGAAACGGATCGCGCGCGCGGTGATGTCGAATTCGCGCGCCAGTTCGGCGATGGTATAGGTGGTGGCCATGAAGAAAACAGATGCAGGTAAGAGCTGGGGGAAACGGCTAGAATCGGACTCCGGCATTGCCGTTTACGTTAACGTCACCCATTGTAGCGCGCCCGTCCTGCATGGAATACGAAAGATTGCTGAACATGAATCCGCTTGAAGCCCAGTTGACCTATCCCTTTGCCGATGAACTGCCTGCCCTTGGCACGGTGCGCGAGGTGGCGCCCGGCATCGGCTGGCTGCGCATGCCGCTGCCGTTCGCCCTCGACCACATCAACTTGTGGGTATTGAAGGACGAGCGCGAAGGCCGCCAGGGCTGGAGCGTGATCGATTGCGGCGTGGCCACCGACGCCACCCGCGCCGCCTGGGAGCAGGTACTGGCCGGCCCGCTGGAAGGGCGGCCGGTCGTGCGCGTGATCGCCACCCACTGCCACCCGGACCACGTGGGCCTGTCGGGTTGGCTATGCGAACGCTTCGACGCGCCTTTCTGGCTGACCGCCGGCGAATACGGTTTCGCGCGCATGATGGCGGCCGCCCTGCCCGGCGTCGACGGCCCCTCGGCGATTCCCCACTTCGAGCGCCATGGCCTGGCCGACCAGGCGATGCTGGAGCAGATGCGCAGCCGCCGCAATTACTACCCCTCGCTGGTGCCAAGCGTGCCGGAGGCCTACACGCGCCTGCAAGATGGGCAAGATGTCACAATTGGCAATACAGCGTGGCGCGTGATCACCGGCTTCGGCCACTCGCCGGAACACGCTTCGCTGTACTCGCCGGAACTGAACGTGCTGGTCTCGGGCGACATGGTCTTGCCGCGCATTTCAACCAACGTGTCGGTGTTCGCGATCGAGCCGGAAGGCAACCCGCTGCAGCAGTACCTCGACTCGCTCGACAAGTTCGCCGGCCTGCCCGAGGACGTGCTGGTGCTGCCTTCGCACGGCAAGCCTTTCCGCGGTGTGCACACCCGCATCGCGCAGCTGCGCCAGCACCATGTGGAGCGCCTGGACGAGGTGCTTGAAGCCTGCAAGCAAGCCCGCAGCGCAGTCGATATCGTGCCGATCATGTTCCGGCGCCAACTCGATGCCCACCAACTCAGCTTTGCACTCGGTGAAGCACTCGCGCACCTGCATAAACTCTGGAATGATGGTATGTTGGAGCGTGTAACTGGCGCCGACGGCATCATTCGTTTTCGACTGATCTGAGCGGCCTGAGCCGGATTCTTGCGGGCTTCCCCAGCCCGCCCGGCTGACTCGACGTCAATTGACTAGACGTGCGTGGCATTCACGCGACAAAACATTTGCACGAATGTTATTCATGGTGAATATGTCGATTCTGTACGGAAATTTTGTGGCATGATGTCACAAACTCTCACATTCCCACTTCACACTTCTTTGTTACTTATCTGTTCGTAAACTGTCACAACTGGTCTGTAAGGACAAGAGACTGACATTTATAGTCCAGCATGAAATAGTGCCATCATGAATTCCACGAATGAACGGGAGAGCTTCAGCGAGCGTCTCCAACAGGCGCTGAAGAACGCCCACTACTCACCAGACAGCCCGACTCGACTGGCACGTGAATTTAACATTCGCTTCGAGGGGCGTCCCATTACTGTCCACGCCGCACGCAAGTGGCTGGTCGGCGAAGCCATCCCGACGCAAGAAAAGCTGCGCATGATTGCGCAATGGCTGGGTGTGCCCGCCGACTGGCTGCGCTTCGGCGGCTCCGAGAGCCCGGGCGAAGCGGTCGAGACCGGCAATGCCGCGCGCTTTGAATCGGCCGACGTCAAGCTGATCGCCGACCTGCAACGCCTGGACGAGCACCACCGCCAGCTGGCACGCGAATTCATCCGCATGCTGGTGCGCGTCAACCATCAACCAGCAGCCAAGTAAGCCTGGTCCTTCCTCGCTTGAGGTTTCCCGCTTACAAATTTTCTTCCAAATCAGGCAGTACAAACCGCTTGCACTGGCGCATAATCGAACTCGTCACAGCCGAGGATCGTGCCCGCCCATGAAAAGCAATTATGTGAACACTGCCCAGCTGAAGGAACTGATGACGGCGCCGCCAATGAGCGCGGCCCGTCACGCCGAGGTGATGCGCAAGCGCATCGCCCAGCGCAGGATGCTGGAGGAAGCAAGGGAATTAAAGAAAGCCGGAGACAGCGGCTACGGCAGCAAGCGCTAGGCGCTGTCTTTGGTATCCCGGACTTGCGCGCCGCCGTCGGCGCCGCGCATGCCGGGCCACCGTGCAGCCTGCGGGTTCTCGATGCCGAGCAGGTCGAGCACCCGGTCCAGGGTGTGGTCGACCATCTCCTCGATGCTCGCCGGCCGGTGGTAAAAGCTGGGCAAGGGCGGAAACACGATGCCGCCCATTTCGGTCACGGCCGTCATATTGCGCAGGTGCGCCAGGTTGAGCGGCGTTTCGCGCACCATCAAGATCAAACGCCGGCGTTCCTTCAGGACCACGTCGGCCGCACGCGCGACCAGGTTGTCCGCCAGGCCATGGGCCACGGCAGCCAGCGTCTTCATCGAACAGGGAGCGATCACCATGCCGTCGGTCTGGAAAGAACCGCTGGCGATCGTCGCACCAATTTCGCGGCTCTTGTGCACCACATGGGCCAGGGCCTCGACATCGCGCCGCTGCAGGCCGACTTCCTGGTGCAGGGTGAGCGAGGCGGCGTCGGACAGCACCAGGTGGGTCTCGACGCCGGGCAAGCTGCCCAGGCGCCCGAGCAGGCGCACGCCGTAGACCGCGCCGGTCGCGCCGGTGATGCCGACGATGATCCTTCGCGGTCGTGCAGTCATTACTTCTTGAACATCGCCTGCAGTTCGCCGGAATCGTACATCTCGTTCATGATGTCGGTGCCGCCGATGAACTCGCCGTTCACGTACAGCTGCGGCACGGTTGGCCAGTTCGAGAAGTCCTTGATGCCCTGGCGGACTTCCGGATCTTCCAGCACATTGACGGTGGCGATGTTATCGACGCCGCAGGCTTTCAGGATCTGGATGGCGCGGCCCGAGAAGCCGCATTGCGGGAACTGCGCGGTGCCCTTCATGAACAGCACGACCGGGGTGTTGGTCACGGTGTCTTTGATCCAGCTTTGTACGTCGCTCATGTTGATTCTGCCTTCGGAAAGAAATGGGTGAGATGGCGACATTCTATAAGAATTCCACTGTCGCGGTGCAGGCCGGGGCCGGGTTTGGCGGCGGCTGTTCCGATGCCGCGACAGCTTCGGGTATCATCGGCCGGATTTCACTTTCTTCTTCATGCCCATGCAACAACAACGTCCCTCCGCCGGGCCTTCGGCGGGCTTCAATTTCGTGCTGGCCGTGGTGCTCGGCTTTATCGGTGTATTCGACCTGGTCAGCGGCGTGCGCGGCGACGGGCTGGGCGTGTTCCTGACCGGGCTGGCATTGGCGATCTATGCCGCGGTGCTGCTGCGCGATGCGCTGCACATCAAGAAGACCGGCATGCCGGCCATGACGCGGCGGCGCATGAACTACATCGGCATGGGCTGCCTGGCGCTGTACTTCGTTGGGGTGATGGTGAAGCGCGTGCCGGAGCTGGCGCAGTTTTTTGGGTGATGGGGCCGGCGGCACGATCAGTTCGTAGGGTGGGCTCTTGAGCCCACGCGGTCTCACCTTTCGCATTCCTGCGGCGCTGTTTCGACCATCAACCGTCGAACCGCGTGGGCTCGAGAGCCCACCCTACGGAAAACCACATCCAGCCACAAGTATTTTGCCGAGGCAGATGGCATCGTCACGCCCGACATACTTGCCGTAGTTCGGAATGACGCGGTAGCCGTGCTTGTCGTAGAACGCCACCGCCCGCGCATTCACGCGCCGTGTCTCGAGCCAGATCGCGCGGTAGCCAAACTGTAAGGCCCGCCGTTCCAGCTCGCCCAGCAGCTGCACACCCGCCCCGCTCCCGGGCCGCGCATACATCCGCTTCACCTCCGCGACATCGCCCTCGATCGGCCGCAGCGCGCCGCAGCCGACCGCCACGCCGGCAGCATCACGCGCCAGCAAGAACACCGACCTCGGCCCGCGCACATCGTTCGCATCGAACGACTTTGCCCCGCTGTCGCCGCAGATGGCGGCCAGCGCCGCATCGAGTTCCGCGATCAGCGCACGCGCCTCATCGCAATCCGGATCGGCAGGCGCGCAGGTCGGCATCGCTTACTTCTTCAGCTTGGCAAACGCGGCCGCCATCGCATTGTTGCCGGCTGGCGGCGCCGCGCGTTCCTGGCGCCCGTTCTGGCGCTGGTTCTGATCCTGGTGCTGGGTCATGCGCTTGCGGTCGTCGCGGTCGCCGCGCTGCTGCGGCTGCGCACCCGCTACCGGTGCGCTGTCCGACAAACGCATGGTCAACGCAATGCGCTTCCTCTTCGGATCGACTTCCAGCACCTTCACCTTGACCACCTGCCCCGCCTTGACCACCGTGTGCGGGTCCTTCACGAAGGTGTTCGACAGCGCCGAGATGTGCACCAGCCCATCCTGGTGTACGCCGATATCGACGAATGCGCCGAACGCCGCCACGTTGGTCACCACGCCTTCCAGGATCATGTCCGGACGCAGGTCGGAAATCTCTTCCACGCCTTCCTTGAAGGTGGCGGTGGTGAATTCCGGACGCGGGTCGCGGCCCGGCTTTTCCAGTTCCTTCAGGATGTCGGTCACGGTCGGCACGCCGAATTTTTCATCCGCATACTTCGCCGGGTTCAGGCTCTTGATCAGGGCCGCATCGCCGATTACCGCCTTCATCTCGCGCTGCACGTCGCCCAAAATCTTCTGCACCACCGGATACGATTCCGGGTGCACCGCCGACGCATCCAGCGGATTATCGCCGCCCATCACGCGCAGGAAGCCGGCCGCCTGCTCGAACGTCTTCTCGCCCAGCCGCGGCACCTTCTTGAGCGCCGCGCGCGAGGCGAACGCGCCCTGCATGTCGCGGTAGCTGACGATGCTCTGCGCCACGCTGCTCGACAAGCCCGACACCCGCGCCAGCAGCGGCGCCGAAGCCGTGTTCACGTCCACGCCGACCGCGTTCACGCAATCCTCGACCACGGCGTCGAGCGAGCGCGCCAGCTGGGTCTGCGACACGTCGTGCTGGTACTGGCCGACGCCGATCGACTTCGGATCGATCTTCACCAGTTCGGCCAGCGGGTCCTGCAAACGGCGCGCGATCGACACCGCGCCGCGGATCGACACGTCCAGGTCCGGCAGTTCGCGCGAGGCAAATTCCGAGGCCGAGTACACCGAGGCGCCGGCTTCCGAGACCACGATCTTGGTCAGCTTCAGTTCCGGACGCTGCTTGATCAGGTCTTGCGCCAGCTTGTCGGTCTCGCGCGAGGCGGTGCCGTTGCCGATCGAGACCAGCGACACATTGTGCTTGGCCGCCAGCTGGCCCAGCACGTGCAGCGAACCGTCCCAGTCGTTGCGCGGCTGGTGCGGGTAGATGGTGGCGGTGTCGACCACCTTGCCGGTGGCGTCGACCACGGCCACCTTGACGCCGGTGCGCAGGCCCGGGTCCAGGCCCATGGTGGCGCGCTGGCCGGCGGGCGCGGCCAGCAGCAGCGCCTTCAGGTTGCGTGCGAAGACGCCGATCGCATCCTGCTCGGCCTTCTCGCGCAGGGCGCCCATCAGTTCCGTCTCGATGTACATGAAGCTTTTTACGCGCCAGGTCCAGCGCGCGGTGTCGAGCAGCCACTTGTCGGCCGGGCGGCCCTGCCCCTTGATGCCGAAGCGCGCGGCGATGCGGCTTTCGCACGGATTGTGCGGCGCATCCCATTTCGGTTTCTCGGCTTCGGTGTCCAGGCGCAGGGCGACGTCGAGGATGCCTTCGCGGCGGCCGCGCATCAGGGCCAGCGCCCGGTGCGAAGGCACGTTGGCCAGCGGCTCGGAGTAATCGAAATAATCCGCGAATTTCTCGCCTTCGTCCTGCTTGCCGTCGACGACCCTGGAATCGACCACGCCGTGCTCCTGCACGTATTCGCGCAGCGATTGCACCAGGGTCGCGTCTTCGGCAAAGCGCTCCATCAGGATCTGGCGCGCGCCGTCCAGCGCCGCCTTGGTGTCGGCCACGCCCGGGTTGTTCACGCCGTCGGCATTGGTAAAGGCGTCGCGCAGGTATTGGGCGGCCACTTCTTCCGGGTTCAGCATTGGGTCGGCCAGCAAAGAATCGGCCAGCGGCGCCAGGCCCGCTTCCACTGCGATCTGGGCCTTGGTACGGCGCTTCTGCTTGTACGGCAAATACAGGTCTTCGAGGCGGGTCTTGTCCTCGGCCAGCGCGATCGCTTCCAGCAGCGCCGGCGTCATCTTGTTCTGCTCGGTGATCGATTCGATGATCGCCGCACGGCGGTCTTCCAGCTCGCGCAGGTAGCGCAAGCGTTCTTCCAGCAGGCGCAGCTGGATATCGTCGAGGCCGCCGGTGGCTTCCTTGCGGTAGCGCGCGATGAAGGGAACGGTGGCGCCCTCGTCGAGCAGGGCGATGGCGGCGGCAACCTGGGCCGGCTTGGCGGCAAGTTCAATGGCGAGGCGTTGTTCGATGGAGGGCAGCATGGTGCAGGAATCCGTGGGTCAAGCGGGAATGATACCTAAATCAGTGTTGGAATAAAGATTCTTAAAATTTCATACTGTAAAGATTTCCCGACTACGTGCGATTCCGAACAAAACTGAACGGTCCGTATGAGAGATAATGTCGTTTGTTGTTCTTTTTCACACACCACCCAGAGACCCATGCACACAGTTGATTACCCACGCGAACACGCAAGCGATGCCCCCGCGCCGCGTGCGACGCCGGCACGCGCGCCCGCCTTGCCGGCACCCGTGACAACCTGGCTGCAAAGGGTCGAGGCAGCCGCCCATCCGCAACCGAAGTTGACCGTCGAGCTCGCCGATCCGAAGGCCGTCCAGTACAAGTTTGTCTACGTCATGGCCCCGACCAGCGGCGGCCGCCACGTGGCTGTCTGCCTGTGCAAGGCGCGCCTGCGTCCGAACGGCGATGTCGCGGCCGCCAGCCCGGTGAACGAAGTGTTCTCCCTGCTGTCCGCGCCACCGGCCTACCTGGAAGGTGAAGACGAAGACCTGGTGCGCTTCTTCATCGCCATGCGCAGCGGCGCGTCGCAGAGCACCAGCGCCACCGAGCCCAAGGGCAAAGTCGGCGCCATCCTGCTCGACATGCTGCTGAAACAGGGCAAACTGCTGTGGGCCAATTCCTGGCAAGACATGTCGAACGGCCTGGTGTATCCGCTGCAAGCCGGTGCGACCCGCCAGGCCAACCTGGCCTGGCGCGACGAAGGCCGCGCGGCCAAGCTGGGTTGGTCGGTGGAGCCGGCCAACGGCGCCACCCATCCCGGTGCGGACTTGATCGACTACATGCTGCCGACCGATCCGCCGTGGTACATCGACAATCTGTCTTGCGGTCCGCTGGAACTGAACCGTGGTGGCGTGGATATTTCGCTGGCTGAGCTGCAAGCCCTGGTGGCCCAGGCGCCCATCCTCACCGGCAACGACAAGAAACGCGTCTCGCAATTGCTGCTGGCCCATGGCCTGCACGAACTGATGCCGCTGCCGCAGCCGCTGACCCAGCGCCTGCGCACCGACGTCGCGCCGCAACCCTTCCTGCTGCTCGATGCCGTGGCCCTGGCCGATACCGGCACCCAGCGCTGGCAGGATTTCGCCGTGCTCTCGTTCGATTACGATGGCCAGCGCGTCTCCTTCGACCCGGCCCAGCGCGTGGTGCGCCAGATCGGCGACGTCACCGAGATCATCGAGCGCAATCTTGACGCCGAAGCGGCGGCCCTGGATAAACTGAGCGAACTCGGCTTCCGTAAACCCGCCACCACCCCGCTGTCGGGCGTGGCCGGCGCGCTGCAGCTCGATAGCCAGGCGCACTGGCTGCGCTTTGCCGAAGCCGACCTCGACGCCCTGTCGGATGCCGGCTGGCACCTGCAAAAGTCGAATAAATACCGTTACGACGTGGTCGCGGTGGAAGACTGGTATGCCGAGATCGACGAGCCGGAAGAAGCGGGCAAGGCCTGGTTCGAACTCGAGCTGGGCATCGTGGTGAACCGCCAGCGCGTGCCGCTGCTGCCGGTGCTGGTGCAGCTGATCCGCAACGCGCCGATGGATTTTGATCCGGCCGTGCTGGCCGCCCATGGCGAAGCCGACCAGATGCTGGCGACGCTGCCCGAAGGCGTGCGCGTTGCCCTGCCCTGGAACCGCGTCAAACCGATCCTGTCCACGCTTGGCGAGCTGTATTTCAACGACAAGATCAAGGGTAAGGTCCGCCTGTCGACGCTCGACGCCAGCCGCCTGGAAGAACTGGCGCGCAGCGTGGAGATGCGCTGGTTTGGCGGCGAGCAATTGCGCGAAACCGGCCGTAAGCTCAGCCAGTTCGGCGCCGTGAAAAAGGTCGCCGCCCCGGCCGGCCTGCAAGCCACGCTGCGCGACTACCAGCTCGACGGCTTGTCGTGGATGCAGTTCCTGCGCGAGTACGACCTGGCCGGCATCCTGGCCGACGACATGGGCCTCGGCAAGACGGTGCAAACCCTGGCCCACATCCTGACCGAAAAGGAAGCCGGCCGCCTGACCCGCCCGGCCCTGGTGATCGCGCCGACCAGCCTGATGACCAACTGGCAGGAAGAAGCGGCGCGCTTCGCGCCCAGCCTGAAGGTGCTGCTGCTGCAAGGTAAAGAACGCATGGATATGTTCGACCAGATCGAGCAGGCCGACATCGTGCTGACCACCTATGCCCTGCTGCCGCGCGACGAGGAAAAGCTGCGCGAGCACGAGTACCACCTGGTGATCCTCGACGAATCGCACTACATCAAGAACACGCGCTCGAAGGCGGCGCAGACGGCCGGGTCGCTCAATGCCCGCCACCGCCTGTGCCTGACCGGCACCCCGCTGGAAAACCACCTGGGCGAACTGTGGTCGCAATTCCACTTCCTGCTGCCAGGCCTGCTGGGCGAGGAAAAGACCTTCAATACCCAGTTCCGTCATCCGATCGAGCGCCAGGACGACCCGGTGCGCCGCATGCTGCTGAACCGCCGCATCCGTCCTTTCCTGCTGCGCCGTACCAAGGACAATGTAGCCAAAGAATTGCCTGAAAAGACCGAAGTCGTGCGCCGCATCGAACTGTCCGGCCCGCAGCGCGATCTGTACGAAACCGTGCGCCTGGCGATGGACAAGAAGGTGCGCGAGGAAATCGACCGCAAGGGCGTGGCGCGCAGCCAGATCGTGATCCTGGAAGCGCTGCTGAAACTGCGCCAGGTCTGCTGCGACCCGCGCCTGGTGAAAGCCATGCCGTCGAAGAAGAACACGGCCGCCGTGTCCGCCAAGCTGACCGACCTGATGCAGATGGTCGACGACTTGCTGGAAGAAGGCCGCAAGATCCTGGTGTTCTCGCAGTTCACCAGCATGCTCGGCCTGATCGAGGAAGAACTGGCGGCGCGCGGCATCCGCTACGCCATCCTCACCGGCGAAACGCGCGACCGCTCGGCCCAGGTGGCCGCCTTCCAGCAAGGCGCAGTGCCGATCTTCCTGATCAGCCTCAAGGCGGGCGGTGTCGGCCTGAACCTGACCGCGGCCGATACGGTCATCCACTACGACCCATGGTGGAACCCGGCAGCCGAGGCGCAAGCCACCGACCGCGCCTGGCGCATCGGCCAGGACAAGCCGGTGTTCGTGTACAAGCTCATCGCCAAGGGCACGCTGGAAGAAAAAATCCAGCAACTGCAGCAGAAGAAGTCCGAGCTGGCGCAGTCGATCCTGGCCGAAGGCGAATCGCAAAAGATGGCGCTGACGCAGGAAGACCTGCAAGCCATCTTCGCGCCGCTCGACGAGCAATAAGTAACCAACAGTGTATGTGGACGCCCGCTGCCCGCGGGCGTTTTCACTGGGAGCGGCGCGTTTGCATGATTCAGGCAGGTAAATTCATGCAAATCGAATAGGATTCGGCGGCAGCCGTCCTTGATTTAACAATGTTTAACCAATTTACAAAAACAGCAATTTTAGTTAAACGATAGCGCTACAACGCTTACCTATACAAACAAGCAGTAGCGGCGATATACTCGCTCGCGGGCACGATATTGCCCCCGTGCATGACTCTCTGATTGGATGGTATGGAATGACTTGTAGTGCCAGCCTTGACTGTTCCGGCGCGGCCGGTGCGGAACTGGCCGAGCAGTTCCGTGTCATCGCCGAGATCGGCGGCGACATCGCTTTCAGCATCGATTGCGCCGGCGGCGCCCTGCGTTACGTCAGCCCCGCAATCGAGCAATTGCTGGGATACAGCCCGGCCGAGATCGCCGCCCAGCTTGGCGACCCGGGCAGTGCGCTGGCCGCCCTGTGCGCCGGGATGCCGGAGCGGATCCGGCGCCTGCGCAGCGGCGACCGCAGCCGCCTGCGCGTGGTGCGCGAAACCGAACTGCGCGGCGCGCACGGCTACCTGGTGCCGGTCGAAATCATCTCGGCCCTGCTGTGCGACGCCACCGGCGAGCCCGTCACGCTGGTCGGCCAGGTGCGCGACCTGTCGCCGCGGCGCCAGCGCGAAGCCGAGCGCAAGCGTTTTGCCAGCATGCTGAACCACGAATTCCGCACCCCGCTGTCGACCATCGACGGCGCCGTGCAGCGCCTGGAAGCGACCTGCCAGGACGCCGACGAGCCGACGCGCCAGCGCTACCGCAAGATTGCCGTGGCCACCGACCGCCTGATCGCCATGCTCGACGACTATCTGTCGCCGGATCGCATGGCCGAGATCGGCGGCGAGCGCAAGCCGACCTCGGTAGCGCCGCGCGAATTGCTGGACGAAGCGGCCGCCCAGGTGCGCGCCGCCGGCCGCGTCGCCAGCGTCGAGGTGGGTGAATTGCCCGACTCCCTGCGCTGCGAACCGGACGGCATGCGCCTGGCGCTGAAAATCCTGGTCGAGAATGCGATCGCGTTTTCGCCCGCGGCCACGCCAATCCTGCTGCGCGGGCGCCTGGCGGCCAGCGGCATCGAACTGGCGGTGCGCGACCATGGCGCCGGCGTGCCGCTGGAAGAACAGGGGCGCATCTTCGAGAAATTCTTCCGCGGCGGGAATGCCGATGGCCTGCCCGGCAGCGGCCTGGGTTTATATATGGCGCGCGCGATCGTGGAAGTCCATGGCGGCGTGCTGAACCTGGTATCGCCGGCCCCCGGCGGCGCTGAATTTCGCATCTGGCTGCCGCTGGCCGGCGCCGGCAAGACGCCCGCCCGGCCGGCGCCCGCCAGCGAACCTCCCCTGCAGTCCGCGGGGGACGCCCCTGCCGCGACAGGCAGGCACAAGTAAAACAAAGAACGTGGCTCACCCATGACCCAGATACTGATTGTTGAAGACAACGGCGACTATGCCGGCGACATGGCCGATTTCCTGCGCGAACTCGACCACGACGTGACGGTGGCCACCTCCGCCAGCGAGATGTGGGCCGCGCTGACGCGCACCCCGGCCGCCGTGGTGGTGCTCGACCTGGGCCTGCCCGACGAGGACGGCTTTACGGTGATTCCGCGCATGCGCCAGCTGTATCCCGAGATCGGGCTGCTGGTGCTGACCGGGCGCGTTGCCTTCGACAACCGCATCCTCGGCCTGCAACTGGGCGCCGACCACTATCTGACCAAGCCGATCAAGTTCCCGGAACTGGCCGCCCACATCGAGGCCCTGGGCCGCCGCGTGCGCCCGGCCGAACCGGCGCCGCTGCCGAGCAAGTGGACCCTGCGCGTCAGCGCGCGCCAGCTGGAACTGGGCGGCAAGGTGATTGATCTCACAGAGAAGGAATTCAATTTCCTGCACCTGTTGACCATCAACACCCGGCCGGTGCCGCGCGCGACCATCGTGGCCGGCATGGGGGGCGATGACCCGGATGCGAGCCGGCGCGTGGACATGCTGGTGTACCGCCTGCGCAAGAAGGCGCGTACCGGGCTGGGGCAGGATCTGCCGCTGCGCAGTGCGTATGGTGAAGGGTACAGCTTGTCGGCTGGATTTACCCTGGCCTGAAGGTAGGGTGGGTTCTTGAACCCACCAGTATGGTGGATGCAGTTGTAGGGTGGAC
>Ga0265780_10007105_pt1 | contig 13786 bp, 7 predicted proteins | sample P1T30metagenome_FD_192432 | JGI IMG/M metagenome (GOLD analysis project Ga0265780, IMG submission 192432) | Plant litter microbial communities from East Loma Ridge, Irvine, California - P1 T30 | ecosystem: Environmental > Terrestrial > Plant litter > Unclassified | place: USA: California... | reverse complement strand
CGGGATCCGTGACGGGCTCGCTCCCCTGTTCGTAGCCATCTATCTGGCCGCCCGCTGGCATCACACGGCCGTGTACGAGGACGGGTCCTATCTCGATCAGGTAGGCGGACCGGAGTTCAATCGCCTCACGAAGGAGCCCGAGCACTTCGAGCTGCAGCACTGTGCGATCGAGGGCGTGCGTGCGGAGGTCTTCGCGCGACTGGCTTCGGCGATCGGCGTCGACGTGGCGGCATCCAAACTGGATCTTTTGGCCGTAGTGCGACCGCTGACCACGTTCATAGCGCGTCTTCCGGATCATGCCCGGCGGACGCGCCGGATGTCCGCGATCACGGTTGCGGTACGAGAGGCGCTGATGTCGGCGCGCGATCCGAAGGTGATGGTGTTCACGGACCTTCCGCGCGCGTGCGGCCTGGATCCGATCTCGATCGGCGAAGAGCCGAGCGAGGCGGACGTCGACTGCTTCATGCAGCGGATCAGGGCGTCGGTCCGGGAGCTGCGCGACGCGTATTCCACGCTTCTCTCGCGACTCACCGCCGCGCTGGCACTCGCCTTGGAGATCGACGAGGTCGAGACCTCCGCGATCCGACGGGTTGCCGCGTCGCGGGCGGCACGCGTGGCGAGCGGGGTGAAGGAGCCGGAGCTGAAGGCCTTCCTTCTCAGGCTCGCCGACACCGGTCTGGACGATACCGCGTGGATCGAATCCCTGGCGAGCACGGTCGCGCGCAAGCCGGCCGAGCGCTGGGCCGACGTGGACGAGGCCGAGTTCGCGCATCGCCTCCCCCAGTTGGCGAAGCGTTTCCGACGCGTCGAGGCGGCCGGGTACGACGAGCGGACGAGGACGGCGGTACCCGAGGGGGACGAGGCCTACAGGATCGTAGTGACCGCCGCCGATGGCAGGGAGATCGAGGAGGTGCTGCGTCTGGGAGCCGGCGACCAAACGCTGCTGACGTCGATCGAAAAGGAGCTTCGAACGCTGCTGGCAAAGCACGGCAGGCTTGGTACACTCGCTGCGGCGAGGGTGATCATGGACGAAGGCTTGTCCGACGAGACGGACGGTCCGCGATGACCGGGACGGCGGTGCCGTCGGAACGAACGAAGATTGGTGATGGCGATGTCGGATGATACGAACGTGAGGCACATCCTCAGTCTTTCGGGGGGAAAGGACAGTACCGCGCTGGCGGTGTACATGCGGGACCGCGTCGAGGGCATGGAATATATCTTCCATGACACCGGCAAGGAGCTGCCGGACACGCTCGACTACATCGAGCGCCTGGAGGCGTACCTCGGCCAGCGGGTGATCCGCACCACGACGCGAGAGGGCTTCGACGACATCCTCCGCTCTAAGGGGGGCATGCTGCCGTCCGGGAAGAGGAGGTGGTGCACCGACTACCTAAAGCTCAAGCCGTTCGAAGCATACATCGGCGATCAGCCCTGCATCAACTACGTGGGCATCCGCGCGGACGAGGACCGCATCGGCTACATCAGCCACAAGCCAAACCTGAAGGCGGTGTTTCCGTTCAGGGACGATGGAATCGACTATGCGGGCGTCGTGCGAATCCTTGAGGATGCCGGGCTCGGCCTGCCGCCGTACACAGAGTGGGGCCGCACCAGGTCGGGCTGCTTTTTCTGCTTCTACCAGCAGAAGATCGAATGGGTGCGCCTGAAGCGACACTATCCGCACCTCTACGAGGAGGCCAAGGCATACGAGAAGCCCAATCGCGTGAACGGGCAGGTCTTCTTCTGGACCGACGAGCCGCTGACCGACATCGAACGTCCCGAACGGATGGCCGAGATCGAAGACCGGTGGCAGCGCACGCAGGACTCCAAACGGGCTCGCCGCGGCAACCGTCCGCTGGTTTCGGTCCTCGGCGGTCTCGAAGTCGCCGAACCGATCAGCGAAAGCTGCATGATCTGTCAGTTGTGAAGGCGCCGATGCGACGCTCGGAACGGCAGCGTCCGCGCGACACTCTCCCCCCGAGCGATGCGTGGATCTCCTTCCTGCGCGGATACGGCCCAGTCAACCGCGTGGGCAGCATGTTCGCGGAGACGATCCAGGAGAGAGCCGACGACTATGGCGTCGAACCGCTCCATTTCGAGCATCCGAAGCTGAGCACCCTTATCGAGGCGCTCGATCCGGCCGCCGGTCGCATGACGAACATAGTGCTGACCGGCACTGCCGGCGACGGGAAGACGTCGCTGCTGAACGAGGTCTGGAGCCGCCTCGGCGGGGACGACCGTCGCGCCACCGGGACGAACCGGGACGACATGCTGGAACTGCTCGTGGACGTGGCGGGTCGCGAGTGCCGGGTGCTGTTCATCTTCGAGTTCAGCGGCTTCGCACCGTCGAAGGGCGAAGAATGGTCGGACGAGAAGCTGAATCTGATGGAGCGCTTCGTCAGGGCCGTGGAGCAGCCGACCAACGAGTTCTTCATCATCGCCGCCAACGACGGGAAACTGGTCCAGGCCTGGGACAGCCTGCCGGAGGGCAGTTCCGCCAAGGCGTTCTCGGCGGTGATCGAGGACCTTCTAGCCGCCGACCGGCAGACCACGGCGGACCACGACATCCTGTTCCTGAACCTCAGCCGGATGCGTACCGCAGAAATACTCGGCCACGCCCTCGAGTGCCTTCTGGCTCGACGAGAGTGGCGCTGTTTCCAAGACGAAGCGGAGGACGCCGCGTATTCGCCGGCCTCGCCACTGTGGCGCAACTTCCAGATACTCTCCGACGAGAGGTTCAAGGAGCGACTGCTCGCACTGGCCGATCTGTGCGACATGAACGGGCTCCACGTCTCGATCCGCGAGATCCTCCTCCTGCTCGTCAACGCGCTGCTCGGTCATGCCGCCTCCGGCGAGCACCTCATGCAACCGGACGAGATCCGGGCGCTGTCCTCGACCAGCCGGGCGTATGAGGCGGCGATCTACGGCAACCTGTTCGGCGCGAATCTGCCTCCCGCCAAGCAGGACCAGTATGCCGTCTTCCGGCATCTCGGCACCTTCCGCCTTGGTCTGGAGACGACCAACCTCTTCGACAACCTGCTCATCTTCGGCGTCGAGGACGAGGCCTTCATCGAGGATCACGGGCGTCTTCTGGCGGACGATCCCCTCTATGGTGACAACCCGCACTTTGAGAGGCTCCGTCACAGCTACGTCGATGCCGAGGAGGACCGCACCGCCACCGACGCATTCGTCGAGAGCTTGGCGAACGAACGTCGTCGGCTATTCTTCCGCCTCGACGAAGGCGACCCCCGGCTCGATCCGTGGCGGCTCACCGTCTTCCAGGCGGCGGACAGCTACCGACGCCGCGTCCTCGCACCGGGGCGACAGGGCCGGCCAGTGGAGAGCATCGTCATAAAAACGCTGGTCTGCGGACTGAACCGGATCTGGACCGGAATGCTGGTGGGTGATCTCGACAGGCTCTATCTCAGCACGGGGCTCGACTTCAGCTCGGCGCCGATCAGCGACATCTATCTCTACGACGTGAAGCTCCAGTCCACCCTGCATGGTGACAGGATCGAGGTCGAGTTCCGCGAAGGACTGCCCGTGCTCAGGGTATCGCTCGGGCGCGACGGACGGGGCGCCGACTTTCCGCTGCATCTCGTCCGGTTCGAGTTCCTGACGCGCGTCGCGGGCGGTGCGCTTCCGAACAGCTTTTCCAAGGAGTGCAACGAGGACGTGCTCGCCTTCAAGAGCAGGCTGCTCTCCGAGTACCACAAGCTCCGCCGGGAGAGCGGCGAACCCTCTGCGCAGCTGTCGGTCCTGTCGCAGGGCGAGCGGGGATCCCTGTCGCAAGACTATCTGAGTCTGCCGCTATGAATTTCCTGGATCCGAGCAACGTGGGTAAACTGCCGAGGGGCTCGGGCGCCTTCGGGGACGTATCGATCTGGCTGGAGGAGGCCATCTTCGGGCATCGCCTCTGGTATCGCCAGACGCCATGGCTGATCTTCCTTGAGTTCCTCGGCGTCGCGGACGCGTTCGCACGGAAGGGGGCGCTTTTTGCGTTGACGACGCCGGAGGAGACGACGCCGTACGATCTCCGGTACAGACAGACGCTTCGGAACGTGCTCTTCAACAACGACGCCATCGCGCGAATCGCGGCTCAGCCGCGTGACGATCACTACAAGTGGTCCGCCTGGACGGACGAGATGCTGAAGGCCGGAGCCGGACCGGTGGGCCGGCTCGAGGAGCTCCAGAAGCGGTTCGCGCGCTTCGACGACTTTGCTAAGCTGGTGGCTCTCGTAAGACAGACGACGATCGAGCCCGGCTCGAACCGGCGATGGACCTCCCGCTTCGTCTTTCCGTTCGGCGTTGCAGCGCTCTTCAGCGACGCCACGCTGCAGATGCGACGCGACTACACGGTCTTCGGGCGCGCCGGCGAACTGTTGTACCTGATGCTCACGAGGTCGTCGTTGGCGGACCGGCTCAGAACGCACTTCGAAGGCTTCCTCGATCCCGATCAGCCCAAGAACCGGCTTGTGACGCTCCTTGGTTCGGCGAGCGATGGGGTACCGGATCTCGCCATGAAGGGCGAGATGTTTCTTCCCTATCGGAGCCACCCGACGTTCGAGCGGCTCGCGATGGACTGGCTCGCGGTCCTCGACATCGGCCTGCCCGACCAGGACGGGTTCGCGCATCTGGTCCCGCTGGCGACCCTGCATATGATGCTCTACCAGCTCGAGACGGCAGCGGCCGTCGCCGGCAAGGCGCGGCCCAGCCTGGTCTGCGAGATGATAGCTCCCAAACGCGAACTGGTACGACAGCGCTCGATCGCGTCGTACTACGCCAACGACGCCCTGAGCCGTCAGGCGATCGCCACCTACCACCGGGATCACGTCGTGGCCCGGATGCCGCGCGAACACGACCCCGCGCTGGAGCCAGACGAGGCGTTGGATGATGCCCGCGACTTCCTCCGCAGATCGTTCAGCTACGGGCCGAAGGAGGAGCACTTCGGTTCCGTTGAGGACCTTCTCGCCAAGTTCGAGCAGACAGCCGAGTCCAAGCTCGACGCCAACTGCGGCCTGGTCCACTCCTCCTACGGCAGATACATCGGGCTGATCTCGCGTCGCGGTACGAACCGGAACCGCTATGCCCCCACCGACGGTCTCCTCAAGACGCTGGTCATCGCCCGCGTGCCGAAGCGGGTCGAGTTCGGCAAGTTCCTGGCCGACATGTTCGAGCACTACGGTTTCGTGTTCGGACCCGTCGAGGCGAAGGCGGCACTGGAGGAGGACAGCTTCGACGAGGCGACCTTCGAGCGGAACAAGGGGAGGCTCGAAGCCCGACTGAGCAGCATGGGCATGCTGAAGCGCCTGTCGGACGGCTGCGCGTACGTCCTCAACCCATACAGCCAGGCGACGACATGACGACGATGAAGCCTCTCGAACTGATGGGTACGGTGGCGGCCGGCGTTGTCAGACAGGTGCTCGACGATGGAGCGAAGGACAGCGACTTCGCCCGGTTCGTCATCGTATCACTTTCCATCGACGAGGTGATGGCGATCGTCGACGCTGTCCTCGCGGACCCGTCACTGAGCGAACGTGTGGACGTGAAGCTGCCCGCGTACGGCTTCAAGGACGTGCCCGGCGTTTCCGAGGAGCTGCTCACCACCGACGCCACGACCGTGCTCAGGCACAAGAAGTGCGACCGCGACGGTCGGCTCATGGTTCTTCTCGACGAGAGCCAGCGCCAGTCGGTCCAGCAGGTGGAGAAGCTGGATTCGGACGTTCTCCTAAGCGAAGCCCTCGCCGGCGACTGGATCGACGCCGCCGGCGCGGCTTCGCTTCTCGACGTGGAACTGCGTCAGCAGTGGCGGGCCGCCCTGGTTGCGGTACTCAGGATCGACCGGGTTCCGGTGCGGCTAGTGGCAGGATACGTCGCCGCGACCGCTTCCGCTCTGAATGACGGACTGTCGCTTCATCGCGCCTTGGGGCGGGCGCTTCCCGCGCTTAGACTCCCACGGTTCGACGAGCTGTTCGACGAGATACAACCCGCCAAGCGTCATCAGGCGTCGCAGTGGCAGCAGCGCCTAAAGGCTCACTGGCGGCGCGAGAGCTACTTCGCCAAACGGGATCCGGCTCAGCTACCATTCTCTCGAACCCGGCTTCGAGAGAAGCTCGAAGAGCTGCGACCGACGATGGCCGACGAAGTGTATGAGGTCCTGTCGGCGTACGTCGATGCTCAGGACGGATCGAGCGAAGCGACCAGGGCGCCGTTCTCCTTCAACTGGCCCGAGCTGGAAAGCTTCTTCGAAGAAGCCCAGAAGGCGGAGAAGGCCCGGATCGGCGAGCTCACCCACCGCTTCTACAAGGAACGCGATACGTTGCTCCTCGACGACGACGAGCGCGCGTATCTCGAGAACTTTGCGCAGGAGAGGAAGGCCCGTCCGACCATGGGTCCGGACGATCAGCGCTTCTTTTCGGCGCATGCGCAGGAGATGCGCGAGGAGGCTCGACTCTCCGCGTTGTGGGAGCGTTTCGTCTATGGCCAAAAGGTCGAGTGCCGCGACCTCGCCGTGGGCGTCGTCCAGTGCTTTCAGCGTCTCTTCCAGCGGCAGGTCGGAAAGCGCCAGCTGCTGGTGATAGACGGGATCGAGCGCGCACAGACGTCCTTCGTGTCGCTGAACGACGACGTCTGCCGCTTCTTCGCTGCACGGTACCGGGGCTTCGGCGAAGCGCTCGCGGGCGTCGTCGAGTTCCGGAGCGCCGAGGCGTTCCGATATCCGGAATTCAGCGAGACGATCGCCAAGTTCGCGAAGCGGACCGCGGACGCCAAGAGCCGCAAAGCCCGGCAGCTCTCTTTCCGCGTCTGGATGGAGACGTCCGAGGACGGCGAGATCGAGCGCTCAGCGGAGCTGCGGCTGGTATGGGAGGGCGATCTCGATGCGATCGGGATAGAGCTCGATGCCGATCTGGCCAAGCTGCGTGGTAACACGAGGGGCACGCCGCTCGTCAGGTGCGGGGGCGGTCGCCGCGTGCCGAACGGCAGGTCGCGCGGGTCGGGGATTGATCTCAACGATCTCAAGGGGCTCGATCCCACGGCCAGCCGGAACCGTGGCAGCCTGGTCCCCGCGAAGACGCGATGCCAATCCCTCTCGGAGGCCTGGAAGGTCGCGTTGGCGCGGACCCTGCAGGACCAGCTGATCGAACAGGGGACCGCGGATCTGCTTGCCGGGCTCTTCCGCGAGTTCGAGGACGCCTATCGGCAGGCGATCGACCAAATGGCGACGCTGGGAGTCAACGCCCCGAGCGTCGCCGAGCAGGCGGCGGCGTATGGCCGGCTTCTCGCCGCGATCGTGGACGGCACCGATAGACCAGTCGCGGTCGAGGCCCTTCTGCGTCCGCTGCTCGAGATCGGCGTCGCCCAGGTGGAACCCGCAGCCGGCCTCGAACCAGCCGTCATAGTCTGCCCATGGCAGCCGCTCCGGCTCGCCGACCAGCGCGCGCGCTGGATCAGGCTACGCGACGAGATCGCGCCGTTGCTGGGGGTCGAACCGACGACCTTCACCGACAATGGAGCGCTGTTCTTCGGCGAGCTGCAGCGAGCGCTCGCGGAGCCGCCCCGCCCGGACGTCGTCATGAGCTGGCTCGGAGCAAAGCCGTTGCTGATGTCGCAGTCCGCATCTCTGAACGACTACAGCCTCCATGAACCCCCGGTCGCCATCGAGGGCAGATCGGGAACGACGAACGACAACGTACGGGAGGAGGCGAAGCAGATCGTCGCGATCGTGGAGAGCTTCCTGCGACTGCAGCCTCACGAGAAGGACAACTTGTCGGTCGTCCTCTATAACTGCGACGCGGCCGCGCTTCCGCAGGCGGTGGTGGACGGGATCCGTGCCTCGCAGCCGGAAGGCGGCGAAGCCATGTGCCAGGTCATGCTGAAGCACACCGACGACGGAAGGCTGCGCGATCTGTATCAGCAGCTCGTCACCAGGGAGATCGACGAGGACGGGATACACGCCAGCGAGACGAACCGGGACTTCATGGCCCGACTGAGGATCTCGATCATGGTCACTCAGGCGCCGGCAGGCTCCACCAGGGACGGTCCGCCGTACGATCTGGTCTTCTGCCACGATGTCATCTCGCGTCAGGCGCGCCTGGACTGGACCGACGTGGATGCGATAGTGCTTCCAGCGGAAGCGATCGATTCCGGTCAGTGGAGCCGCCGTCAGCCGCTGGTGCGCGGCGAGCGGGACGCCGTCGTGCACCTGACCTGCCCCGTCCAGCCGCTGGAGGGCTGGTGGTACCTGGACGCAATCGCGGCGATCAGCGACATCCGTCAGACCAAGACGTCAGTCTCCAACGGGCGGCACCGCATCCCCTCGCGCATGACAGACCTGAACTCCGAGGAGACGCAGCGGATTCTCGACGAGACCCATCGACTGGGCGCCTGGGTGATCAACATCGACGATCTGCTCGACCGGCGTCAGCTCGAGGACAGCCACATCCAGGTGATCCGGCACAAGAAGGGCAGCAGCGGAGGCCGCAGCCTCATCATCTCGTCGTCCGCTTCGGACGCTCTCCTGAGAGCGACGCTGCGCAGCCGGCTTCGGGCATTGGACCCCTCGTATCTCGACGAACAGGTGGGCGAACTGAGCAGGAGAATGATCGGAGAGGCGAACAGCGTCTCGGGCGACCTTGTGCTGCGCGCGGCCAAGCGGGGGAACAACGCAAACGAACTGATCGGGATCGTACTGAGCAAGTTCCTTGTCGAGGCCGAGCTGCCTGCCGGCAGCAGGTTCGCGTGGGTGTTCCTCGACGACTATGCGAGCTGGCTCGGGCAGGACGAGCAGCGCATGGCCGATCTGCTCTGCCTGGTGCCTTCCGTCGTCGACGGTCGAGCGACGCTCGACGTCATCGTCACCGAAGCCAAGTTCGTCGGTGCGGCCAGCATGGAGAAGAAGGCCACGGAGTCCGCGAGGCAGCTCGCCGACACGCTTCGGCGGCTGGAGGCGGCGATGTCGCCGGAGAACGCGCCCGCGGACCGTCTCATATGGCGAGCGCGGCTCTCCGAGATGCTGATGGACGGCATGCGGGGAAGCGGCGAGAAGGATCCCGACGGCATCGACTGGCGGACGGCGCTGCGCGACGAGGAGAACTGCAGCGTCAACGTCCGCGGGTATTCCCACGTCTTCGGTCATGCCCCACCGGACGCCGTGCCATCGGCCATCGACGGCTTCGTCGGCGTTCAGAACACCACGTCCGGAGACCAGGAGCGCTATGCTCCCGACAGTCTGCGTGCGCTCGTCCGGGCGTTCCACGATTATGCGAGTCCATCGGCGATCAGGTCGGCTCTGAGAGGCGAACCGAGCCCGCCGCAGGACGGCGGGACGACGGCTTCGACGGAAACTGACGACGTTGGGATCGTCGAGCAGGCGCTCGCGACGACGAGCGGTCAGGAACCAGCGCCAAAGGCGCCGTCAGCGGGTGCCGACGCTGAAGCCGAAGTCGCCGACGCCGACGCCGACGCCGACGGAACGGAGGAGGAGCAGGTGGGGTCAGTCTCCCCACCCGTCGCGGAGGAAGCGACGCCACGTCCACGCAGTCGCTTCTGGGATCTGATAGCGACGTATGCGACGGCGCAGGAGCAGGGCGAGGACAGCACGGATTGGCTCGACGACGTCGCCGCGCGCTGCCGGACCGCGCTCATGCGCTACGGTATGTCGTCGAAGATCGAGGAGAAGATCCTGACGCCGAACGCGGCGCTGCTCATGTTCCGCGGCAGCGACGACCTCACTGTCGCCAAGGTCGAGAGCAAGGTCACCGAGCTGAAGACCACGCACGGTCTCGAGGTGCTCAACGTGCGGGCGCGCCCCGGACGGGTCGCCATATCCATCCGAAGGCCGGAACGCGCAGTCCTGACGCTTGCACGGGTCTGGCGCGACTGGGTCTTTGAGCCCGGCATGTCCAACAGTCGGCTGCTCGTGGCCGTCCGGGAGGACGATGGCGCCCAGCTGTTTCTAGAGCCGACCCCCGCGCCGCATACGCTGGTCGCGGGCAGCACCGGAAGCGGGAAGTCGGTTCTGGTCCAGAACATCATCCTAGGGATCGCCGCGACCAACACGCCCGCCCAGGCTCAGATCATCTTGATAGATCCCAAGGCGGGGGTCGACTACTTCGCGTTCGATCCGTTGCCGCACCTTGTGGACGGGATCATCGATCAACCCGCGGACTCACTGGCGCGGCTCGAAGCCTTGGTGGCGGAGATGGAGCGCCGCTACGTCCTCTTCCGCAGCGCGCGCGCCAACAACATGACGTCCTACAATCGGATCGCCTCGGAGCCGTTGCCTGCCGTATGGATGGTGCACGACGAGTTCGCTGACTGGATGCAGATCGACTCCTATCGCGACGGGGTCGAGGCGGTCGTGAGCCGCCTCGGGGTCAAAGCGCGCGCCGCCGGGATCTATCTAATCTTCGCAGCGCAGCGACCCGACAGCACGGTCTTTCCGATGCAGCTGCGCAGCAACCTGGGCAATCGGCTCATCTTGCGGGTGGACAGTGCCGGGACCTCGGACCTTTCGCTCGGCCTTAAGGGCGGAGGGGCGGAGCGCCTGCTGGGACAGGGGCATCTGGCCGCCATCATGGGTGGCGGCTCGACCCCCGACTACGCGCAGGTTCCCTTCATCGACGACGAGGAACTGACCCAGCTCGTGAACGCTCTCGTGGAGGACGACGAGGAAAGACGGCGCGAGTGATACAGGCATATCTAGACAACAACGCCACCACCAAACCGGCGCCCGAGGTCGTGGCCGTGATGCTCGAGCATCTTGAAACCTTATACCTCAATCCGTCGTCGACGGCCGGCCAGGTCATCCAGGGGCGATCCGATCCCGTGGCTGGTGCGAAGCGCGCGATCGCATCGCTGCTGGGTTCGACCGACCTCGCGGACGGCGTGGTGCTCACTTCCGGGGCCTCTGAGGCGAACAGCTGGGCGGTCGATGGGGTCTTGGGCGGTCGTTCCGACGGGCACATCATGATGAGCGCAGTGGAGCATCCATCGCTGCGGCGTGCGGTTGACGCAGCCGTCCGCAGAGGATGCTCCGTTTCACTCGCGTCCGTGGATCGAGACGGTCGCGTCGATGAAGCTGCCTTCGGGACGGCGTTGCGCATGGACACCCGATTCGTGTCCATCATGCTCGCCAACAACGAGACCGGCGTGATCCAGCCGGTCGCACGGCTGTCGCGTCTCGTTAGAGAGATCTGCCCGGGGGCCGTAATCCACTGCGATGCGACGCCTGCCGTCGGTCGGATCGACATCGATCTCGATGGTCCGTTGGCGGAGGTAGACCTGCTCTCGCTATCCGGTCACAAGTTCCACGGGCCCAAAGGCATTGGCGCGCTGTTCGTCCGCGAAGGGATACACCTTCCGCCCATGATACATGGTGAGCAGGAGGAAGGGCTTCGGGGTGGGACCGTCAACACACCCGGAGTCGCAGGTATCGGCGAAGCCGCTAGGCTCGTCCGTCGGCGAGGAGCGGAGCTGGCCGCGATGGTTCTTCTCAGGAACGATCTGGAACGCGGGTTGCGGGAAGCGATGCCGGCGGCGCGGATCAACGGCTCGGCCGTCGAACGTCTACCGAACACGACCTCCATCGTGTTTCCCGGGCTCGACGCCGCCGCCGCCGTGGACCGCCTCGCCATGTCCGGCATATGCGTCTCCACCGGCTCTGCGTGCAGCGCCGGCGCCACAGCTCCGTCTCCCGTCCTTCTGGCCATGGGGCTGTCCTACGCGGATGCACTTTCCACTCTCCGGTTCAGTCTCTCCACCGAGACCACGAGAGACGAGATCGACATGACGGTCTCGGCTCTGTCGGAGATAATCCGCTCTACCATCTAGCGGCTCACGTGTTGCTCTCGCCAACGATCACGTCGTCTCCGTCCGCCTCGCCGGTCGCATACGCACCGATGACGCTAGCTCCAGACAACCTCCGAGATTTGCTCGGCCCCTAATTATATAAATAAGCTGAAGGGAATTATCCGTTATCCCGGGGTTTAGCTGCGAAGCAGACAAGTCGCTTTCCCCGAAAATCGGTTGACTGAGCTCATGCCCGACCACCTGAACGAACGTCCGTTAATGATGATCGCTGCCCGAAAGCGGCCGAGCCGCTTTCCACCAACCAGACCGATCAGGCCCCGGTACCATCATTTGCAATATCGGCTAAGCATCGCTGCCGTCGACGTCAGGGCTGCTGACGAACGGCTCGATGTGAGAACCTGCCCCGCTATGCCCGAGCTAGACGCTGGTGCCAGCGCTGCCAAGCTTTAGAAAAAGCCACGCAATATGTAAGCGGGGGCCTTATCTTTCCGATCATATGTAGACGCACAATACGCTGAGCGCCGCTGCACAGGCTGTTGGCATTGCTCGCCTACAGCTGTCGCAACGTGCCATCGCTCAACGTCTCGTACATGCGGGCGATCGCCACTGCCGGAAGCCGAGCCGGTCGCCAACATCAGCATGCTCGTAGCCAATCTACTGACTCTGGTTTTCGCCGTGACGGCCTCTGTGGGTATCGCCGCGTTCATACTCTGCTGTGCCGAGAGGCCAAAAAACGGGCGCGCAGCGCCCAAACCGAAACGCGTCTACCGCATCATTAAAGTGCACGAGCTGCTACTACAGCAAGACGGCGAACGCCTCGGGGAATGGCGCCACAACGGCTGTGTCGCCGTCGACCTCCGCAACACCCGTTGGTACTTCGACGGGTTAGAAATCACCTAAGACGATGGCGAAAAGATGCGTGACGCATTCGCTCGACCGCTGCAATCGTGAGGGGATGGGACACATGGCAGCGCCATGCAGCATCACGACGAAGGACGCCTAGGACATGATTGTCATCACGGTCGACATGCTACCGGCTTTGCTTATTCCGATTGCGGTGTCGAGTCCTGGCCCTTGATCAGCGACTCCCGAAAAACTTGATTGAGAATGAGCACTACTTGGCGCCATTCGAAACCGGCACGTCCCTCGCGATTCGCCTTCTCGCGCACCTCGCCAAGAAGCATTTCGCGTTCGACATAAGTGACGATCATCCGGTAGTCAGCGCGTAACTGAGGTGGTCCGAATTGGGCAAGGCGCTCCAGTTCGTCGAGGGAACGATCTCCCTTAAGTCGGTTGGCATGATCGCAGATGACGCGGACATTGTCCGGAACGTAGCCGCGCATCGGGACGATCCGATCGAGCGATGGGGAACTTGCCGTACGCTTCGAACCGGGCGTGATGGCAATCCCGAGTGCGGGGCAATAGTCGGGCACGAAGATCGAGTCCTTTTGCAGGGTGAACGCCAGATTGCGTTCGAGAGCACGCTTCCTTGCACGCTCCCACATAGCCTGACCCGGCATCGTACGTCGCCGCTGTTTCTGGTAATGCCGCATATAGGCGGCGTTGCACCGAAGACAGGTACCACGCTTCGTGGGCTTGCCGTGCTCGGGGCAAAAAGGAACCGTATTATCCAAATAATCCATTTATAAGTCTCCTTCGATTCGTTGGCAATAACGTACAACATTGGTGATAAATTGCAACAAACCTCAGTTCATCAATCGGTCACTGGCGCTCAGCTTCGTGCAGCGCGCGCGCTCGTGAATATCTCGGTCGCGGAGCTGGCTGAGACGACCGGCCTCGCCGTCAACACGATCCGCCGGGCTGAGGGCACGAACGGAGAGGCGCCGATCACTGCCGCTAACATGAAGCTGCTCTTGACCGTGCTGGACCAGGCAGGCGTCATGTTCATACCCGCTGACGCATTCGGTCCCGGGGTGCGGTTAATAAGTCTCGATCCCGCCAAGATGCGTCAGCGGAA
>Ga0265780_10007104_pt1 | contig 13786 bp, 13 predicted proteins | sample P1T30metagenome_FD_192432 | JGI IMG/M metagenome (GOLD analysis project Ga0265780, IMG submission 192432) | Plant litter microbial communities from East Loma Ridge, Irvine, California - P1 T30 | ecosystem: Environmental > Terrestrial > Plant litter > Unclassified | place: USA: California... | reverse complement strand
GCGTTAAGGGTTGCTTTGGTAAGTTTCCACGTGCCAAAAAGCGAAACCTCGTTATTGTCGTCATCGTTATTACATGATGTAAAAGCAAAAGCAGCCAGCGCTGTAAGTAAAATAATTTTTTTCATAGGTTGATTGGTTTCATGCAAGATACTTAGAACTGCTAAAGGTTGCGTTGCTTTCTCTTTATTCGTTCATCCCCCAGCCATTTAACCCTTGTATAGCATGATGCGCAGTAAGGTCGAACTGCACAGGCACTACCGATACATAACCGTTGGCCAGCGCCCACTCATCGGTATCTTCACCCTTATCCATATTCACAAATTTACCGGTAAGCCAGTAATAATCGCGGCCCATAGGGTTGGTGCGTTTGTCGAACTTTTCCTGCCACATAGCTTTGGCTTGTCGGCACACCTTAATTCCCTTAAGCTGTTTTTGCGGAAGTTTGGGAATGTTAACGTTTAATATCACACCTTCGGGCAGGCCGTTGGCAAGTACCTCCTCCGTAATTTTTTTAATAAAAGGTTTGGCAGGTTCAAAATCGGCGTCCCAGTTATAATCCAAAAGTGAAAAACCAATAGCAGGAATACCCTCTATACCGGCCTCTACCGCTGCACTCATGGTGCCGCTGTAAATAACATTGATAGAGCTGTTAGAGCCATGATTAACACCACTAACGCAAAGGTCGGGTTTGCGGTGCAGTATTTCGTTAACGGCAAACTTTACGCAGTCTACGGGAGTGCCGCTGCAGCTGTATTCGGTTTCAATATCCGGATCGATATCAATTTTGTTAATATACAGGGTGTTATTAATGGTAATTGCGTGGCCTGTGGCACTTTGCGGACTATCAGGGGCCACCACAACAACATCGCCAAGTTCTTTCATTACGGCAATCAGCGCCCTTATGCCCGGTGCGGTAACGCCATCATCGTTGGTTACCAGTATTAATGGTTTTTTTTTCATAGTTTAGTAAAATCAAAAATAAGAATCGTACTTTTACGTTTGCTAAAATACGCATTTTTGAAGCGCCTTGTAGAAAGATACCCGCAGATGGAATTTTGGCACGCTTTTTAATGTGTAATGTTATACAAGAAGTAAAATGAATGCCTTTTTAAGTTTTATGAAGAGAAATTATAAAATAGTAGCGATTGTTGTCCTGTTGGCCGGCGCGCTGTTTAGCTTTACCCTGATACCGGGCAAGCAGAAAGAAAACGATCCTGAAAAAGACCAGCTTTTAATTGAGCTGATAACATTTGTTATAGAAAAAGGCCATTATAGTCCGGCAGCTATCGATGATAGCTTCTCGAAAGGCGTGTACAAAAGCTACTTAGAGAATCTTGACCCGAGTAAAAGGTTTTTTACCCAGGCCGATATAGATGAATTTGCAAAATACGAGACCCAGCTGGACGAGCAAATTAACAAGCGCGACCTGTCTTTCTTTGACCTTACCTATAACAGGTTGGTTATGAGGATTAAGGAGAGCGAAGGTTTTTATAAAGATATCCTTGCCAAACCGTTTGACTTTACAAAAGACGAACAGTTTAATGTAGATTATGAGCACCAGCCATATGCTAAAAATGATGCTGAGCTAAGGACACGTTGGGAAAAACAACTTAAACTGTCGGTGCTTTCTACAGTTACCGATAAGCAGAAACTTCAGGATACACCTGCGGATAAGCTTAAAGCGGACGAAAAAGTGCCTGACACAACGCCTAAGATAGACGATAAAAAAGCTGACGGTACTAAAAAATCGTTTGCCGAACTTGAAAAAGAGGCTCGCGAGAGCACGCTTAAATCGTTAGATGAATATTTTGATTTTGTAGAAGAACTAAAACGTGAAGAGTGGTTTAGCATTTACCTTAACGCTATTGCTGAACGTTTTGATCCGCACACTTTCTACTTTGCACCGGATGATAAAGAGAAATTTGATACCAGCATGAGGGGTTCCCTTGAAGGTATTGGTGCAAGGCTACAAAAGAAAAGCGACTTTGTAGAGATATCAGAACTTATACCTGGCGGACCTGCCTGGAGGGGTAAAGACCTTGAGCAGGGCGACCTTATCATGAAGGTTGCACAAGGCAAAGAAAATCCCGTAGATATTGCAGGTATGAGGCTTGATGACGTGGTTAAAAAGATTAAAGGCCCTAAAGGTACAGAGGTGAGGCTTACCGTTAAAAAAGTTGACGGTTCTATAAAAGTGATCCCTATTGTAAGGGAAGTGGTTGAGATTGAAGAGACCTATGCAAAATCCAGCATTGTTAAAAAAGACGGGAAGCTGTACGGTATCATCAACCTGCCTAAGTTTTATATCGACTTTGAAAACAAAGACAGCCGCGATGCTGCGAAAGATGTAGCTGCAGAAGTTGAAAGACTTAAAAAACAAGGTGTTGAAGGCCTTGTAATAGATCTTCGTGATAATGGCGGAGGCTCATTAAAAACTGTTGTAGATATTACTGGTTTGTTTATAGATAAAGGCCCTGTGGTACAGGTGCGCAGCCGTGCTGCCGATGGCAGCGCAGGTGGTACTACCGAAGTGCTTAGCGATAACGATCCTAAAGTACAGTGGGATGGCCCGCTTGTAGTTATGGTAAATAATTTCTCAGCTTCGGCATCAGAGATATTTGCAGCTGCAATTCAGGATTACCACCGTGGTGTTATTATAGGTAGCAAGCATACTTATGGTAAGGGAACGGTTCAGAATATAATCGACCTTAACAAATTTGTACGCGGTAATAACTTTGGCGACCTTGGTGCCCTTAAAACTACTACCCAGAAGTTTTACAGGATAAACGGTGGTTCTACTCAAAGAGAAGGTGTTACCAGCGATATAAACATGCCGGACAAATATTCTTATATTGATATGGGTGAGCGCGATATTGACAATGCCTTGCCTTATGATAAGATAGCTGCCGCAGAGTACAAGCCTTTTAAAGCAAACTTTGCATCGGTAGTAGAGAAAAGTAAAAAACGTATGGCTACAAACCCTCAGTTTAAACTGATGGATGAGAATGCCCACTGGATATTCGATAAGAAAGACGATAACACATTTAACCTTAACATTGAGAAGTTTAAGGCGGAGTTAGCTAAGACCGAAGAGATAGCTAAAAAATTCAAGGCGCTTAACAGCTACAAGAACAACCTTAAATTTGAAGCGCTTCCGTACGAGCAGGAAATATTTAAAAAAGATCCTGCCCTTGCCGAGAAAAAAGAGAGATGGTACGAAAGCTTATCTAAAGATATTTATGTAGAAGAAGCACTTAACGTGCTGGACGATATGCAACCGACGGCAGCTAAATCAGCAGCCAGCATAAATAAAAAAGATAAACTGGTTAAAACAAGATAATATAGCGAATGGCTCAAACCGGTAGATCGCTTACAGGCTTAGCGCTCCAAAAGTTCAGAAAGAATTTTTGGGGCGTTTTAAGTTTAGGGCTTATTGTTGTATTGGCACTCATAGCCATTTTTGCCTATGTATTGGCACCGGAGAAATCGCAGAACGCCAATTGGGGCGACCTTGCCATACATAGCAAGTCCCCGGGTTTTACGGTAACCATGTTGCATTTTCCACAGCCTGAGGAGGCAGAGTTTAAATTCGGATATTACTTTACTGGCAATCCCAATCCCGAAGTTAAAATTCCCATCTTAAAATACAGCATTAAAGGCGATAGTATTACGTATTACGAATATACCGATGAGCCGAGCCTTGCGGTAAGTAAAACGATTCCGCTATCGGAGTTTAAGGCGGATGCCGTAACGGTTGAAAAAGAATACCTAAAACAGCATAAATTTATATTGGGCACCGATAGCCAGGGCCGCGATTTACTAAGCCGACTGATAGTCGGTTCACGTGTTTCTATTGCCATTGGTTTTGTGGCGGTGTTTATAAGCCTGGTTGTGGGAATATTTTTTGGGGCCATTGCCGGTTATTATGGTGGTAAAGTTGATGCTTTTGTAATGTGGCTGGTTAATATCATTTGGAGTATACCTACGTTGCTGTTGGTTATAGCCATCACCTTGGCGCTTGGTAAGGGCTTCTGGCAGGTTTTTGTGGCCGTGGGGCTTACCATGTGGGTAGAAGTTGCCCGCGTGGTTAGAGGGCAGGTGATGAGCATAAAGCAAATGCAGTTTGTAACTGCAGCCCGTGCTTTGGGCTACAGCAACAGGCGCATTATCTTTAACCATATATTGCCCAACAGCATGGCGCCGGTTATTGTAATATCGGCAGCTAATTTTGCATCGGCTATATTGGTAGAAAGTGGCCTAAGCTTTTTAGGGCTTGGTGCGCAGCCGCCTGTACCCAGCTGGGGCGGCATGATAAAAGACCACTACAACTATATAATCCTCGGTAAGCCGTACCTTGCACTCGCACCGGGTATTGCCATGCTCTTATTGGTGCTTGCCTTTATGATGGCGGGTAATGCTTTAAGGGATGCGCTGGATGTTAAGAGCGAGTAAAAGCAGATGTAATTCTATGTCATGTGGCTTAAGACTCAAACAAATTAGAATGAAAATGAGTATTGTTTCACTTTCAGAATCGTTATACCAAACCATTTTCTTTTTATTAATATCTATGTCGGCTTTTTCCCAGAAAGTTGATAGTGATGTACAGATAAAAAACATGGAGATAGCTATAAAACAGTTCCTTATTGAAAAAGGCGAAATTAATGATGAAAACAAATTAGGTATTGGAGTATATGATGTTACGCACAGAAGTGAGCTGGGGAAAGAAAAGATAGGTATATACCTTATAAGAGCTGTATATAGAACGGATGGGAATGATTATATTTTATTGAAAGATGATCAGGATTTGGAGTTCTTTGAGTTTAAAGATCTTAGATTAATCTTACGAAAAGCCATGGCTTTACTCAAAGATGAATCGGACGACGAGCTATTCATATATATTAACAGTATATCTGAATACTATGAAGGAAGTTACCTTTTTATTAAAAATGGTAGAGGTCATAAAATTAAAATGAAAACGAATTAAGTTTAGTTTGTAATGTAAACAGAATAAAATCAAAAATGACAGAATACCAAATTGAGGCCTGGAAAAAGGAGATTTACAATACGCTTGCGGCTATTGCCGATATAGAAAGCCAGAAGTTGCAGTGGGTTGGTTCTGCTTTGTCAGGTAATAAAATATTAAACCGGCTTTTTGACTTAGAGTTTGAAATGTTGATTTCCTATTTAATAGAGAATGAGGAGGGAAGCAGGGAATTGCTTTCTAACATGATCAAGATGGAAAGGGTGCTTCATGAGTATGCTAAAGCGAACATATCGGATGACAAATTATTGGCCGACCCTAACTGGCATTTGATAACCAAAAAAGCTGCCGAGATCATATTATTGTGGGATAGGGATATGGAGGAGTAGTCTTTAATATTGGTAAGCAGCCTCTCAATCTTACCTGTACCTATTATTTAGCCCTTTGCCTTCTAATATCATAGGTTTTATCTTTTCAAAACGTGCCAATTTGGTTTTATCCTGTTTAGCTTCGGCTATGTATTCGCAAAATTCTTTTTGCTTATAGGGTGAGAAGTTTGCAAAAGCCTCGGCAAGCTTGCTATCCTTGTCCAATTGCTGCTGAAGATATTCCGGTATAACAGTTTCTTTCTTTTGCGGTTTAATGCCGAGCCCGGCTTTTTCTATTGCTATAGCTTCGTTAATATAAGCAGATACCAACTTTTCGTTAACTTCACCTACATTGGTAAACCGCCACTGCCTTAATGACTTGGTATTGCCTTCGTTTGCATTAACCAACACTCCGGCTTCATCTTTTAAGAATACACCTTTAAAGAACCAAATGGTAAAAAAGTTTTTAAAGCCGCCTATTCCTATAACGTTCTTATTATTATAAGTATAAACAATACCGCCCCATTTGGTAGTTTGTACCAATTGGGAGCGGTCAATAATGTTTTGTAAAACTTCCAGTTCTGCAGTCCATTGGTTGTTCTTATCCCAAACTTTTTTAGGAGTTTCCAAGTCTTATTTTTTTTCTTTGGCAGTTAGCTCGGCAATGCGCACAATAACGTCGGCAGCCTTCTTCATGCTCTCTACAGGCACATACTCATACTTACCATGAAAGTTATGCCCACCCGCAAAAATGTTGGGGCACGGTAAGCCCATGTAGCTTAGCTGGCAGCCATCGGTACCGCCGCGAATAGGTTTGATGATTGGTTTAATACCCAGGTCTTTCATTGCTTTTTCGGCAATATCTACAATATGAAATACAGGTGTAACCTTTTCTTTCATGTTGTAGTACTGGTCTTTAACTTCGGCAATAGCAATGTCGCCGCCAAACTGCTTTTTATATTTGCGGTTTATCTTATCGGTAATTTTTTTGATAAGCTTTTTACGCTTCTTAAACTTCTTAGCATCATGGTCGCGGATAATAAGCTGTACAACACTCTCCTCTATACTTCCGGTAATGCCCGTAACGTGAAAGAACCCGTCATAACCGGATGTTTGCTCCGGTACTTCGTTTTTGGGCAACGACGTTATAAACTTGTTAGCAATAAGCATAGAGTTTATCATTTTACCTTTTGCATAGCCCGGGTGAACGCTCTTACCTTTAAAGGTAATTTTAGCTCCTGCGGCGTTAAAGTTTTCATATTCAAGTTCGCCTATTTGGCTGCCATCCATGGTGTATGCCCAGTCGGCACCAAATTTAGCAACGTCAAATTTGTGTGCGCCGCGGCCTATCTCCTCATCGGGTGTAAACCCTACGCGAATTTTACCATGCTTAATTTCCGGGTGCTGAACCAAATATTCCATAGCGGTAACAATCTCTGTAATACCGGCTTTGTCATCTGCGCCAAGCAGGGTGGTGCCATCAGTTGTAATAATGGTTTGCCCTTTATATTGTAATAAGTCTTTAAAATATTTAGGAGATAGCACAATGTTTTGTTCGGCATTTAATATAATATCGCCTCCATCGTAGTTTTCAACAATTTGGGGCTTTACATTAGCACCGGTAAAATCGGGCGTGGTGTCAAAATGCGATACAAAACCAATTACAGGTACATCATGCTCTACATTACTTGGCAGGGTAGCCATAATGTAAGCATTCTCATCTATAGTAACCTCTTCAAGGCCTATAGCTTTAAGTTCATCTACAAGTTTATTGGCAAGGTCCCATTGTTTTGCAGTGCTGGGAGTAGTATCAGAGTTTGGGTCGCTTTCGGTATCTACGGTAACGTAGCTTATAAAACGGTCTATTATGTGCTGCATTTTAATTTTTTTGAATTTGTAGCACAAATTTACGATTTATTTACATTTTTATAGCGCGATTATTCCTGAATGTGGAGTGGAAGACGTATGGTAAATGCAGCGCCTTGCCCGGGAACCGAGTGTGCCGTAATGGTACCGTGGTGCTGTTCTACTATCTTTTTACAGATGCTAAGCCCTATACCCGTGCCACTAAACTCTGATTTGCCATGAAGCCTTTGGAACAGTTTAAACATTTGTTCCTTATACTGTTCATCAAAACCAATACCGTTATCGCTAAATATTATTTCGGCCATTGGAATGCCCTCATCGTTGTTGATGGTAGTGGCAGTTATAGTTATTAAAGGCTGGCCGGTATTGTACTTAAGCGAATTGCTTATCAGGTTAGAGAACAGCTGGTGCATTTGCAACGCGTTAGCGTTAATAGTTGGCAGCACATCGCTATTAATAACCGCATTTTTTTCGGCAATAGTAAGCTCGTAATCTGTTTTTACGTTTGCCAGTATTTTGTTTAAGTTAACTTCGGCAAGTTTGGCTTCGGCATTAAGGCGGCTATACGTAAGAACATCCTGTATGAGGTTAGACATCCTGGCAGCAGAATTGCTAATTTTTGACATGTAATTTTTAGCCGAGGCCGCATCCATATCCCTGTTTGTAATAATGCTCAGGAAAGTTTGGATTTTTCGCAACGGCTCCTGCAAATCGTGGCTTGCAATGTAGTTAAACGACTCCAACTCTTTGTTAGATTTTTCTAATTCCAGATTTTTTTGCTCCAAAAGTGCATTAACTGTATTTAGTTTAATAGTACGCTCCTTAACCTGCTCCTCAAGCAACTGGCTAAAGGCCTCGCGCTCTTTCTCGGCTTTTTTGCGAAGAGTAACATCATTAAAAATAACTGCTATTTTATTGTCTTTTTGTTTGGTAAGCGGAAATGCCGATACCTCATACCAGCCGTCTATTAATACTGCTTCCTGCTCAAAATAGAGCGGTTGCATAGTTTTGGCTATACCTCCGTAAAGGTCAAACCAGTGTTGCTCGTGCAGCGGGTTCATATCCTTAATGCTCCTGCCACGTGCATCTTTAAGGCCGGTTTGCTTTTCAAAAGCCGGATTGTAGTCTAAAAATATATAATCGTAAGGATGTTCATTATCATCAAAAAGCATCTCGATAATGCAAAAACCCTGGTCTATCGAATTGAATAGCGAGAGGTATTTTTCTTCTGCCTTTTTAGTAATGGCGGCATTTATATCTTCTTCGGCAAGGCGCCTGTCTGTTATGTCTTCCCAAACCCTAACAAGAAACTCTCCAACTTTAGAGTCGGATACGCTGTACCATCGTGATGTACCGTTAACGTCTTTTGTATAACGCTCCCACTTTTGATTCAGGCCTGTTTCCATAACTTCAATCATAGTCTGGAGTTGGTCGCGCTGCTCCGGCCTTACCTCTGTAAAACGTTTGCCTGTAACGTTATGCCCATCAAAAAAATCTATGCTTGCGCGGCTTAACAGGCTAAACTCAAAGTCAGTTATAATGTTGTTTTCATTGCGCACCGCCGTAAAAACAATAACACGGTTATTGGGCGCATCAAATGCAGCCTTCATTAACTGTAAGGTCTTGTTTTCTTCAGGAATAGTGATATGCCCTGTGGAGGTATTCATTTTTTATAGCAATAGTAGGATGATGTTCTTCAAATATAATAATAATCAAATGTATACAAGCAGGGTTAGTTTTTTTTTAAGATTTTTATCACCTATTTGCATAGTTTCGCTACTATTAAAATAAGGAAGGCGGCGGCGCAACCCACACTAAACTATTTTTTATTCAGGTTTATTTTATAGGTTTTGGCTGTAGCCGAATCGGCAGAAGCATTGTTTACCGGAGCCGATGGCGGTGGTGGGGGAGGCGGCACCGTAGCGAATACATCGCTTATGCCCATTGCAGTGCTGGCAGGTTCCCATTGTACCATACCTTGCTTCCACACAAAATGATCTTGTGTAAATTGTCCGCTCTGTGCGAAATCCAGTAATTGTGCTAAGGTATACGGACCCGATTGCTGCCCGTTTAAGGCGATATGCCAGCTTACCGATGGTGGCGGTGGCGGGCTGTTGGTTATACTACCCATCATGCCGCCCATTTGGTTACCCATAACGCTGCCCACCTGCATACCCGTCATAATACCTAACGGATTTAAGCCGCCGCCGCCCAAGTTTATATTACCCATAGCCCCCAGGTTTTGCGATGCGGTTTTTAAAATATCGGCTTGCAGGTCTACCTGGTGTACTGTGAAGTTTTTGGCTTCCACACCCATTTCAAGGTCTTTGCGCTGTATACGTGCCAGTTCTTCAAGGTTAGTAACTTCTACACCGGTCTTTGCATCAATGTAACGCAATTGCTGGTCGGCCGTAGTTCGTTTTAGCTGCTGGTAATTCGGGTCGGTGTCGTTAAGCTCTATCGTAGCAATATCAACACGCTTTAGGCTGATGCCATAATCCTGCTCCAGTTCCTCTGTAAGTTTAGATTGCACGTAGGCATTAATATCATCAAGCCTGCGCTCCAGTTGCATTACAGGCAGGCCGGTCTCGGCAGGGAGGTTAAGTATAACCGACTTTATTTTGCGCGTAAAGAAATCTTTTATCTGTTCTTCAAAATCAGAAAGTTCAAAATTTACAAGGCGGTACAATTTTATAAAATTGCCGATATCTGTAATAGTAAAGGTAAGCGAACCGCGCACGGCGCATGGCACACCAAGATATGGGAAACGGTTATCAAAAACATCAAAGTACGCTATACCAAATTTTATACGGTTGTTTTGCTGCAGGTTAAAAAAATAAACCTGTGCCATAAATGGCGAATCGCCACCGTAAGCCGCACCTACAATGCTTGTAAGTATGGGTAGGTTAGCCGTTTTAATGGTTTTGTCGGCCGGGCCGGCAATAACATCAAACATGTCGCCATTTTGCTGATTGTAAAACAGTATGGCTGCCTCACCAGCATTTACACGGAGGGTACTGCCGTAACGAATGGCGTTTTCTTTGTGTGATGTATTAGGCTCGCCATTAGGTGACCATTTGTATACAAGATAATCTTTTTTGTCGCAGCTTATCACATCCATAAAGCCGCCTTCGTTACCGCTAAAAAAGTTTAATAAGCTCATTATCTCCTTGATTTTTTACGTTTCTTAGGTTTGTTTTTCTCCTGTTGGTTTTTGTATAACGATTCAGAAACTTCTATTGATGTTATAAGATACTGGCTTTTATAGTAGCTTGCCAGTTCTGCCCTTTCTTTAGCTTTTTCAAATTCGTTTTTTTTGATCAGGTTATTAACTTCTGTTTCAACTACCATATCAATTCTACCTTCTAACTCGTCAGGAATCTTATACACAGTTTTAATAGTTTTTGCAAGATCTAATGCTCTGTTATAATCTCCTGCTTCGGTAAGGCTGTCAACTTCCAGGCACAATATCTCATACAAAAAATTATCTTTATTAGTCCCTTCATCAACATATTTTAAAGAGTTCCTCGCCTGCCCTATGTGTTTCTCCTTAATAAGTCGTTTGGTTCTATCTTCTGCTGATTCAACCGGTTTAGATGGTTTTGGCATTTCCATTTTAGAGAATGCAAACAGGATTCCCACAATTGCTATTATAATAACAATACCCGAAACAGCATCGGCTTTTTGCCTTTTTGCTATAACGGCATCCCTTTCGGCAATACGTTCATTGATGTATTGGTTAACTTTTTGGTCGTTGCCATACCTGGTTTTAAGGTTGCGTACCTGGCTATCGGTGCTGGCAATAATTTTTTCATTTATATAGGAATACCTGTCAAATAGCGCTTCTTTTTTAATTACTTTTTTGTAGATGATGTAAAGGCCGGCAGTTACTACGATCAATATAGCCGAATTAAAGATTTTAGAACTGCCTATTTTAGGTACTGCCTGTAGAGCGCTAACGCTGCTATCAAGGCTTCGCATCATTTCATCAAGGGTTTGAATATCCTCAGTCGATTCGGCATATAAAACATAATCGCATGACGGGCAAACTCGGCTAAGCCCACTCAAAATCTCACCGCAACTGGGGCATTTATTAACCTTTGGCCTGCTGCTTGCATTAAGTTCATACAGCTTGCCATCCAGTATCATATCCAGCTCATCGAGGTCAAAACCCAGGTTTTGCGCCTTTTTTCGCAGTACTTCTCTTTCCTTATCGGTAATGTAGCCATCTACAAGCGCATATTCGACCAGTTTATTTAATTCGGGGTTCATTAAAGGCGTAGGTTTTATGTTTTATTGGTGTTTCAAATTTACACATCCCTATTAAATACGCAAGTTTTTGCAGGGTTAATGTAATAAAAAGATAAAAAAACAGATTAATTTTAATTTTTCTATTTTTGCAGTACGCAACACCACAATTATGTACAAATCGCTCATAAGGCCGTTACTTTTTAAATTCGACCCTGAAAAAATTCACTACTTTACGTTTTCGTCTATTCGCTTTTTAAACAACATACCGGGCATGCCGGGTATATTAAAAGGAATATATAACGTAAACGATGCGAGGCTTGAGCGTGAGGTGTTTGGGCTAAAATTTAAAAACCCTGTAGGCCTTGCTGCCGGTTTAGATAAAGATGCTAAATTGTATAAGCAACTTTCGGGCTTAGGCTTTGGTTTTATAGAGATTGGTACTTTAACCCCCAAAGCGCAGGAAGGCAACCCTAAGAAAAGGCTTTTCCGCCTGCGCGAGGATAGTGCACTTATAAACCGTATGGGCTTTAATAATGGTGGTGTGCAGGAGGCGGTAGAGCGCCTTAAAACCAACCTAAAAGGGCAGGGGCATGTACTTATAGGCGGTAACATAGGCAAGAACAAGTTAACGCCAAACGAAGATGCCGTAAGCGATTACGAAATTTGCTTTGATGCCCTGTATGATTATGTAGATTATTTTGTGGTAAACGTAAGTTCTCCCAATACACCTAACCTGCGTGAGCTTCAGGATAAGGAACCGTTAACCAGGTTGCTGCAAACCCTTCAGGATAAAAATGCTGCCAGGCCTAAACAAAAACCAATACTGCTTAAAATTGCTCCTGACTTAACCAATGAGCAGTTATTAGATATTATAGATATTATAAAAACCACAGGTATTGCCGGCGTAATTGCGACCAATACTACCATATCTCGAGACGGACTGGTGTCTGAAAATAAAGCCGAAACGGGTGGCCTTAGCGGTAAGCCATTAGCCAAACGCAGTACCGAGGTGATACGTTTTCTTTCAGAAAAAAGTAATAAAGCGTTCCCTATTATTGGGGTGGGTGGTATACACAGTGCAGATGATGCCATTGAAAAACTGGAGGCCGGCGCAAGCCTGATACAGTTGTATACCGGTTTTATTTATGAGGGCCCGGCGCTTATTAAGGCGATTAACAAGAGATTGTTAGAAAGTTAGATTTTTGGATATTTAGAAAGTCCTTAGTAACTAAGGCGCTAAGAAACTCAGTACCTCAGGTTATGGAAAAGATAAAAATTATAGAATGCCCCCGTGATGCCATGCAAGGTATTAAGGCATTTATACCTACCGAGCGTAAAATTGCCTACATACAGTCGTTACTGCGTGTGGGTTTTGATACTATAGATGTAGGCAGTTTTGTATCGCCAAAGGCCATACCACAAATGAAGGACTCGGCAGCGGTACTGACCGGATTAGACCTTAGTACTACCAAAAGCAAATTACTGGCTATTATTGCCAACACTCAGGGTGCTGAAGCTGCGGCACAACAGCCTGCCATACAATATTTAGGGTATCCATTTTCAATTTCTGAAAACTTCCAGATGCGTAATACCCACAAAACTATTGCGCAGTCTTTAGTTACTTTACAGGAAATTTTAGATATTGCCCAAGCCGCAGATAAAGAGGTGGTAGCATATCTTTCTATGGGGTTTGGTAATCCGTATGGCGACCCGTGGAATGTGGATATTGTAGGGGAGTGGACCCAAAAGCTTGCCGATATGGGCGTTAAGATACTATCATTATCCGATACCGTTGGGTCATCTACACCGGATGTTATTGAATATCTGTTCTCTAACCTAATACCTAAATTTCCTGACGTGGAATTTGGTGCGCACCTGCACACTACACCTGATAGGTGGTTCGAAAAAATTGACGCTGCCTATAAAGCAGGATGCAGACGTTTTGATGGCGCTATACAGGGCTTTGGCGGCTGCCCAATGGCAAAAGATGAACTTACAGGCAACATGCCAACCGAAAAAATGTTATCCTATTTTACCGCTGCTAAAGCAGATAGCGGACTAAATTCACTTAGTTTTGAGAGTGCCTATAATGAGGCTACGAAGGTTTTCGGAGAGTTTCATTAGTATAAATTACGCCTATATTACCATTGGAATAATTTATAAAATAACATTTTTGTGTTGGCTTAAAAAGTGCTATATTTGCATGCAATTTAACTACAAATTGCAACATGAAAGCACACGAAGCTAAAATCATCGGCGAGGGCCTTACCTACGATGATGTTCTACTTGTTCCCAACTACTCTGAAGTTTTACCACGCGA
>Ga0265780_10007103_pt1 | contig 13787 bp, 11 predicted proteins | sample P1T30metagenome_FD_192432 | JGI IMG/M metagenome (GOLD analysis project Ga0265780, IMG submission 192432) | Plant litter microbial communities from East Loma Ridge, Irvine, California - P1 T30 | ecosystem: Environmental > Terrestrial > Plant litter > Unclassified | place: USA: California... | reverse complement strand
CGGGTCGACGCCACGTTCAGCGCCAGGCGCAGCATGGTCGAGACCAGCAGGATGGCCGGGAAGGCCAGGAAGTCGAGCGGCTTGACCGTGTACAGCGCGGTCAGCAGCACGATGATCGACAGCGCAATATTGAAACTGAAGAACACGTCCAGTACGAACGCCGGCAGCGGCAGGATCATCATCGCCAACAGCATGATGATCAGGATTGGCGCCGCCGCCTTGCTGCCCTGTGCTCCAAGGCCGCTCATCCAGGCTGGCAGTTTCATGCTGTTGGTCATTCAGTTCACTCCGTGTTCGGTTCGGTTCAACTTGGCTTGGGCGGCGGCTTCTGCTGCGAGGCCGGGTTCAGCGGGTCCATCTCGTCCGGCACTTTCAACCTGGTCGGACGATCGGGATAATCCCCTTCGCCCTTCCGGTAAGCCCGCAGCTGGTAGACATAGGCCAGGACTTCCGCCACCGCCGAGTACAGCCTTTCCGGGATCTCGTCATCGATATCGGTATGCTTGTACAGGGCGCGGGCCAGGGCCGGTGCTTCCATCAGCGTCACTTTGTGCAAGGCGCCCATCTCGCGGATCTTGGCGGCGACGTCGTCGACGCCTTTTGCCACCACCCGCGGCGCGCCCTTGCCATCCGTGTACTTCAGCGCCACTGCATAATGGGTCGGGTTGGTGACGATCACATCAGCAGTAGGGACATTTTGCATCATCCGGCCGCGGGCCATTTCGCGCTGCATCTGGCGAATCTTCCCCTTAATCTGAGGATTGCCGTCCGATTCCTTCGATTCCTGGATCACTTCCTGGCGCGTCATCTTCAGTTTGTCTTTCCAATGCCATAACTGATAGGGACCATCGATCAGGGCGATCACCCCCAGCGAAGCGACGATGAACAGGAAGGATTTGCCGATCATATTGCCGACGTGGGCGCTGCTCTCGTTGAGGGGCTCGACTGCCAGGCCCAGCATCGCCTCCTTCTGGCTGCTGACGACGATATACGCCACCACGCCCACCAGCACGGTCTTGATGATCGCCTTGAGCAGCTCGACCAGCGCGTTTTTCGAGAACATATTGCCAATACCCTTGATCGGGTTCAGCTTCATGAAATTGGGCATGAAGGACTTGGCCGAGAACAGCCAGCCGCCGATCAGGATCGGCGACACCAGGGCGATCGCCATGATGGCGAGCGCGATGGGCAGGCAGGCCATCAGCACGCTGACCAGGTCGTTGAAAATCCGTTCGAGCAGGATATTGGGGTTGAAGACCTGCTCGCGGTCGAGCGACAGGCCGGACCTGAGCGCGTTGCTTAAATTACCGACAAGCATGCCGCCAAAGGCCCACAGGCAGCTGCCGGCGGTCATCAGGACGGTGAAGGTCGCCACTTCGCGCGACCGGGGAACGTCGCCTTCTTCGCGTGCCTTCTGGATCTTCTGGGGCGATGCGTCTTCTGTCTTCTCTGCGTCGCTATCTTCCGACATGACATTTCCCCCAATCTCGTTAGCTCAAGCTGCAGCGAATGCGCAGTTTTACCGCGCGAACGAGATTATTGCCGAAATTGCGGTGCGGCTACAGAGAGAATAGAGGGGAGATCCGGGCCTTGTTCGGCCCGGCGGGCAGCGCGAAGCTGCCCCGCCAGAGGAGGCTACATGCGGCGCCGGACGAAGGCCCTGGCCGGCTGTTCGCGGCCGAGGTCCGACAGCGGCGCCGGCTGGTTGGCGGCGCCCGGGTTGGCCACGCGCGCGGCCATGATGACCGGCGCGACCACCGGTGTCGACGCATGCTGCCTGGCCAGGACCGTGGCGGCCGGCGCCAGCGGGGTCACGGGCACCTGGACCGGCTGGCGGCGGCGCGCGCGCCAGGCCGTCACCACCAGGCCGTAGACGACCAGGTAGAGGGCGAAACTGAAGATCGCGCCCTGCACCAGCACCTCGGGCGAACCGGCGTTGTCCACCGCCAGGAAGGCGGGCACCAGGGCGATGCTCCACGACACCGGCGACACGCAGGCATTGCGCAGCGGCGCCGGCAGCATGCGCAGGTAGCGCGCGGTGATCGCCGTCTTGACCAGGCTGTGCAGGTGCCAGCTGTCCGGATGGCCCGGATGGCGGCGGCACCACAGGCGGCGCCCGATGGTGAACACGGTCTCGAACACGGGATAGGCGCAGGCCAGCAGCGGCGCCCAGGCCGAGACCGAGGGATTGCGGTAGACCAGCATCACCGACAGCCAGGCCAGCAGGAAGCCGAGCAGGTAGGCGCCGCCATCGCCGAGGAACAGTTTGCCGAACGGGAAATTAACGACGAAGAAGCCCGCCGTCACCGCGCAGATCACGAAGCACAGCTGGGCCAGGTGAACGTCCCCTGCCCCCAGGGCGATCAGGCCCAGCGTGGCCAGGCCGATGACTACCGTGCCGCTCGCCAGGCCGTTGAAACCGTCGATGATATTGACCGCATTGGCCACGCCGCCCACCGCGAAGGCGGTAAACAGCACCGACAGCGGCAGCCAGCCCAGCAGGCTGTCGAGCGGCGCGAGGCCGGTGTGCTGCAGGGTGACGCCGGTCAGGAACCAGCACACGGCGCCGCTGGCCATGGTCGCGAGCAGGCGCGCGCGCACCGAGACGGTACGGGTCAGGTCTTCGGCCAGGCCGAACACGAAGGCAGGCAAGGCGGCGATCAGCACCGGCAGCAGCAGCTCCTGCTGGGCCGCGGGCAGGACGCCGAGCGCCATCCACAGGCCGGTCATGATGGCGGCGCCGCCGATGCGCGGGGTCGGGGTGATATGGAATTTCTGCACGCCGCGGGTCGCGTCGAGCGAATAGCGCCCGTGCCAGCGTGTGGTGAACACGAGCAGTAGCGAACAGATCAGCGATGTGGCGAAGCCGATTTCGAGGCCGGCCATTGGGAGGTTATTAATACTCATAGAACCACTTTGTTAACTCGTCAATTCTATCGCATTTCCCGTTGATCAATGGGCAACCGGGATTCGAGCGGCATTCTATCCCAATGTCACAAAAACACGGCTGTGTCGTGCAAGTCCTTGATTGAGAAAGGACAATTTGATGATTCTAGGTAAATTGCGCTTTACCAATCAATCACCCTGAAACTTCTCCTAATATTTATCGACAAATTGTTACACTTTTCCTTAGTGATATTTGGATAGTTTTATTTCTTATTCACAAATAGGTGGTGCGGGATGGCACATAATCGACAGCGCGGTGCATTCAATCGGCTCATGCTGATCTGGCTGGTCGTGCTGGCCAGCGCGCCAGCCGCAGCGCAGTCCACCCCCTCGCCCGACCTGCAGGAAGCGCGCGCGCGCCTGCTGCAAGCCCAGACCAGCCAGGCGCTGGCCGAGGCCGAGCGCGCCGAACTGCTGGCGCGGCTGCCGCCGGCCCAGGCCAGGGCGCTCAGCGGCAGCATCGACGCCAACAAGCTCGGCGCGGCCGGCCTGGCGCGCGCCTTCGACCTGGCGCTGGCGCTGGCGGCCGAGGTGTGTGCGGCGCTGCCGGCCGGGCGCAGCGTCGTCCTCTACGACCCGGCGGTCAGCCAGGGCGTGGTGGCGGCGCGCACGGTCGACGCCGCGCTGGCGCGCACGGCCCGCGAGCTGGCCGCGCGCAACGGCGAACTGGCGCGCTATCTCGACGCGCATGCGCCGCCGTCGGCCGCCGCCCTGCCCCTGGCCTGGCTGGCGGCGCCGACCATGCTGCTGCGCGCCGGCGCCGATCTCGCCGGCCTGTTCAAGAGCGACGCCACCCTGGCCGGGATTGCCTACGGCGACGGCGCGCGCGCCCTGTTCGCCAGCGCCCTGGCCCGCAGCTGTCCTGCCAGGCTGGTGGGACTGAGCGGTGGATATATGGGCGAACTCGATACCGTCCGCCACGCCCGCTTGCTGGAGCAGGTACAGGCGCTGGCGGCGGAACGCGCCGTGCTGGCGCGCCACATCGCGCGGCTCGATGCGCTGCACGACGCCGCCAAGGGCGAGCTCAAGAGGGAAATCGGCGCCGTGCTGGATGCGGCCGAGGCACAGCTGAAGGCGGTCGACGCGTTCGCCGAGTCGCTGCGGGCGGGCGAAGCCAGCGATAAAAGCCCATTATTCACGGCGGCGCGCTATCTCGGCCAGGCCGAGCGCAGCGTCGGCGCGCTGGTACTCGACGTCGACCTGCGGCTCGAGGGATTGACGCAGGTGCGCGATCAGCTGTTCACCGGCGAGCGGCTGGCGCTGTCGGGGGTGGCTTTCCTGTGGTACCGGCTGCATGAGCCGGATGGACGGCTGCTGCGGGCGGACGCCTTGCGCCGGATCAGCCGGCCGGTCGAGGTGCGCCTGCGTGGCGGGGATGCCGATGAGGCATTCTGGCACGGCGAGCCTGCCGCCCAGTTGCCGACGCCGACGCCGTGATCGCTGGCGGCCAGGTGGGCTAGGCCTCGCAGGCGAGATCGTCAGCGGGTGGGCGCAGCGGCCGCCGCCTCGAGCGTCTGCTCGATCGCGCCGAACAGCGATTTGCCCGCTTCGTCCAGCATCTCGATGCGGATGGTGTCGCCGAACCGCATGAACCGGGTCACCGCCTCGCCCCCATCGATGATCTCTTGCCAGCGCTGTTCGGCAATGCTGGCATATCCCGGGGTATGCCGGCGCGTGGCGCGGTTCGACACCACGCCGGCGCCGACGATGGCGCCCGCCTCCACCTTGCGGCCACGCGCCAGTTCCGCCAGCAATTGCGGAAAACTGAAGCGCATGTCCTCGCCCGCCTCCAGCGTCCCGACCGGATTGCCGTTCCACACGACCCGCAGCGGCAGCGCGGCCTTGCCGCCGCGCCAGGCGTCGCCCAGCTCGTCCGGCGTCACTGCCACGGGCGCAAAGCTGGTGGCCGGCCGGGCGTGCAGCAGGCCGCAGCCGGTCGCCAGCGCGTCGTCGAGCAGGCGATGCAGCGTGATCTCGTTGGCCAGCAGCAAACATCGCACCTGGCCGTGGGCTTGATCCACGGTCGCGCCTTGTGGCAGATCGCCGCTCACGACCGCCAGCTCGGCGCCGAAATCGATGTCCCACTCCTCGCGCGCCAGCGCCAGCCCGGCGCGCGGACCGAGCAGACCGTCGCTCGCGGCCTGGCGCAGCACGGGCGTCTCGCTCCAGGCGGCCGGCAAGGCGCCGCCGCCCGCGCGACGCTGCAGTTCATGGTGCTGCAGGAAGGCCGCGCCACTCACGCGCGCATGCGCACGCGGCAGCGGCGCCAGGCAGCGGCCGGGGTCGAAATCGAAGGGACGGCGCGCCTTGCCTTCCGCCTTGCCCTCGTTGAGCTGGCGGTACAGGTAGTCGAGCTGGGGAGCGATGAAGCCCCAGTCGTCGAGCGCGGCGCGCAGGCTGGGAGCGATGCCGTCGGCGATGTGGGCGGTCTTGAGGTCGCGCGACACCACGGCCAGTTGGCCGTCGCGGGTGCCGTCGTCGATGGTGGCGAGTTTCATGGGCGGGCTCGAAGGTTCAAGCCCGCCATTCTACGGGGACGCTCAGTACTTGACTACCACACCGGCGCCGACGCTGCGCTGGAAGTAGTTATAGTCGATCATGCTCTGGCCATAGCCGGTGAAGGCGTTGATATAGCCCTTGACCGGACCTGCCAACGGGAATGCCCAGCCGACCTGTACCGCACCCTTGTCGGTGCTGAAATTACGCCGCACCAGCGCCGAGATCTCGTGGCCGCCGCCCAGGCGGTAGTTGCCGGCCAGTTCGAAGCGGCCCATGAAATCGGTGATGTCCGGGTTGTTGTCGTCTTCCAGCGATTCATTGACCCGTTTCCACAGCTTGGCGGTCATGGTCAGCGGGCCACGCTCCAGGCCGACCTGGGCGTAGAAGCGGTTCCAGCTGCGCGACAGGTTCGACGACTGGCCATTCGACTGGTGCACGAAGCCCAGGTTCAGGAAACGCACATTGGTGCCCAGCAGCGCGAAGTCGAGCGGCGTGACGGCCATGATCTCGGGCTGGTAGTTCGTTTCACGGAACGGGCTCGAGGCGCGGTGGTTGGCGGCCTGCCAGAAGCTGTTCTGGGTGTAGCCGAACCAGACGTCGACCGGCCGCTCGAACAGGGTCTCGACCAGTTTCATCTTGAAGCTGAGCTGGAATTCGAGTTCGGCCTTGGACAGGCCCTTGGCATCCGGATCGCTGGCAAGGAAGTCGCGGTACGGCTCTTCGTTCGGGCGGTGGGTGCGGGTGGCGATCAGATAGCTCGGGTGGTGCGGGCGGAACTTGAACACGCCGCGCTTGTCGCGCGCGTCGAGTTCCCAGTGGCTGCTGAGCGTGTACTCGGCGGCCGCCTGCACAGCCGGATCCATCGACGCGGTGTGGTCGACCGAACTGGTGCGCGGCGCATCGAAGGCGCCCTGCGCGACCGGCGCGGTGGTCGGCACCGGCGTCACCGCGGCCGGCGCCGTCGCGGCGGCGCTGGCGGCGGCAGGGTTGGCGGCCTGGGCCGAGGCGACGCCGTCGAAGCAGGCAAGGCGCGCGGCGCCGTCCTGGATCACGGTGCAGTCGGCCAGCGTTTGCGGCGAGTTCTGGGCCATTGCCGGCAGGGCCAGCAGGAGAGGAATCAGGGCGAAGGTAGGGGCGAGTCGCGGTCGATGAGCGTGCATGGTTATTCTTTTAGGATGAAATCGGTCGTGCGGCAGCTGGATTTTGCTGCCGTCGCGACGCAGTGTCTAGGAATTTTCTTAACGATGTCGCACGTATTGCACGCAGGCATGTGGACCAGCCCGCTAGCCGGTGCGGGCGCCTGCTCGGCGCCCGACCGGGAGCCGGCGCTGCCCCGTCGCTCAGCCTGGCGCCAGCAGGTCGAGCTGGGCCTGGTCCAGGTAACACCATTCGCCTTCTTTGAGGCCCAGCGATTCCAGCGTCAGCGCGCCGATCTGCGAGCGGTGCAGCGCACTGCAGTGGTTGCCGGCCGCGGCCAGCATCCGCTTGACCTGGTGATATTTGCCCTGCTCCAGCACGATCTCGAGAGTGTGGTCGCCGCGCTGCACGCAAGAGACCGCTTTCAGGGGCGCCGGTTCGTCGTTCAGCTGCACGCCGGCCAGCATCCGGGCGACCAGTTCATCGGTCACCGGCTCGGCGGTCGTCGCCTGATACACCTTGGGCACGTGGCGCTTGGGCGAGGACTGGGCGTGGATGAATGGGCCGTCGTCCGACATCAGCAGCATGCCGGTGGTGTCGTGGTCGAGGCGGCCGACGGGCTGTACTTCGCGCCAGGTGAACTGTTCCGGCAGCAGGGTCAGCACCCCCGGATGATGGCTGGGCTTGCGCGAACACTCGAAGTTGGCCGGCTTGTACAGGGCAATATAGACATGCTGGCGATAGGCCCATTCTTCGTCGAACACGGTCAGGACCAGGCCTTCCGGCTCGAACGTCGCCTTGTAGCTCTCGACGATCTCGCCATTCACGGCGACGTCGCCGTCCTCGATCAGGGCGCGGCAATATTTGCGGGTGCCGAATCCCTGCGATTGCAGGATACGGTCTAGGGACAATTTACTCATGGGGCGAGACTTTACCAGATGGGGAGATGACCGGGGAGAGTCTGGCGTGGGGAGAGCGTGTAAGCGTTACCTATCAACTATTTTGCATGCAACCGTACATTTGAGCAGCGTCAAACCTTGCGGAATCCGCATTGATAGACTTCAACACGTTAGGAATCCGCCTAACGGCACTAATGAATCCTTACCAACACGTCAGGGTCGCAGTGCACCTGCCAGAGAACAGGAACGAACGTGGACGACAATCTCGATTCAGCTGATGGAAAGCTTTCCGCTCACGAGGCGTATTGCGCGCGCCAGTGCCTTGCCAGGGACCACGCGGCGTTGTTCCCCACCGGGATTGCCATGGCGCGCTGGCGCAGCGGTGTTTCCAGCCTGCAGACCGGCCAGCCGCCCTTGCGCGCCGCGTGGTACGCCAGCCTCGGGCGCAAGCACCAGGCCTGGCTGGACCGTGGCGGTTTCAGCCAGTACGAACAACAGCCACCCTGGCGCACGCCGGACATGTGGCATCCGCCGCAGGCCGCACCAGTCCAGGCGCATGAAGCCGGTGCTCCAGAGCAATCGATTTCACAACAATCCGACCGCGACGACCGCGACGGCGACGCCAGGCAGTGCGGCGCCTGCAACTAAGTACTCGACAAGAAATAAATGTGAGTTTTGGCAAACAGAACCGGAGGTGCGGCTGGCCGAGGCGATGCAAGGCGGCAAGTGCGCCGCAGTGCGAGCACTGCAAGCAGGAGCCAACGCGGCAGCGCGCCGGTTATGGCAGCCAAAAACACATTTATTTATGGGCGAGTACTTAGGCCGGTGCGCTTTCCGGCCGAACCGCTGCAGGCCGGCCGTCATGCCGCCAGGCGACGCTGCACGATTGCCGGCCGACGCTCGATGATGCTTGGCTCCGCCTGACGGCCTGAAAGTTCGGCCCGCCATTCGGCCACGGCGTCGCGGCGTCTGAACCTGGCCCCCGGCAAGCAACCTCGCCTGCCAGCCGCCCAAATGGAAACGACGGCCTGAGCCGTCGTTTCCGTTCCTGCAGCCGGGATGCCGCGCAGACAAACCGCTCAGGAGCGTACTACCATGAGGAATATAATTCTCTCGAAAACCGCACAGCGTGCAGTGGCTAGCGTCTTCCATCCGGGAAGGGTGACGCTGCCGCATCTCCCGACCGCCGTGGCTCCGGCTACCGTTCCACTATAGCCGTTCAGTGTCTGTATTCAAGGACAATGTTCAGTGCAATTTGGGCACTGCGCCGTGATAGGCCGCCTTGACCGCGCTTTCGCCCACCGCCGCGCCGAATTTCTTGAGCACGCGTTCCGGCAAGCCTTCATGCGCCGTGTAGTCGACGATGTCCTCGGCCTTGACGATGTCGCGCGCGACCGTGTCGACCGTGCCGAAGGCGTCGGCCAGGCCCATGTCGACGGCCCGGGCGCCGGTCCAGTACAGGCCCGAGAAGGTTTCCGGGGTTTCTTTCAGACGCTTGCCGCGACCAGCACGCACCACCGCAATAAATTGCTGGTGGATTTCGTTGAGCATTTCCTGGGCGTGCTCACGGTGCTTCGCGGACTGCGGGCTGAACGGATCGAGAAAACCCTTGTTTTCGCCAGCCGTCATCAGGCGCCGCTCGATGCCCAGTTTTTCCATCGTTCCCGTAAAGCCAAAGCTGTCCATCAGCACGCCGACCGAACCGACGATCGACGCTTTGTTGACGTAGATACGGTCGGCGGCGGCGGCGATGTAGTAGCCGCCCGAGGCGCAGATCTCGTCTACCACCACGTACAGCGGCTTGTCGGGGTAGCCGCGCTTCAGCCGCTGGATCTCGTCCACGATGATGCCGGCCTGCACCGGGCTGCCGCCGGGACTGTCGATGCGCAGCACGACCGCAGCCGAGCCAGGATCGGAAAAAGCCTTGTTCAGCGACGGGATCACGGTGTCGGCCGCGCCGCTGCCTTCGGCCTCGATCTCGCCGTTGATTTCGATCAGGGCCGTGTGGCGGCCGAGATTCTCGACATCGCCGCCGCCGATATTGAAATCGTAATAAGCCCATAGCGCCAGCAGCGCCACGGCAAGGAAGCTCAGTTTGAAGAAAATGCTCCAGCGGCGCGCACGGCGCCGTTCCTGGACGGTGGCAAACACCAGTTTCTCGAGCGTTTCGCGCTCCCAATTACTCACCGTCGGTTGCGCAGCGAGCCGGCTGTCGCCGGTGTGGTCAATGCTCGTATGGTCACTCATAAGGTCGGGATGGTTCGAAGGCGAGCGCTATTCCTGCGCAGGCGCGCGGAAATGCTCGTCCGGCAACCAGTATATCTTGCCCGCGCATTCGCGCACGCGGATCGGATGCAGCCGTCCTCCACGGCACGGCCCGCCAACGCACCTGCCGCTGTCCGGCGCGTACAGCGCGCCATGCGTGGCGCACATCAGGTATTGCCCGCCCGACTCGAAGAACTCGCCTTCGTTCCAGTCGAGCTCGATCGGAACATGGGCGCAGCGGTTCAGGTAAGCGGCGACCTGGCCGCCATGGCGTACGGCGAAACCGGTCGCGGGCTGACCAAACGCCAGCAGCTTGAAGCGAACGCCACGGCCAGCGTCGAGCAAGTCGCCACCTTCGCACACGAACAAGCCGGCATCTGGTGACATCGGCGCGATCCCTGTTCAGGCGTGCTCGAGCAGCCAGGCATGCAGCTCGGGGATGGTGCGGGCCGAGAAGATCGGATGGCAGGCCTGCAGCTGGACCACCGGATGGGCGCCGAACTCGACAGCGATGCCGGCAGCACCGGCGTTGCTCGCCATCATCAGGTCGTGGGTGGTGTCGCCGATCATCACTGTCCGCCGCAAGTCCTGGCCCAGCTCGCGCGTCAGTTCTTGCAGCATGGCGGGATGGGGCTTGGAGAATGTCTCATCCGCGCAACGGGTTGCGTCGAACGTCGACAGCAATCCGGTGGCATTCATGGCCCGGTTGAGACCGACACGGCTCTTGCCGGTCGCCACCGCCAGAAAATAACCCTCGTTGGCAAGATCGGCCAACATCGCGCGTACGCCAGCGAACAGCACCAGTTCGTGATCCTTGGTGAGGAAGTGATAACGGTAGCGCTCGACCATGCGCTGGTACATGGCCGGCTGGATGTCGGGCATGACTGCCTGCATCGCTTCGGCCAGCCCAAGGCCGATCACGTGGGCCGCCGAGGCGTCGCTCGGGATCGGCAGGCCCAGGTCGCGCGCCGCCGCCTGGATGCACTTGACGATGGCCGCCGTGCTGTCCATCAGGGTGCCGTCCCAATCGAACACGATCAGGTCAAATTGTTTTCTTGCCATGTATTTTCGACGAACGGTGCCGCCGGTCCCCTCTGGTTTTTCGTTGTCGCAGCTTATGCCCTGGCAACTGGTGTTGTCCATGCCAACTTGTTGTTATGCCGGGTGCCGTATGCCGGGGGCATACGACGGGGCGCCGACGCCGGGCGCCCCCTACGCCGGTCGCCCCCTACGCCGGTCGCCCCCTACGCCGAGCGCCCTACGCCGGGGGCCCCCTACGCCGGGCGCCCCCTACGCCGGGCGCCCCCTACGCCGGGTGCCCTACGCCGGGCGCCCCCAAGCTTACCAAGAATCGATCACATTCCTCTGGCATCGGTGCATTGAGGGTGATCCGCTCTCCCGTGTCCGGATGTGTGAACGTGATCTGGTGCGCATGCAGGAACATGCGCTTGAGCGCGCCGCGTCCCTCGCCCGCCTTGTGCAACTGCTTGTTGAAGGCGAAGTCGCCATATTTCTCGTCGCCCAGGATCGGGAACCCGCTCGATGCCAGGTGAACTCGGATCTGGTGCGTGCGTCCCGTCTTGAGCTCGGCTTCGAGCAAGGCGAAATCGTGCCATTTTTTCAGCAGGTTGAAAATGGTATGCGCTTCCTGGCCGCCAGCCTGGACCACGACGCGCTTCTCGCCTTCCGCGGTCTGGTATTTATGCAGCGGCAATTTGACGTGCTGGCGCTTGTTCTGCCAGTCCCCTCTCACGGCGGCGAAATAGCGCTTGTCGGTGGTGCCCTCGCGCATCTGGTCATGCAGATTGGTCAGTGCGCTGCGCTTCTTGCCGATCAATAGCAGCCCGGATGTCTCGCGGTCCAGCCGGTGCACCAGCTCGAGGAACTTGGCGTCCGGCCGCGCCGCGCGCAACTGCTCGATGACCCCATAGGACACGCCCGAGCCGCCATGCACCGCCACGCCGGCCGGCTTGTTAATGACAAGCAGGTGCGCGTCTTCGAATACGACGGCGAATTCGGTGCCGGGAACGGCCTGCGTGCTCGATTTCTCGGCGATGCGGATCGGTGGAATGCGCACCATATCGCCCTCTGCCAGGCGGTACAGCTGGTCGATGCGGCCCTTGTTGACACGCACCTCGCCCGAACGCAGGATGCGGTAGATATGACTCTTCGGTACGCCTTTGCAGACACGCAACAGGTAGTTATCGATGCGTTGTCCGGCGTCTTCTTCGCCGATCGTCACGAATTGCGCTTGCAGAGCCTGTTGTGATGAAGGGGGAACAACACTGTTTTGGGTCGCCATTCGCTCTGTCTTCCCAGAAATTCTCTCTAAGTCCTTCATTTTGAATATATAATCGACAGGCGGCGGTCAAACCTCTGCTGGTGTAAGAATTAAAACGATATTTTACACAGGGGCGCGCTCCATCGGCCCCGCTCATTGCAAATTCGATGGAAAGAAACGTGTACGCACATCGTTGCGCCGATCAGGGTTGCACCTGCAGTTGTAATCGGGTTGGGCGCAATGATGCAGGATTGGATTGTCAGGATTCTTAAGGATAAGTACCGACAAGCAAATCTTGCTTGTCGGGTGATGGTGTCGATAACGCTTGTCGTTTTCGCCAGGCTTGACGCTGGGCCGTCCTCGAGACTTGTGAGTAAGGCTGTCTTTTCGCCTCCAGGTCCTGGATAGTCGTCAGCTTCGAGCCGGGCTGGTATTAGCACACCCCCTCGCTCCGCCGTGCCACCCCAACGTGATGGCAGGCGGCAAGTGCAGGTCGCGGCGTGCGTGGACAATGACGTTCGGCATCACAGCGCCCTGTTGCGGCAGCGATCCCGGTTTTCACCGTCGTTCGCTGTATCGCACGCCCGGGCATTCCCCCCTCCTGTACTCCCTTCCCCGCATACATCCCTGTAGCTGCGCCGCCCGCGAGGGCGGCCATCACACGGCCCACGGGTCGCGGAGTTTATAAAAAATGAAACGCATGTTGTTTAACGCTACGCAGCAAGAAGAGCTGCGCGTAGCGATCGTCGACGGCCAGAAACTGATCGACATCGACATCGAGACCGCCGGTCGCGAGCAACGCAAGTCGAATATCTACAAGGGTGTCATCACCCGCATCGAGCCGTCCCTCGAGGCCTGCTTCGTCTCCTACGGCGAAGACCGCCACGGATTCCTCCCTTTCAAGGAAGTCGCCCGCACGTATTTCCGTGACGGCGTCGACGTCCGCAATTGCACCATCAAGGAAGCATTGCGCGAAGGCCAGGAAATCATGGTCCAGGTCGAAAAGGAAGAGCGCGGCAACAAGGGCGCGGCCCTGACCTCGTTCATTTCGCTGGCCGGCCGTTACCTGGTGCTGATGCCGAACAATCCGCGCGGCGGCGGCGTCTCGCGCCGGGTCGAAGGCGAGGAACGCCAGGAACTGCGCGAAACGATGGACAAGCTCGACCTGCCGCAAGGCATGTCGGTGATCGCGCGCACCGCGGGCATCGGCCGCAACGTCGAAGAGCTGCAGTGGGACTTGAACTACCTGATGCAACTGTGGCGCGCCATCGAAGGCGCCGGCAAGTCGGCCGCCGGCGCCTTCCTGATCTACCAGGAATCGTCGCTCGTCATCCGCGCCATCCGCGACTACTTCCAGCCTGATATCGGCGAAGTCCTGATCGACACCGACGAGATCTATGAACAGGCCCAGCAGTTCATGAGCCACGTGATGCCCGACATGGCGCACCGCGTGAAGCGCTACAGCGACGACGTGCCGCTGTTCTCGCGTTTCCAGATCGAACACCAGATCGAAACCGCCTATGCGCGCACCGTGCCGCTGCCATCGGGCGGCGCGATCGTGATCGACCACACCGAAGCCCTGGTCTCCATCGACGTCAATTCGGCGCGCGCCACGCGCGGCTCGGACATCGAGACCACCGCCTTCAACACCAACTGCGAAGCGGCCGACGAAGTCGCCCGCCAGCTGCGCCTGCGCGACCTGGGCGGCCTGATCGTGATCGACTTCATCGACATGGAAGTGGCCAAGAACCAGCGCGAAG
>Ga0265780_10007102_pt1 | contig 13787 bp, 14 predicted proteins | sample P1T30metagenome_FD_192432 | JGI IMG/M metagenome (GOLD analysis project Ga0265780, IMG submission 192432) | Plant litter microbial communities from East Loma Ridge, Irvine, California - P1 T30 | ecosystem: Environmental > Terrestrial > Plant litter > Unclassified | place: USA: California... | reverse complement strand
CTCTTTCCTCTACACACTGGGTAGGTATGACGCACTGAGCACGCGAGCACTTGCCATCATGAACTCACCAACAGCCAGCCAATCCATGCTCTCCCACGTCTCTGAGGCGGTGCCATCCGGTGAGCAGAAACTCCAACAATCAACAGAATCATCGCCGTTTAGAACGGCATCTTACCCGCCTGCGGCTGCGTGGCTGAGATGACCCCGCTCGCACTTCGCTATCGCGATATCCCCATCCCACTTTCCGCCTGAACCTCGATGCGGTCGCATGATGACAAGCTTCACTTCTGCAGATCAAGCACTTCAAGTCACAATACGAGCCTTTGCGCCAGATTTGCTAGGATTTTTCGTTGACAGACGAGAAGGGCAGAGAATTTAGCTTGCGCCTCGAAAGCACCACCACTGAACATAACCAACAGAAGATGACAGCAGCTTCGGCAGCAATCAGCCATCGCCCTACTAGTTCCATCATCGATGAGATGAGATTCGATAACGAAAGGTCTAACCAAGACTTCCATGCTTCAAAGGGACGCGTGCGGGACGGGTCTGCCTTCTTGCTGCACACAGCCCGCCTAGCTTTCCGCCACGGCTCGCTGTAATTGGAGAAGAGTCACACATTGACTGTCGAAGCGATGCACCTCGGTCAAGCAACATAGAGCTGGACCCGCCGTCTGTTGCTGGCTACATGCACAGCTAAGCCTTAATGTACGACCCGGTAGAAAGAGGAATGAGGCTGAGTGCGAAGTGCTTGGAGCTCGACTGCCTACCCAAACGCCTTCCTCTTTCTCCTCACACGTCTTCTTGGACGTTTCATCATTGTATTGCCGCTTCTTCTCGCTGCCGCAGACCTTCATAGTAGTCGTGGGCTACCTGGGCCCACTCGATTCCGCTGGCGTCGCGCAGACAGCCTGAGTGATCACTGCGCAAAACATCGACGGCAGTGGTTCAGGTACCAAGCAGGAGTTCGACTGTCGAACAAACGGTAGCAGTTTTTGCTGGACCGAGAAGGCACATCATTCGAGCAGACAAACAGGTGTAGCTACAACTGTGAGAGTCTTGTTCCGCTCCAACCTTCGACATCACGAAGTTTTCCAAGTGCACTGTGTCAACCCTCAGAGTTCACTGAGAACGAAATTTGGTGACCCAAGCATCACGAACCCCCTCGTATCGCGAGCACCACGGATCACAATGTCAGGTCTCGAGGTTGTCGCGGCCGTGGCAGCAGTCGTTTCTGCCTTTCACGGTGGCGCGGAGCTGCTCAAGCACATCAGAACAAAGCGCCGACAGGCTCGTCAACCCCGGCAAGAGTTCGAAGAGGACCAGCTACAAGTCTCACTGGAGACAGGAGGAAAAGAGATCACTGTACGTAATGTCCCTGTACGGACTGCATGTGAGACACACATTGACTTCGTACATCTACCTCCAGCACTACTACGACCAAAATATGCGGCAATACGGGGACATCATGCGTGTCGGCGACGTTGTAGCACACGAACGACTACAGCACATCACAATCATCATGCAAGGGGAGGTCATCAAGAGCTTGCAATCGGCTGCACGGAACGAGATTGCTGTCTTGAATCTGACCTTACTACATGAGGCGTCTATCATAAACCGCAAGGAGACCATCATGACATTGGATCAACTGAAGCAGAGGCTTCTGATTCGGATGCCCATTAGCCAACTCAATGGCCTGAGCGACAAGTCTCTAACTGACTGGTCTGGACGTTTACATTCAGCATCGCCAGAAGCGGCGATGCAGTCAAGACCACCGATCGCACCGGCGCACAGGGAATACAGCCAGGCCTTCCAACGCGCGATGGATTTGAGAGGCATCACAGATCCTCGTGCAATGAACGCAGAAATCGATGAAATTATGGACGCATATCAGGGTCTTCAGGTCAGTGGATCGTGGAACAGATATCAGCACGGAGCAGGACGAGCTCCTCAGGGCATGGTGAATGTGCGCTTTCCGCCGTCACCAGATCCGTCGAGCTCGGCACGGGATTACAGTCCAGTAACTAATAACTTGCCGCCAACGCCAGAGGAATTCGGGACCCGAGAGCACATACAGCAGCCGGTGTTCGATAATGGTGTCTTTGGACAGCAATACGAGGCGCAAAGCCGTCAGCAACAGCCCGCACAGAACCCACAGATACAAATGCAATCGCATGCGAATCAAGTCCGATGGTCGACAGAGTCAGGCTCAACACACTCCGGCCCACCATCGGTGGATCGGAACTCGTCGACCTCATCACAGGACTCACGTACAAAACCCAACCCACCCCCACTGAGTCATTTCAGGAACATGCGAACCGCGTCTTCACCAAACGAGCAATACCAATACTATGATGGTCTTCATCCAGTTCAATCTCCTCATGAAACCACAAATGCGCCCACAGAACGGCATAGCGTTGCACCGCTTTCACCTCAAGACACGCGAGGACACTACGCTTCACCTTCACCGATAGAATCTTTTAACAACCCCGCATCATCGTCTCCTCACTCGTTCATATACCAACATACTTCGTATCCTCAACCACCATCCTACTCCACAAGTGCTTCTTTTGCGCCCTCGCATCAACAATACTCCATCGCACCAGACCACGATCTCGACAGCGGTATGCAGAACCGGCACCAGTACCATCTCTGGCCTGCGGTAGCGCGCGTACCATCTGGTACACAAAGCACTGCCAATCTCATTGCCAGCGACCATACAGTCGCCCAGCATGCAGCAGCTCCCGTCCCAGAAACAGCCAGCACCATCGCCAGCCTTCACCGCGCCAGCGTCGCTCCTTCCGTCGCATCGACGGACAGCAGCGCCTCTACGCCTGTCAAGGGAATTCTGCCGGGAAGAGGCATGCGCAACAGCATCCGCACCGATACCATTCGCGCAAACACGGACTCCGAGAAGATGATGAATGGCCGTGCTTGCAAGGCAAACAACTACTGGGGCTTTTGCAAGGGGGCTTGGAGCATCCGCGAAGATCAGAAGAAGGGCCTCTCCTTGCACATACAGCCCTCGGGTATGTATAACACACGAGAGATCTGGGAGTGTCGTTGCTGCAGCTTCAAGGGCACTACTTTCTCGGCCGCGCATCCGACCAAGAGTGACAAAAAGATCACGATTGTGGACCCGCGTATTCATACCAGCCCCAGTGGCGTGCGATACAAATGGATCTGTAAGCTACCAACAACTTTGCAACAGCACATGCTAATATTTGATGTAGTCCTGGCCAAGGCACACGTCAAGAAGAAATCCACGGATGTATCTCCCGAGAGCAACTACGGCTGCATCATCTGCTCCCTGGAAGACAAGGTATCGAGCGTCTACGGCGGCGTCGATTCACTAATGAACCACATTGCGCTAAGCCACGCGAGCTTGAGCGACAGCACGCGTCGCAAGGCTAAGTGCATCATCGGACGTACCGCAGGGCTAGACGAGTACGGCTGGGACATTAACATCCCGGTGTTCGCACAGGTGGAGGAGCTGAACTGAGCAACGAACGTCGCAAGAGCATGATGGAAATTGAAAGAACGACTTCAGATGTGCTTATAGTTTCTGAGACACCGGTCTTGGCTTTCAGTGTGTCCTGACGGGTGATTCAAGAATTATGAGCAACTTTGTACATATCAAATGGGTGGACATGGCTTTAGAGGAGTTACTTTCCTCACTGCGAGATACCCTAGGTTGGAAGAAATGGAGCTTAGCGTCCACAGAGCAGAATACACACCTTGAATTGCAGCTCTACCATATGTACAATGCACACCACGCTTCCATCTCAAGGTGTCAATTCATTCCCCATCAATCTCCCCACCTCCTCCGCAATTGCAAGTGTCTTCTCTTCCGTCAACCTCTTCCCAATAACCTGGACTGCAACCGGCGCCCCGTGATACGCCTCCGCATCATACTCGCCTTGCACATCAGCGTCCATTTCATTCAAAGCCTTGTAACCCTCCTTCTTTTTATCCTTGCTCTTATCCGCAAACGTAACGGGCACAACCACGCTCGTAAAGTCTAGCAGATTGATCGCGCTCGCATAGCCATAGTACTTGAATTGATTGTGCCTGATCGCCGCGGTAGGACTGATGGGTGCAACGATGCAGTCTAGCTCAGCGCCGTGTTTGGCTTCGAAGTCGCGCCAGGCGGATAGGTAGGACATCTGGTAGTTCCACTTATGGAGGTGCACGTCCCAGAGCTGATTCATGTCGGCTTTGGGTAGGCTGGGATTGAGCAAGTCTTTGATATTGTCGATTGCGGGCTCGCCCGACGCGTTGATGTCGCGGTATACGTCCTGGACTGATGTCAGAGACGGTAGGGAAGTGGGAAAGGAGACATTACTGTGCAGCCGTCTGCGGCGTAGATACCGTTGATCAAGTCGACGGCGAAGTCATGTTTGTAGGGTGTCCAAGGGAGGACATTGTGGCCTTTCCCTTTGAAAGCGTCGACAACGAGGTCGATGCCGCGCAGGATAGGAGGGTGTGGAAGGACCTTATCAGTAATCAATCAGCGCGACTGGAGACGAAAGACATGGGTAGAACCTACAACTCCGTCACAGTTAAAGTAGCCAACAGTGAGTCCTGATGATTTGATCTTCGACTTGGCGGCGTCTTCTTTACCCTGATCCCAGGGCATAGGAATGACCTTGGAGTCGTAATTCCATGGTTCCTCATGCAGCACTGAAGTCAGGAAAAGTCGAAGGTCTGACAGAAAGCATGTCAGTATATGGAAATTAGTCAAGATTCTTCAACATACCACCAGCAGAGTGCGCAATGGGCCCCACAACACTGTGCACAGTCTCTTGTCCCTCCATACTATTTGCCATCTTGCCGTAAGGCATGCGCCCGTGACTTGGACGAATACCATACAAGAAGTTGAAAGCCGAGGGGACGCGAATCGATCCGCCTAAAAAGTAGATGTACGAAGTTAGTGTTTGTCTCAGATGTAGTTCGTAATTTCGTACCAATGTCAGTTCCCACACCAATGACTCCTCCTCGCATACCGATCATCGCGCCCTCGCCACCAGAGCTGCCTCCGCATGACCAGTCCTTGTTGCGGGGATTCGTGGTTCGTCCAATGATGTTGTTGACCGTCTCGCAGACCATAAGAGTTTGCGGCACGCTGGTCTTGACATAGAAAACTGCGCCGGCCTTGCGGAGGAGAGCTGTCAAGACCGAGTCTTCTTCGTCGTATTTCCCTAGCCAGGAGATGTAGCCCATGCTGGTTTCAAGGCCCTTGACGCGCAGTTGATCCTTCAACGAGATTGGCAAGCCATGGAGTGGACCCATGGGAGCTTTGTTCTTCTCATAGTAGGCGTCCAACTCCTTAGCTTGGGCAAGAGCCATCTCCGGGAAGAATTCGTGAACACAGTTTGTCTGTGTACACATATTAGTTGTCGAACGCTAAACGTCAAAAACAATCTGCCTTACGAGCTGTTGCGCCAAAGCGGCTCTCTTGCAGAAGGCCGTTGTCAAATCAACAGACTTCAATTGCCCCTTTGCCAATTGCGCAACCAGATCTGTGGCAGATGACTCCGTCCATTTGAGTTCCTGGTCGGACAGCAGACCCGACGACTTGGGATAATCGAACGCGGACACGTTCTGCTGTCTATTCTTGATGACCCACTCCGATGGTATGGACTTTGAGATGCGGGACCTCTTGTCCTCAGCAAGCTTCTTCCAATCCGAGCTCATGATGTTATGCTAGTGCCGTCGAAGTTGGACGTTAGTACTCGAAGTACTTCTGAGAATGGATTTCAATATGGAAACTTTCACAGACTGTTTTCGAACGGGGCAAGGTGATATCTCTAGTACATACCCCGCCTGGGTACGGTGATGTAAGTCCTCCGATACGGCTAGGAGTGTGCCCCACTTGCAGCGATCGCCATCCGACGGCCGGTACCTACGGCTAGACTACGTCCACGTTATGCGTCTTGCCCCAACCTACGCTATATCTGCAGAAATGGACATTTACTGTTGAGCGTTTACTGCCATGCCTGATTTGCTTCTGCAGCTATATTAGTCGTAGTGTTTGTCTCGTCCACGCTCCTTCGTTCAGCCTTTCCAACACCCGCGGACCGAGCCTTCCCTCTGCTTCCAGTCGTTGACGTCGTGCCGCTTTTCCCCAAAGCTGTATTTCCATCAAATCTGTCCATCCTGATTCGGGATCTACATCTGGGGAGAAAAGGCCTATCTCTCGGTTGAAAGAGGTGATGCGGCGATACAGCCCCGGTGCCATCTCCACAACCAGCAAGAATTCGACGAGTGTGGCATTGCGACCTTCAATCCTCGGTGCTCTCAGACACAGCGCGTGGACTTCCCCTTTTAGGAGAGCTCATTCGTCGTGAAAATCATATTCGTAAATACTCGCACGTTGCTTGCTTCGGTTCGACCCATACCAGGAAAGTAGCGTTGGTCCAGGAGACGCACGTCAAATCGCCGTGTCCATGTCGTGATGTCCAGCCATGGGTGGAAGTCTCGCGAGTCGCACTGCTGTTGCGCGTAGGCTGAGATTGACATGGAACCCGAGATTCGGTGACATACCTGGACATCGATGGCTTCAGGTACTGCTGTCGTGTCCACAAGGCCTGAGATCTCAAGATCCAAGTTTCCTGGATCTTCGGGTGGTCGGTCTGCTTTAACGGAAGCCCAGGTCCAGGAGGGGAATATGTAGGTGTGCTTGACAGCGCGTTTTTGGTCTGTTTTGACTGTCCACAATAGGCTACGTATGAAGGAGTGTCGCGCCACTTCCGGATCCAGTCCATAGCAGATCGGTACACCAAAGAAGTGAGTGATTGACCAGAGCAAGTCTTTTGACGCATTGGAGGCGCCTAATATGCCTAGGAAGGCGTCAACAACATCAGTCTGGAAAGATAATTGGCGTCTGTAGTATTCCCGCAGGCGTGCGCTTAGTTCTGGCAAGGATGTTGGAGACCCTTGAGGGAAGACACGCAAACTATCATGGAAGACTCCAGAAGTTGCTTCATCCCAGAGACTTTCTAATTGATGTTGCACAAGACACTGGAAGTAGATCTGAGATGTAGTAAACACTAGTCGACGAGAAGACAGAATCATCTCCTGATAGCACCCTTGATGATGGAGTAGTTAGTGTACGTAGACCATCGGTATCTCACGACAAGCAAAAGAAGGCCCACTTACAACCTCTTGAGCTCCAAGTAGACGTCTGAATTTCTTCGGCGACGGGATCAGCTGCAACATAGGTGCATTGGTCTCCGCCTGAGGTGTACTGCGGTCTACGAGGAGTTCCGTGAAGGCCAGGGAGACCGAAGTGAGGATTGTCACCAGTAGTAGCAATGATGGTAAGCTCAGCGCCTTGATAAATCTTGTCCATACTGCGTATAATGTCGTGCTTTTCCTCTGTTCGCTCTTGATCTATACCTTCACATTGTTGTCCAAAGTCAGTACGTGTCTCATGTGAGTTTGTACACTAGCGTGGACGTACAATAACGGTCGATCCACAGAAACGGTATTTCGAGGCGAATCGCAACATCGATCGCGCTCTGGATGGTACGTGGGAGAGCGTCTGGCAAGACTGAATTGATGACAGGCTCCTCGACAACGCCCGCATTCCGACCCCATACATAACTCAGGCAAATGTACCTTTGCCCTTCTTGTGCGGGGACAATTCTCCGCCTTCTGCAATCAATGACTCTTAAAATGTTGATAGGGTGTGGACGTGGTCTGCAAGTCAATGGATGCTCCTCACGACATGTGTGCAAAAGGGCTTTGATCATATCAAGATTTGGCCGCAGTGGCTCAATGAAGTTGCCCAAAGGATACACGTGCGTCTGAAGAGAATTCTCGTTGTAGAATGATCCTTGTGTCGGGTAAAGATGGATCTGTCGTAGTGATCGCCGGAAGTGAATGCTCAAATATTGGCCTTTATATATGCCTCTATGATCTTCGAAAATAAGGGCATGATAGATCGAAGTCTGAGACCGTAACATTCTGCGATTCCACCGACGCTGCGGTGCTAAAAAGCTCGCGGAATTGATGACAGAGCTGGCATTGAGGCTGGAGTGAGGACAGTGTAACTCCTGCAATTTTGCCAAACCGAACTTTGCCGAGCCTCTCTTCGTGACTGCCAATTTGTAGTGCTAAGCACCGCTCGCAGAGCGGATCTTTCGTGCCTATCTCGGACTGTTGGCTCGCAACATGCTCTTGCGCTGGGGTTGCAAGCTCAATTTTCAAGCGTGGTTTGATCGCATCCGGTGTCTCGATTTGAGATGCCTCAGCATGCCGTAATTGTCGGGATTCCGGACGTTCTTGTGGAGGTGTAGTTGTCTTCGTGGCCCGGTTTCTGGACCACCGTTTGTGCAACTCTGTAATTTTTGTCATGCTTAGGAATGATGCTCATCCATGGCTAGACAACATGGCATATGCCGAAGTCGCAGTGTTGGTAGAAGAGGCATCATACTTGGTGTCGGGCAGGCTGAACTGTGGGATGCGGCTGTGCGAAGTCACATGCGAGGATGCGCCACATTGCAGCCTCCCGCGACGCCCGTATCCAATCCAATCATCCTCAGGACGATCACTAGCAAACGTCGATGTTGAGCTCCAGCACGCCCCTCAGCCTTGCCGCCAGAACACCCGTGCGGCTGCTGTCGTACACATGAACTAAGAACAATGAAGATGAAGTGAAAATGTGAGGACTGAATAACGAACTACCTCGCCGCCAGAGCTTCCCCACGCGATTGTATCCCCGCGATGTTCTGCCGTTTTCGACAACGTGCAGAGTATAGTGTTTGGCGATATGGTGCAAGACTGACTGAAGGAGATGGGACGACGGGAGTGTGTGAGGGCAGGATGATTCTGTGAGGAGAGACATGTTGACATGCCTTACGTCAGCGTCCCAACCTTTTGCACGCGCGATGGAAGGTAGGTGCACTGCGCAATGTCTTCACGAAATCGATGTAAGACGGCAGCAAGTTCGTACTACAGTTTCTACAAGACATATGGATGTCGAGGTAATGTTGCTAAATTGCTCAACCCCACACGCCCTCGTGCCATGAGTCCTACGAAATCTTCAAAAGACATATCCTTTGAAAATGGTAATGCCGCTAAATTTCTTAAAACAATCCACCCCTATCCAGAGACGAATCTACACAGGAACAGCCAATCTATCCTTCTGCATAGGCACATTCCCCATGTCCACACTCTTGTGATACTTCCTACACGGCAAATCGTCGTGCGGCTCATGTCCATCACTCTCATCTCCCTCATCCTCAATCTCGAACATGCGCTTCAGCTCCTTGCACGCAACCGTGTACTGCTCTCTCGCACCCGGACTCTCTCTGAGCGGATTCGGCGCTTTATCCCATCCGTGCGGCGATTGCAAAACACAATGGTAGTGCACGCGCTTGCCGAGGTCCTTTAGACGGTCCCGGAACCGCTCCCCTTCTGCGAGCAACATGTCCCACTCGCAGCAGAACAACACGATGTCATCGGGCAACGCCCTGAGCATGCGATCTGGTGCGACGCCTGGGCTGAGCCATGGGTGAGCAAGATCGAGCGAGGGCGGCTGGAGGTACGAGTCGTCGAAGAGCTCGGTGAAGACAGCAGGTAGATTCTGGTCGGCGCGCACGCAGGTCGCACGGCGCTGGGCGCGGGTCTGCGTGTAGTCTGTGGGCGGGTAGAAGGAGACGATGCCCCGGATCTTGACGACGGCATTGGAGCCCTCGGTCATGACGGACACGGCGCCGTCGCCACCGGCTTTGTAGGACGAGATGAGGGAGAGGGAGGAGGCGCCCGTTTGGCGGAGCACGGCGAGGCGGTCGAGGCGCGACTTCTGGCGTGTGAGAGGGACGCGGGAGCCGTTGGGGGTGGTGTTGTTGGCTACAGCGGTTGGAGGAGGGGTGACGACCGCGGCAGGCACGTTTCCGGCGCGGCCATCCACGATGCGTGCGCCTGAAGGCGTGCGGTCGAAGAGCTCGCCTTGTAAGCAGAGCGGCACTGTGAAGCTCATGTTTCCGCCCGACGAGAAGCCTGAGACGGCGAATCGCTCGGGGTCCAGCATGAGCTCTTGGGCATGTTGTGCTAGGTACAGTATTGCGTCTGCACCATCTTCTACGGCTGTGGGAAACGGTAATTCAGGAGCCAGACGGTAGTCGACGCTGACTACGACTGCTCCAACCTGCTCCACGACGACGCCACACCATCGTGCATCGTCTTTGGCAGTCCCTAGCACGAAGCCTCCGCCGTGGAAATTGACGACGACCGGGTAATTCTTATTGCCCTTGAGCTTCTTCTGCTTCTTGTAGTCTTTGGGCACGTAGAAGTTGAGTCTGAATTTGCCCTTCAGCGGCGAGACGGTCGCATCGATATCGCGGGTAAAGGCAGGGTGAGGAGGTCGTGGTCGCGCGAGTTTGTGCAGCATCATCCCGATGCCCATGAGAACGCGCCAGAACTGCGCCTGCACGTGTAGCACCCATCGTGGGCGGGATCCAGGCATTGTACGAGGTTGTGTATTTCGTGGTCGTGTGCTGCGTTACAACAAACGCGCCATGTGGACTGTTAAGGAGAGCTGAACAGGGCAGTGCAGCTTGTGGCGACGTGAATTGCTAATGTGTGTGTTGGGCTGCTTAGTGAATATTTTGACGTTTGACAAGGCTCTAAGATTGCCCTAGTCAGGCATCGAAGAGATCTAGAAACACGAGACATGGTGTCTCCTGGATCGATGATTCGCAAACATGACGTATCCAAGCGCTTGCCAAGGATGCCTCCACATTAGCAAGCCGCAGCTGCAGGCATTCGCTATCGCGCATCATGAGCTTGATCGGGCAGTTTGCGCGCGGGCTTTAACACATGACTTCACGAGGGAGTCACACGGCAGATGTGGAAGGTCTTCTGGTTGGGGAAGCATGAATTCAGGCTTCGCGCTCGCAGTTTGTTTCTAAGACACAATAGGACCAGTAAACCCATCCGTACTCATGGTGCAGGAGTAGAGATAAGATAACCACCGAATGCGAAGTCTCCACATTACTGCAGAAAACCGACTCCGTAACCAAATAACAAAGCTAGCCAGGTGGGTATAGGGCTGCTCAAGTCCTCAGAAAGCGCCAGACGCTCACCTCTTGATGCACCCAGAGCCGTACAATGCAAGTAACCAAACACGCTGATGAGAAAAGCCGACAGCGAAGTCGAGAAAGACCCGTATGAAATGCCGTTCAAAGAGATGCAAAGGCACTCAGAGTCGAGTAAATGGAAAGGAGCGCGAGAAGAAGGAAACCGCCGCCCAACGCTCATGCGTCCACGAAGAAGTAGTCCTCGTCCTCCGGGGCCACATTGCGCTTCTTGGGAGCCGGCGATAAGAGCTCAGCCTCTGCATCAAGCACCTCGTACTCGTTCTTGATCAGCTTGTCTGTCTCTTTAAACTCGTACTGCGCGATGGCCTTGTCGAGGGCGTGCGTCAGGATCTGGCTGCCATGGCTAGGTCCACGCTTGGCGTCAAACGAGTAGGCAACTTCAGCATCGGGCGCGGGAGCAGCGGATGGGTGCTCGACGTCCTCATCGGCGGAGGAAGAGGACTCATCGCTGGCCGAGTTGATGTCCTTGTTGAGGGAGGTTCGGGCCTTCATGTGGCCGGGATAGGTCGACCTGGGACTGTTAGAAGATGCTCAGTGAGTTCGTGCACTAGAGGAGACACACTTAATATGCGGGTAGACGCGAGCAGGACGCGGACGGGCATCGACCTCGCGCCTCCCAGGACCGAACGACTGGCCATGAGTCCACTTGACTCTGCTGTTCTTGTCGCGGTTGAACTCCTTGGCGCCGCTGCGGAGGTCGTTGGAGCTCTGGGTCTGCTCGGACATGATAGCTGCCTGTAGCTGGACCGAAGGTATGTTGGAGATGTTCAGGTGAGGATTTGGTCGCTGGCGGATGGGTTGCTCTGTGGATTGTTGTATGTTGTATGGTGACTAGGTAAATTAGGATGTGAGGTTGTAAGGGAAGCAGATAACGAGTGAACGGATCCGGGTAGGTGAGGAAGTAGTAGGTAAGCTCGGGTCAGGAAGGCGTGACGGGTGACTGGCAGCTGTCTTGGATGACTCTGATGAGTGACTCAAGTGAAGCCTGAACAGTTACGGCAGCAAGGTGAGTGGCTATGCAACAGATACGCACGCGTTTGCTTGTCAAAGCGCGAGACCTCAATACAACGCTGGGGAAGCGCCGCCCTTTATGAGGTCAAAGGCAGAGGCGCTCCCCGCCCGCCTTTGTTGTGGTTCCTGATAAGGAGCTGGCTGGTGAGAATAGTGCTCATGACCACTACGCCGAGGCCCGCTCAGCCCGAATCACGTCGCAGCGTGGCTATGATGCCATCATCGGGACTCACGGTAGTGCACGCGCCTTGATCGCGAACGTGGGTGATTTGGACTCCGGACTGGTTTTTGGCTGACGTGCTATAGCCTGCATGGGCGATGTGAAGCTTGAAGCTTGCGCCTCGTGTTCCGCGAAGCCCCACCTCGGCCTTCACCCCTCCCAACCCCAGCAGTTGCGGCACCTCACCACCACAAGCACTAGCCGCAGTGCCGCAGCTTATTAGACGTGCGTATCCCAACACGCCAGCCTGACGATAAGGACCCGGATTCCATCGCTCAGCCCTTGTCGGTTAGAGGCGTCATCTATCTGCCTATCCATCTCCGGCGAGTGGGTAACTTATCACTATCTAAGAACAGCTACTGGCGCCTACTCCGCAATATGCACCCCATGCCATGAAATCGTACTCGCTCAATCAGCTTCCTTCAAGTACCAACGTGTGAATGAACCTGCTCGACAAGTCCTCAAGTCCTCCAACACAGGCACCAGTGACGCTGATCAAGTATGGTATGCGGCTGCATCCTCGTCTTCTTCTTCGCTGCTCTCGACCAAACCAGCTTCACTTGGGAGAACGTCCGGGAACCATCCAAAAACAGACATGTCGATGGTGTATTGTCCCATAGCATCTTCCCGCACCTCCACGCCCTCTCTCCGCAGAGCATCAGCCTGATGGCTTGCGGCACTTGGTCCTCTTTGTGCCTTGTCAGCACAAAGCACTGTACGACAGGCAACAAAGGTCTGGAGTGGTGGGCGAGACTGACCTAGGACTGATCCCACCTTTGGAGTTGATCACACGCTGCCATGGCACGTTACCGCGGCCACCTCCGCTATGGAATGTCGGATTTGTCTTGCTTGGATCGGTTGTCGGTGATGGCAAGTGTTTGAGACAGACACCGACCTGTCTTTAACGTCATGCGTTAGTCAGGTTGTAGTATGATCGCCTTTTGTAGTACCTTGGACGTTCAGCTGCAGCGTGTCACATCACGTTAGCTGTGTGTCTCTGTTGCACCAGGCCAGAGGAGAGGAGTGCTCACGCTTTCCAAGCAGGCGTGCGATGTGCCCATAGCTAGTAACTTTACCGTGAGGGATCTCCTGAACGGCTTCGTATACAGCGGTGTACCAAAGATGCACCTCTTCTGAACGTTCACCTGGCGCCATGTTCGAATTACACGTCGTGGTGGCGTGGGTGAGTGTACGCGGCTGAGCGCGTTGAGTGATTCGCCAAAGCACGTGGTCGCGCTGCACTGACCACACAGGCAGCGTAACCCAAAACCCGCTTAGCCTGAATTTGTGTTGACCATCCCCTCTCTAGCTGCCTCGTCTTTGAAACGGACCATGAAGACACGCTGCACCCTTTCAACGTTTCTAACAGTTCAAATATTCTATCCCCAGCTATCAAGGCTCTCATCTTACGCTTGGATGCAAGCGCTGACGCCTAGCCCGACCAGCTATCA
>Ga0265780_10007101_pt1 | contig 13787 bp, 31 predicted proteins | sample P1T30metagenome_FD_192432 | JGI IMG/M metagenome (GOLD analysis project Ga0265780, IMG submission 192432) | Plant litter microbial communities from East Loma Ridge, Irvine, California - P1 T30 | ecosystem: Environmental > Terrestrial > Plant litter > Unclassified | place: USA: California... | reverse complement strand
AGGAAGACAGCATGAGCATCGAGATCCCCACCGACTACGTTCCCACCCGCGAGGAAGTGGAGGCCCGCATCGTCGAGCTGACGACCGCGGCCGACAAGATGGCGGAGAAGTCCCTCGCCTGGTCCGACACCGCGCAGGCCAAGCTGGATGATGGTGATCGGCCGGGCGCGATCGAGGCGAACAACGAGGCGGCCCGGTTCGCGGGGTACGCGACCGATGCGGAGAACGGGGCGAAGGCGTTGCAGCGTGCGCTCGATGCTGCGGACGAGGACGCTGCGCATGGCTGAGTGGCGGATCGCTCTGCCGTTCGTGAAGCCGCCGTTGACTTCGAACCAGCGCATGCACTGGTCGGAGAAGGCACCGGTGACGGCGCAGGTGCGTCGTGCGACGGCGGCCCTGGTGCGCAACGCGGGCATCCCGAAGATGGATCGGTGCGAGGTAGGTCTGGTGTGGCAAGTCACGATCAAGCGCCGTCGTGACGCAGACAACCTCGTGCCCACATTGAAGGCGGCTTGCGATGGCATCGTGGATGCCGGTGTCGTGCCGGATGACACCCCGGACCTGATGGGCAAGACGATGCCAACCATCGTGCAGGCCGAGAAGGCTGGCCTGTTCCTGACGATCCGAGAGTTGCCGTAGCTCGACCTGCGGCATGGCCTCACCCTCTTACGGGGGTGGGGCCTTTCGTGTTTTTCCCGCACATTCGTCCGGGATGCGCTACACTTTCAGGGTAGGGCAGACTCGCCCAGCCACCTCCACAGAAAGGCACCACCATGCTTACCCCCGCCGAGATCGCTGACCTGCGTATCGCCATCGCACACCTGAAGTCCGCGCCCAACCCGGACGCGCTCCCGACAGCCGACGCGCTGCAGGGCATCATCGCCCGCGAGTACCGCCAACCCGACATCCAGGCGCTCGTCGTTGCGATCCGTGAGCGCGAGCGTGAGGCCGAGGGCAGACGTGGACATTCGTGGGCCGCAGAGTGGCCGACGAATGCGGAGCTGGGTGGCAACCTGACGGGCACTCGCGACGACGAGTACAAAGCTGCCGTGCACGAAGAAGCTGGCGATATCGTCGGCCTCCTCCTCCGCGTTCGCGAGGCGCAGCAGTGACGGCCGAAGTGCCGGCGTACGACCGTCTGTGGGACCGGGTCATCGCGGACAGCAGCAACCCGGAAGCATGGCACGCCGCACGCGTCGGCCGGATCGGCGCATCGGACGCGGCGAAGTTCTCGAAGCTCGAATCCGCTGAGCTGTACGCCCGCTCGAAGCTCAACACGTCCTTCACCGGCACCCGCGCTACGGCGCTCGGCCACCAGTGGGAAGTCGCCGCACTGGCATCCGCTGGGTGGGGGCAGAACACGTTCATGTTCGCGGACGCGACAGAGGACGGGTTCATGGCAACCCCGGACGGCCTCCGCTGGGTCGACGGTGTTCCCGTCCTGGCGGAGATGAAACTGACCGCAAAGCCGAAGCGCACCATCCCCCTCGGACACAAGCGTCAGATGTGGTGGCAGCAGATGGTGTGCGGCGCTCAGCAGACCGCTTACATGGAGATGCCCTACGACGAGGACGGCCACCCGATCGGCCTCGAACCGAACCTGACCTGGTTCGACCGCGACGATAGCGAGATCCAGAAGCTGCTCGTCATCGCTCACCCTGTCCTGCGGATCCTCCGCGCGACCATCGAAATTGAGAAGGAGTTCAGCTGATGGCTGGCACTGAGATCGACCTGCCCACCTCGTCCGACACGAAGGGCTGGACCCACAAGCAGGCTGCTCTCATGCAGTTCGCCGGCCTCGCCCGCATCACCCCGCAGGGTGTGCAGGTCACGGACCCGGGGGTGGCTGAAGCATTCCTGGCGGTGTGCCGAGCGACCGGCCTCAACCCGTTCGCGAAGCAGATCTACGCGGTCCCGATGGGCGGGAAACTGTCCATCGTCGTGGGCATCGACGGATTCCGTCTCATCGCGGACCGTACCGGTGATTACCTGGGGCAGACGCCTATCGAGTGGACACGTGACGGGGTCACCTGGGTCACGGCGTGGCTGCCGGAGCTGCAGGGTGGGGCGAAGGGCGACAAGCCCGCAGCGTGCCGTATCGGGATCAAGCGGCGTGGGTTCACGGACCCGCTGTTCCAGGTCGTCACGTGGGCGGAGTTCGGCGGCAAGGGTGGGAACTGGAACGATCGGCCGGCGCACATGCTCGGAATCCGGGCGGAGTCGCACGCGATGCGGAAGGCGTTCCCGAACGACTTGTCCGGCCTGTACACCCCCGAGGACGCGGGTGCTGCGTCGCCTGCGGAGGAGGACGCGTCGAAGGCGCTGATCGAGCTGATCGAGGGCGTCGATGATCGGGCGGAGCTGCTGCGCATGTACCACGAGTACAACGCGCTCGGCATGGCGGACAACGTGCGGGCTGCGTTCCTTGCGCACGGTGGGGCGCTGAAGGTCCGCGACGACGCACAGGCGGCCGCTGACGCCCCGTTGGAGGGTGAGGTGGTACCCGAGGAGGCCCCCGCCGCTCCTGTGCCCGCAGAGGCCGCCACAGAGCCGACCCTGTACGAGGACGACGAGGCCCGGTACGAGCGCGAGCAGGCCGAGCAGTTCGCCGAGCACCAGGCGTCCCGCGGATGAAGCAGGAACCTCTCAGCCGTTCGCACGGAACGTGGAGGGGGTACCGGACGTTCAAGTGCCGGTGCCCCAAGTGCCGGGCGTTCCGGTCTGAGCAGAACCGCATCGAGCGGGAACGCCGCCTGGCCCGGCCGATCCCTCTGCTGGTGCATGGCACGTACAACGGGTACACCAACTACGGGTGCTTGTGCATGCCGTGCGACATCGCGGCGAGGGAGTACACCAAGATCCAGAACGCCCGCTACTACCAGGAAGTCCGCAAGCCCCGCGAACGCAAATCTTAGTTCGTGGTGTACAGTAGAACCAACAAGGCCCCGGCAGCGTTCCCGCGCTGCCGGGGCCACTCACCACCTATCGACGTTAGGAGGGGAGCTATGGACAAGCGTAGCCGCCCCCGGTCAGAAGACCGCATCACCATCGCCACCGACTACCTCCGCCGCGCACAGATCGACCTCGACCAAGCCAAGCGCACACGCATCAGGTACATGCACCTCGGGTACTCCCACGGCATGACCCACCGCGAGATCGGCGCTGCACTTGGCATCAGCGACGTAGCCGCCGGCAACCTCATGCGCCGCAACCCTATCGACGCCCATGCCGAGGACTGACGACCGGCTGTTCGCCCCCTTCCCCATCGAGATGGACGAGCACCCGAAGATCCTCATCCTTAGCGACGCCGCGTTCCGTGCGGTGTTCGAGGCGACGTTCTACGCACGCCGGATGCTCACCGATGGGTTCCTCGACCGACGTGTGGTTCTGAAGCGGTGGGGGCAGGCCGTTGCCGACGAGCTGTCAAGTAACGACCCGGATCACCCCACGTGGACACCGGTCGAGAATGGGTGGCTGATCTACGGTTTCGAGAAGTACCACCCCCTGAAAGCCGACATCGATCAAGCACGCGAGAAGAAGCGCCAGGCCGGCAAACAGGGCGGCATCCGAAGCGGCGAGACCCGATCTGCACGGCAGGTGTCGACCACCGGTGAACCAAAGCCGAAGCAAGACGCAAGCAAAACGAACCCAGAGACAGAGACAGAGACAGAGACAGAGACAGAGACAGAGACAAGAGACAAGAGAGCCGCGTCCCGCGGCACCCGCGTCCCGCGGGATCTCACTCTGACCCCTGAGATGCGAACATGGGCAGCCGCCGAAGCTCCTCTCGTCGACCTCGACAAGAAGCTCGCCGAGTTCATCGACTACTGGGCAGCCGTACCCGGAGCGAAGGGCGTCAAGCTCGACTGGATCGGTACCTGGCGCAACGGCATGCGCAAGCAGCAAGAGTTCGCAGAACGCGACCGGCCTGACAAGGGCAAGCGCAACCCCGACGATTGGATGAACCGGTGAGTCCCGCAGAACAGAACCTCCTCGGCGCGATCATCCGCGATCCCGCCGCGTACCGCTCCGCCGATGGTCTCGTGACCGGCGACGACTTCGAGGACGTACGTCACGGCCGCGTCTGGGATGGCCTGATCCTCATGGCCTCCACCGGGCAGCCGATCAGCGAGGAAGCCGTCGTCAACAGGTTCCCCGAGTGGGGCGTCCGAGGTCTGACTGCCGGCGACCCGTGGACGTGGACCACAGACGCGCTCACGTACTCGGTGCCTGAGTACGCCAACACGGTCCGCACTGACTCGGTACGCCGCAGCCTGCGCATGGTCACCGACGTTCTCCGAGAAGCAGCGTCCGACGCCGGAGCTGCGCCCCTCGACGTGGCAACGCAGACGATGGGACTGCTCGGCCGCATCATCGACGGCGCCGCGTCCGGGCGTCTCGCAGCGAAGAGCCTGAAAGAGATCCTGGAAGACGAGGACTCCTACGACTGGATCATCCCCGGCCTCCTCGAACGCCGCGACCGGGCGATCTTCACCGGCGCTGAGGGTGCCGGTAAGACCACGTTCTGCCGGCAGATGGTGGTCCTGTCCGCGGCGGGGATCCACCCGTTCACGTTCAAGCAGATCCAGCCCCTCAGGTGGTTGGTCGTGGACGCGGAGAACACCGAGACCCAGTGGCGCCGCGCGGTCCGGTACACGTCCGCGAAGGCAGCCGAGTACGGCACCGTGTCTCCCGTGGACCGGGTGCACATCAAGGCCGGGTCCCGGATCAACATCACGAAGGGGCCGCACCTGTCCGAGATCCACCGCCTCATCGACATCCACAAGCCGGACGCCCTGTACATCGGGCCGTTGTACAAGATGGTCCCGGGGGCGATCAACAACGATGACGACGCGGCACCGCTCATCGTTGCCCTCGACTCGCTCCGAGACCGGGGCATTGCGCTGCTCATGGAAGCGCACGCCGGTAAGGGCACGAACATGCAGGGTGACCGCAACCTCGCCCCCCGCGGCTCGTCTGCGCTGCTTGGCTGGCCCGAGTTCGGTATGGGTCTCGCCCCGATGGACGAGGACCCCGACATGGTCAAGATGGTCCGGTGGCGCGGCGACCGGGACTCCCGGGACTGGCCTCGGCACATGATGCGGGGCGGCGACTGGCCCTGGACACCTGTCCATGTTCCCACCTAGAATGTCCACAATCCTCCACAACAGAAAGGCGTGACCATGATCACCACCCCCCAGACCGAAGGCGACCCGGACGTGGCACCCGTCCGGAAGCTCGTCGCCCGCAACGGCCGCGACACCTCATGGGAAGCGGCCGCCGCCCAGACGAACGGGAAGGTCGCGCGGCTACAGCGCGTCATCTACCGGACGCTGAAGTTCTACGGCCCGCTGACTGATGACCAGCTGCGGCAGTACCTCACCGCCGCCCACTACCAGCACTCTCGTTCGGGTGTCTCGGCTCGTCGTGTCGAGTTGGAGCGCGCCGGCTGGGTCCGCGCCACCGGTGAGAAGCGACTGTCCGACGCGGGCATGCCAATGCACGTGTGGGAGGCAATTCCCGAGGGAACCCCCTTCGACGCGGACGACGCACCGAGGCGCACTCACCGGACGACGGTGACGCAGGCACGCCAGGACGCAGCCGCCGACGCCCTCGCGCAGCTGAAAGCAGACTGGGTCACCTGGGCCGGCGAAGGGCTGTTCTCAACCGTGGACCGTCGCGTGGCGGAGTACCGCAGTGGGGAGCGGAAGGCATGAACGACGACGGCATGGGCATCCTCCACGTGGTGTCCGACGAGGAGTGGCATATCGAGGACGGCGAGACACCGGCCTTGCTGCTCGCGTCGCAGCTGTTCATGTCCCCCATCGCGGGCCGGGCGCCGATGCCTCGCGGCATGTACCCGATCTGGGTGGAGGACGACGGGAACCTCGGCATCGGTACCCAGATGCGGGTCGTCACGTTCGAGGTCACCGCGAACCGTCTCACCGGGCAGGTCACGGTGCGCCCTGAGCGGCCGGAGGATGCGATCTCCGGCCCCGGGGGCGGCGTCCGCTGGTTCCTGGGCGCAGCCGCCCTCACGACCGCTCTCGTCGGCGCATGGATGGTGCTCGCATGACCGACCCCACCGACGCGCAGGCCGAGTTCGAGGCAGCACCCGACACCACCGCACTCGATCGGGCACGCAAGGCCATGCTGAAGCTCCGCACCTACGGGCCGACCATGAGTCAGCATCTGCCCGCGCTCACCGCACTCGCGGCAACGGAAGCGCAGATCGCACAAGCCGAAGCCCTGCAGATCATCGCCCACGAACTCATCACCATCAACGACAGGCAGGACACGAAGTGACCCACACCACCTTCGGGAGGCTCAACGCCACCCACCACGGCAAAACCGCACGCATCCTGCAGACCATCGCCGGCCGCACCATCACCGCCGAAGGGATCATCGAGGACATCGGCCACTACCTGCCCCAAGGCGTCACGTCCGTCCGGTTCATCGGTGAGAACCAGGGCATCTTCCGGCCGCATGACTACGCGATCGAGATCACCGACCACGGCGACGCACCCGACGACGCCATCCTCGACCTGGCCGGGGCGATCGACGCGGCCAGCCTCGCGGTCCCCGGCATGCGCCCCGACAAGCTCCGCGGCATCGTCGAGTCCGCCAGCATGGAGATCATCAGCGTCCTCGCGAACCAGGTCGCCGAGATGTGTGCCGACATCGAGGGCATCAACGCCGAGGAAGACAACTACGAAGCCGGGCAGGCCGCAGCACTGGCCGAGGTCGCCGCATGGCTGCGCGAGATCCGACCCGCGTCATGACCCGCCCCAGACTCCTCGACCTCTTCAGCTGCGCAGGCGGCGCCGGCGTCGGCTACCACCGGGCAGGATTCGACGTGGTCGGGGTAGACATCGACCCGCAGCGCCGATACCCGTTCGAGTTCCACCAGGCCGACGCACTGAAGTACCTGTTGGAACACCACACCGAGTTCGATGCGTTCCACGCATCCCCGCCCTGTCAGGCGTGGACGCTGGCGCAGCGCATCCAAGGCAACACCCACCCCGAGTACGTCGATGCCACCCGTGCAGCGTTCGAGTTGATCGGGAAGCCTTGGGTGATCGAGAACGTGGTGGGCGCACCGCTGCGTGATCCGATCGTGTTGTGCGGGGGCATGTTCCCGGGGCCTGTCCGTCTACCGACACCGGCTCTTCGAGAGCAGCATGCTGCTCGTCGCCCCCGAGCACGCACCGCACCTGGCACCCACCGCGAAGATGGGACGCCAGGTGCAGGACGGCCAGTTCATGCACGTGGTGGGCAACTTCGCCGGCGTGGAGCGCGCACGGGAAGCGATGGGCATCGATTGGATGACCCGCGATGAGTTGCGCGAAGCGATCCCACCGGCGTACACCGAGCACGTCGGCCGTCAGCTCATCACGCAACTGGGGTAGCCAATCCTGGACAGAACACCGGCACACATGTAGTGTGAACATCACCGCGGGGGTCCGATCCTCTTACCCGGCTGATCGGCACCCCGCAGCACCGCACCCACCTCCACGCAGAACAGGAACACCATGAAAAACCCCATCCCCACCGCACGCGGCGCCCTCCGAACCGAGTACATCCGCCTCTACCACCAGTACCGCAAAGCCGGCATGCGCAACAAGTCATCCGCCCACGCATTCAAGGACATGTGGGATTTCTACAACGGCAACACCGGTCCGGCTCCCGAGCTGGACGCACTCATTGAGGCATACGCCGAGGTACCCGCCGGCACCGACCAGGAAGACGCCCTCCGCGCCATGCTCGCCGTCCGCCCCACCCGCGTGGTCCGCGACGACCTGCCCGAAGACCCGACCGCAACCATGACGGCCGACGTACGTGAAGCGTCCGCACGTCTCACCGTCCCGGAATCGTTCCTCGACCTTCCCCAGCACGACCCCGACGACGTGCTCCTCGCCCACGTGCAGACGATGGTCGACCTCGACATGACGACCATGGAGCAGCTGACCATCGACGGCGCCCGCCAGCTCCTCGACGACTACGCCAACGCCCGCGACATCCTCATCGAACGCGCACGCCAGGTGGACCACGCCCGCCGGCAGCTCAGCAACATCATCCGTGCGCTCAATGTCGGAGACGCATCATGAGCGCGACCACCGCACGCGCAACTCAGATCCTCCTCGACCGGGGCCTCACCGACATCGACACCGTCCACGTCGAACACATCATCACCCTCGACCCGACCCGGCCCGCACGCGAAGGCACACCCGCCGTGCAGGTGCACCACAGCATCGCGTACACGACCTCAACTGGCTACGGCCGCACCATCATGGTCGACCGGGCCGTCTGGGACGGCACCGAATGACCACCCACAGCACCACCGGAAGGAACGCCATGCCCCTCAGCAACGAAGACATCTACCGCACCTTCGACGAAGCACGAAGTGCAGCCAACGTCACGCCTGCGCAGGGCGGTGCGCTCAAAGCCGACCGGGTCGGCATCGACGCAGTCGTGGACCTGGTCCTCAAGTACCAGCGAAACGCCCTCAACATCGACGGCAAGACCCCGGACGAGGCATACGCCAAACTCGTCGAGACCGCACGCGCAACCGCCGGCAGCGCACGCCACACCACCGACCCGCACACCTACGCCCTGAACCACCTCGTCAAGCGGGCACAAGAGATCGGATACGCAGACGGCATCGCAGCCGGACAGCCCAAGCAACTCCCCACCACACCGGGATCCGTCATCCTCTGGACCAACGACTTCGACGACAGCCGCAACCACCTGGTATTAGACAGCCGCGGCGCATGGGGTAACGCCGCATACACGCCGGCAAAGAGCAACATCACCGACTGGATCCTCATCCACGACGCCGGCCAGGAGCAGAACACATGAGCATCGGCACCCTCACCCAAGACATCCTCGACGCACGCCGCAACCTGCCCAGGTTCATCACCAACACCAACGCCGCACGAGACCTCGCGGATCACCTCACCACCCGGGGATGGCGACAGCAGACCACCATCACCACCCCCGAAGAGATCAAGGCCCTCCCCGAGCGCGCAGTCATCCGCACCGCCAAAGACGAGATCCTCGAACTCACCAACATCGACGCACGGGGAAACCCGTGGTGGTACGGCACGAACGGTGACTGGACCACCGGAGCGGACGACTACACCCCCGAGACCATCAGCTTGCCGGCCCGGGTGCTGTACATCCCCGAGGAGCAGTGATGGGAACACCCATCCGGGACGCCCTCGCCAACGTCTACCGTGCATCCCGCACCTACCGGCAAGCAGCCGACGAACGCGACACGGCCGTATGCGACGCACTCCTAGCCGGCGCAACCCTCCGCAGCATCGCCCGCGAGTCCAACATGTCAGTGCACTGGGTACAGGACACCGCCAAGCGCGGAGGCATAATCCCAGTTGGGCCACGCACCGCGCCCACATGGGTCCAGCGCACGACCCCCATGCGATGATCGTTGCGTCACCGGAGCGGACTCCGGCCGGGTAGAAACCCACGACACCCAACAACCGAAGCAGGACCCCCATGAGCGGACACGACCCCGACGCCAGCGACAGCTACAACGCAGACCAAGCACGCAGGCCGCGCCCGGTTACGGATGAAACACGTCAGGACGTGAAGCGTTTGCATGAGGCTGGGTTGGGGCGGAATGCGATTGCTCGGGAGTTGGGGATCAGTGGGTCGGCGGTGACGGGGATCTGCCAGAAGATGGATCCGCCGCTCAGCTTCGATCGTGCGGAGTCGGCGTTGGCGACGCAGGCGCGGCAACTCGACATGGCGAAGGCCCGCAGCGAGATCAGCTCGATGCTCCTCGTCCGGGCGAAGCAGCAGTTGGAAGCGATGGATGCCCCGTACCTGCTGGGTTCGTTCGGGGGTAAGGACAACATCTGGAACGAGACCCTGCTGGATACGCCCCCGGTTGAGGTGCAGCGGAACCAGATGACGATCGCGGCGATTGCGGTGCAGCGTCATGCGGATCTGGTGAAGATCGATTCGGGTCGTGATGTGGAGGCGGCGTCGTCTGTGTTGGAGCAGCTCGCGTCGGGGTTGACGGCGGCCGCGCTCGCGTTGAAGGCGGGTGGCGGGAACGATCCGACGATCCCGGGGACAGACCCCGAACTGAAAGACCTGAACCCGGAAGGAACAGACGAGACATGACCTTCTACACCCGGCATCTCGCAGAGTGCGACTGGGACGCCGGCAACGGATGCGCCAACGACAACTTCAGCACGTTCCACCGGCCGACCCAGCGAGAGCTGGTGGAGGCAATGCGTGCCCGGGGTTGGTACCAGTACAAGGGCCGGACGATCTGCCCTCACTGCTTGCCGTTGTTCTTGAGGTCGAGGACTACCATCTGACACGGACTAGATGTAGGCTGGGTGCACACCCTCCACAGAACAGGAACAGACCATGACCGCTCCGATCGTCACCAACCTCTACCGCGAACCCATCGACCCCGACATGCTGGCGTTCATGTCCGCTTCTGGCGTTCCGGACCGCCCGTACATCCGTGGCGTGAAGCCCCTCTGGCCCCGCGAAGCCGCACGCGCACGAGAGTCGGCGGCACTCAACGCCCTCCGCGACGCGCTGCGGGAGGCCGGCGCGTGAGCGACAGGTACAAGCCCCGCTTCGGGTTCCCCATCGCTGACTGGTACCGCTGGTTCGCTTGGCGCCCCGTCAACACCCTCGACCGCGGATGGGTTTGGCTGCGCACAGTCAACCGTCGCCGCTGCCAGGTAAACCCATGGGTCGAGGTCGGGACAGACTTTTGGTTCCAACACGCCATCGACATCAGCGAAGACAGAAGGCCCCGATCATGACTTCGACGCCGCTGTTTCATGAGACCGCCCGGCAACACGAGTGAGGCCCCTACATCGTGTGTGGCTGCGCTGCGACACCACCGGCAAACGCGGCTACCAAGACAAACGGGCCGCCAAATCAGCACGCAACGCCACAGACAAAGGCATGCGCGTCTACCCCTGCGAACACTGCGACCGGTTCCACATCGGACACGTCATCCCGGGGAAGCCGAGGGAAGCGATGCGCCGGCACGGGCGAGACAACGGAGACACCACATGAGCGATCAGAAGATCGTGCGCTTGAACGTCAACCTGAGCGAGGAGACCGCGGCCGCGCTGAAGCAGATGGCCGAACGTGAACGACGCAGCATCACCGAGACCATCCGACGCTGCATCGCCGTCACCGACTACCTCGACTCGGAGAGGGCTGCCGGACGGATTATCCTCACCTCGAAGGACAACGGCCGCGACCAGCGAGAGCTGCGGTTCCTATGATCCACGGGAAGGCGTCCACTTACCGGTACCACAAGTGCCGGTGCGACCTGTGCCGTGCAGCGAACGCAGTCAAGGCCAAGGCTGACCGTGCCGACCGCCTGAGCCGCCCTGTCCCACCGCAGGTGCATGGGACCATGAACGGGTACGGGAACTACAACTGCAGATGCGGTGAGTGCCGGCAGGCGAACAGTGCGTACTACCGAGACGTGAGGAAAGGCAAGCCATGAGCCGCTGGGTGAAGCCAAGCGCAGAGTGCGCAGACAGCCGGCACGGTGAGTGCATCGACCACATCGAGGTAGCACCAGGCGTGTGGGCGCACTGCCCGTGCAGGTGCCACGAGATGATCGCCTCATGACCGGCAACATCCCCAAGTGCTCAGCCTGCAATGGCACCGGCGAAGATCCGACCACGCCCGAGTACATGGACCCCGAAGCATGCGAGCAGTGCCACGGGTCCGGGTACCGTTGCCCATGCTGCCATCCTGAAGCATGAATCCTGACGCTCTCGCGCGGGCGATGTCGGGCCTGCTGTCCCCGAAGCAGCTCGTGTCCGTCGTCCGCTCCCGCGAACGCACCCTTGCGTTGTGGGTTGGTGCGGTGTCGGCGGGGAAAACCATCGCGTCCCTGTTCGCGTTCCTCCTCGCCGTCGTCGTCGCCCCGAGAAACGGTGACATTGTGGTCATCGGGAAGACGTTGCAAACCATCGAGCGGAACGTGATCGGGCAGCTTCAGAACCGGAAACTGTTCGGCCCAGTCGCAGATCAGGTCATCCACACGCGCGGGTCGAACGTCGCCATCATCATGGGCCGCGTCGTCGAACTGGTAGGTGCGAACAACGTGACCGCGGAAGAGAAGATCCGTGGTGGCACGTTCGCCCTCGTGTACGTGGACGAAGCCACCCTGCTGCCTCGCATTTTCTGGGAGATGCTGACCACCCGCCTCCGCGTGGGCGGCGCGAGGCTGATCGCGACCACGAACCCGGCGTCGAAGAACCACTGGTTGCGGACCGAGTACCTGTTGCGGCCGAACGAGACGGACCTGATCGCGTTCCACCTGACCATGTACGACAACCCCCTCTACTTCGAGGGCGGTGATCCCGGCCCGTCGTACATCCAACGCATGGAAGCCACGTACACGGGGGTGTTCTACGACCGGTTCATCCTCGGCCTGTGGACCACCGCCGAAGGTGCCGTGTACCCGGACTGGCGACCCGACCTCGGTGCCGGCCACGTCGTCCGGTGGGAGGACATGCCACCCATCCGCCGTGTCCTCGGGGTCAGCCTCGACTACGGGACGACGAACCCGACCGTGGCCCTCATGCTCGGGTTGACGGACGAGCGGGTGGCGGGCAGCTACGACCCCGCCCCCAGGCTCATCCTCATGGACGAGTGGGTCGACGACCCGAAGGTCACGAAACGGAACCGTGCCCCATCCGAACACGCCCAACTCCTCCGCGCGTGGCTCGGCAAGCAGCACACGCCCGCGAACGTGGGCGTCCTCGACCAGTCGTCGAAACCGTTCTACATCGTCGACCCCGCCGCCAAGGCGTTCCGGGAGGAACTGGCACGCCCCGTCCAAGCCATCGACGGGCGACAAGTCAAGCCGATCAACACGACCGCGGCCGACAACAGCGTCCTCGAAGGCATCGGTGATGTCGCATCCCTCATCAGCCGGGAACACCCCAACGGGGGGTACCTCCTCCAATCCACGGACCGGTGCGAAAGGTGGAACAGCGAAGTCACCGAGTACGTGTGGGACGAAGACGAATCCGCCAAGGGTGTCGACGCCGTCGTGAAGACCAACGACCACGCCATGGACGCCGGCCGGTACGGGGTACGCACCACGAAAGCCCTGTGGCTGCCGTCGTTCCGGAGTGCCTACCAGTTCACCGCGGCTGCGTAGTACCCTCGACCCAGCCGGTGCTATGCCGGGACAGGAAGGTGGCGTTATGCCGCACGTGAAAATCAACTACCCCCGCCCGTTCGTCCCCACCGCAACGCTGGACGGATCCGACCCGAAGTCCTTCGCTCGGGGCAAGGACCAGCTGGTGGTCTCGTGGAACGAGATCGGGTGGGTGCAAGTCAGCGTCTACCCCGAAGGGTGGGACAACACCGGCGATGCCGAGCATGTTCAGGTCAACCCGCAAGAGCTGGACCTGCTCATCAGGACCCTGCAGAAGGCGCGCCGTAAGGCGTACGGCAAGGGCAATCGCTGGTACGGGTACGAGGATGCCGATCGCCTCATCCTCGATGCTCGTCCTCTGTTCGAGGGTCAGCCCGACCTGTAGCATCTAGTCAAGCCACCCTTTGCGGAGGGAACGGTAGTGAGGGCCAGGAGTTCCCGGGGGATACCGGGGCCTGGCCCTCACGCATGATGTGGGGTACGCTGGTGCCCTTGCTCCCCACCGTGCTCCGGCATTGGTGGGGCTTTTCTCGTCTCGGGGGTGTTGTGCTGTCCGGGCATATGTGTATGATGTTGGACATGACCTCCACACATGAACCAC
>Ga0265780_10007100_pt1 | contig 13788 bp, 11 predicted proteins | sample P1T30metagenome_FD_192432 | JGI IMG/M metagenome (GOLD analysis project Ga0265780, IMG submission 192432) | Plant litter microbial communities from East Loma Ridge, Irvine, California - P1 T30 | ecosystem: Environmental > Terrestrial > Plant litter > Unclassified | place: USA: California... | reverse complement strand
TCGGCGACCACGGCCACCACCTTGGAGGTGCCGATGTCGAGGCCGACGATCAGGTTTTTCGCGTCTTTTGTCATTGCTGTTCGCCTGCTTCAGATTTGCTTGGTTGTTTTATTGGGTGTTGCTTGTTTGGGTGGTTCTTTGGGCTTCTTGGCCGCCTTGACCGGCTTCGTCGCGTCCAGCGGCACCGTGAGCGCCGCCGACGACAGGGCCAGTCCGTTCGGATAGCGCATATCGATCGTATCGATACGGCCCTCCTGCAGCCGGGCGACCAGCTGCGGGTAGACGCCGACCAGGCGCTGCACGCGGCGTCGAAGCGTGTTGCGATCCTGCTCGCGTCCCAGTTCGACGCTCATGCCGTTGTCGAGCCTGACGGTCCAGGCATACCGGCTCGACAGCGACAGCTCCTGCGGCACCAGTTCCACCTGCGCGAACGAGGTGCGCAGCTCGTTGAAGCGGGCCAGCACTTCCTTCTCGCTGCCCACCGGACCGCTGAAGGCCGGCAGACCCTGCTCGTCGTCGGCCTCGGCGACGTTGGCGGTGAAGACATCGCCCTTCACCGACAGCAGCCGCCCATCCTCGCCCCAGGTGCCCAGGGCCTCGTGTTCCTCGACCTCGACCACCAGCGCGTTCGGCCACTCGCGGCGCACCGTGGCGCGGCGCACCCATGGCACGGTCTCGAAGGTCGCGCGCACCTGTTCCAGGTCGGCGGTGAAGAAGTTGCCGCGGATCTTGCCGACCACGCCGTTGCGCACAGTGAGTTCGTTCACGTGTTTCAGGTCGATCCCGTACATGCTCTCCACCGTCACCGAGCCGAGCGCGAACATCGGGCGCTGCGACAGCCACCACACGCCCGACACGAGGGCGGCGAGCACCGTCATCGCCGACAGGAAGCTGGCGGTTGCGTTGAGGGCGCGGACGTCATGCCACATTGCGCGTTATCCCTTGGCCTTCTGGCCCATCTTGAGCCGCGCCGAACGCAGGATCTCGATGCACAGGTCTTCGTAGCCGATACCGACCGCGCGCGCCGCCATCGGCACCAGCGAATGGGTCGTCATGCCGGGCGAGGTATTCGCCTCGAGCAGGAAGGGACGCATATCGCTCTCGCGCACCAGCACGTCGACCCGGCCCCAGCCTTCGCAGCCGAGCGCGCGGTAGGCGTTCACGGCGTGGCGCTGGATTTCCTGGGTGAGCGCATCCGGCAACGGCGCCGGGCAGTGGTACTGGGTGTCATCGGTGAAGTATTTGTTCTGGTAGTCGTACTTGCCTTCGGGCGCGACGATCTCGACGATCGGCAGCGCGCGCACGGCGCCGCCCTGGCCCAGCACGGCCACGGTGAACTCGCGGCCGCTGACGAATTCCTCGGCCAGCACCGCCTCGTCCATGCTGCGCACCAGGTCGACCGCGGCCTGCAGCTGGTCGAGGTGCGTCACCTTGGTGATGCCGATGCTCGAGCCTTCGAGCGGCGGCTTGACGATCAGCGGCAGGCCCAGTTCGGCCACGACCGCCGCCAGGTCGGTGTCGCCATCGATGCTCAGGTAGCGCGGCGTCGGCACGTTTTCCTGCAACCACAGCTTCTTGGTGGTGATCTTGTCCATCGCGATGGAGGACGCCATCACGCCGCTGCCGGTGTACGGGATGCCCAGCAGTTCGAGGGCGCCCTGCAGGCTGCCGTCTTCGCCGAAGCGGCCGTGCAGCGCGATGAACACGCGGTCGAATTGTTGGGCGGCCAGTTCGGCCAGGCTTTGCGTGCCCGGATCGAAGGCGTGGGCGTCGATGCCGCGGCTCTGCAGCGCCTGCAGCACGCCGGCGCCGGAAATAAGCGAGATCTCGCGCTCGGCGGAGCGTCCGCCGAACAGCACGCCGACCTTGCCGAACGCTGCTGCATCAAGGGTTGGTGTGGTCACGGTCAGGCCTCCTTCTTGGACAATTCGTTGGTCAGTTGTTGCGGCACGCCGCTGATCGAGCCGGCGCCCATGGTCAGCACGACGTCGCCGTCGCGCGCCAGGTTCAGGATGGCGGCCGGCATATCGGCAATCGCCTCCACGAAGATCGGCTCGAGCTTGCCGGAGGTGCGCAGCGCGCGCGCCAGGGCACGGCCGTCGGCGGCCACGATCGGCGCTTCGCCGGCGGCGTACACTTCGCTCAGCAGCAGCACGTCGGGCGTGGCCAGCACTTTCACGAAGTCTTCGAACAGGTCGCGCGTGCGGCTGTAGCGATGCGGCTGGAAGGCCAGCACCAGGCGCCGGCCCGGGTAGGCGGCGCGCGCCGCGGCCAGCGTCACCTCGGTCTCGACCGGGTGGTGGCCGAAATCGTCGACCAGCGTGAAGCTGCCGCCGCCGGCCAGCGCCACCTCGCCGTAGCGGGTGAAGCGGCGGCCCACGCCGCCGAATTCGAGCAGGCCGCGCGCGGTGGCGGCGTCCTCGACGCCGATCTCGCGCGCGATCGCGATCGCCGAGCAGGCGTTGAGCACATTGTGCATGCCGGGCTGGTTGAGGATGAACCTAGTGTCCGGATAGCCTTCCTGGCGCACCGTGAAGTGCATCTGCGTGCCGTCGGCATGGGCGTCCAGCGCGCGCACCTCGGCTTCCTCGGAGAAGCCATAGGTGGTGACCGGCTTGGTCACCTGCGGCAGGATCGAGCGCACGTGCGGGTCGTCGATGCACAGCATCACGCGGCCGTAGAACGGCATGCGGTGGGTGAAGTTCACGAACGCCGCCTTCAGTTTCTCGAAGTCGTGTTCGTAGGTGTCCATGTGGTCGGCGTCGATATTGGTGATCACCTCGATCATCGGCGACAGGTTCAGGAACGAGGCGTCCGATTCGTCGGCCTCGGCCACGATGTACTCGCCGCTGCCCAGCGCCGCGTTGGCGCCGGCCGCGGTCAGGCGCCCGCCGATCACGAACGTCGGATCCAGGCCGCCGGCGGCCAGCACCGACGCCACCAGGCTGGTGGTGGTGGTCTTGCCGTGGGTGCCGGCAATCGCGATGCCGCGCTTCAGGCGCATCAACTCGCCCAGCATGATCGCGCGCGGCACGATCGGGGTCTTGTTGGCGCGGGCCGCGACGACTTCGGGGTTTGCCTCGTTGACGGCGGTCGAGGTCACGACCACGTCGGCGCCGGTCACATTCTCGGCGTGGTGGCCCAGGTGGACCCTGGCGCCGAGGCCGGCCAGGCGCTGGCTGGCGGCATTGCTGCCCAGGTCCGAGCCCGACACCTGATAGCCGAGGTTGAGCAGCACCTCGGCGATGCCGCTCATGCCGCTGCCGCCGATGCCGACGAAGTGAATATTCTTGATCTTGTGTTTCATGTTGCCGCAGTTCCCGATGGTTTCGCTGCCAGTTGTTCGAGTTCGCGCGCGATCGCCTCGTTGGCGTCGCGCTTGCCAACGCGCGCCGCCGCCCGGGCCATGGCCAGGCATTGTTCGCGCGTCGTTTGCAGCAGGCTCCTGAGCCGCTGCGGAGTCAGTTCGCCTTGCGGCAGGTGCACCGCCGCGCCCTGCGCGTCCATCCATACCGCGTTGTCGCGCTGGTGGCTGGTGGTGCTGGCCACCAGCGGCACCAGCACGCTGGCCACGCCGGCCGCCGTCAGTTCGGACACCGTGATCGCGCCGGCGCGGCAGATCACCAGGTCGGCCGTCGCGTAGGCGGCGGCCATGTCATCAATGAAGTCGACCACGTTTGCGTTGACACCCGCCTGCGAATACGTCGCGCGCAGCGCGTCGATATTCTTCTTGCCCGACTGGTGGGTCACCACGGGACGCAGTTCCGGGTCGATCAGCGCCAGCGCCGCCGGCACGCCGTCGTTGAGCACCTTGGCGCCCAGGCTGCCGCCGACCACCAGCACCCGCAGCGGACCGCCGCGGCCCGCGAAGCGCTCGTGCGGCGCCGGCAGGTCGAGGATCTGCTGGCGCACCGGGTTGCCGGTGACGACCGCCTTGCCCGCCGCCTTGCCGGCGTCGAGCGGGAAGCCGCACAGCAGGCGCTGGGCCATTGGCGCCAGCGTCTTGTTCGACAACAGCAGCGCGGCGTCGGCATTCACCAGCGCCAGCGGCACGCCGCGGGCGCGCGCCATCATGCCGCCCGGGACCGTCACATAGCCGCCCATGCCCAGCACCACGTCGGGACGACGCGCGGCCAGGTAGCGCCGGCAGCTCGCGAACGCGGCCGCCATCCTGAAGGCGCCCTTGACCGTGTGCGCCAGGCCCTTGCCGCGCAGGCCGGCGAAGTCGATCGTGTCCATGTCGATGCCGGCTTTCGGCACCAGTTCGGTCTCCATGCCGTGCGCCGTGCCGAGCCAGCTGACTTCCCAGCCGCGCGCGCGCATGGTCTGCGCGATCGCGATGCCGGGGAAGATGTGGCCGCCGGTGCCGGCGGCCATGATCATCAGGCGCCTGGTCATGTGCGGCCTCCGCGCATGCGCACCCGGTTCTCGTAATCGATGCGCAGCAGGATGGCCAGGCCGACGCAGTTGAACAGCACGCCCGAACCGCCAAAACTCATCAGGGGCAAGGTCAGGCCCTTGGTCGGCAGCAGGCCCAGGTTCACGCCCATATTGATGAAGGTCTGCACGCCGATCCAGATGCCGATGCCTTTCGCGGCCAGGCCGGCGAAGGTCTGGTCGAGGGCGATCGCCTGGCGCCCGATGTCGAAGGCGCGCTTGACCAGCCAGTAGAACATCGCGACCACCACCAGCACGCCGACCAGGCCGAGTTCCTCGCCGATCACGGCCATGATGAAGTCGGTGTGCGCTTCTGGCAGGTAGTGCAGTTTCTCGACCGAGCCGCCCAGGCCCACGCCGAAGATCTCGCCGCGTCCGAACGCGATCAGCGAGTGCGTCAACTGATAGGCCTTGTCGAGTGCGTTGCCTTCTTCCCACGGGTCGAGGTAGGCGAACAGGCGCGCGCGGCGAAACGGCGAGAGCGCGATGATCGAGACGAAGATCACCACCAGCAGCGCGCCGATGCCGCCGAACCAGACGATATTGATCCCGCCCAGGAACAGGATGCCCATGGCGATGCAGACGATCACGCCGAAGGCGCCCAGGTCGGGCTCGAGCAGCAGCAAGGCGCCGACCAGGCCGATCGCCACCATCATCGGCACGAAGCCCTTGGTCAGCTTGTGCATGTATTCCTGCTTGCGCACCGTGAAGTCGGCCGCATACAGCACCACCGCGATCTTCATGATCTCGGACGGCTGCAGGTTCATGAACTTGAGCGACAGCCAGCGGCGTGCGCCGTTGACCGACACGCCCAGGCCGGGGATCAGGACCAGCACCAGCATCACCAGGGTGCCGATGAACAGCATCGGCGCGTATTTCTGCCATACCGCGATCGGCACCCGGAACACCACGGCGGCGGCCACCATCGAGACCAGGATGTAGACGGCCTGGCGGTACAGGAAGTATTCGTTGCGGTCTTCCAGGTAGCGGAACTTGGGCGAATCGGGCAGCGCGATCGAGGCCGAATACACCATCACCATCCCCAGCAGCATCAGCAGCAGCGTGACCCAGACCAGCGGCTGGTCGTACTCCATCATCTTCGACGGACGGCTGCGGCCGGCCACCGTCGCATCGAGCGAGCTGCCGGAAAACTTGAAGGGAAGCTGGAAGGCCATCAGATCTCCTGTCCCTTGTCGAGCGCGATCTCGCGCACGGTCTCGACGAACACTTGCGCGCGGTGCGCGTAGTTGGTGAACATGTCGAGGCTGGCGCAGGCCGGCGACAGCAGCACCGCATCACCGGCGCGCGCCAGGCCCGCGGCGCGGCGCACCGCCTGCGGCAGGTCGTCCAGGTCGAAGGCCGGCACGCCGCTCGGCTCGATGGCGGCGCGCACGGCGGGCGCATCGCGGCCGATCAGCAATACCGCGCGCACATAATGCGCGACCGGCTGCGCCAGCGGCGTGAAATCCTGGCCCTTGCCGTCGCCGCCGGCGATCAGGAGGATCTGCTGGTCGGCGCCGGTGAACGCCTTGCCCAGGCCCTGGAGCGCGGCCACGGTGGCGCCGACATTGGTGCCCTTGCTGTCGTCGTAGAACTCGACGCCGTCGATGGTGGCGACCAGTTCCACGCGGTGCGGCTCGCCCGCGTATTCGCGCAGGCCGTGCAGCAGCGGCGCCAACGGCAGGTCGCAGGCGCGGCACAGGGCCAGCGCGGCCAGCGCGTTGGCGGCATTGTGCAGGCCGCGGATCTTCAGGGCGTCGGCCGGCATCAGGCGGTTGACGATGGCCTCGACCGGCTCCGCCGCGTCGCCCGCAAGCGCCTCGGTGCGGCCCTTCCTGCGTTTCTTCTCGATCTGTTCTCCGGGCGCCGCATTGGCCAGCCACAGCACGCCGCGTTCTTCCAGCAGGCCGAAGCTGTTCGGCTCGACCGGCTCGCCGGTGCCGAAGGTGAAGGCCGGCGCATCCGGCGCCGCCATGCGCATCACGCGCGCGTCGTCGCGGTTCAGGATGCGCACGGTGTCGGTCCCGAAGATGCGCGCCTTGTCCGCCGCATAGGCATCCATGTCGCCATGCCAGTCCAGGTGGTCCTGGGTCAGGTTCAGCACCGTGGCGGCGTCGGCCTGCAGGCTGAAGGTGGTGTGCAGCTGGAAGCTGGACAGCTCCAGCACCCAGGCCTGCGGCAGCGCGTCCGCATCGACCGCTTCGCGCAGCACGTCCAGTGCCGCCGGACTGATGTTGCCGGCCACGCGCGTCGAGAGGCCGGCGCGGCGGCACAGCAGGCCGGTCAGGCTGGTGACCGTGGTCTTGCCGTTGGTGCCGGTGATCGCGATGACTTTCGGCGCGTAGCCGGTCGACTCGCGCAACTGCGCGAGCGCCTGCGCGAACAGTTCGATCTCGCCCCAGACCGGAACACGGCGCTCGGCCGCCGCCGGGATGATCTCCACCAGTTCGCGGTTCGGGGCCAGGCCCGGGCTGACGGCGACGAAGTCGACGCCGTCGAGCAGCGCGGCGCCGAACTGGCCGTTCGCCGCGTCGCCGCAGACGATGTCGGCATCCGGCACGGCGGCGCGCAGCGCCGGCAGGCGCACCGGCTCGGCACGGGTGTCGGCCACGCGCACGCGTGCGCCGGCGCGCGCCAGCCACTGCGCCATCGCCAGCCCGGATTCGCCCAGGCCCAGTACCAATGCAAGTTTGCCGTCGTAGTTCATCAGCGCGGTTTCAGCGAAGTTTCAAGGTGGACAAGCCCACCAGGATCAACATCATCGTCACGATCCAGAAGCGGACCACGACCTTGGTCTCCTTCCAGCCTTTTTGCTCGAAGTGGTGGTGCAGCGGCGCCATCAGGAACACGCGGCGGCCGGTGCCGAAGCGCTTCTTGGTGTATTTGAAGTACGCCACCTGGATGATGACCGACAGGGTCTCGGCCACGAACACGCCGCCCATGATGAACAGGACGATTTCCTGGCGTACGATGACGGCGATGGTGCCGAGCGCGCCGCCCAGCGCCAGCGCGCCGACGTCGCCCATGAACATCTGGGCCGGGTGCGCGTTGAACCACAGGAAGGCCAGGCCGGCGCCCGCCATCGCACCGCAGAAGATCAGCAGCTCGCCCGCGCCCGGGATGTACGGAATCAACAGGTATTTCGAGAACGTCACGCTGCCGGTCAGGTAGGCGAACAGGCCGAGCGCGCCGCCGACCATCACGGTCGGCATGATGGCCAGGCCATCGAGTCCGTCGGTGAAGTTCACCGCGTTCGAGGCGCCCACGATCACGCAATAGGTCAGCGCGATGAAGCCCCACACGCCCAGCGGATAGCTGATGGTCTTGAAGAACGGGACGATCAGGTCGGCCTTCGGCGGCAGGTCCATCGAGAAGCCCGACTGCACCCAGGCGTAGAACAGCTGGGCCACTTCCCATGGGTTGGCGGCCGACACCGAGAACGCCAGGTACAGGGCCGAGGCGATGCCGATCAGCGACATCCAGAAATACTTCTCGCCCGAGCGCATGCCTTCCGGGTCCTTGTAGACCACCTTGCGGTAATCGTCGACCCAGCCCACGGCGCCGAAGCCGAAGGTCACCACCAGCACCGGCCAGATCAGGCGGTTCGACAGGTCGCACCACAGCAGGGTCGAGACGCCGATCGCGATCAGGACCAGGACCCCGCCCATGGTCGGGGTGCCGTGCTTGGTGAGGTGGCTTTGCGGACCATAGGTGCGCACCGCCTGGCCGACTTTCAGTTCGGTCAGTTTGCGGATCACGATCGGGCCGGCGACGAGGCCGATGGTGATCGCCGTGATGGTGGCGAACACCGCGCGGAACGTGATGTAGTTGAACACGCGCAGCGGTCCGATGTAATCCTGGAAGTATTGTGCGAGCCAGAGAAGCATATTAGTGGGCATCCTTGCCAATGGGGGTTGATCCGGTCAGGTGCTGGACCACGCGTTCCATCTTCATGAAGCGCGATCCTTTCACCAGCACAGTCGCCTGAGAATTGGTCATTGATGCGTTGCCGTCCAGCTTTTCATCCAGTGCTGCCAATAATTCGTCGAACTGCTCGTAGTGCCGTGCTCCCGACGCCGCCAGGTAGCGCGCCAGCTCGCCGGTCGCGAGCACGGTCTCGATGCCGCGCGACTGCGCGTAGGCACCGATTTCTTCGTGAAACTGTTGTCCCTGGGCGCCGACCTCGCCCATGTCGCCCACCACCAGGATGCGCGGCGCCGGACAGGCGGCCAGCACGTCGATCGCGGCGCGCATCGAGTCGGGATTGGCGTTGTAGGTGTCGTCGATGACGGTCGCGCCATTGACGGCCTGCTTGCGCTGCAGGCGGCCGCCGACCGGCGCGAACGCTTCCAGGCCGCGCACGATGGCGTCCTGCTCGATACCGGCGCCGAGCGCGCAGGCGACTGCGGCCAGCGCATTGCGCACATTGTGTTCGCCGGCGGCGGCCAGCTTGATGCCGAACCGCGCGCCGCGCGCGGTGACCGCGAGATCGCTGCCGAAATCGTTGACGGTATAGTCGGCGCGCACGTCGCAGGCGGCGCTCAGGCCGAAGGTGATGACGTCGCAAGCGGCCAGGCCGCGCCACAGGTCCGTATACGTATCGTCGCCCGGGAACACGGCCACGCCGGCGTCCGGCAGCGCCTGCAGCACCGCGCCGTTCTCGCGCGCCACAGCTTCGACGGTGTGCATGAATTCCTGGTGCTCGCGCTGGGCGTTGTTCACCAGAGCGACGGTCGGCGTGGCGATCGCGCTCAGGCGGCCGATCTCGCCCGGATGGTTCATGCCCAGTTCGACGACCGCCGCGCGCTGCCGGCCGTCCAGCCGGAACAGCGTCAGCGGCACGCCGATCTCGTTGTTCAGGTTGCCCTGGGTCGCCAGGCGGGCGTCCTCGCCGACGGCTGCCGCGAGGATCGAGGCAATCATCTCCTTGACCGTGGTCTTGCCATTGCTGCCGGTGACGCCGATCAGCGGGATGTCGAACTGCGCGCGCCACGCATGCGCGATGCGGCCCAGCGCGACCAGCGTGTCGGGCACCACGATCGCCGGCAGCGTCCAGCCGTCCGGCACGCGCGACACGACCACCGCCGCCACGCCACGCGCGGCGACCTGGTCGAGGAAGTCATGGGCATCGAAGTTCTCGCCGACCAGGGCGACGAACAGCGCCCCCGCGTCGACCTTGCGGCTATCCAGCGACACGCCGTCGAACGACGCATCGGCGCCAACCAGGCGTGCGCCTGGAATCGCGGCGACCAGTTGTTGCAGCGAGCCGTGCATCAATGCGTCCTCAACATGGTAAGCCGCGCCGTCAGGGCCAGCGAGGCGTGGTCCGCATCCGAGAACGGGATCTTGCGGCCCTTGATTTCCTGGTAGGGCTCGTGGCCCTTCCCTGCCAGCAGGATCACGTCCTGCCTGGCGGCCTGCTTCACCGCCAGCAGGATGGCGGCCGCGCGGTCCTCCACCGTTTGCAGGCGCGAAGCCGGATTGCCGGCATCCATGCCCGCCACGATCTGGGCGATGATGGCGGCCGGCTCTTCGCTGCGCGGATTGTCGCTGGTGACCAGCACCTGGTCGGCGCTCTGCGCGATGCGGCCCATCTGCGCGCGCTTGCCGGGGTCGCGGTCGCCCCCGCAGCCGAACACGCACCACAGCTGGCCGCCGCGGTCGGTCGCCACCTGGCGCAGCGCCTCGAGCGTCTTTTCCAGCGCATCGGGCGTGTGCGCGTAGTCGATCACGACCATCGGCGCATCCGCGCCGCCCATCTGCTGCATGCGGCCCGGGGCCGGGACCAGGCCCTCGATCGCATCGACCGCCGCCTTCAATGCCACGCCCTTGGCCAGCAGCGCGCCCAGCACCGCCAGCACATTGCTGACGTTGTAGTTGCCCACCAGCCGGGTGCGGATGGTCGCGTTGCCGGCCGGGGTCTCGACCTGGAATTCGGTGCCGGCGTTCTTGCTGCGCATGCCGCCGGCGCGCAGCACGGCCACGCCGCCGGGCGCGCTGGCCGAGGCGATCGTGTAGCCGGTCACGGCCAGCGCCGGGAAGCGGGCGCGCAGGTGCGCCACCAGGCGCTGCCCGGCAGGATCGTCCAGGTTGACGACCGCCTGCTTCAAGCCATCCCACTCGAACAGCTTGACCTTGGCCGCCTCGTAGCTGTCCATGTCGCCGTGGAAGTCGAGATGGTCGCGCGTCAGGTTGGTGAAGATCGCGACGTCGACATGCATGCCGGCCGTGCGCTCCTGCACCAGGCCGATCGACGAGGCTTCGATCGCCAGCGCGGTGGCGCCGCCGGCCTTCAGGCCGGCCAGCGTCGAGGCCAGCAGCACCGCGTCCGGCGTGGTGTAGCCGGTGACGTCGAATTGCGGTTCGGCCTGCACCTTGCCCTTGATCAGGCCCACGCCCAGGGTGCCGATCACGGCGGCGGTCTCGCCGAGCCGCGCCAGCGCCTGGGCGGTCCACAGCGCGCACGAGGTCTTGCCGTTGGTCCCGGTGACCGCCACGCTGAACATCGCGCGGTCGGGGTAGTCGAGCACCGCATGCGCGATCGGGCCGGCGTTTTTCTTCAGGTCAGTCACGGCCAGGTGCGGCGCCGTCAACGCGTCATTCCACGAGAAACCGAGCGCCTCGAATACCACGGCGGCGGCGCCGGCGTCGATGGCTGCTTCGATGTAGCGACGACCGTCGGCGGCCTCGCCCGGGTAGGCGAAGAACACGTCGCCGGGCTTCACGCGGCGCGAGTCGGAAACGAGACGGCCGCCTGGGGCGGCGGCGCGGATCCATTCGATGGTGTCGTGCAGGCTCGGGGCCATCACATGCTCTCCTCTAGAGGAACTTCCGGAATGATGATGTCCGTGATCGATGAATCGGGTGGTACGTTGGCGGCCCTCAGCGCACTCGAGAACAGGTCGGCGGCGGTCGGCGCGGCGACGCTGCCGCCGGTGCGCAGGGCGCCGCTCGGATCGTCGACCATCACCGCGATGATGAAGCGCGGCTTGGACATCGGCCCGATGCCGGCGAAGTAGCCGATATTGTTGGTGCGCGAGTAGCGGCCGTTGACGATCTTCTCGGCGGTGCCGGTCTTGCCGCCGATGCGGTAGCCGGCGACTTGCGCGCGCGAGGCGGTGCCGCCCGGACCGACCACCGATTCCATCATGGTGCGCACCTGGGCCGCGGTCTTGGCCGAGATGACCTGCTGGCCCACCGGCGCTTCGTCGACCTTGACGAACGACAGCGGAATGATGTCGCCGTTGCGGGCGAAGATCATGTACGAACGCGCCATCTGCAGCAGCGAGACCGACAGGCCGTGGCCGAAGGCCATGTTCGCGTATTCGATCGGACGCCACGATTTCCATGGACGCACGCGGCCGGCGGCGGCGCCCGGGAAGCCGAAGCGCGGCGCCTGGCCGTAGCCGAGCTTGGTGTACATCTCCCACATTTCCTGCTGCGGGATCAGCTGCGCCACTTTGACGGCGCCCATGTTCGACGACTTCTGGATGATGCCGCTGACGGTCTGCACGCCGTAGTTGTGGGTGTCGCGGATGCGCCTGCCGGTGATCGTCATCCAGCCCGGGTTGTTGTCGAACACGGTGTCGGGCGTGATGCGGCCGGTTTCCAGGCCCAGCGCGATGGTGACCGGCTTGATCGTCGAACCCGGCTCGAAGGTGTCGGTGATGACGCGGTTGCGCAGCTGCTCGCCGGTCAGCTTGGAGCGGTCGTTCGGGTTGTAGGTCGGGTAGTTGGCCAGCGCCAGGACTTCGCCCGTCTGCACGTCGAGCACCACGGCGGCGCCGGCCTTGGCATTGAACTTCTCGACCGCGTTCTTGATGCTGGTGAACGCGATGTACTGCAGCTTGCTGTCGACCGACAGCGTCAGGTCGCGGCCCTGGTGCGGCTCGCGGAACATCCCCAGGTCCTCGGCGATGTGGCCCAGGCGGTCCTTGATCACGCGGCGGCTGCCCGCGACACCCATCAGGGTCTTCTGGTGCTGCAGCTCCATCCCCTCCTGGCCCTTGTCCTCGACGTTGGTGAAGCCCACCAGGTGGGTCACCACTTCGCCTTGCGGGTAGAAGCGCTTGTATTCCTTGCGGGTGTCGATGCCGTCGATCTTGAGGGCCAGGATTTGGTCGACGATCGGCATCTCGACCTGGCGTTTCAGGTAGACGAAGCTGCGGTCCGAATCGAGCTTCTTGCGCAGGTCGGCGTCGGGCATCTCGAGCAGGCGCGCCAGTTCGCGCAGCTTCTCGGGCGGCGCTTTGAGAACGTCTTCGGGAATGCCCCATACCGCGCGCACCGGCAGCGAGGTGGCCAGCACGGCGCCATTGCGGTCCAGGATGCGCCCGCGCGTGGCCGGCAGCTCGAGCGTGCGCTCGTAGCGGCTCTTGCCCTGCTTTTGCAGGAATTGGTCCGACACGCCCTGCAGCCAGACGGCGCGCACGGCCAGGGCCGCGAAGGACGCAAACAGGACGAACAGCACCAGGCGCGAACGCCAGTCGGGCAGGCGCACCGCCAGGACCGGGCTCTTCGAGAAAGCCACGCCCTTGGAGGCGGCTACCCGCGCATTGCTGTTCCTGGAATTGGCGCGCGTCATTGGCCGCCTTCCGTCAGGTACTGGGTACGGGCGGGCGTGAGCGGCGCCATGTTCAAATCGGTGCGCGCGATGCCCTCGATGCGGTCGTTCTTGGCCAGCCGCGACTGGTCGAGCTGGAGCTGGTCCCAATCGATGTCGAGCTGGCGCGCGTGCTGCTGCAGGCGCTCCAGCTCGATGAGCAGATGGCGCGCCTGGTAGCGGGCGTTGACGACCGACAGCGCGCACCCGACCAGGAGCGACACCAGCAGCACGTTCAGCTTGACGCTCATGCCTTGGCCTCCAGGCGTTCGGCCACGCGCAGCACCGCCGAACGGGCGCGCGGGTTGTCCGACACTTCGGCCTCGCTCGGCTTGATCTTGTCGATCAGCTTCATCTCGGGCTGCGGCAAGTCGACCGCGCGGATCGGCAGGCGCCGGTCAGGCTGTTCGACCTTGGCCTTGGACGCCAGGAACTGCTTGACCATGCGGTCTTCCAGCGAATGGAAGGAGATCACCGACATGCGCGCGCCGTTGGCCAGCACGCGGTAGGCCGCGCTCAGTCCCGTTTCGAGGTCTTCAAGCTCTTTATTGATGAAAATCCGGATAGCTTGAAAGGTCCGGGTCGCCGGATCCTTGCCTTTTTCCCGGCTTTTGACCGTGTTTGCCACGATTGCGGCAAGCTGTCGTGTGCTTGAAATTGGCTCGACTGCGCGGCGAGCAACAATCGCCTTTGCAATCTGAAAAGCAAACCGCTCTTCTCCATAATTGCGTATCACCTTTTCCAAATGG
>Ga0265780_10007097_pt1 | contig 13791 bp, 13 predicted proteins | sample P1T30metagenome_FD_192432 | JGI IMG/M metagenome (GOLD analysis project Ga0265780, IMG submission 192432) | Plant litter microbial communities from East Loma Ridge, Irvine, California - P1 T30 | ecosystem: Environmental > Terrestrial > Plant litter > Unclassified | place: USA: California... | reverse complement strand
GGTCCGGGAGCTGCGGCGCGCGAATCAGATTCTGAAGTCGGCGTCGGCTTTCTTCGCGGCGGAGCTCGACCGCCCGTCCAGCAGATGACGCAGTTCATCGATCAGCACAAGCACGAGTTCGGGGTCGAGCCGATCTGCAGGACGTTGCAGGTCGCCCCGTCGAGCTACTACTCCACCAAGAGCCGTCCGCCGTCGGCCAGGTCAATCAGCGACGCCACCCGCACGATCGCGATCGAGCGGGTGCACCGATCGAACTACGGCGTCTACGGCGCCCGGAAAGTGCACGCGCAGCTCCGTCGGGGAGGGCGCCAAATCGCCCGCTGCACCGTCGAACGGCTCATGCGGGCCGCTGGGCTGCACGGTGTGAGCAAGCGGAAGGGGCCGAAGACAACGCTCCCCGGCCCGGTTAGCGACCGGCCCGCGGATCTGGTCCATCGCGCGTTCACCGCGACCGGTCCGGACCAGCTCTGGGTCGCGGACATCACCTACATCCGCACGTTCTCCGGTTGGGTCTACGCAGCGTTCGTCACGGACGTGTTCTCCCGCCGGATCGTGGGGTGGCAGCTGTCGCGGAACATGCGCACCGACCTCGTCCTCGACGCCCTCGAGATGGGTATCTGGACGAGGCAACGACAAGGCCACGAATTGTCGCGACTCATCCATCACAGCGACCGCGGAGTCCAATATCGGGCTATTCGCTACACGGACCGGCTCGCTGAGGCCGGTGCGGTCGCGTCGGTCGGGTCGAAGGGCGACAGCTACGACAACGCTCTCGCGGAGGCGGTGAACTCGATCTTCAAAGCCTAACTGATCCGCAACAAGGGGCCTTGGCGTGGCATCGAGGACCTCGAGATCGCGACGGTCGAGTACATCGACTGGTTCAACCACCGCCGCCTCCACGGCGAACTCGGCATGGTCCCACCCGTCGAGTTCGAACACGACCACTACCGGCACGACCCCGCTCCGACTACCGTCGAAGCGGCACTACCGAGCCTCTACTAAACCCGCGGCGGAACACAGCTCTGAAGCCGCTCGAACTGCCGACTACCCGCGGTGGCTGCATCATTACAATCACCACCGACCCCACACCAGCCTCAACGGATCAACACCAGCACAACGCGTTCACAACCTCACAGGGAACTACACCTAGCGCTCGCGGGACGCCATCGCCTCGAGGATCTGCTGGTGCGTGCCGTCCCGCTCGGCCCAGCGGAGCGGCTGGACGTTCTCGACCAGGATCTCCGGCGCGGCACCGGCCTCAAGCAGGCCCATCACCTCGTCGGTGAACGCGTCGAGCGGCATCCCGCCGAAGTCCGCGCCGCCCATCAGGTCCGTCTGCACGGCCGGCGGCACGAGTTCGAGTACGGATACGGAGGTGCCGGCGAGCTGCTGCCGGAGCGCCTGCGTGTACGAGTGCACGGCCGCCTTGGTGGCGTTGTAGGTCGGCGTCGCCGTGAGCGGGACGAACGCCAGGCCGGACGACACGGTCATCAGCGTCGCGGCAGGGCGGGTGAGCAGGTGCGGCAGGAACGCGTCGATGAGGCGGATGGTGCCGACGAGGTTCGTCCGCACGGTCTCGAGCGCGTCGGCGATGTGGTCGGGGGAGCGGAGGTCCTCGTTCCGCATGATGCCCGACATGGTCACGACGGTGTCGAGTTCCGGGTAGCGGGCGATCACGTCCGACGCGGTGGTGGCGATGGAGTCCGCGTCGGCGACGTCGATGGCGACGGTGCCGAAGCCGTGCTCGGCGGCGAGGGCATCGAGCCGGTCCTGGCGGCGCCCGCCGATGACGACGGTGCTGCCCGCGGCCTGCAGACGCTGCGCCAGTGCGAGCCCGAGGCCGGAGGTCGCGCCGGAGATGAAGACGGTGCTGTTCGTGGTGTCCATGCCGTCCACGATGCTCCCCGCCGCGGGACACCTCCAGGGCGCGCCCATCGGGGGACCGCCGATCCCTGGCTCCCGCCCGTGCGGCAGGGCACGATGGGGGCATGGACCGCCCCGCCCTCGCCGACTTCCTCCGTCGCCGCCGCAAGACGCTCCGTCCCGAGGACGTCGGTCTGGGCAGCGGCGCGCGTCGCCGGACACCGGGGCTCCGGCGCGAGGAGGTCGCGGCGCTGGCCGGGATGAGCGTCGACTACTACACGCGCCTCGAGCAGCAGCGCGGCCCGCAGCCGTCCGAGCAGATGGTCGCGGCGATCGCACGGGCGCTCCGGTGCAGCCTCGACGAACGCGACCACGTGTTCCACCTCGCCGGGCACACCGCCCCGGTCCGGATGCACCGCGCGGACCACGTGGACCCGGCGATCCTGCGGGTGCTCGACCGGCTCGAGGACACCCCGGCGATCGTGGTGAGCCACCTCGGCGAGACCCTCGTGGAGAACCGGCTCGCCACCGCCCTGCTCGGTGGATCGGTCGACCTGCCCGGGAACGAGCGCTACCAGGCGTGGCGCTGGTTCGTCACCGGCACGGAACCGGCGAAGTACGCGCCCGAGCAGCACGGACGGCTCGCCCGCGTCATCGTGGCGTCGCTCCGCGCGGCCGTCGGGCTCACCGGCCCCGGCGACCGCCGGGCGACGGAGCTCATCGCCGAGCTCGAGCGGCGGAGCGCCGACTTCCGGGAGCTCTGGGAGTTGCACGAGGTCGCGACGCGGTGGTCGGACGACAAGACGATCGTGGCGCCCGAGCTCGGACGCATCACCGTCGACTGCCAGGTCCTGCACACCGACGACCAGGCGCAGGCGCTCCTGCTGTTCACGGCGCCGCCCGGATCCGAGGACGCGCAGAAGCTCGAACTCCTCGGCGTCGTCGGCACGCAGCAGTTCGGCTCCGACAGCCTGGCACGCTGACCGCCGTCGGCGGACGGCGCCGCCCGCCCCGTGCACGCCGACCACCGTCAGTCGATGGGCGCCCCGCGCACCCGCAGCGCCTCGACGACCGCCTCCGGGTCGTTGCACCGGAAGCGCAGGGACCGGGCACCCGCGATGGTGACCTGCACCCCCGGCCCGCTGTCGAGCAGCACGGCCGTGCCCCCGCCGACGAGCCGGATGCCCCAGCCGTTCGAGTTCCCCGGGGTCATCTCGACGGCGGCGGCGGACGTGATCTGCGCGGGCGCGATCCGCCGCCGGTACCACCAGGGCCGGACGCGGACCTCGAGCACCTCGTCGACGCGGACCTCGAGCCGCATCAGCGCGACGCCGACACCGACGGCGAGGGCCAGGCCGAGCGACACGACGAGGACCGCGACGTCCGACGGGGACGGCGGCCAGTCCTGCCACCCGGCGGGCACCGTGACGACGAGGGCGGTGATCGCGACGACCAGGGCGATGGTGGACAGGCCGAAGACGACCATCGTGCGGCCGGAACGGACGGTCTCCTCGTGGACGGCGTCGTGCATGCGCTCCACCCTCGCACACCGGGAGGCGATGCCGTCGGCGACGACCGACCGAGCCGGCGAGGTAGCACCGCGTCACACACCTGGCACCCTCCGGCCGCGCGTGCCTAGGGTGGGTCGGTGAGCACTCCGCGCGTGTACGTCATCCACGAGAACCCCGAGTGGTTCCCGCCGCTCGCCGCAGCCTTCGAGGCCGAGGGTGTCCCGGTGGAGGAGGTCCTCCTCACCGAGGGGCTCATCGACCTCGCCGCCGACCCCGCGCCGGGGGTGTACTGGTCGCGGATGTCCGCGAGTAGCCACACCCGCGGGCACGAGCACAGCAAGGAGTACACGCGCGCCCTGCTCGGCTGGCTGGAGCGCGCGGGCCGCCAGGTCGTCGGCGGCAGCCACGTCCTCGAGCTCGAGGTCTCGAAGGTCGCCCAGCACGGTCTGCTGCAGGCCGCCGGCTTCGACGTCCCCCGCACCACCGCCGTGTTCGGCAGCGCGCCCCTGAAGGACGCCGCGCGCACCTTCACCGGCGGCCGGGACGTCCCGTTCATCACGAAGCACAACCAGGGCGGCAAGGGCCTCGGCGTCCGCCGCTTCGACTCGCTTGCCGAGTTCGACGCGTACGTCGACTCGCCGGAGTTCGAGGAGCCGGTGGACGGCATCACGCTGCTGCAGGAGTACCTGACGGCGCGCGAGCCGTTCATCACGCGCGTGGAGTTCGTCGGCGGCGAGTTCGTCTACGCGGTCCGCGTGGACACGAGCGCCGGCAGCTTCGAGCTCTGCCCGGCCGACGCCTGTGAGGTGCCGCTGCCGGCCCAGACGATCGCGGGAGCGGTCTGCGAGGTCCCGGGCACCGGCCAGCCGAGTGCGTTCAGCGTCCGGACCGAGGTCACGGCGGAGCACCCGCTCGTGCAGCGGCTGCGCGCGTTCCTCGCGGAGCAGCGCATCACGATCGCGGGCGTCGAGTTCATGGAGACCACGGACGGCCGCACGGTCGTCTACGACATCAACACGAACACGAACTACAACCCCGCCGTCGAGGAGACCGCTCCGGCCTCCGGCCCGCGGTCCATCGCGGCGTACCTGGGCGGCCTCCTGGCCGCCGAGTACGCGCCGGTCGCGACCGCCTGACCAAGCCACCTCCCGGACGGGAGGCGCGGTGCGGGCCCGCCCCGCGCCTCCCGTCCGTCACTCCCACCAGCAAGGAACCACACGTGCGATTCGGATACTGGACCCCGCTCTTCGGCGGCTGGCTGCGCAACGTCGAGAACGAGAACATGCCGGTCACCTTCGACTACGTGAAACGACTGGCGCAGCGCGCCGAGCGCATCGGCTTCGACCTGACGCTCGTGCCGGAGCTCAACCTCAACGACATCAAGGGCACGGCGGCGCCGAGTCTCGAGGCGTGGGCGCTGGCGGCGGCGATCGCGGCGACGACCGAGCGCCTGGAGATCATGGCGGCGATGCGTCCCGGCTACCACCTGCCGGCGGTGACCGCGAAGCAGGCGGCGACCATCGACGAGATCTCGTGCGGACGCTTCACGTTCAACGTGGTGAGCGCCTGGTGGGCGGAGGAGGCGAAGCAGTACGGCGGCATCTTCTCCGAGCACGACGACCGGTACAAGCGCACCGAGGAGTTCGTCGAGGTGATGAAGGGCCTCTGGCGCGAGACGCCGTACTCGTTCACGGGCGAGTACTACGACGTCCAGAACGCCCACCTCGAGCCGAAGCCGCGCGTGACCCCGCGCATCTACGCCGGCGGCGAGAGCGAGGCCGGCAAGACCAGCATCACGACGTTCGCCGACGCGTACGTCACGCACGGCGGGACGGTCGACGAGCTCCGCACGAAGATCGACGAGATGAAGCGTCGCCGTGAGGACGCCGGGCTGCCGCCGTTCGAGGCGTTCGGCATGGCGGCGTACGTCATCGTCCGCGAGACCGAGGAGGAGGCGCAGGCCGAGCTGGCGCGCATCACCGACGTCCGCCACGGAAAGGCGTACGAGTCGTACCAGGACTTCATCTCGAAGTCGCAGCTCGAGCACGTCCCGTCGCTCGAGGACTACTCGGTGTCGAACCGCGGGCTGCGACCGGGCTTCGTCGGCACGCCGGAGCAGGTCGCCGCGCGCATCCGCGAGTACGAGGACGCCGGCGTGGACACGCTCCTGCTGCAGTTCTCGCCGCAGCTCGAGGAGATGGAGCGCTTCGGCGAGCAGGTGATCCCGCTCGTCCGCTCCTCGACGGTGACCGCCTGATGCCGTCCGCCGAGGACGGCTGGGCGTTCGAGACGCGGCAGATCCGCGCCGGGTACAAGGCCGACCCGGGCTGGGGTGCGAACGTGCCGCCGATCGCGCAGTCCGCCGCGTTCGTCTACCCGTCGGGGGAGGACGCCGCCGCGCGGTTCATGCTCGACGCTCCCGGGCACACCTACACGCGGGTGAACAACCCGTCGGCGGCTGCGCTGGAGCGGCGGATCGCGGACCTGGAGGGCGGTGTCGGCGCCCTCGCGCTGGCGTCCGGGCAGGCCGCGACGACGCTCGCGGTGCTCGGCGTCGCCCGCGCCGGCGACCACGTCGTCTCGAGCGCCTCGCTGTACGGCGCGACCTACACGCTCTTCGCCTCGACCCTCCGCGACCTCGGCATCGCGTTCACGTTCGTGCAGGACCCGACGGACCTCGACGAGTGGCGGGCCGCGGTCCGTCCGGAGACCCGGGCGTTCTTCGGGGAGTCGATCCCGAACCCGCGCGGCGACGTGCTCGACTTCGCGGGGGTCGCCGGCGTCGCGCACGAGGCCGGTGTCCCGCTCATCGTCGACAACACGATCGCGACGCCGTACCTGGTCCGTCCGATCGAGCACGGCGCCGACATCGTCGTGCACTCGGCGACGAAGTACCTCGCCGGCCACGGCAGCGCGGTCGCCGGGCTCATCGTGGACGGCGGGACGTTCGACTGGGCGGCGCACGCCGGGAAGTACCCGCAGCTGACGAGCGCCGAGCACTCCGGCTTCGCGGGGACCGACTTCGCGGAGAAGTTCGGCCGGCGCGCGTTCATCCAGCGCACCCGGTCGAAGCTCGCCGCCGACCTCGGTCCGGCGATCGCGCCCTTCACCGCCTTCCTGGTGCTGCAGGGATCCAGACGCTGTCGCTGCGGATGGACCGGCACGTGTCGAACGCGGCGGCGGTGGCGTCGTGGCTGGACGCCCACGACCAGGTGCTCGGCGTGCACTACGCGGGACTGCCGTCCTCGCCGTGGCACCACCTGCAGCAGCGCTACGTGCCGAGGGGCCCGTCCGCGGTGCTGGCGTTCGACCTCGACGGCGGCGCCGAGGCCGGGCGGCGGTTCGTCGCGGCCCTGGAGCTGTTCGACCACGTGTCGAACATCGGCGACGTCCGGTCGCTGGTCGTGCACCCGGCGTCGACGACGCACGTGCAGATGACCTCGGCGGAGCGGGCCGCGGCCGGCGTCGGCGACGGGCTCATCCGCCTGTCGATCGGCCTCGAGCACATCGACGACGTGCTCGCGGACCTGGAGCGAGGGTTCGCAGCAGCCGCAGCGGGATAGGTTGGGCACATGACGTCGCTGGCCGCACCGCCTCGCGTGCGGACGCGCGCCCCCGGCAAGATCAACGTCTTCCTGTCGGTCGGTGCCCTGCAGGACGACGGCTACCACGACGTCGCGACGGCCTACCAGGCGGTGTCCCTCTACGAGGACGTCTCCGCGGAGCCGGCCGACGACTTCTCGGTGCGGTTCACCGGCCCGATCGACACGAGCGCCGTGCCGACCGACGAGTCGAACCTGGCGATCCGCGCGGCCCGGCTCGTCGCGGACGCGGCCGGGTACCGCGGCGGCGTGAAGCTCACGATCGAGAAGCAGGTCCCGGTGGCCGGCGGCATGGGCGGCGGGTCGGCGGACGCGGCGGCGACGCTGCTCGCGGTGGACACGCTCTGGGGCACCGCGCTGGGGCGTGAGGAGCTCCTCCGGCTCGCGGCGCAGCTCGGCGCCGACGTGCCGTTCGCGTTCGCGGGCGGCACCGCCGTCGGCACGGGCCGCGGCGACGAGCTGAGCCCGGCGCTCGCGAAGGGCGAGTTCCACTGGGTGCTGGCGCTCAGCGACGACGGACTCTCCACCCCGGTGGTGTACCGGGCGCTCGACGAGCACCGGGAGCGTTACCGGGCGGACATCTCGCCCGCGCCGACCACGCCGGTGGTGGAGGCGAACGTGCTGCAGGCGCTCCGTGCCGGCGATCCGGACCTGCTCGCCGACTGCCTGCACAACGACCTGCAGGCACCGGCGATGCGCCTGCAGCCCGCGCTCGCGTCGACGATCGAGATCGGCGAGAAGGCGGGCGCGCTCGCGGGTCTGGTGTCCGGGAGCGGCCCGACGGTCGCGTTCCTCGTCGCCGACCGAGACGCGGCGCTCGAGGTGCAGGTGGAGCTCAGCGCGGCGGGCATCGTGGCCGTCCGGGCGGCCGGGCCGGTGCACGGCGCACGCGTGGTGCACTGACCGGATCCGACGAACCGGACCCGACGGACCGGACCCGACGGACCGGACCCGAGTCGACTCGACCCGACCTGGTCGGGCCAGATCGGACCATGCCGGTCCCGCGCGGTGCGGGTCGGCGGGTGCCGGTCCCGCCCGGTGCGGGTCGGCGGGTGCCGGTCGGGTCAGCTGGTGCGCACGTACTCGGTGACGACGACGGTGCCGGTCGTCCAGTGCTGCTCCGCCCGGAAGCCGTGCGCGGCGAGGATCGACGCCGTCTCGGGCTCGATGTTCCGCGCCTTGACGGTGCCGCCGACGAACCAGACGGTGTCGATGTCGTGCAGGCGCTCCGGGATGTTCGTCTCGAGGTCGCCGGTCTGGTCCCACAGCACGCCGGCGTTCGCGCCGTCCTTGCGCACGCCGAGGTCGGTCATGCCGGTGAAGGCCCACGGGTAGGAGACGCGGATGATGTCGGCGGTCGTGCCGGGGTGGCCGTAGACACTGCCGAACACCACGCCCTCGTCCGCGTCGACGGCGTTGCGTCCCCGCTCCGCCGCGATGATCGAGGCGGCGTGAGCCCACGTCGAGTCCTGCTTCGCGCGGGGCTCCTTGACGGCGGCAGCGGTGGGCACCGACAGCACGAGCAGGGCGGCGACCGCGGCGGCCAGGACGGCCCGCGGCCGGATGAACGTCAGGGCCAGTGCGATGAGGAGTGCCACGAACGGCAGGCTGAGCGTCGCGTACTTCGGCGAGTAGAGGTGCTTGCCCATCGCCGTCGCCAGGACGAGCGCCGCGGTGGGCACGACGACGAGCGGCACGGCGACCCGGACCGCGTGGGCACGGGTCAGCGACCGGACGGTGGCGGAGCGGCGGTGCGCCTCGACCAGGGTCATCACCGCGCCGAGCAGCATGAGCGTCCACGCGAGCGCGGCGTAGGCGTCGACCCCGCCGAACCACGCGGTGGCGAAGACCTGGGCGGCGGTGCGGTCGCCGATCCCGGCGATCCACGCGACCTGCTTGGACTGCGAGGCGATCTCGACGACCACGGGTGAGACGGCGACGGCGGCGATCCCCGCGGCGACCGCCCACCGCAGGAGCGTCCCGCCCGTGACGAGCGCGGGTCCGGGCAGGTGCGGGCTCCGCGTCACGACGGCCCGCCGGACGGCAGCGCGTCGCACGGCGACCGTCCACAGGAGGGTGACCGCGTGCGCGACGACCGTGAGCGAGAGGTAGACGTTGAAGGTGACGGCGACGAGCGCGAGCGCCCCGTACGCCGCCCACCAGTGCAGGCTGCGTCCGGTCCGTGTGCGCCGCACGGCGGTCAGGCCGACCAGGGTCAGGCAGACCGCGAGCGTGGTGATCGTCGCGTACGGCCGGCCCTCGGTGCCCGCCCACTGCACGCGCGGCAGGGCGATGAACACGAGTCCGGCGGTGATCCCGAGCCGACGACCGCCCAGTCGGCGACCGAGCGCGACGAGGAGCCCCGCGGCGACGCCGACGGCGAGGGCGCTCGGGAAGCGGAGGGTGAAGGGCGTGTAGCCCACCAGCCAGAACCAGGCGTGCACGAGCGCGTAGTAGAGCCCGTGCACGGCGTCGACCGTGTGCAGTTCGGCCCAGAGCTGACCCCACGTCCGCTGCGCGCTCGTCACGGTGGCTGCCTCGTCGTACCAGAGCGACGGCACCCAGGCGAACGCCGCGGCCACCGCGACGCCGAGCGCCCCGATGGTGAGCTCCGGGGTGCGGACGATCGCGAGGCCGACGCTCGCCGCGGCACCACGGGTGCCGGAACGGACCGACACGAACCGGGTTCGGCGGGGGACGCCGATGGTGCCGGTCCGTGGTGCAGTCACGCCCTGGACGGTAGCCGGAGCGGCTGGGCGGGTGCCCGACGTGGGACGGGCCCCCACTGAGAGTTCCACATGCCGGTAGGGTGCGAGGCACCATGACGAACCTGCGGATCCGGGACGCTGCGCGGTACCTCGGCGTCAGCGACGACACCGTCCGGCGGATGGTGGACGCCGGCACCTTCACGCGTTCGCTGGACAGCTCCGGTCGGACCGTCCTCGACGGCGCCGAGCTCGCCGCCCACATCCGCGGGCGCGGCGGGCAGCTCGAGGACCCGTCCGGCGCCCGCAGCTCGGCCAGGAACCGGTTCGTCGGCATCGTCACGGACCTCGTCGTCGACGGCGTGATGGCGCAGGTCGAGCTGCAGAGCGGTCCGCACCGGGTCGTCTCCCTGATGAGCGCCGAGGCGGTGCGCGACCTCGGGCTCGCGGTCGGCGCGGTGGCGGTGGCGTCGGCGAAGGCCACGATGGTGTCGGTCGAGGTCCCGACGGACGACGACACCGCGGCACGGGCGGCTCGCGCATGACCGCGTCGGACCAGGACGCCGGTGACCTCCGTCGACGCCTGACGTCCCGCACGGCGGCGCTCGAGGGCGCCGGTCAGCGGGCGCTCGACGCGCTCGGCCGGGCGAGCGTCCTGGTCGTCGGCGCCGGCGGCCTGGGCGCCCCTGTGCTCGCCGTGCTGGCCGGCAGCGGGCTCCGGAGGATCACCATCGTCGACCACGACACGGTCGACGCCTCGAACCTCGCCCGGCAGACGCTGTTCGCCGCCGCCGACGTCGGCCGCCCGAAGGCCGAGTGCGCCGCCGCACGCGTCCGCGGCGTCGACCCGGTGACCGAGGTGGTCGCGCTCCGCGAGTCGTTCCGCCCCGGGCACGTCGCCGGTCACGACGTCGTCGTCGACGCCGCCGACAGCGTCGAGGTGACCCGCGCGGTCTCGGACGCCTGCGCTGCGGCCGGGATCCCGTTCGTGTGGGGGACCGTCCTCGGCTACGACGGGCAGGTCTCGGTGTTCCACGACGCGGCGCCGGAACCCGTCGACTTCCACGACCTGCACCCGGACGCGCTGCCGGACGAGGGGTCGTGCGCGCTCGACGGGGTGCTCCCGGCGCTCTGCGGGGCCGTCGGGTCGGTGATGGCCGCCCAGGTGACCGCCCTCGTCGCGGGCCTCGGGGAGCCGCTGCTCGGTCGTGTGCTGACCGTCGACGCGCGCCGGTGGCGGTGGACCGAGAGCCCGCTCCGCCGCGGTCCCGGGTCCCGTCGGCCGGCGCCGTCCGCGGAGGCCGCCCCCGAGCGCATCGCGCCCGCCGAGCTCGCGAGACGACTGGCCGACCGTGCAGCGGCGCCGGTGACGCTGGTCGACGTGCGGACCGCGGAGGAACGCGCCACGGGCGTCATCGCGGGGAGCGTCCGGCCGGACGAGCTCGCCGACGACGCGGAGCACCTGGTGGTGGTCTGCGCGAGCGGTGTCCGCGCGACGGCGTGGGCGCGGGCCGCGATGAGTGGTGCGCGGGACACCGGGGCGGTGTCCCGGACGGTCGAGGTGCTCGACGGCGGCATCCGGGCGTGGCAGCGCGAGGGGCTCCCGATCTCCGCGGATGCGGGTAGCATCGGCTCGTGACGACGCACGCGCGGAAGTGGCCCCTGGTGGTGGCCGCCGCGCTGAGCATCGTCGCCCTGGTCGGCTGTACCGAGGGGCCCGCCGACGGGACCGGCGACGGACCGGCCGGCACGCGGAGCGACGGGACGAGCAGCACCACCGCCCCGACCGGCACGATCACGGTGTTCGCCGCGGCCTCGCTGCAGCAGACCTTCACCACGCTCGGCCGGCGGTACGAGGCCGCGCACCCCGGCACCACGATCCGGTTCTCGTTCGCCGGGTCCAGCGACCTCGTCGAGCAGATCCGCAACGGCGCCCCGGCCGACGTCTTCGCCTCCGCCGACGAGGCGAACATGGCGAAGCTCGCGCGGACCGACCTCGCCGGGGCGCCGGAGGACTTCGCGTCGAACGTGCTCGAGATCGCCGTGGCGCCGGGCAACCCGCACCGCATCGAGCGCCTCGGCGACCTCACCGGCGCGGACCTCCAGCTCGTCACCTGCGCCGCCCCGGTGCCGTGCGGAGCGGTGACCGCCCGGGTCGAGCGCGCGGCGGGCGTCGACCTGCACCCGGTCAGCGAGGAGCAGTCCGTCACCGACGTGCTCGGCAAGGTCGCGTCCGGTCAGGCCGACGCCGGGCTCGTGTACGCCACCGACGTCGAGGGCGCCGACGGGGCGGTCGACGGCGTGCCCGTCGACGAGTCGGCGGAGGCGGTCACCACGTACCCGATCGCCGTGCTCCGCGACAGCGGGAACCCCGCCCTCGCACGGGCGTTCGCCGCGTCGGTGCGGTCGGACGCCGGGCAGCGCGTGCTCGCCGCCGCCGGGTTCGGGAAGCCCTGACCGGTGGTGTCCGCAGCAGGACGGCCGGCGGTGCCGTGGTGGCTCCCGGTCCCCGCGGTCGTCGGCGGCCTGTTCGTCGTCGTGCCCGTCGCCGCCGTCGTCGGCCGTGTCGACTGGTCGTCGTTCGGGGCGCTGGTCACCTCCCCGGCGTCGCTGACCGCCCTCGGCCTCAGCCTCGGCACCGCGGCCGCCGCGACCGGGGTCGCCTTCGTGCTCGGGTACCCGCTCGCCGTCCTGTTCGCACGGTCGACCTCGCGATGGGTCGGCGTCGCGCGGGCGCTCGTGCTGCTGCCGCTCGTGCTCCCGCCCGTCGTCGGCGGGCTCGCGCTGCTCGCCGCGTACGGCCGGCTCGGCGTCCTGGGAGCCTTCCTCGACGCGCACGGTCTCCGCATCGCGTTCACGACGACGGCCGTGGTCATCGCGCAGACCTTCGTCGCGATGCCGTTCCTGGTGTCGTCCATCGAGGGCGCCCTCCGGGTCGGCGGGGACCGGTACGAGCGGGTCGCCGCGACCCTCGGCGCCGGGCCGACCCGGACGTTCCTCACCGTGACGACCCCGCGTGCGCTGCCCGGCATCGGCTCCGGGCTGGTCCTCTGCGCCGCCCGCGCCCTCGGTGAGTTCGGGGCGACCCTCACCTTCGCCGGGAGCCTGCAGGGCGTCACCCGGACGCTGCCGCTCGAGATCTACCTGCAGCGCGAGGTCGACCCGGACACGGCCGTGGCGCTCGCCCTCGTGCTCGTCGTCGTCGCGCTCGTGGTGATCGGGGCCGCCACCGTCCGCACCCGCGGAGCCGTGACGTGACCGGGCTGCGCGCCCACGTCGTCGTGCCCGAGCGCGGCGTCGACGTCCGGCTCGAGGTCGGCGCGGGGGAGTGCGTCGCGCTCGTCGGGGCGAACGGGGCCGGCAAGTCGACCGTCGTCGAGGCGCTCGCCGGCCTGCTCCGCACCCGCGGCGGTGCGGTCGAGCTCGACGGTCGCGGCCTCACCGGCGTCCCGGCGCACCGGCGACGCGTCGGTCTGGTCGGGCAGCGTGCGGACCTCTTCCCGCACCTCACCGTGGCACGCAACGTCGCCTTCGGTCCGCGGGCGTCCGGCGCCGACCGCCGGGAGGCGCGACACCGGGCCGCCACGGCGCTCGCCGCCGTCGGCGTGGCCGGTCTGGCCGACCGGGCGCCGGGGACGCTGTCCGGCGGGCAGGCGCAGCGCGTCGCCGTCGCCCGGGCGCTCGCGACCGACCCGGCGCTGCTCCTGCTCGACGAGCCCACCTCCGCACTCGACGTCGGGGCCCGCGGGGCGGTCCGTGCCGCGCTCGGTGCCGCCCGCGTCGGCCGGCCGACGGTCCTCGTCACGCACGATCCGCTCGAGGCGGTGACCCTCGCCGACCGCGTCGTCGTCCTCGACGGCGGCCGGGTGGTCGAGCAGGGCGCGACGGGCGCCGTCCTCGGCCGGCCGACGAGCGCGTTCGCCGCCGCGTTCTCGGGCCTGACGCTCGTCCACGGCACCGCCACGGTCCACGGCATCGTGCTCGACGGCGGAGGCGAGCTGGCGTCGCGGACGCACGCGGTGCCTCCCGGCCGGGCCGCCCTGGCCGTCTGGCACCCGACGGCCGCGGTGCCGACCCGGGACGGCGGCGGACCGGAGCGCGTGGTGACGT
>Ga0265780_10007096_pt1 | contig 13797 bp, 12 predicted proteins | sample P1T30metagenome_FD_192432 | JGI IMG/M metagenome (GOLD analysis project Ga0265780, IMG submission 192432) | Plant litter microbial communities from East Loma Ridge, Irvine, California - P1 T30 | ecosystem: Environmental > Terrestrial > Plant litter > Unclassified | place: USA: California... | reverse complement strand
GTCAGGATGCAGGCTTTTTACAGCCGCAACAGATTCACCTTCTTTAACAGCCCCGGCACCAGCGTCAGACGAAAGAATTTTACCATCTTTTGCGTACACTTCTATTCTAAATGGCCTTTTATAGATTCTGAGATTCACTTTTGTCGTCTGGAACATAAAAGAATCCGAAGTTTCTGAGGAAGAAACATCCACAGGCGACCAGTTATAATTCGAAACCATCAGGGTTTCGTTTGGTTCAAACTGGCGTTTCCAGGTAGTACGCAGCCTGAACATGCCCGGAGTGCAAAACTCCAGTCTGACATCTGTATTGGTGTTTGAGAAAAAAAACTCGTTTCCCTGCTTTTTAAAGCCTGAAGAATAATTTCCGGCATTCTGTGCCATCGCACCTGCAGAGAAGGCAATAATGCCCGATAATAACAAAACCTTGAAAAATTTCATTATGGTTATAATTGGAGTAATAAAAAACCTCTGCTGCCGCGCAACAGAGGGTAAGAACTTATTTTTTCAGTTTATAAACCTCGCTTCCTGCCAGCAGGACACATCCAAGGCCATAATCCTCAAAATCAGGTTTACTTGTATAACTTACCGGCTGCCCGTCTTTAGGTTCTTTACCGGTTCCCTGTAGGTACCCCAGAAACCCGTCTTTATGTACAGCGTCTTTAACGATGGCATTCCAGGCTTTTATGATCACCGGCTGATAGATTTCCTTACTGATCAATCCTTTATTTATTCCATAAGCCATACCGTACACAAACAAGGCAGTACCTGAAGTTTCTTTCCCGCCAAAATTACCCGGATCATGCAGGCTGACGTTCCAGAAACCGTCCTGACGCTGTAATGGCAGCAGGGCCTGCAGCATACTCTTATAATCCTGCATATACTCGTTATAGTGCGGATCGGAGGCTGGCAACATGTCGAGCGTGCGGACCAGGGCCGCTACTACCCAGCCATTTCCCCTCGACCAGTAACAATCCTGTCCGTTGGGTTCTTTATACGGCGGCACAAAATCCTTATCGCGCCACCATAACTTGTCTTCAGGATTCCATAATCCCTTCCCTCCGTGCTGGTATTTTGAATAGCTGTACAGATCATACATCTTTCTGAAATAGGCCGTATCATTATACAAAACTCCCAGCCGGGTATAAACAGGCATAGCCATCTGTAAGGCATCTATCCACCACCAGTCATCTGCTTTCGGACTGTTTACCATCAGGTCTATAGAGGCTTTAATATCTTTAATCCGTTCTTCTTTCTTATCGATAAGATATAGGTCTATATAAGTCTGGCCGCAATCGTGATTATCAGCATTTCTTGTTTGAATGCCTCCGTTCAATCCCCATTTATGTTTTTCGCCCCAGTCTACAGCATAATCATAATAAGATTTCTTTTTTTGTACACTGGTTTCCGTGCGGTAAAGTTCCATTAAACCTTCGTAATACACTCCTCTGGTCCAGATATTACTGGGCCTTTCCTTATTAGTTATAATCGTTTTCCCGGGATCAGGCCATTTATTCATAAAATACTGGTTCGTCAGCCGCATTACTTTAAGCACTTTCTTTTTAGAAGGAACCTTCTGTGCGCTTGCCTGCCCTGCAACAGCCATAAAAAGGACAACGCAGAAAATGCCTCTTAAGGAAGAATGGATATTCATATTATTTGTATTAGGTTTTTTAGAATTATAGATTCAGTCCGGTTTATTTATTCAGATATTTCCCAAGCGGAAGCTTGTTAAGCGATTTCAATCCCTTCGCCACCAGAGAAGCATTTAACCGCGCACCAGCTTCTATAGTATGCGTATGATCCTGTGTATTGAAATAAACAGCTTTAACTTTTTCTTCGCCCTCTTTATCATAATGATCGGCTACGAGGCTGTTCAGATCTATAAAATAAGCGCCAGATTGCTCAGCTGCTTCCCTGGCCCACTTTCCATACCCATCACCGGAACGTTTCACCTTACCCGCTTCCCAATCGTTGCGCGGTACCAGAGAACAAACTACAGGAACTGCGCCTTTAGCCTTTATCTCGGTAATAAACTGCCGCAGATACCAGCCGTAAGAATGAACCACTTCCTGTTTTTTGGTAATCGGGTTATAAATTTCTTTCTGCTCCTCGCTATTTCCCTTTATAGTCCCCCGGGCGCGGGCGGTATCATCCAGGGGGCTGCTGTCATTATGCCCAAACTGCATGATCACATAATCGCCCTTTTTGATTTGCGGAAGAACCGCTTCCCACCTGCCTCTGTTCATAAAAGTACGGGAACTTGTCCCCCCGAGCGCTTCATTTTTTACATTGATACGGGCCGTATCAAAAAAAGCAGGTAAAAAGCTGCCCCATCCCCATAATCCCCCGTCGCCTTTTCCTTTCCCGTTTCTTACAGTAGAGTCTCCGATCAGGAAAAGAGAAGGCTTTTCTGCCGGTTTCATCATTATAAAAGATGAAAGTAAAATAATGCCTGTAAATAATGCTAGTCTTATTGGTTGTTTCATGGTTAACTATATGTGTGTTTGTCAGCGTACATCCCTTGCTTAGAGAAGGAATTTTTTTAATTTAAGTTCATTTAACTGCTTAATACCTTCCGCCACAGATTCGGCATTCACACGGGCACCCTCTTCACTTGGGTGAGTATGATCTCCCGGAAAAAAGGCCTTTACTTTTTCAGCGCCCAGTTTATCGTATTTGTCGGCCGTAATATGGTTGAGATCTATAAAAAACGCACCTTCCTGCTCTGCAACCTCTCTGGCCCATTTTCCATAATTACTATCAGCGCGAATCACCTTTCCATCTTTCCATTGGTTACGTGGTATCATCGAAAGCACCACGGGTATTGCGCCTTTTGCTTTAGTGCCGCGGATAAAACGGCGAAGATAGGCACCGTAAGTAAGCACAGTCTCTTTTTTTCCGTCAGGCCAGGTCAGCTCTTTTGTATCTTCTCCCGTACCGGGGAGTACTCCCCGGTAACCTGCTTTATTTGTGTCAGGCACACTGCCTTCATTATGGCCAAACTGCATAAATACATAGTCTCCCGGCTTCAGCATCGAATCCACTTTAGCCCAGCGTCCCTCCTTTACAAAAGTGCGGGTACTTCTTCCTGCCATCGCCTGGTTTTTTATGCTGACTTTGGAAGTATCTAAGAAGTTATCAAGCCAGGAACCCCAGCCTCTTTTATTCGTTTCTGAGTTTCGCACAGTCGAATCTCCTATAAGGTAAACAACCGGCTTGTCTGAGGTTCTAAAAGCGGCAAACAACATAACTGCAGCCACCACCAGCCCTGCGATTTTCTTAAAGTTAATCGGGTATTTCATGTTTATCTAATTATTTCTCGTTCTGTTTTTTAGTTTTCGTAACCAGTTCAATATTCGGCCGGGGAGCTGTTCCCATATCCTCTCCAATATAAAAGCTGGCATGCGGAGGCTGGTTATAACCCGTATTCTGCCAGGCAATGCTCAAACGATACTGTGGGTCATGCATCAATGTATACATACGATGTTTTGTTGGAATTGTAGTGGTGTAAATCCTCAGCTCCTTATTATCAGCCGTCCTGAAGATCACCTCCTCCCGCCAGTCGCCAAAAAGATCTGCACTCAGCACCGGTGTCGATTTACTTCCGTTATTGGATACGCAGCCTTCTGCCGTAAGTATACGTCCTGTTTTATATTTGTCTATATGGTTGCCATTCAGCAGTTCGCGTGTAAGATCACCATCCCACCATATTAAAAAATTCGTAGAGCCGGGATAAGGGCCAATTACGTTTCCTCTCATATCCAGCAGGCTTTTAGAGCCTAAAAACCACATTTCTGCTCCCGGGTTTCCAGGATCAATATTTTCAGCAACACCACGTCCTACGTCCCGATCCTGGCTGCCGTTCCATAATATTTTACCAGTAGCCGCATCATATACCGCGGCCCCGGCACCTCTGGTCCCATCTTCAATTTCATGTATCCCAAAAACTTCAAGACCAGGCCTCGAAGTATCCAGATCACTTACGTGGATAGCGTCGCCATGTCTAAGCCCGGTAGTGTATAAACCTTTTCCATCGTCGTCCACAGCCATCGATCCATAGATAATTTCATCTTTTCCATCATTATCAACATCAGCGACAGTCAGGTTATGATTCCCCTGCCCGGAGAACGGATTCTCTCCATCTTTGGTGTCGAAAACCCATCGCGAACGGAGTTTTCCATTGCGGTAGTCCCACGCAGCTAATACCGTCCTTCCGTAATAGCCGCGACACATCACCACACTCGGAAGTTTCCCGTCAAGATAAGCAGCACATGCAACAAAGCGGTCTACGCGGTTGCCGTTATTATCAGTTCCGCCGTTTCCGCCATGGCCGCCCCAGCCATCCGTGGGGTATCGATCAGGTATATAATCCGTTGTTGCCAGCTCTTCACCAGTTTCACCGTTGAATACCGTAAAAAACTCAGGTCCGTCAAGAATCTTTCCCTGTTTATTCCGCCAGTCTTTAGAAACATCTCCTATTACTTTATTTTTTCCGTCGACCGTCCCATCGGCAGTTTTGCAGCAAAACTCTGCTTTACCATCGCCGTCAAGATCCATAACAATAAACTGGGTATAATGAGCTCCCTCGCGAATATTCTTACCCAGGTTAATGGTCCACATTAGCGTGCCATTCAGTTTATAGGCCTGAAAAACCGGGGCATCGGTGTAACCTGAAAAAGAATTATCAGCGCTCCTGCCAGTCTGGTGCAGAATAATCTCATATTCTCCGTCACCATCAAGATCGGCAGCAGAAGCATCATTCGGCGTATAACCATTTATCACATTAAGGGGTATAGAAATATACTGACTTTCGGCCGGATTTGCCGGCAGCATAAATGAAGCACTGGTCTCAACCTCTTTGCTGTTCCTGACAACTGTTACAAAATAACTGTTATCAGCCTGGAGATCTGCTGTAAGATCTGTAAAATTTGTACCACCGGTTAGCGGAAGGGCGTTTAACTTCAGCGGCTTTTTCCTGGTAGTTCTCCGATAAAGATTAAAAGCAGTCTCTTCAGGGTCGGTACCGAGCAGGCGCCAGCTAATAAAAACCTTCCCTCCTCCCTGGTTAACTGCGACAACTCCACGGCCCAGATTTTCCATCAGTCGCTGCGCATCAGATTTCCCGGCCATCAGCAAGCAAAGCATAATACTCAGCAGTATTGAACAATTCTTCATTAAAGCTCCATGGTTCATGTTTATAATCAGTAAAGGCTCATCCTCCAAGTGTAACAATTTTATTAATAAGCCTTAAACCGGCTTTACACTCCGAAAAGAAAGAGTAGTTTTCTCCAATGGGCTAATAAGCAAACCGTTAAAAAAAAGCACACCAAACTAATAATCAATTGGTTAAAGCATAATTGGTCTAAAACTCCGGCATCCTGTCCTAAAGCTTTTTAATGTTCGTTATTAGAAACTTATTATGCAACCTGTGGTATCCTGTAAGGCCGGGGCTGGCTCAGGAATTGAAAGATGAAATAATACACACCACCACAGGCAGAGCGGCATATATAAATATGGAGCTGCCTGCAACAGCTTATTTGAACAAATAGGAAATATCTTCCAGACTAAGACTTTTTACAAATCCTTCCGAACCTCCTATAAGATCATCCGCCAGCATCTTTTTCTTTTCCTGGAGTTCTATGATTCGTTCCTCAATTGTATCCCTGCAGGCCATCTTATATGCAAAGACCGGTTTTGTCTGGCCAATACGATGCGTACGGTCTATTGCCTGCTGTTGTACCGCCGTGTTCCACCAGGGATCAAAGAGGATAACATATTCCGCAGCGGTCAGGTTCAGTCCCGTGTTTCCGGCCATCAGGCTAATCAGAAATACATTGGTTGTATTACCTTCCTCCTGGAAAGCCGATACCATTTCCATTCGCTGCTTAGAAGGAGTCTGACCGTCGAAATGATAAAAATCTATTCCCTGCTGCTCCAGCTCGCCTGCAATCAGATCAAGCATTTTACTGAACTGAGAAAACACCAGTACTTTGTGCCCCTTAAGATTTGATTTCAGCTCATCCACCAAAACATCCGTTTTCACGGAATGATCACAGGTCCGGTCCTCGTCAGGCAATAACAGGGGAGAATTACACACTTGTCTTAACCTTGTTATCGCCTGGATGATCGATAGCCGGCTGCCGGCGACGCCATCGCGTTCAATATTCAGGAATACAGAATTACGCACGCGATCCCGTATCTCTTCGTATTGTTCCATCTGTGTACTCCCCATTTCACACCAAAGCATCACCTCAGTCTTTTCCGGAAGATCGGCGGCCACCTGCCCTTTTGTACGCCTCAGAATAAACGGAGCTGTGAGTTTCTGCAGGGCCTTAACTTTCACCGGATCATTGTCGCGGTCAATGGCATCGGCATACTGCTGCTTGAAAAAATCCTGACTGCCGAACATTCCAGGCAAAAGGAAGTTCAGCTGCGAATACAGATCGAAAGTATTATTCATCACAGGAGTACCGCTTAAGGCCACCCGGGATACACTCTGGAGACGGTTCACCGCCCGGGTAACTAAAGCTGATGGATTTTTAATATGATGACTTTCATCTACCACTACTACGCAAAAATGCATTCCCGCTATCTTTTCAATATCTGCACGAAGCGTACCAAAGCTCGTAATGATCACATCGGTTTCATCCTCTTTGAGCATCTCATGCCTTCGGCCGTTGCCATGGTAGACAGACGCCCGCACCGAAGGAGCAAACTTTTTAAACTCCTGCAGCCAGTTATACATCAGCGACGAAGGGCAAACTACAAGCTGTTTTTTTCCGGGATAAAGCTCCAGGCGATTAACCAGAAAACAGATAGTCTGGAGCGTTTTACCCAGTCCCATGTCATCTGCAAGGCAGGCCCCGGCCCCGGCTGCCGTCAACAGCAGCAACCACTCGTAACCCTTTTGCTGGTAGGGCCTCAACTCTCTGACTTCTATTCCCCGGGGCAGCGGATACAGCTGAATCTCCTCCTCGCGCTGCCATTTTGCCCAGTCTTTCCACCAGTCTCCATTCATCACAGGCTTGAGCAGAGTACTTTCTTCCTGGTCATTCTGCTCGGTAAGGGCCACCCACCGTTCTATCCTGATTTCCTCCCCCTTTAATCGACCGTGTCTGAACAGCGTGCCGTATTTACGCAGCCATGGCTCGTCGAGAACGGCAATACTGTCATCCTTAAGCAGAAATGTATTTTGACCCGATAATATTACTTTTTTCAGCCTGGCATTACTGATCTTCTCTGTTCCAAATGAAACGCAGACCTGTATCGCCAGTTCATTGGCAGAATCTCCTTTTCCCATCTCAAGGCTTGTTTCCGCTTTATATCCTGAATACCGAAAATGGCTTAACAGGTCCATACCTGTTATACTTACATTCAACTCCAGCAGTTGGTGATAAGCGTTGAGAAACCAATGTTTCCTTTTCGCCTCAGCAAATGGCAGGAAAAAATAACCGTTCCGCTGTTTCTCAAAATCAGGATGTAAACTTTTTAGCGTATCCAGAAATTCTGTTTCCGCAGTTTTATTTCGTCTTACGAGATAGGTATTACCATTCCTTACTACATCACTTTCCTCCCTGAATGCTCCTTCCATGATAATACCATCGTACAGCCATTGAGGAGTCAGCATCAGGAAAGAACCGCTTAGCTCGCTCACGGCAAGCTGGCAAACAGGAACAGATTCAATGATATTACTGCTGAAAAGATTATTGCGGTTTACTCTGTAGCTTAGCTCCAGCTTCGACAGAACATGTTTACGAAAAGCTTCCACATCATGAGCATGATTTTCCACCGCAGCATTTGCCAGCCATTCAAGAGTCTGGAAATCCTTGTAAGCAAGCAGGAAATAACGATTATTTTGCTCCAGCAGGAACTGGTAGCGATTAAAATCTTCGTAAGCATAAAAAATATTGTCAAGCGAAACAGATATTTTCAGTTGGAGAGATTTCGCCGGTTTAGTTACTTCAAAATGAAGTACAGGCCGCTGCTCGATGAAGGTAAAGGGGGCTGTCCTGAATGTGCCTGATTTGTCTTTGATCTTATGATAACATTTTATTGCTGCAAGAAACGGCCTCAACTGGTAAACGGTCCGGTGTAATTCTGTTAAGAGGGCAGTTTTATAGTACACATCGAAGGCAACTCCCGCACGCTGTTTGGCGTGCAGAGCGATAAAGCGGGCCTTCAGATCAGCCATATTGCCTTTGGTAAAAACCAGCAGAAGGTCTTTAGCCGGCTTATCCAGTGCCCCGAAACTCCTTTTTAGCTCCGAAGAGTTAAGTTCCCGAATATCGTAGCTGATTGATTTGGCAGATTTTATAACTTCAAACGATTCAAAAACAATACCGTCCGAATTTAACTTATGTGGGGTTAATAGTAAAGCCATGCAAAAAAAGCAAAGTTATTATTATTTGCAGTTGACCGAATGGATTTCCCAATACAATTGTCTTCAGACTTTTTCTTAAATAATAAATTCAGATTTTATATACCAACATTTGCAAAACACAAAAATTAAAACTTACTTTGCACTACAAAGTTCTTTTAAATGAAAGAAAACGATATTTACTCTGAGCTTAGTTCGATCAGGAACCTGATGGAGCGTTCAACCAAGTTTATTTCCCTCAGTGGTCTCTCCGGGATAATGGCAGGTTTGTATGCAATAGCAGGAGCTTTTATAGGTTACAAGCTGGTTTATACAGAAAACAGCGGGTTACTTTACCGGGATTTTTATATAAGTGACCCAATAATTTTATGGCCGCTTTTTTTAGTTGCTTTGGTGGTATTAATTTTATCAATAGTAACGGGTATATGGTTAACTATTCGCCAGGCGCGAAAAAAAGGAGAGAATTTCTGGAACCCCGTCAGCCGGCGCCTGGTCTCTAATTTCTCTATTCCACTTTTTACAGGCGGATTGTTCATTCTCATCTTAATATTCAGGGGCTATTATGGGATTATCTCCTCTTCATGCCTGATATTTTACGGACTGGCCCTGATAGCTGCAAGCCAGTATACCTTTTCTGATATAAAATGGCTGGGGTTCTGCGAAATATTTTTAGGCCTGCTCGCAGCCTTGCTTCCCGGGTACGGAATAGTCTTCTGGGTTATCGGGTTTGGCTTGCTGCATATATTATACGGCTCTATCATGCACTTTAAATACAAGCAGTGAAGGTATCCTTAGAACAGTTCGATAAAGCTTTTGAAAACCGCATACGCCTGCAGATTATGAGCGTGCTGGTTGCCAATGAGAGTTATGACTTTAATTCACTTAAGGAATTATTGGGTGTAACAGACGGCAACCTGGCCTCACACCTCAAAGCTCTTGAGAAAGAGTCGTATATTACGGTTACTAAAAGTTTTATCGGCCGTAAGCCCAATACCCAATATGCAGCGTCGAAGGCCGGAAGAGAAGCCTTCAGAAAACACCTGCAAGCCCTGGAGAATTTAATTAAACAGCAGAAAAGCTGATATTTTTTTATATAAATACTTTGAAAAACAAAGTACTTTTAAACACCCAAAACATGAATTATCAAACAGAAAACAACAGATTTGACTGGCAAGGACAGTCGATTTTAATTAAACTGCTGCTTATCGGCGCTCTGACACTGGTTCTGCTTATACCATCAAACTGGATCCAGGAATTGATTCTAGAGCGACAGAACAGACAGGATGAAGTTATCCAGGAAATATCTGATAAATGGGCAGGTAATCAGCTTCTGCAGGGGCCGGCAATGATACTTCCTTATAAAACACTTATAGGCCAGAAAGATACCACAGGGAGAACCATCTACAAGGAGAGTCTCACCAATATCTATCTGCTGCCAGAAAAACTTGATATCATCAGTAAAGTTATTCCTGAAAAGCTTCATCGTGGAATTTTCGATGCAGTGGTTTATAATACCCGGATAACTGTCAACGGGAAATTTAATTCGCTGGAACTGAAAAAGTCAGGCATAAATCCCGGGATGGTTCAATGGGACAAAGCAAAACTCGCCATTGGTTTGAGCGATCTGAAGGGCCTTAAAAACAATCCATCTATAACCTTTAACGATTCTTCGTACAATGTCGAGCCCGGTTTCGATAACTCTCACCTATTCAGCAACAACCTGATTGTCCAGCCAGACCTGAGCGTCAAAAAAAATACCGAAGCCAACTTTAGCTTCACGCTAGACATGCGGGGAAGCGGAGAACTGAACTTTATGCATCTGGGTAGAACGACGACCGTAAAAGTCGACGGCAAATGGGATAATCCTAGTTTCACCGGGCGTTACCTGCCGGAAGACAGGCAGGTATCAGAAGACTTTAACGCGGTCTGGAAAATGCCCTATTTCAGCAGACCTTACCCCCAGCAATGGATAGAGCAGAACGCCATAATAAAGAGCACAAATAATGATGCTACATTCGGGGTAAAGTTTTTACTTCCGGTAGATCAATATCAGAAAACCATGAGATCTGCGAAGTACGCCATACTTATTATTCTATTAACCTTTATATCGCTTTTTTTCACGGAACTTCTTAACAAAAAGAAAGTGCACCTTTTGCAGTATATACTCATTGGCGCTGCGATGACTATCTATTATACGTTGCTGCTCTCCTTTTCTGAGCGGGTCGGATTTACAATAGCCTATCTGATTGCCTCTGTTGCGACGGTTGCCCTTATAGGTATTTTTATCGCGTCTCTCTTAAAAAACAAGAAGCCTGCTTTGGTATTTTCTGCGATACTCAGCGTTTTTTACTCTTTCATTTTCGTGTTGATCCAGTTACAGGATATGGCGTTACTCTTCGGCAGTATCGGTCTGTTTATTACAGTCGCTGCAATGATGTACCTATCGGCTAAAATGGATTGGAACAGGCAACCTGAACCAGAACCTGCCTTATAAAATGACCGGGAAGAGGTCTCATACCATCTTCCCGTTTTATGTCGGATTTCAAAAGAAAATAAATGAAATGATCGCTTTTAATAAATCTTACTTTATATTTTTTATAATATTATTCATCGCTGAAATATTAATAGCCCTCTTTGCTCACGATAATATTATCCGTCCATACGGCGGAGATATGCTTGTAGTTGTTATGTTATACTGTTTAGTTAGAAGTACTGTTAACTCCGGGCCAGCCAAAACCGCTATTATGGTCCTTGTATTCTCTTATCTTGTAGAACTGTCTCAGTATATTGACATTATCCACCACCTGGGATTAGGCAACTCTCAACTGGCAAATATCGTGCTTGGCAATAGTTTTTCCTGGGTAGATATCCTGGCATATACATTGGGAGCACTGCTGGTAATAGCCGCAGAAAGCTGGAAGAGAGCTGGCATCAACAAAAGAACGAAAACATTATCAGATCGTAATTTATGTCACTTTTTGTAGAGAAAGATTCCGTGGTAAGAAAAATATGGAGCAAAAGCGATACCGTCCTGTTCATTTTTGCAGGTGCTTCTGCCGAGTTCGCACTCAACAAAGCGGTCGACTGGCTGTACTTTACCGGCCGCCTCCCTTCCGATCCTCTGAACAGATTATTCTCCACCGTGACCTATGCAAGACAAATCGTATTTTCTGATACAGATCAGGCTCATGCGGCTATTAACCGGATTACATCAATACATCAGGGGGTAGAACGGGCCCGAGGTGGAAAAATACCGGATTGGGCTTACCGGGATGTGCTATTTATGCTTATCGATTATTCTATACGCTCGTACGAAGTGCTCGAAAAGCCACTGAATGAAGACGAAAAGGCAGAGATATTCAATGTTTTTTACCGCGTAGGCAGAAAAATGGATATCACCGGATTACCAGAAACACTCAGCGAATGGAAGATCATGCGAAAACAGCATCTTGAAGAAAATCTAATCCGAAGCGGTTTTACTATTGATTTATATAAACAGTACCAAAAACATCTTGGCGCGTTCAGATACCTCCTGTTAAAACAAGTCCAGATGCTGGTAGTGCCGGAAAAAGTGAATCAGCTGCTTTCGCTGGGATCTTTCCGCTTCCTCAGCCCGATTTTAAGACTGTATAAGCTAAGCCGGAGACTAAATATCGAAAGATTTTTAAGAAACGCAGTTTTACCGGCTCAGTATAAAAATGAGATCCGGGCGCTGGATAACAATCCGGGGTAAGCCTGGTTTTTACCGTTTCTTCGCTAAAAACATCACAGAGATTCTATCGGGTTATAGAAAAGTTAATAATTTCCTTATGCATGTATAAATTCACTACCTGTTATTGGATAATGCATCAAATAACCGTTTGATAGTTTGAGTTTCTGATCTGCAGAAAAAATAAAGATGCCGAAAAAATGTCAAGGTTCAGGTACGGTATAAACGACAAAATTTCGGACATCTTTATATATCTGTGTATGTGCTTAACGGTTATACAGGTACGTCAGCTCATTGTTTTTACAGTATTCCTGGGCTTTACCGTTCTCTATAGTGTCTAATAATTTCATGTTTTAAGATCTGGTTGCAGTACCGTAAAAGTTAATACTAAAGTAATACGTATGTTATTACAAGAACGCAACATAACGGACAAAAAATAAAATTATCTGTATCATATCTTAACCTGGATCAATATCACTTCTTACCCTCAGTCAATGCGGGCCCTGAGTCTGCGATATACCTTTGTAATACAAACAAAAACAAAATACAATGGAAAATAATGTCTTAGGTCTTCACCATATTACAGCAATTGCTGGTGACGCAAAACGCAATTTCGATTTTTATACCCAGGTATTGGGACTACGTCTGGTAAAAAAAACCGTCAACTTCGATGATCCCCATACTTACCATTTTTATTATGGAGATCAGGCAGGCAGCCCGGGTACAATTCTTACCTTCTTTCCATGGGGTAACATTCAGCAGGGCAGACGCGGGACCCGGCAGGCAACAGAAATAGGATACTCCGTTCCTCAAAATAGTCTTGAATTCTGGCAGAAACGCCTGGAAGACCACAACGTTACTTATAATAAGATTTCCGAGAGATTCGGAGAACGGTATCTTACTTTTTCAGATCCGGATGGTCTTAAATTAGAATTGATAGGGTCCAAAAATGAAGACAGGCGTCTGCCATGGGAAACTTCAGGTGTATCTGCAGAACATGCCACAAGAGGTTTTCACAGTGTGACTATCACCACCAACAAATTACAGCCCACTGCCGATGTGCTTACCCGGCTGCTTGGCTACAAACTATTTGAAAGTCATGTAAACAGGTATCGCTTCGTAACCGATGCTATCGAAAATGCCAATATAGTAGACGTTGTCGAAGTGCCGGCCGAAGGTGTGGGTCATGTTGCCGGAGGTTCAGTACACCACGTGGCTTTCAGAGTAAAAGACGACAAAATATTAATGGAAATACGGAACAAGATCGTTGAAGCCCGACTTAATATCACTGAGAAAATAGACCGCAACTACTTTTACTCACTCTACTTCCGCGAACCAGGAGGAGTGTTATTTGAAATAGCAACAGATAATCCAGGCTTTTCGGTAGATGAAACGTTAGAAAACCTCGGCTCCGGCCTTAAACTGCCGAGCCAGTATGAAAACCGGAGAAATGAAATTATGAGTCATTTACCTCAGTTATAATCTGTAAAACCCTGAATTAACAACCCTGTTATGAAATACGAAGAAATAACAATGATCAACAACGAAGCGGAGCATAACTTCGAACTTTGGGTGGAAGGGAAAAAAGCCTTTATAGACTACAAACAGAAAAAAGATAAGGTCTATGTGCTTCACACCGAGGTACCAAAAGAACTGGAAGGGAAAGGCATAGCGGCTGCCCTGGTAGAAAAGGTATTTCATTACCTTGAAG
>Ga0265780_10007095_pt1 | contig 13798 bp, 10 predicted proteins | sample P1T30metagenome_FD_192432 | JGI IMG/M metagenome (GOLD analysis project Ga0265780, IMG submission 192432) | Plant litter microbial communities from East Loma Ridge, Irvine, California - P1 T30 | ecosystem: Environmental > Terrestrial > Plant litter > Unclassified | place: USA: California... | reverse complement strand
GGGCGATTTTGTATGCCGGGTTGACGTGCTGTCGCATGTGTGATAAGCAGTATTTTCCAAAGATGGTAAGGATGCTCACTCCTTCTCACTCCTCGCCCCTCTCTCCGTCCCAAACGATTCGGGAGAGGTGTGTAGAAGCTGGTGTTAACTTTTTTCTTGGTGTAGACAATGACGCAAGCCCATAAAGCTCACTCCCTCTCCAAACTCGACCTCTTCACCCCCAACGCCCTGCACCCCTCGCTCCCGCCCCTTACGTCTGGGCTGTACACCGTGATGGGCAGCCCTGCAATCATGCTGCTGGAGTCCGACGTGCGCGCACGGGAGGCGCACATAAAGTCCCGCCTCGGTGCGGGCGCGGAGAAGAGTATGCGGCGCAGGCCCGCGGCGCATGACCGGATTGTCAACCACATGGGCCTGCATTACTACCCGAACCGCGGGTGGAGTCGCGCGCCATCGATGAGCGCAGCGGCGCTGGAGAAGGCGGCGAAGAGCATGCAGACGGAGGAGAGGAGAAGGGAGTATGTGCGGAAGGCGTTGGCGAGGGAATGGGAAGCGTTGGGACAGGGTGGAGGGAAGGGCAGACAGGGAGAGCCGCTGGAGATTGAAGATGAGGACGAGGATGAGGAGGTGGACGAGTTGATGTATGCGGCTGCGGGGTGGGAATATGAGATGTGACGAGTTTCTTTCAAGCGGTGCTTTTTGAATTGCGAGATACCCAATTTGCTTATAGCATGGTTTGTTGGGTTAGGCTTATACATACCTCCCCAGACTGTAGACAGGAAGGTGAGCATGTATACAAGGTTTCTTGAATGCACCAAAGTACGTACAATCAGCCTTCATGCCACCTTTGGATGCATCCAGTATACCCTCTAAACTACCTGTCTACTTTCCTGCAGTAGATTGCCATACCCCGGGCCAGTGAACTTATTCCCCTCCCGTAGACCACCAATACACCAGACTAACCAGCATCCCCAGCCCAGAAGCAGCACTTTCTCTGGTCATCGAGCAGATGCCGTATACATGCTAATTCCGACCTCGGTGATAGTTAACCCACAGCTTGCCCCCTTCCAATCCAAACCCTAAAGCTCCGGAACGGCCCTCTCCGCTTATCAACATTATTGTACTGAAATTGCGGGCCCAAAGTCAGCTGATTCGTATTGAAATACAACCACCCATCCAGAATCGCCATCGAGTCTGCATGCTGAATCATAGCGTTCCTCACAAGCGTCTTCACCACATAGTCTTCCGCGGGTATGAGTCCAGTGCCTCCCGGCGCGTTACCATTGACGGTCATATTCTGCTCGCTCCTGAGTGTGTCGACGTAGTAGATGGCGTTTTGCTCGCTGGCTGCCACGTAAACGCGACCACGATCGTCAGATGTAAAGCCGGCCTGTTCTGAGCCGACTTGACCGGGATTTTGCACAGCGGCGAGGACTTGCGCGTCGGTCAAGTTGGTGTTGACGAGTGTTTCCTGAGAAATGTAGTAGAAGCGGCGCGAGGCGAGGACGCCCCAGTAGAAGTTGCCAGATGCTTTGATCATGTTAGCAACACGACTTTGTTTGTAAGACAGCCTTACATACCCAGAGTTATGCCATCTGCGGCTGTGGTGAGATAGCCCTTCTGTGTCCCGTTCCATCTGTAGATTAATTCCCCGTCGTAGGATCCGACGTACTTTTCATCTGCTCTCACGACGCTAGTGTTGAACAACCTGCGCACTCCGCTGCCGTTTTCGAGGTCTATCGCTACGAGCGAGCTGTTCGTACTGGCGTCTGTGACGAAAGCATAGCCAAGCGTCGTGTTGACTTTCATGTCGTTCATATTCATTCCATGTGCCAGGAGGTCTTGGGGTATTTTATACGTCTTGATGTGCTCTGCGGTGGTCTCGTTGAAGCTCATGAGTTTCGCACCGCCATATACGGCATCAGACCCTGCAGGTGCGCCGGTAGCAATACCGTTGTCCACGACCCAAAGACGACCCTTGTCATCACGCACGACGTTTTGAACGTTGATGAAGCATGTACTCGGGTCCTGACCTGTGGTGCAATTTTGTATCTCGGCAGTTGGCCAGGGCTTCTCATCGTTGAAGGAGGTGCAGATAACGACGTTGCTAGGCGTCTGGCCAGCATTGCGAGGGTATGTAAGGTAGAGGTTGTGATCCACGTCTACGGCCAGGCCAGTAGAAGGCGACTGACTGTCGTGTATTGCTTCAAGCGGTGGTCCCACGATTGAGAAATCCTGGGGATAAGATCCATGGTTGTAGCCAGGCCCAAAGGGTCGAAAGCCGCCAGATGGTGTGTCAAAGTAAGCGTCCGCTGCACAGTGAGCGAACAGGATACCAGATATGAATGTATAGCGCCACATCTTGATAGGGAGTTGAAGGAAACTGAGAGTGCTAGCTTGGAGTGGTAGTTATAGGCACGAAAACGATGTATATTTCATTGCTCAATGTTTGCAGTCCATGACGTGAGGCATACAGTCGTTACCAATATTTACCCGGACTGATCGGCTCTTCATCGTGTTTACCGCAGCAGGAACCCCGGGCCATTAAGGTTTACAAGGTTAGTGCATGTGCGTACGCAGATCTGCCGGCATACAAATAGAGAGTTGTTGAGAGGGTATGTCCGAGGCGGTCGAGTCAGCCCGCCGAGGGATGATGAGATCCATCGCATACTCTGACAGCAGTAATGTTATGCTCTTCAGACACTGAAATAAATGAGTGTTGCGGCTACTGTGATCTCGATGTGGGGTCCGCGGGTCGGCCTGATGGGCTGATCCCTGCAATGACGCATTAGCGCGGAGTGTGCACGAGCCTACGCGTTTTGCTCAACGCGTCGACTCCAGCAGGAGATCTCTAACAATAACGCACCCCGCCAAATACTCAAACCCGCCATGAGCATATCCGATGTCCACGTACGCATTGCAAACGAAAACAATGCTTCACTCCGTATCTAGCAACCCTATCAAACTTCTCGGAGTAACCGCCAAACGCGACGAATTGAAGCCACAGCTGCCGTCGAAGCGCAAGAGGGATGCCATATGTGGGCTGGGAACCTTCACCAAACCTTTCGACATCAAGCCATGTACCGGATCTTCCTTCGACAAGCCCGCGACATTCAAGCCTATCCGCATAATCGGACGCTCACAGCTGCCTCTGACATTCCTCGACACCATGGCAGATGAGAGTTTCGCCGCCAACTCGCTCTTCTCCGCCCATATCCATGTGTTGGAGAGTGAAGATGGATCCGCGAAGGATACCCCCAAGGTCCTCATAGCACGTTACGACACGAAGAGGGCCTTGTATGCCATAGAGCGTGTACAAACACGGGTGTACAGCATATGCCGACTTGCGAGTTGGCTGAAAGAGAAGGACGTCTCTGAGCTATGGGACCCTTCGAGTCTGCAGAGTTATCCCGTCTTTCCTCAATCTGAGCAGAGCACCCATAAGGCTGGAGAGTGGTGGCAGCATGCCGCAGTGGAGGCCCCGCCTGTGGAGCGACCAGTGAAGCGAGCAAGGATGTCGATGATGCGGAAGACGCAGGCGCCACAGCCGTTGAAGGAGGAGGTCTTGCAACGGTTCGATAGCCCGGCTGATCACGACCACGTTTTGTCCAACTCAATCCCGGCCGACGTTCCAGAAGTGCAGTTCGCAGCACCAACCCCACAGGAGCAACTCGAGTCAATCGTACAGCAGTATCTGGATGCAATCTATATGTCCAAGACCTCGCTGGCATACTTCTCCAAGGGCCCCATCGCCCGGATTCGTAACGCTTTCACATCGCCCGATGAGGGTGCGCCTCCTACGCACGAGCTGGCCACCTTTCTGAGGTCGATGCTTCTGACTCCGAAGGCGAGTGAAAAGAAATACTACGAAAAACTGCCTGCGGTCATCAAAGCACTCCCGCCTGGAAGCTTCTCAGATGACGAACCTACCGTGGCGGCTGGCAAGCCCAAGAAGACCAAGAAGAAGCTGAAGCTCAACCGAGAGGGCGTTTACCCCCATGAGGAGGCTATGATAAAGAAGTGGTGGCACTCAGACATGCCGACAGGCGAAGAGACGGTTGATCAGCGTGTCAAGAGACGGATAGGCGAATTGCGAGTTCGCGAGACACTAGCACAGTTGACACTCATGCTCGAAGTCATTGCGCTAGAAGCTCTCTCATCGTACAAACCGCCACCCGAAGACGACCTTACCGTGGACGAAACCCAAGCCCAGGAAGACTCTCAGATGAAACCGAAGAAGCGTAAAAGGAAGCTTGACGATATAGGCCTGCAGCTAGACTTGTTGCTGGACAGACTGTGCATCTGGCACGCCACGGAAGAGGCAGGCATCCTCGACTTCGACGCGAGAATCACCCAGCAATATGACGATGCAGAAGGACACGGTAGAGGCGGTTCAAGCGACCGCCTCCGCGATTTCTGCATCGAGGTCATCATTCCCTTCTACATGAACCGCCTTCCCGAACAGGCGCTCATGATCAACAAGAAGTTGGGTGGGCCAGCACACACATCTCCACCAAAACGAAAGGCGATGAAGCCCCCAACCACATCGCGTACGTCTGGGGAACCGAAAGAGCCGGACACGAAGAAGTCTAGGCGGTCCTTGGCAAGAGTAGCGACAGAAACGATGCGCAGGTCGACATCCCGCGCCACGCCATCATTGAGTCGGTCGGCAACTGACTCTGCTCTCATCAAGGGCATCAAGCGCGAAGGAAGCGAGGCACCACTTGCAGCCATACCGTTCCAACGCAGTCCTTCTAGAGACACTCGGCGATCGATGTCGCAATATCGGCATCTTGTAGGACGTGAGCTCGATCTTACAACACCTTCGGCAGCCGTCACTGCGAAGTTGAAGCAGAAACAGCGCGTAGAAGAGGAGCTGAAGGACGCTATAACAGCCCTAAAGAAGCCCAACCGTGGACTAGCTGCCGGCGGCTACGTAGAGGAAGTCGAGCGCCGCAGCCTCGGTCCATCCAGCAGATCAAGGAAGCAGTTAAATCCTGTTCGAAAGGTGGTCAAGGACGTCCAGGTGTCGGCGACTCCCAGAGTCGGCCGCAGAACAAAAGACATGGTGGGGCAGACGCCAGATCACCACCATCGCATCAGCAATCCATTTGCTCGAACCTCGACGTCTGCGGCGCCTCCATCGAGCGACTTCTTTATCCCGTCGTCCGGTTCTCGCCAGCAACCCATGGTTCCCGGAACGGAGCACCGTAGCGCGACGGCCCGAAACCTAGCGCACCACAATGTCGCCGAGACACCATCAAAGGCGCCGACTGTGAAAACTTTCGAGTCAGGGGCAGCTCGGAGAACGATCTTCGCAACACCTTCCAAGTCACACGTGGCTTCAGCAAACAGATCGGCATCGCATGTTTTTGAATCACCAGTTAAGGCGATCGGAAGCTCGCCTCCCACTTCCACTAATTTTCGGCACACGACGGTTGCTGCAACACCCATCAAATCTTTTAGCACACCTGTTAGTGAGGCCCAAATGGCCGTAACTTTGAAGCCGGTCCAGGACGAAGAGCCGTCTATATACGCCTCGTTGGGCTGGGACGATGACGAGGATTTCGTATAGTTTTGTTTACATTGTTGTTGCATAGCGAGCGCGTTGGAACCTGCATTTGCACGGAGCATCAGGGCGGCGCATAGGCATCAGCGATTAGAGTTGGCAAGAAATGCCAAACCGCGCATATTTGCATGTAGGGACATGGATAGGGCTGTAGATGGAACAGCCACAGGCAGTTCTGTATTAAAGCCACAGAGTGCGATCATTTCAATGCATGAACATATCTTCATATCGTGCCGTGTGCTGCGTCAGCCATCGGACATATTCCATGTCACTATTCTATCTGAACTATAGCATGCAAGCAAGGACACCGGCGTCCATGTTGTTGTTGTTGTCGCCGTGCACGCGTGCCTGGCTCAAGCGGTGATCTCTGTGCTATGTCTTAGCTCAGCTGGCTAGTTGGAAGCCGGATCCCCGTATGCGCAAATAATGAAACACTTCAGCTTCATTTTCGAAGGTTGGTGGGAGCTGTGCGACCTCAATGCAGGTTTACGAGCATTTCTGGATCAGGAGTTCTTCGGTTGTTACACGCATGCGCACGCATTGCCTCAAAGCATAAGGTTCAGGCACACACGCGGGACAGGGATGCTCAGGAAACAATTCCGGAGCCCTTGCAGCAGGCGAATTGCACGCGAGATGCAGCTGAGGACTCGTCGAATAATGTTGGCCGGACCGTGCGAAGTGCCAGCTAATTTGCCGGAGCGGATCCATCTTCGGGCATTTAGCGTCCCCTTTCAAGCCATCACACAGTCGCCGTTGGCCAGTGCGAACCGTCCAGAAATCCTAACCAACCTGAACATGTCGAAGCTCCAAAGGCGCGGGTGTGGCCGATGTCTCTCGTTCCTCGAAGTCAGTCACTCTCTCCGAAACAATCTGCGCTGGGAAACCCGTGATACAGGTGCTGCTTTCTTTTTGCGACTCCCCTGGATATGCTCTCTTGGCCCCGCAGGCTAGCATTAGCTTACCAGGGACACAACCATGGCCGTGGCAGCAGCAGCCCGTCCCGTGCAAAATGGCCCGTCAGGACCGCGGTCACCTACCCTCAGCGACGCGGGCATGATACTTCCTGAAGGGCATGCGCGCGCTGTATCTCTTGAGCTCCTTAAGGAACGGCCCCCATCTCCACCAGCCTTGTATACACACACCAACTCGAGTCACGTCAAATTAGCTTTGGCACCACAGCGACGCCGTCGCACATCGCAACAATCCCAATCGCCAGCGCTGTCGTCGCAGTCGTCCCGCTCGACGCTGCGCAACATGGGCGACTCTAATACGCCTGCTAGACGTGCGCCTTCACGTGATAACCTTTTGGCCTCATCTCCCACCATTCAAAATGGCTTGAGCAGCCCTCCGTCGAAGAATTGGACTCCCCTGGACCAGCGCAGGGCGAGTGTTGCATCAAGCATGCTGAGCGAGGATTTTGAGAATTGGCCAGGGTTCGACAGCCATGACGCCTTCGACAGTGGCTTGGGCTTGGAGGAGCAGGAGAAGCGCGACCATTTCCCAGGCGACGAGCAGCACGGCGACGACATGGACGGCGACAGATGGGGCCAACACAGCTCTGGGAGCGACGAAAACGACGACCCGTATTCGTCTGCAGCCCTGAGCAGACGCGCCGAGATCATTCTGGCCAATGCAAAGAAGCGACTCAACGTAAGCGAAACCTTAACCTGAAGGACTATTGGATGATATTGACTGTTGCAGGTCATGGAAGGCAACCTCCGAGGTGCTCGCGAGTCGCTCGTAGTATCTCCAACCTTCTCGCGAAGCTCCTCTGACCTGTCGCATCACGTCAACACTACACGCGAGCGAGACCGCAGGTTATATGCCGGACTGGGCCCGATCCCACCACGTGTGTCCTCTTTCCGATCGTCGACTCTCACGCCATCGAGTCAGAACCATTCGCGCGGTCTGAGCGAGACATCCGTGCCGCTGCCCTTCTCCTCGCCATCGTATTTGACGCGCAGCGCATCGAACAAGCGAGCATCGAGCGCGTTTGGTCACAACAGCGGTCCATGGTCGCCTGAGGGTTTTGGCCAGGGACGCTTCCCAATCAAAGAGTCACGTAGCTTCGAAGTAATGCGCAATCCACGTGATGTGCCAGTCAGCATCGAGCCGCAGCATCCTGTCCGAACCACATCGCGAAACTCGAGATCACCGCCTGCTCTAGAAACCCTACAGGAAGACGAAGATGGTGACGACGAGCGGAGGGTACACCGATCAACCTCAGCAGCAAGCGGACTGCGCGATCAGATGAACGACCTGAAAGGCCGAATCTCAAGCCTGAAGCTGAGAGCACAAGAAGACCAGTTGCGGCGACGCAGCATGCAAAGCCTCCGTGGCTCGAGTCCCTTTACGAACGCGCAAGAGTGGTACTCTGGCTCGGATACATACAATGCTGGAGGAGCACCTGTCTCAGCAAATGCGGGACTGGGCATCCAAACAGAATCCCTGACGCGCCAGGCCTTGTACGAAGAGGACCAACGAAGGCCGCATACTCCGGAGACTACATTTTCTCAAAGAGAAGGAGAGAAGCTGGTTAACCATGAGACTGGGGCGCACAACAGCACAAGCAACGGACACTCCGGGGCGCCTTACTACAATGACGTGGACGACTTCGATGATCTGGAGTCTTACGACGACGAGAAGGACTTTGACGAAGCACAAGAAGGGGAATTCCAGCCGATAGAAGAGGAAGATCCCGAGCCCAGCGGTGAGAGCGTCTACGAAGATGCAGTCTACGAGATGGCCGCCACAGAACGCCATGAAGATCGCGTGGATGCATTCGATTACGAGCACTTCTTCCTCCACAGCGCCATGGGCACGTACAGTATCGAAGGCCGCCCGTCTAGCGTAGGATCCGAAGGTTCGACAGAAACTACGAGACCGGTCACCGCTGTCCAGGTCCAGGATGATGATGAGAGCAGTGATGTCGAGAAGCGGCTGTCTCTTCACGGCCGCTCACAGAGCTCAGACTCGATTTCGACAGTTGCGTCCTTCGCCACGGCCGCGGAGAACCAGTCCGACGACGAGGAAGAGAACGAGCAAATGGACCAGTTCTCCGAGCAGATCCTCGCGCAGCAGCAACCTAGGGCATCATCACGTCCAGCCACCTCCAACAGCCACATGTCGCTTCGTTCCGACTCTGCCATCAACATGCGCCGTAGCCCTGGCCTCTCCCCGCCACAGACCTCAATCGCCCGCGGGTCTGCTTCGCCGGCTGACCTCGCTAGCGGCCTTCAAGTTTCCAAGATTTTCTCAATCCTCACGGAATCGACATCTCCTGGCCGCGAAGAGCCACGCCTCGCATTGAGCGAGGAGGAGAAGCAGCTCATCTACAGTCTCGCCTCGAGCTTCCAGCAAGTCTGCTCGAACCTGCAGCACACGTCCAGCGAGCAATACGACCGCAAAGCGTGGCGGCGCCGACTCGATGATGCAAGAAGAGCACTTGACGGAGAGACCGAGGACGATGATTCTTTCTAAGAGACCCCAAATTATTGCACTTTTTTTTTTTGCTTTTCGACAGCTTCACACTTCAATGGTAATGTCTAAACGGCTGTAGCGTTCAGTGCGTTTCTCTTTCGGCATGCCGTCTGTACACGGCCACATGTTTATGTTAATACCTCTTCTTATGCCCTTAGTGATACTCGCGAATTCTGTCTCTCGGTTCTCGCTTCGGCGGCTCTATTTCCTTTGTATATGCGGTTTGCGTGGGAAGGGGATCTTAATGAATATAGAATCTGGCTGCTCACTTTGATACCCGGTGGTGTCGTTGATCCCGGTTTTGGTGGATGATGGGCTGCACATATGTTTTGCTTTCAGATAGGACGCCAATGCGTCTCGAATGGAATGATGGTAGCCTCATATTTAGCTTGTGAATGTGAAGTGCTATAAAAACACGTATCCCGGCTCTTGGAGTCAATCGACAAACTGATAGCAGCCCTATTTCCCAGCTAAGATTGGGCGTTGACGTTCCCGAGATGCATCAATCTAGACACGAACTAGAAGCACGAGGCAAGGTGAAGTCGCAAGAGTGGAGTCGTTCGCAACATGCTACCCCTCGTCGGGCACTGCAAGGCGACTCTACATGTGGTTGACAAGCTGTCAGCGACCCCACTACATCGTCATGCGCTTGCATTGCTGCGGCGCAGAATCTGAACTGGTGTGCGTTGTCCATGTACCAAAGGAAGACGTGCATTAGACGTGCCGCCCCTTCTCCGGCGATGGGGTAGCTCGGGCCACGATTGGCCTATTAGGACTGGCGGTGTAGACATGAAGCCCACCCCAACACCCACACTGGGCCTAGGACGTGTGGAGTTTACGAGTTGAGACAGATGATTATCATCTATGTGCGTGGCTGGAGGTGTTGGCTGGCAGGGCTAGGCAAATGGCAAAGTGGGCGCCGGGAGTGCTATGCTTCTCGTCATCTCGAGGCGCTGTTTCTCCCACCACACGCGCCGCAGCTTTGCTACGCTCGCGCATGCAAGTGACGTGACCAAAACCTACCTAACCTAAAATTTTCCTCTTTTCCTCTTTTCCTCCCTCGGCCCGCACTACTGTCCTTGCCCTGCATCGTGCTTGTTGTTGACAGCTGTTGCGCCAAACATTGCCATTGAATACATCTCCCGGACTTTGCTCGTACCCGGCCCTGCACATTTCGCCGTCCCCTCCCCCAGCACGCCGGGTCTATTTTGCCCCTCGACCGCCTGGCTTTTTCCCCTCAATTTTGGACTCTGGCCCGAGCGGCAGTGTGACGAGCGTGGATGAAACGATTTGGGGACGGGAAGAGGCTAGAGGAGGAAGGCAATCAGACGCCGATAACGTTTCCGCGACGCCAATCGACGTTGGGGAGAGCCCTGGAGAGGCTGGTGACCACTGATCGTCGCAGAATCGCCTGCACGCACCTGCACATCTGACTTGCCCGGTCCGCGATATCCAGGGCGCCAATCTGTGAAGACGTCGGAGAAAAAAACAGACGTGCATTTGTTTGGTGTAATCTGATCTGATCTGATCTGCTCCTGCCGCCCTCGTGTACCACGACCGCTTCGCTTTTCGACGGGCCCTGCAGCTGTGCAGAGACACGACCGCACGTCACGCCGCGCTACACGCCATTTGCCCTCCTGTTCCTGTCTTGCTGCTGCCGCTCTGCAATCGCCGCTCCTGCCCTGCGGTCTCGCACGCGCGCTCATGTGCCGTCCGACGCCGTACTTTTGTTTGCGCGTCTCAAGAGACCCGCACAATGTCCTCCGCCAGCCCTCGCCACGCCGCGCCATCGCCGAGACGAAGGACCCGGCCGCCCTCGAGGACTGCATCGGCTGAACGGCGCTGGAGCAGGAAAGAGCCGGAATCGCAGGATACGAGCGCCTGGGAGGCTCGCGGCTATAATTCGGGGAACGTAATGGGATGGGAGTTGGACGACGACGAGCCCGTGGCCAACATGCTAGACGACGTTATCCATGCGCTGGATCGGCTGGGACGTCGCGGCATGGGAGAGAAGAGAGCGGCCAGAGGAGGCGCATTCTCGGTATGACGACACTTTTTTGTTTTGGTGGTTCCCGACATTTTGGTCGCAACGTCCGCGCCGCTGCCAAACTTCAGGACCCAAGACTGTTTACGGCAGTTTTCAGCATGATTTGGTATCTAACTCTACGCAGCAACTCCACCTCGCGAACCGCCTGCCCGCAGTCCACTCTCCGCCGTCTAATCCGTCTCCGGACCTGTGGAATGAGGCTTCCCGGAGCTTTGGGTCACCGCCGCCTTCCTACGATGATTCTCTCGCAGACTTACCGCCAGACTATACGTGTACCGATGCGCTAGCCTCTGTACAATCGCCCGAGTACACGCCTTTCTCGTCGCTAAATGCGTCTATATGCTCCGATGTCCCTAATTGCTTGCGCATAATCCACGACACATCACGTGATTCATCTCTATATTTCGACGACAAATCGCTGTATCCGGACATCGACTTTGGCTTCAGTGAAGAGGGGGTCAGATCGCATGCGAAAAAGAAGAAGGGCGCTGGAGCAGCCAAGAAACCCACCATTTCGAACGCGCTTGATGATGGCGATAAGAATGATGGCGCGGCTGGAGGTGGAGACGGCGGTGGAGGCGATGCTCCCGCAGATGGTGCGGGCGGCGATGGTGGGGACGACAAGAAAGGCGGGAAGAAGAGCAAGAAAGAGGAGGAGGAAGAGGAGCGCGCCAAGAAAGAGGAGGAAGAGCGGATAGCCAAGGAAGAGGAGGAAGCACGACTAGCAAAAGAGGCCGAAGAAGAGGCCGAGCGCAAGAAGAAGGAAGAGGAAGACGCCGCTGCTGCGGCGGCTGCGAAAGCATCTGCCGATTTGAGTTGGGCGGATCCCGCCGCTAAAGATGACGACTGGGGAAACTTTGCAGCGACAACAACGAGCAAGAAGAAGAAGGGCAGAAAGGGGAAGGTTTGTAATCTCGCATACGTAATGACACCATCGAGGGCGCTAACCACACCGTAGGCGGAGCCGACACCACCACCTCCTCCGCCAGCCCCAGCAGAGCCAGCGACCTCATTTGACGATATCAAACTGGACGATGTCGCTTTAGATGACGGCGCGCCAAAGATCGACATGAATTTCGGAGACTCCAAGGACAAGTCGGGATCTGGACTCGGCGGGTTGGGGAACTGGTCTTCCGGATGGGGCGACACGAATAAGTCCGCGGGTGGTTGGGGATTTGGCGACTCCAAGGACGGGAACGGCGGAGGCGACAACCCTTGGGATTCCGCGGATAAGAAAAAGAAGGACTCTTCGGGCTTCGACTTCGATTTCGATGCGTTCAAGAGCGGTTCGCAGGCCGCACCACCACCGGCTGAGGATGACGGCTGGGGAGGCATCGCTACGACGAAATCGAAAAAGAAGAGCAAGAAGGGAGCATTGGTCGAAGAGTCTGTCCCTGAGCCGGTGGCAGAACCAGAGCCTTCACCACCTGAGCCCGAGAAGAAAGATGAGGAAGACCCGTGGGCATTCTCGTTTGGTGCTTCGTCAAAGGACAAGAAGAAAAAGAAGAAAGGCACTGTCGAAGAGCTACCACCGCCTCCACCAGAACCTGAACCGCCCACGGACCCCGATCCGGTCCCAGAACCAGAGCCTGTGAAGGAGGATGACCCGTGGGGATTTGCAGCGACTTCAACGAAGAAGAAGAAAAAGAAGGGCAAAGAGGAGCCCAAGTTCGAGGAACCCCCTCTAGAACCAGAAGTTGTGCCAGAACCAGAACCGGAACCCTCTCCACCTGAACCTGAACCTGAACCTGAACCTGAGCCGGTCAAGGAAGAGCCGCTGGTTGACCCGTTTGCTGGACTCAGCAAGTCGCAAAAAAAGAAGCTCCAGGAGAAGATGAAGAAAGAGGCGAAAGAGGCGGCAGCGAAGGCAGAAGAAGAAGCTGCAGCCCAGGCAGAAGAAGACGCCAAGCGGAAAGAGGAAGAGGACGCTGCAGCTGAGCTCGCGGCACAAGAGGCGGAGGCAGAGGCTGAACGTCTACGTTTAGAAGAAGAAGAGGCTGAAAAGAAGAGGCTCGAGGACGAGGCTGCCGCTGCTGCCGCCGCCGCCGAGGTTGCACCTACGACCGGCAAGAAGAAGAAAAAGAAGAAGGGCGTCGTTGAAGAAGAACCTCCGCCCCCACCTCCAGAACCTGAACCGGTAGTCGAACCTGAACCCAGTCCTCCTGCAGAAGAGAAGCCCGCAGATGATTGGAACGACTGGGGTGCGGCCGCTGCTCCAGTGAAGAAGAAGAAAGGTAAAAAGGGCACAGCCGCTGTCGTTCCGGATCCGCCGAAGGAAGAAGAGCCCGTCGTCGAACCTGAACCCGAACCGGTACCCGAACCCGAGCCCGTGAAGGAGGAGGCAGCAGAAGAGGGCGGTGACTGGGGATTCAGTTCGATATGGGGCGGCGGCAGCAAGAAGAAGAAGAAGGGCAAGGGCGTCGAACTCGAACCTCTGCCACCACCACCGGAACCTTTGCAGATTGAGGCTGCCGCTCAAGAACCTGATGCGGTCGAAGAGCCCAAGGCAGAGGACGAGGACGAGTGGGGCATGCCATCATGGGGCAATAAGAAGAAAGATCCCAAGAAGGGTGCCCCAGTCGAAGTCATTGAAGATACTAATACGCCTGTTCAAAAACCCGACGAAGATGACCCATGGGGGAGTGCTGCATTCAATATTGGGAAGAAGAGCAAAAAGAGCAAGAAAGGCCTCATTGCAGACT
>Ga0265780_10007094_pt1 | contig 13801 bp, 10 predicted proteins | sample P1T30metagenome_FD_192432 | JGI IMG/M metagenome (GOLD analysis project Ga0265780, IMG submission 192432) | Plant litter microbial communities from East Loma Ridge, Irvine, California - P1 T30 | ecosystem: Environmental > Terrestrial > Plant litter > Unclassified | place: USA: California... | reverse complement strand
TATTATTTGCGCTTTTTGTTCTCACGACTTTCACTTCTTTTGGTCAGACAATTTTGGCGTCGCATCCTTTGGAACTAAGAAAATCAAGGGATAACCAACAGCTTTTGAATGCCGTAAATCTTAAAAAAGACGTATTTACTTTCGCTTCTGATAAAGAAAAATTGAACGTTTTAAAATACAGTAAATTTTTGTTTTTTCAGGATAGTATTTCTGTGAATCGTCCAGATAAAGAATATGAATTTATGGCCGGATATAGTTTTGAAAACAACGGAAATCCTTGTACTTATTGGGCTTCCGAAGATTTTAGAAAATTACAATCGATAACATTTGACTTCGAGAATAGAAACACCAAGTTTGATAATTTCCAACTTGCTTTTACCGACGAATCGATTCTGAATACCTTCAGCGAAAACAATTTTTTTTATATTTTAACGCTTCCGAAAAACGACGATAGACTAAAAATTTACGCCTTTCGAAGAGGACAAGTTTATGAAAAATCGATTGACTTTTCGAATTATAAATTTATCGACAGCAAAGGAAAATCTCTGGCGTTTAATCAATTGATTAGAGAAAATGGTTTGGAAATGATTGATACGAAAGCAGTAAATCCACTATTTCAAACCGTTGGAAAATCAAAAATGTTTATCGAAGGAAACAAGATGGTTTTGACTTTTGATTCTACGATGCAGACGCAAATTTTCCAAGTTGATCTAAATTCTTTTTCAGTTTCAGAACAGATAATTCCGCAACAAATGTTAGTGAATTCGGGAAAATCTAATTCTTATTTTCATCAAAATAAATTATACCAAATAAAAGTCAATGACGGAGAATTGGCCGTTTCAGCGGTAGATTTAGCTTCTGGAAATGTACTCAAAAAATATTATGCCGATGCAAAAGATGAAATTTCATTCAGAAATTCGCCACTTCTGAGCCAAACCGGACGACAAGCCGGACGCGAAATGAAAACCACCAAAAAGTTCCTGCAACGACTTAATTCTTCTGAAGTTGGAATTTCAGTTTATCAAACGCCTCACGAATTATTGCTGACCGTTGGTGGAATCAAAAACGTGAATTCTACCGGAAGCATTTTGCTGGGAATTACCGCCGGCGCTGCGATGGTTGCCACTGGAACGGGCGCCGACGTTTCGGATATGTTTGACGGGCAAGACCTTCAATCCACTTATTTTGAGGCTTTGTTTGATGATAAATTTGAGCATCAAAATTTGGAACAATTGCCTCTGGCGGTTGACGGAATTTCGCAATTTTTGGCAGAAAACAACTTTAGTTTGCAGTCGGTTTTTCGTTTTGAAAATTATTATATCGTAAATTATTATGATGCAAAAAAGAAAGAATTGGTGATGCGAAGATTTGAAGATGCATCTGATTTATAATCGAAAAACCAATGTTTCCAGTCGCTTTTCATTCCATTTACAAACATCCTTTGCCTGACGGACATCGATTTCCGATGCTGAAATATGAATTGTTGCCACAACAATTATTGCTCGAAGGAATTGTTTCTGAAAGCGACTTTTTCTCGCCAGAAATTCCGGATTTAAAATACATTTTGGCCGTTCACGAAAAGGAATATGTGGATGAATTATTGAATTTGACTTTAGATTCTAGAAAAGCTCGAAAAATAGGATTTCCACTTTCTGCTGAATTGGTTGAACGTGAATTAAGAATTACAAACGGAACGATTTTGGGTTGTGAAAAATCCTTAAAAACCGGAATCGCATTCAACATTGCTGGCGGAACTCATCACGCTTATTCCGACCACGGCGAAGCTTTCTGCCTTTTAAATGACCAAGCAATTGGCGCAAAATATTTATTGGATAAAAATCTGGCATCCAAAGTTTTAATCATCGATTTAGACGTTCATCAAGGAAACGGAACTGCAGAAATTTTTCAAAATAATCCAAAAGTTTTTACATTTTCGGTCCACGGAAAATCCAATTATCCGTTTAAAAAAGAAATTTCTGATTTAGATATCGCACTTCCGGACAACACTTCTGATGACGACTATTTAAAAATTGTGAATGAATTTGTTCCAAAATTAATCCATCAAGAAAAACCTGATTTCATCTTTTATCTGAGCGGTGTTGACATTTTAGAATCTGACAAATTAGGAAAATTGGGCTGTTCGATTGAAGCTTGCAAAACTCGGGACGAAATTGTTTTTGAGAATTGTAAAAAATTTGAAATTCCGGTTCAATGCAGTATGGGCGGTGGTTATTCTCCAGAAATCAAAACTATAATCGAAGCGCACACGAATACGTATCGCGTTGCAAAAAACATTTTTACATAAAAAAACCATCCCAGGAATGAGGATGGTTTCAATTGTCTAACATTTTAAATGGCGAATAAGGGCAACGTATTTTATCTATTTCCTAACAGCGTAATTTCGTTAATCACAACTTCGCTGATATATCTTTTTTCACCGTTTTTGTCGTCATAACTTCGGTGCGTTAATTTTCCGTCGATGGCAATTTCTTTTCCTTTCATCACATATTTTTCGATGATTTCTGCAGTTTTTCCCCAAGCCACAACGCGGTGCCATTCGGTTTGTTCTACTTTTTCACCTTTATCGTTTCGGTAACTTTCGTTTGTGGCAATGGTCAAATTGGCTACTTTTTTTCCTCCGTCAAATGTTTTTACTTCTGGGTCGTTGCCCACGTTTCCGATTAACTGAACTCTGTTTCTTAATGTACTCATGGCTTTTAAATTTTAGTTTATTATTAAATTTATTGTTTTTGCTGAAAATGAAATCGTTGTTTCAAATCGACATGGCAAAGATGTGAAGGTTCACGAAAATTAGTCGGTTGCTATTCGTTTACTTTCGGTTGTAATTGCTTGTAACCGTTTGCAAACGGAAAATATAATGCGTAACTTTCGGGAAACGACAATTTTATGCAGACGGAAATTAATAAAGTAGAACTACGAAATTTACAGATTGAAGATTACAAACAGCTCAAAAACTCAATGGTCAAGGCGTATTGCGAAATGGATGAGCCGTATTGGCGAGAAGACGAAATTGAAAATTTACTAAATATTTTTCCCGAAGGACAACTTGTAATTCTTGTGGATGACAAAGTTGTTGGTTCGGCGCTTTCTTTAATTGTAGATTACAAAAAAGCGAATTCAAATCATACTTACGAGAAAATTACCGGAAATTATACCTTTTCCACGCACGATCCAAATGGCGAGATTTTATACGGAATCGATGTTTTTATCGACCCACAATTCCGCGGACTTCGTTTGGGAAGACGTTTGTATGATGCCCGAAAAGAGTTGTGCGAGCAATTGAATTTAAAATCCATCATTTTTGCCGGAAGAATCCCGAATTACAACGAATTTGCCGATGATATCACTCCAAAAGAGTACATTGAAAAAGTACGTTTGAAAGAAGTGTATGACCCGGTTTTATCTTTTCAGTTGAGCAATGAATTTCACGTAATTAAGGTCATGAAAAATTATCTTGAAGGCGATAAAAGTTCTCAGGAATATGCGGTTTTGCTGGAATGGAACAATATTTATTATGACAAAAGTCCGAAGTTAATTAATACCAGAAAAAGCGTTATTCGTCTTGGATTGGTGCAATGGCAAATGCGTCCGTTGGCAAACTTAGAGGCGCTTTTTGAGCAGTCCGAATTTTTTATCGACGTGGTTTCGGGCTATAATAGTGACTTTGTTCTGTTTCCAGAATTGTTTATTGCGCCGTTGATGGCAGATTACAATCATTTGAATGAAGCCGATGCGATTCGCGAAATTTCACATTTTACCGAACCGATTCGGAAGAAATTTCAGGAATTTGCCATCGCATACAACATCAATATTATCACCGGAAGTATGCCTTTCACGGAAGACGGAAATTTATACAACGTAGGTTTTTTATGCAAGCGCGACGGAACTTCAGAAATGTATACCAAAATTCATATTACGCCAAACGAAGTGCAATATTGGGGAATGAAAGGCGGTTCTGAAATCAAAACTTTTGACACCGATTGCGGAAAAATTGGGATTATGATTTGTTACGATGTTGAGTTTCCAGAATTGTCCCGATTGATGGCTGATGAAGGAATGGAAATTCTTTTTGTTCCGTTTTTGACCGACACGCAAAATGCTTACACGCGCGTGAAGCTGTGCGCGCAGGCGCGTGCGATTGAAAACGAGTGTTATGTGGCGATTGCGGGTTGCGTGGGAAATCTGCCACGAGTTAACAATATGGACATTCAATATGCGCAAGCGGCGGTTTTCACGCCATCTGATTTTGCGTTTCCGAGCAATGGAATTAAAGCGGAAGCAACGCCAAATACCGAAATGACCTTGATTGCCGATGTGGATTTAGACATGCTGAAAAAACTGCATGAAATGGGAAGCGTGCGAATCTTAAAAGACAGAAGACACGATTTATATAAGATTAAAAAGCTGAAATAGAAAAATTTATATATGTTTGTGTAAGAAAAGGAAGTTTAATTTTGATTTTATTTTTTGATTCCTCGAAGTTTTAACGCAACGGTTCAAAAGATAACAATTTAAAAAAGACCTTTCTCAAATAGCCCTGATGGTGGCGACTATCCTTTTATTCTGGGGTTCAGAATAAAAGATAGTGACAACCAGCAGGAAAATGGTTTACAAATACAAAACGACGATTTGCTTCCAAAAAAAGAAAAATTATGCCAAAATCGTGTCTGGAATGTGGGGAAAAAATAATGGGTCGCGAGGACAAAAAGTTCTGCAGTGACGGTTGTCGAAACGCATATAATAACAAAATTAATAAGGATTCAAATAATTTAATGCGAAATATTAACAATAAATTACGCAAAAATTATAGAATTTTATCGGAAATAAATGTGGAAGGCAAAACGAAGACTTCTCGGTCGAAACTTTTGAGCAAAGGTTTTGATTTTGAATTTTTTACGAGCATTCTGCACACCAAAACAGGAAATACCTACTATTTTTTGTACGACCAAGGTTATATGGCTTTGGAAAATGAATATTATGTTTTAGTTAGAAAAGATATTTAATACCACGAAATAATCAAGACTACTAATGAAAAAAAGTTATAATTACCTGATTTCAGCATTGCTTGTCGCTGGGATTATTTATGGAATTTTCTTTGCAATGATGCCCCAAAATGTTGCTGAGGAAAATACGCCTTTGACTGAATTTTCTACCAATCGTGCGTTGCAGCAGGTTTCGGCAATGACAAAAGAACCGCATTTTGTGGGTTCTGAAAATCATAAATCGGTGGCTTCTTATCTTGAAAAAGAACTGCAAAAAATGGGTTTGGAGACTTCGACTCAAGAAGGTTTCACTTTGACCGAATGGGGAAATTTATCAAAATCAAAGAATATTTTAGCGCGAATTAAAGGCTCAAATTCGTCAAAAGCATTGATGTTGTTGTCGCATTATGACAGCGCACCGCATTCTTCTTCGCTTGGCGCGAGTGATGATGCGAGCGGAATTGCGACAATATTAGAAAGTGTTCGAACTTTTCTAGCTAAAAAATCGGCTAATAAAAATGACATCATTATTTTATTTTCTGACGGAGAGGAATTAGGTTTGAACGGAGCTGCCTTGTTTGTAACCGAACATCCTTGGGCAAAAGAAGTTGGTTTGGTTTTAAATCTGGAAGCTCGCGGAACAGCCGGACCATCGTATATGTTGATGGAAACCAACAAGGGAAATTCAAAAATGATTCAAGAATTTTCGAAGGCAAATCCTGGTTTTCCGGTGTCAAATTCGTTGATGTACAGCATTTATAAGATGTTGCCGAATGATACAGATTTGACTGTTTTTAGGGAAGAAGGAAAAATTCCCGGATTTAATTTTGCTTTTATTGACGACCATTTTAATTACCATACACAGCAAGATGATTATGGACATTTGAGCCAAAAAACTTTAAAACATCAAGGAACGTATTTGGTTCCGTTGTTGAATTATTTTGCCAATGCCGATTTAAAATCACTGGATTCTGGCGACGATAATGTGTATTTCAATGTTCCTTTTGGGTTTATCAATTATCCATTTGCTTGGAATTTCTTGCTGATTTTAGTCGCTGGAATTTTATTTGTTTTCTTTGTATTTATCGGAATTGGCAAACGAACTTTATCGATTCAAGAAATCGGAAGAGGATTTGTTCCAATGTTTTTATCAATTGTAATTTCTGGCGGTGTAGCTTTTTTAGGTTGGAAAGTCTTGAACGTTTTTTATCCGCAGTATAAAGATATTTTGCACGGATTTACATACAACGGACATTCGTATATCGCTTTTTTTGTGTTCATTTCGCTGGCCTTGTGTTTTGCATTTTACAAGAAATTTTATTTTGAGCACCAAGCGATGAACTACGTTGTAGCTCCGATTTTTCTTTGGATTTTAATCAATATCGGATTGGCAATGTATCTTCCGGGAGCTGGTTTTTTCATCATTCCTGTGTTTTGCAGTTTGATTATGCTGGCGTATTATGTGATTACGCAGAAGACAAATTGGGTATTAAATTTGATTTTGGCAATTCCCGCATTTGTGATTTTAGTTCCGTTTATTGTGATGTTTCCGATTGGTTTGGGATTGAAAATGCTGGCCGGAAGCGCGGTTTTAGTCGCTCTGGTTTTCAGTCTGCTGATGCCTGTTTTTGGATATTATCCGAAGAAAGGAAATTGGGCGCTGGCAATGGTTCTAATTGCAATTGGATTTTTCATAAAAGCACATCTTGCTTCGGGTTATGAAGAAGGAAAGGCGAAACAAAACAGCTTGATTTATGTTTTTGATAATGATACACAAAAAGCGCTTTGGGTAACGTATGACCAAAATTTAGACGATTGGACCAAGAATTATTTGGGACAAAATCCGGGTGATGCAAAACAGCTTGAGAATTACAATTTATTCAGCAAATACAATTCAAAATTCACGCATTCTGCTCCGGCGGAAGCCAAGGATTTAGACGGTCCGGCTATTCGTTTCACCAGAGATTCTGTGATTGGAAACCAACGTTATTTGACCATAAAAATAACTCCGAATCGAAAGGTGAATCGTTATGATATTTTTGCCCACGAGAACTTGACTTTCCATAATTTGAGAACGAATGGCGTGAAACATATCAACCAAAAAGGTTCTGCTTTCAAGCGAAACGGACGAAAATTATTGAGTTATTATGTCACGGATAATGAACCTTTAGAAATGCAATTTAGCGTGGATTCTAAAGCAGTTTTAGATATGGAATTGATGGAAGCGTCGTTTGATTTGCTTTCGAATAAAATGTTCAGCATCCCAAAAAGAGAAAATTGGATGATGCCAACGCCTTTTGTTTTGAACGATGCGGTGGTTTTAAAACAAAAAATAAAAGCGAATTATAGAGAAGAAATTGTACCGCCAGTTTTAGATACAATTCCACAACAACCAATAAATCAAGAAAATGTCCAAAATTAGTATACTAGGCTGTGGCTGGTTAGGTTTGCCATTGGCGAAGTCTTTGTTAGCCAAAAAGCACGAATTAAAAACCTCAACGACTTCTCTTGAGAAAATTGAAAACCTGAAAAATCTTGGATTAAATCCGTTTTTGATTTCAATTTCTGATGTTATTGACGGCGATATTTCTGGATTTTTGAGTGATTCTGAAATTTTGATAATCGATATTCCGCCGAATATTACCAATAGTAAAAACGATGATTTCACGGCGAAGATTAAAAATCTGATTCCGGAAATTGAAAAATCTTCGGTTCAAAATGTTTTATTTGTCAGCGCGACTTCGGTTTATGACGACGACGAAAGTTTCAGAAATATTACGGAAGAAACCCCTGAAAATCCGGTTACTGAAAGTGCTAGACAAATGATGAAAGCCGAAGAAATTTTGTTTCAAAATAAAAATTTTAAAACCACGAGTCTCCGTTTTGGAGGTTTGTATGGCGAAGAACGCCATCCGATAAAATATTTGTCTGGAAGAAGTGGCATTGCGAATCCTGACGCGCCGATAAACTTAATCGGCCTTTATGATTGCATCGGAATAATTGAAAAAATCATCGAAAGAAATGCTTGGAACCAAGTTTTTAATGGCGTGAATCCAAAACATCCATCTCGAAAAGAATATTATAACGGACAAGCTGAAAAGTTGGGATTGCCGTTAGTTGGTTTTGACGAAAGTAAAATTTCTGTTGGGAAAATTATTGATAGTTCAAAAGTTGAAAAAGTTTTGGATTATCAATTTGGGGAGTTGTGATTATTTCAAAAAGTCCCAAAGTTTAATTGAAATTATTGAAGAGATTCCTCCTTCGTCGGAATGACAAGTTTTTGGAATCCAACCTTAAAATAAAAAAATCCCAAGCTTTCACTTGGGATTTTTTATAACATTCGGTAAACTATTACCAGATTTTAACTCTCTTTTCTGGCTCGACATACATTCCGTCGCCTTTTTTAATGTCAAAAGCTTGATAGAACGCATCCACGTTTTGAAGTGGCACATACGCTCTGTACATTCCTGGCGAGTGCGGGTCTGTTTTCACTTGGTTTTTGATCGCTTCGTCTCTGGCTTTCGTTCTCCAGATCGTTGCCCAAGAAATAAAAAAACGTTGCTCTGGCGTGTATCCGTCGATCAATCCTGGGTTTCCGTGTTGTTTTAAGTAAATTTGCAAACCGTCATAAGCTGCGTTGACACCACCTAAATCTCCGATGTTTTCACCCAATGTAAATTTACCATCAACATAAGTTCCTGGCAACGGTTGCAATGCGCTGTATTGGTCTGCCAAAGCGCCACCTAAACCTGTAAATTGTTCCAAATCTTCTGCTGACCACCAGTCAACCAAATTTCCGTCTGCGTTGTATCTTGAACCAGAATCATCGAACCCGTGCGAGATTTCGTGACCAATTACAGCTCCAATTCCGCCATAATTTACAGCTTCATCAGCTTTGTAATCATAAAATGGAGGTTGCAAGATTGCTGCTGGAAAAACAATTTCATTATAAGAAGAATTGAAATAAGCGTTCACGGTTTGTGGCGACATGAACCATTCATCTTTGTCAACTGGCTTGTTTAATTTTGTCAAATCATCTTCATAACTCCATTTTGAAAGGTTTTTCATGTTTTCAAAATAACTTCCGCCGTTTTCTGGAGCGTTGATTGTCAAGCCAGAATAATCTTTCCATTTATCTGGATAACCAACTTTAATTCTTGATTTATGCAATTTTTCGATAGCGCTAACTTTCGTCGCTTTGCTCATCCAAGGAAGATTATTGATTCTATTTTCAAAAGCTAAAAATACGTTTTTGATCATGCTTTCCGCTTTTGCTTTTGCTTCTGGCGGGAATTTTTTAGCTACGTATAATTTACCCAAGGCTTCGCCCACAGTTCCGTTTACTGTTTGCAACGCTCTTTCGTCACGCGGTCTTTGTTTGATTGCGCCCGTTAAAGTTTTTCCGTAGAAATCAAAATTTGCGTTTTCAATTTCGGTAGAAAGCATTGCAGTTGAACGATTCAACAACGTCCATTTCATGTAGGCTTTAAAATCTTCAACTTTATAATCTTTAAAAATTTGTTCCAAAGCCGTCATGTATTTTGGTTGAGAAACAATTAAAGTATCAATTTTCGGAAGTTTTACTGCCGTGAAATAAGCATTCCAGTTGATCGAAGGTGTTAATTTTTGCAAATCCGCCACCGTCATCGGATTGTATGATTTTCTGCTGTCGCGTCTTTCCACTCTGTCAAATCTTGGTTTTGACATGGCTGTTTCAATTGACAAAACTCTCGCCGCATCTTTTGTAGCGTCAGCTGGTTTTTCTCCAAGATATTGCAACATTCTGGCAACGTGCAATTCATATTTCTGCTTTTTTTCCTTTGAATCGGCATCCTCAGAAACATAATAATCACGATCAGGAAGTCCCACTCTACCCGGACCAACAGAAAGAACGTTTCTGTTACTGTTTTTGTCGTCAGCGCCAATGTATGATCCAAAAAAACCTAAACCGCCATAAGGTTCCATTTCAATTAGCAACGCCTGGATATCTTTTACGTTTTTAACCGCGTTGATTTTAGCCAAAATTGGTTTTAACGGAGCAATACCTTGTTTGTTTCTTGAAACCGTGTCTAAGATCGTTTTGTATAAATTAACCGCTTTTGCCTGATCTGATTTTGGATCTAATTTTTTATCAGCTTGCGCTTCTTTTAAAATCGCCAAAGCATCGCTATCTGTGTTCTGGCGTAATTCGTCAAAACTTCCCCAACGCGTTCTATCGCTCGGAATTTCAGTTTGTTTTACCCAAGTTCCGTTTACGAAACTGAAAAAATCGTCTTTCGGTTTCACGCTTTTGTCCATGTATTGCAATTCAATACCGTGGGTTTTTTTCTCCTGAGCATTCGCTCCCATTGATGCTAAAACTAGCGCAGTAATGGAAAGCATGCTTCTATTTAAGATTATTCTCATGTTGAAAATTTGTTTAGTGTCACAAATTTAAAAAGTTAATAATGGTATGGAATCAATTTACTGTTAAAAATAGAGTTCGATGATTGTTTAGTTCGTAATTTCGCAAAAATTTCTTCCGGATGCTTACCTTCTTTAAAAAATATCGAATTTTCTTTGTTGTCTTTTTCATACTTTCTGCCATTATTCTCACGCTTTTTTATTTTGCTTTAAAGCCTTCAAAAACATTAAAAGTTTATAATCCGGCAGACGTGAATCCAGAAATGGTGGACACCACTGTTCAATATGTAAAAAAATACCACACGATTGACGATTTTTCTTTTACCAATCAAAACGGAAAAACGATTACTCAAAAAGATTATGAAGGAAAGATTTATGTGGCCGATTTTTTCTTCACGACTTGTCCTTCAATTTGTGTTCCGATGGGCGAAAATATGGCTTGGTTGCAAGCTCAAATCAAGGAAAACCCAAAGGTAATGTTGCTTTCTCACACCGTTATGCCTGATGTGGATACGCCTGAAGTTTTAAAAGCGTACGCCCAGAAAAAAGGCGTAATTGACAGCAAATGGAACTTGGTCACCGGAAAAAAAGAAGACATTTATTACATCGCCAGAAAATCATATTTGGCCGTAAAAACTACAAATTCAAGCGAATTGTATGATATGGTTCACACCGAAAATTTTGTTTTAGTTGATTCCAAAAGAAGAATCCGCGGTTTTTATGACGGAACTAAATTGGAAGAAGTGAAAAGATTATTAGAAGATATTAATTTTTTAAGCGCTGAAAAATAATTAGTTTTCTGGTAAATAGATGTCAAATCGCGCGCCTTGTTCGTTCAAGCTCGTTGCTGTGATTCTTCCTCTGTGATTTTCCACGATTTTTTTAACAATTGAAAGTCCGATTCCTGTTCCATCGTATTTTTCTCTTGGGTGCAGACTTTGGAACAATTCAAATATCTTATCTGAATATTTTTGGTCAAAACCAATTCCGTTGTCTTCTACTTTTATGTGGCAAATTTTTTCGGAAAGTGCATTTCCTTCAATAATTTCACTTGTGATTTTAATGTGTGGCGTTCTATCTGGAGAAGAAAATTTTAAGGAATTGCTGACCAAATTGTAAAGCAATTGGCGCATTTGAAAATTAATAATATTGCAATGACACAAGTCTACGGCTTCAATTACCGCGTTTTTATTCTCAATTTCCTCTTTTAAATCTGAAAGAACCTCAACTAATACATCACCTAAATCTAAAAATTCGAATTTTTTAGCGTCTACACTGGCTCTTGAATATGCTAATAAGTCATGGATTAACGTCTGCATTCGGCTAGCCGCTTTTTGAATCCTTTCAAAATAATCTTTCCCAGAGTCACTGAGATTAATTGCTTCCTTGTCGGCAATTGCGCTGGAGAAAATTTGTATTTTTCGTAATGGTTCTTGCAGATCGTGACTTGAAATGTAGGCAAAAGCTTGAAGTTCCTTGTTCATTTTGTCTAAAGAATCATTGTTTTCTTTTAATTCCTGCGTTCTTTCTTCGACTTTTCGTTCCAATAAATCGGTAAACTTTTTTTGGTTTTCGTCACTTATTTTATGTAGTTCGCGCTCTTCGTCAAGTCTTGTTTCAAAGCTGTCCATTTTTTCAATTGTTTCTAAGTGAAACGCGATCAAATCGGTAAACAGTGTAAACATCCCTATAATTTCAGGCGTATTTATTTTATGTGGATGTGGATCGATGGCGCAAAGTGTTCCAAAGAAACGGCCGTCTTTTCGGATGATTGGCATCGAAATATAACTTTGAAAACCATATTGCAATGGCGTATGATGTTGCTTAAACTCTGGATCTTCTGCAACGTGATCAATGATAACGGCGTGTTTATGTTGTCGGATTTCATTGCAAATTGTTGTCTTTAACTCTAATTCGTCACCTGGTTTTAGTCCAAATGAAATGTCGTCGCGAACACCGCAGGTAATCCAGCGATCGTCTGTCACTCTAGCGATTGCAGAGAATCCCATTTTTGTAGTTTGGCATACAACTTCAAGCAAATTAGCGATGATTGGAATCTTGCCAATGTCTGTAATATCCTTCGCGTATTCGTTGTCTTGCATGTCTCTTTTAATCAAGCCGAAATTTAAGAATAAATTTTCAACTTAAGTATATTTACTAAAATTTAACTAATTGCATGATTAAATTTCATACCTATTTATTCGCTAATCGCTTTCTATTTAAACCGTTCAATAGCACTTGAATAGCTAAAACACTCCAACGACACCAAGGGTTCCCGCTCCTACTCTAAAATTCCAACAGATTTTATCTGGATCTTTATACTTGTATTTGTTCTCGTTTTTCAAATATTTGTCGATGCATTCCACCACGGCAACGCTCATGACCAAGCTCAACCCAACGTCTGTTACCCAATGCTGGCGTTCCCAAAGTCTGGATACAGGAGAAATCAATCCTACGCCATAAATTCCGTAGCGAATAAATGGATTTTCAAATTGCTTTCCGATCGCATAGGCGGTTGTAAAACTTAAAATCGTATGCCCGGAAGGAAAAGAATTATATCCCGGATCATTGGCAAAAGGTTTGAAATGTAAATTTCCTTTGTCCATTTCTGGCCTTGCGCGACCGGCAACTGTTTTGGCCACGGTTTGAATAATTCCTGATGCCGAAGCTGATGCAATCATCAAAACTCCGGTTCTTCTTATTTTTTCATTGTTGGTAAAAAGTCCAAAGAGATAGACGCTTCCGGTGATGCCATAATTGTTTTGAGGACTTCCAAAATACCATCCAAAATCTCTTAAACTCTGAGGCATTTTTTTGCCTTGGTCAGCAAAAAAATCACCAGCCGATTCATCTGCAAAAGAAAGCAGAACGGTACCGGCCAAAACGCCGCCAGCAGTTAGCAAATCATCTTTTTGCCAATGAAATGGTCGTGAGTAGGTGTATTTTATGGCTCCAAAAGCGGTAACTCCATCATATTTTAAGTTTTGCCAGATGGTGTTTTTCTTTTTAATTGTGTCAACTTGCGAGATTGGCAAAGCGAGCGTGTCCACTTTTGCTTCAGCAACTTGCAATGTATCGGAGATAATTTGAGCTTTTAAACCAGAAAAATTTAATAATAGAAACAGCAGTAAAAGGGTTGCGCCTTTTGTATTTGAAAATTGCATTTTGATAAAATTGTGGTATGCAAAATTACGACAAACAAGTGCACACTTCTTCTATTTTAATAGATTTCAATACTTCGCTAAAAATTGGCAATTTCTATTGATTCTTAGAATTTTTTGTCCTTAAAATAATACAATTTATCTTCGTCTGTGATTTCTCTCAAAACTTTGCAGGGATTTCCCACGGCAATTACATTATCTGGAATGTCTTTTGTGATCACGCTTCCAGAGCCG